>ERZ889217.205-NODE-205-length-39610-cov-9.864417_pt1 | contig 39610 bp, 34 predicted proteins | sample MGYA00521098_ERZ889217 | MGnify/ENA primary metagenome ERZ889217 (study PRJEB32303, sample SAMEA104408613) | aquatic metagenome | biome: Brackish water; feature: Pelagic; material: water | place: Baltic Sea | collected 2014-06-10T22:04:00 | depth 2,362 m ... | reverse complement strand
TGAACAGATTGACGAACTCCGCGCTCGCTTTGGAACTCTGAATACAGTTGAACGCGCAGCTAAGAACGGTGACTTCGTCACTATCGATCTAACAGCTCGTATTGATGGTACTGAAGTTGATGGTGGCAATGCCAATGAAATTTCCTACGAAGTAGGTTCAGAGCGCATGATCGAAGGCCTTGATGCAGCACTCGTTGGCCTTAGCGCAGGAGACACAAAGACTTTCACAACTACCCTTGTTGGCCAAAAAGATGGCGAGACAGGCGATGTTGATATCCTTCTTAAAGCAGTAAAAGAGCGCGAACTCCCACCTCTTGATGATGCCTTTGCAAAACTTGGATCGGAATTCGATACTGTGGCTGAATTGCGCGCAGACTTCACCGAACGTTTAACTCGTGTGAAGAAGATGGAACAAGGCGCACAGGCTCGCGATCTCTTTGTTGAAAAGCTACTTGCAGATCTCGATATTCCAGTTCCAGATGACATTGTTCTTGACGAAGTCAACGATCACCTTGAAGGCGAAGGCCGTATGGAAGATGCAGAACACCGCGCTGAAGTTGATGGCCAAGTTCGTTCATCTATTAAGTCAGATTTCCTCTTCGATACAATCGTCAAGGCTGAAGAAGTTTCAGTTAACGAAATCGAGCTAACTGAATATTTAATTCGCATGTCACAGCGTTATGGAATGGGACCGGAGCAATTTGCTGAGGAACTTCAAAAAGCTGGACAAATTAGCCAGGTTGTCGCTGAGGTAACTCGCGCAAAGGCTCTCGCATCTGTTTTGGGTAGAGTTTCAGTTGTCGATAAATCAGGCAATAAGGTCGATCTTGAGGCTCTACGTCCTCAAGAAGCACCTGCTGCCCCTGAAGTTGAATAACTTTCTTTAGCCGTAAGCGAACATCGCCCCTTTTTGAAGCATTTCAGCCCAATTAAGGAAGCATTTTGCTGTCTCGATTGTTAAGGTCAATACAAGTAAAACGATCGGAAGGATGAAACGTGGATTTCAATAGCCCACAGGACAACACAACTGTTGCCCGCTCAGCTGGTTCAGAACTCATGGGATTAGGTGATCAGATTTATAGCCGTTTGCTGCGCGAACGCATCATCTTTCTTGCAGGCGAAGTGCGCGATGAGATGGCTAACGCTATCTGCGCGCAGATGCTTCTCCTTGCTGCTGAAGATCCAGAAAAAGATATTTACCTTTACATCAACTCACCTGGCGGTTCAGTAACTGCAGGTATGGCGATCTACGACACCATGCATTACATCAAGAATGATGTTGCAACTGTTGCAATGGGAATGGCTGCATCAATGGGTCAGTTCCTTCTTACTGCTGGGGCTCCAGGAAAGCGTTATGCAACACCTCACGCACGAATCTTGATGCACCAACCACTCGGAGGCATTGGTGGTACTGCAACTGATATTCGTATTCAGGCTGAACAGATGGCAATCACTAAACAGACAATGTCTGAACTCAATGCAAAGCACACAGGTCAACCGCTTGAAAAGATTATCGCTGATTCAGATCGTGATAATTGGTTCAATGCTAAGGATGCTCTGGCTTACGGATTTATCGATCATGTTGCAACAAACGAGGCAAATATTGCCGGAGGTAAGAAGTAATGAAGCATATTCAGGAAATTACAAACCGCTATGTTCTTCCAACAATCGAAGAGAAGACTGCTTACGGCTATAAGCGCCTTGATCCTTATACGAAGTTATTCGAAGAGCGCATCATCTTTTTAGGTCAGCCGATTGATGACACTGTGGCCAACGATGTTATGGCTCAGCTTCTGACACTCGAATCAATGGATCCAGATCGTGATATCTCTATCTATATCAACTCCCCGGGTGGATCTTTTACAGCTCTGACTGCAATTTATGACACCATGCAATTTGTTCGCCCAGATATCACGACCATCTGTCTTGGCCAAGCTGCATCTGCTGCGGCAATCATTCTTGCCGGCGGAACCAAGGGCAAGAGATATGGACTTGAACATTCCAGAATCTTGATCCACCAACCTTCATCTGAAGGTGGGGGGCAGGCTTCAGATATTGAAATCCAGGCCCGCGAAATCATGCGTATGCGTGGATTACTAGAGACTATGTTGGCAAAGCACTCCAACAAGACCATAGAGGAAATTGAAAAAGATATCGAACGCGACAAGATTCTGACGGCAGCCGAGGCTGTTGAGTACGGAATTATCGATAAGGTAATGGCATCACGAAAGGCCAAGCCTTCCGCATAATAATTACTAAAGGGGCGTCGGTTTAGAAATGTTGAAGAAATATTTCGAACCCGGCGCTCTTTTTTCATACTCGGCATATAGAAATCTCTTACTCTCAAGCATTCTGACCGTGATTGCCATGTCTGCATTTCCTATTGCACTTGCTGTAACAGTTCTTGATGCAGGTGGAAGCGCCTCAACTCTTGGCTTAATTCTTGCAGCGCGTGTTCTTTCGGGTGTTTTATTAGCGCCAGTAGGTGGCGTGTGGGCCGATCGCCTTCCCCGCAAGACAATATTGATACTAGCTGATGGCTTCCGCGCAATTATGGGAAGCATCGTCATATTTATTAACCCTGAAAATATTTCTATGTGGATTCTCGGGGCAATTGTTGTACTTATGGGAGTCAGTGATGCATTTGGCGGACCAGCCGCTGGCGCAATTATTCCAAGCATTTTGCCAGATCATTTACTTCCAGCCGGCAATGTTGTTCGGGGAATTGCGCTTAAAGGTTCCACAATTGCAGGTCCCGGAGTTGCAGGAATTATCGTTGTATCTCTGGGTACTCATGCAACTTATATTGCAACATCAATATTCTTCTTGCTTGGCGCAGTGTTGCTACTCAGAATTGATGAGGGACCACGAGTTGCTCCCGTGGGGAAAGAGAGCAGATTCATTCATGAAGTTCGAGAAGGACTCCGAGTTGTTTGGTACTACAAGTGGATAGCTGCAATGATTTTGATGGCATCTTTTCAATTAATGATGGTTGTCGGTGTCGAGAACGTTCTTCTGCCTGTAATCACAAAGAGAGATTTTGGAACCGCGTCGGTCTTCGCAACTTCTGCGGCGCTCTTTAGCGCAGGTGGTGCGATCTCTGCTGTGATCTGCATTAAGGCAAAGGTGAAGAATCCAGGATTAGTTTCAGTTGTGGTCTGGGGGCTCTTTATTCTTGCGCCATTAGTTTTGGCATTCCCATCATCGAAGGAGTTGATCTTCCTTGCATACTTTGCAGCCGGTTTCTCAGTTGGGCCGTGGGAAGCTTTTTGGAGCACGCAAGTCCAACGTGAAGTTCCTGCCGAATATCAAGGGAGAGTCTTTAGTATCGACTACATGGGCTCTCTTGGTTTGATGCCACTGGGCATGGCTCTTGCTGGGCCAATGGTCATTGTTTTTGGCGAACGAGAATTACTCATCGGAGTTGCCGTATTCCACTTATTTATTTGCGCAGTGGTGCTGCTGGTTCCTGGAGTTAAAGAGATGAAGTCTTCGCGGCCCCCGTACTCACCTCGAGGTGCTATTTCTTCTTAGGGCGAACAAAGTTCAGCCTGATTTAGCCCTCATAAACCTGGCTTGAAAACTATTCTTATCCCATGTCCACACGTATCGGCGAGGCCAATGATCTGCTCAAATGTTCTTTCTGCGGAAAGACTCAGAAGCAGGTTAAAAAACTCATTGCTGGTCCTGGCGTTTATATCTGCGATGAATGTATCGAACTCTGTAACGAAATCATCGTCGAAGAACTTTCAGAAGCAAGCTCACTTGGTTTAAGTGAACTACCAAAGCCACAAGCAATCTTTGAATTCTTAGATCAATATGTAATTGGACAGGATCGTGCAAAGAAGTCCCTTTCAGTTGCAGTCTACAATCATTACAAGCGCGTTCAATCTGGTGATGGCCGTGGCGAAGATGGAATCGAATTAGCGAAATCAAATATCTTGCTTCTAGGTCCAACTGGTTGCGGCAAGACACTGATGGCCCAGACTCTTGCACGGATGCTCAATGTTCCATTTGCAATCGCTGATGCAACTGCGCTTACTGAGGCAGGTTATGTTGGCGAAGATGTTGAAAATATTCTTCTTAAGCTATTGCAAGCAGCTGATTACGACGTGAAGAAGGCAGAGACAGGGATCATCTATATCGATGAAATCGATAAAGTTGCTCGCAAGTCAGAGAATCCATCTATCACGCGCGATGTTTCTGGCGAAGGTGTCCAGCAAGCACTTCTTAAAATATTAGAGGGAACGGTTGCATCAGTTCCACCTCAAGGTGGTCGCAAGCACCCACATCAAGAATTTATTCAGATCGATACAACAAATGTTCTCTTCATTGTTGGCGGAGCATTTGCTGGCCTTGAAAAGATAATTGAAGCTCGTGGTGGATCTGCCGGAGTTGGATTCGGTGCAGAGCTACAAACTGCTGAAGATAAGAACCGCAGAGATATCTTTGCAGATGTAATGCCAGAAGATTTATTAAAGTTTGGAATGATTCCAGAATTTATCGGTCGCCTTCCAGTTCTTACAAGCGTTGAAAATCTCGATAAGCCAGCGCTCATGCAGATTCTTACAGAGCCAAAGAATGCACTGGTAAAGCAATATCAGAAGCTCTTCGATCTCGATGATGTGGAACTTGAATTCACAGAAGAGGCACTTGATGCTGTTGCCGAGCTTGCCCTTAAGCGTGGAACAGGTGCTCGTGGGCTTCGCGCGATCATGGAGGTTTCACTTCTAGGTGTGATGTATGAAGTCCCAAGCCGTGCAGATATTGCAAAGGTGATCATTGAGAAGGCCTGCATTGAAGATAACGTAGCCCCTACATTGCTTCCACGCACTGGAGATATTCCAAAGCGAGCTTCTCGACGCGATAAATCCTCAGAGGAAAAAAGCGCTTAATTTCTACAAGTAGATGGCAATGTGAAGTGCATTCAATAGTCAGTTAGACTTCGCTCCATGTCCTCCGAGAAGCGCGAGCTTGCAACGTCATTTGTTCCTGGCGATATCGAAGGCCCGCTGTACACACAGTGGTTGGAGGCTGGATACTTCACAGCAGATGCTCATTCCTCAAAAGAACCATTCACTATTGTTATTCCACCACCTAACGTAACCGGCAATCTTCATATCGGCCATGCGCTGGATCAGACTCTTCAAGATTGCCTAACGCGAATGAAGCGTATGCAAGGGTTCGAGGCGCTTTGGCTTCCAGGCATGGACCATGCAGGTATTGCAACGCAGAACGTTGTTGAAAAGCAGTTGGCAGCTAAGGGACTTTCACGACATGACTTAGGACGCGAAGATTTTGTTAAGAAAGTTTGGGAATGGAAGGGCGAATCCGGTGGACAAATTCTTGGTCAGATGAAGCGACTTGGAGATTCTGTTGACTGGTCTCGCGAAGCGTTTACGATGGATGAAAATCTTTCGCAAGCAGTGCTCACAATCTTTAAGAAGCTCTTTGATCAAGGTCTTATCTATCGCGCAGAACGAATAATCAATTGGTGCCCACGTTGTCTAACGGCGCTTTCAGATATTGAAGTAGAGCACCACGATGATTCAGGCGAATTTGTATCTGTCCGTTATGGCGATGGTGAACAGAGCATCGTTGTTGCCACAACCCGGGCTGAGACAATGATGGGCGATGGAGCAGTTGCAGTTCACCCTGATGATCCTAGGTATAAGCACATGGTTGGCACCGAAGTCCTATTGCCATTGGTAAACCGCATGATTCCGATCATCGCCGACGAACTTGTGGACCCTGACTTTGGAACAGGTGCAGTAAAGGTAACTGCAGCTCACGACGCCAATGACTTTGAGATGGCCATGCGCCATAACGTTCCTTTTGTTGTCATCATGAACGAACACGGTGTTATGTCTGGAACTGGAACCGAGTTCGATGGCATGGACCGCTTCGATGCTCGTGTTGCAGTTGTAGCTAAGCTCAAAGAGTTAGGGCGAATCGTTGCAGAAAAACGTCCGTACATCCACGCTGTCGGCCACTGTTCACGTTGCGATACAACTGTGGAGCCACGACTTTCAAAGCAATGGTTTGTAAAGGTGGCGCCCCTTGCAAAAGCTGCAGGGGATGCCGTTCGCGATGGTCGCGTAAAGATTGAACCTGCTGAACTATCACCACGATACTTTGAGTGGGTAGATAACATGCACGATTGGTGTATCTCTCGCCAATTATGGTGGGGACATCGAATTCCAGTTTGGTATGGACCCAATGGCGAAGTAATTGTTGTTGGGCCAAATGAGACCGCACCTACCGGCTATACCCAAGACCCCGATGTATTAGATACCTGGTTCTCATCTGCGCTCTGGCCATTTTCTACTCTTGGTTGGCCCAATAACACAGCCGATGTAAAGAAGTTCTACCCAACGAGTGTTCTAGTTACGGGTTATGACATCTTGTTCTTCTGGGTTGCACGAATGATGCTCTTTGGTTTATTTGCTATGGATGGTGTGCCGCCTTTTCATACCATCGTGCTGCATGGCCTTGTACGCGATCAATTCGGTAAGAAAATGTCTAAGTCTCGCGGAAATGTTATTGATCCACTTGAGTTTATTGATAAGTACGGAGCAGATGCGCTGCGCTTTACCCTGGCGCGAGGATCAAATCCTGGCAAGGATCAAGCAATCGCTGAAAATTGGATTGCAGGTTCTCGTAACTTTGCAACAAAGCTCTGGAATGCAACTCGATTTGCAATGATGAACGGTGCAACAATTGAAGGACCGCTTCCTACAACGCAGGCTCTTTCAGATATTGATAAGTGGATACTTTCGCGTCTAGCTGAGACAACTGCTGAATATTCATCACTTCTTGAGAGTTATGAATTTGCACGCGCCTGCGAATCCATCTACCACTTCGCGTGGGATGACCTTTGCGACTGGTACCTCGAACTTTCTAAGCAGACTCTTGCATCGGGGGATGCGGCTGCAACACAGCGGGTTTTGGGCCACGTACTAGATACCCTCTTCCGCCTACTTCATCCCGTGATGCCATTTATTACGGAAACGCTGTGGACCACTCTGACCGGCGGTAAGACACTTGTTACAGCGCAGTGGCCTAGCGCTGATGACTCACATGTCAATAAGAAATCTGAAGCCTTAGTTGGTGAGATTCAAAAGATCATCACTGAGGTTCGTAGATTTAGAAATGATCAAGGCGTGAAGCCAAGCCAAAAAATCCCTGGTCGATTTATCGCGCCTGCAGATGTAACTCAATACGAAAGCTCAATGGCCTTCTTACTCAAACTTGAACTGACTGAATTTACGCCAAGCGCCTCAGTTGAAATTGGTTCCATGAAGGTTGAACTCGATTTGTCTGGCACTGTCGATGTTGCTGCAGAACGAGCACGACTTGAGAAAGATTTACTGACAGCTCAGAAAGATATGAAGACTGCCGAAGTTAAATTGAGCAACGAGGGCTTCATGGCAAAGGCACCGGCAAACGTTGTCACTGAAATTAGAGAACGTATGGCTATGACATCAAGTGACATTGAAAGAATTACTGCTCAACTTGCAGCGTTGAAGTAAATGACGCATATCTCTCCCGAAGATCAAGCACGCGTTGACGCAATTGAACAAGCGCTACTTGCGCGATGGCCCGAGACGCGTATAGAGCCGACCCTTGAACGTATTGCAGCTCTTGTAGATATGTTGGGTTCACCTCAACTGACCTACCCGACAATCCATATTGGTGGGACCAATGGGAAGACGACAACGTCTCGGATGATTGATTCGCTCCTATTTGAAATGGGTTTACGTACCGGAAGATTTACAAGTCCACATCTAGAAAGTTTCCTTGAGCGCATCGCCATCAATGGCCAACCGATTGGAGCTAAAGAAATAATCTTCTCGTACAACGATATTGCTGCATATCTAGATTTGATGGACTCTCAACACAAACATCCAATCTCTTTCTTTGAAGCGATCACAGCGCTTGCATTTGCTGCCTTTGCTGAACACCCAATAGATGTTGGCGTGATAGAAGTAGGTATGGGTGGCTTGTGGGATGCGACCAATGTGGTCGACGCTGACGTTTCAGTGATTATGCCTATAGGCCTAGACCACACCGAATATTTAGGTGAAACTCTGGCTGAAATTGCCAGTACCAAAGCTGGAATTATTAAGGAAGGCGGCTTTGTAGTACTTGCACAGCAAGAGCCTGAATGCGCTGTTGAATTATTAAAGCAAGCGGCATCAGTTGGAGCAGATGTTGCTCGCGAAGGGATCGAATATTCAATTCTCTCTCGCTCAATTGCAGTGGGCGGTCAGTTACTTGCAATCCAAGGTATTAAAGAAATTTATACAGATATCTTCATTCCACTTCACGGAAAGCACCAAGCCTCTAATGCCGCTGCAGCCCTAGTTGCGGTCGAAGCATTCTTTGGTGATCAAGATTTAGATATCGACGCTGTACGAGCAGGTTTTGCAAACGTGACATCTCCTGGCCGATGTGAAGTGGTTCATCGCGACCCCACGGTGATTTTAGATGCAGCCCATAATCCACATGGCGCAGCCGCTATCGCTGAGACTATTCAAAGTGAGTTCACCTTCGATGAAGTTATCGGAATATTTGCGGCAATGGGGGATAAGGATGTTCGAGGAATTCTGCTCGAACTAGAACAAGTGATGGATTCAATCATTGTCACATCAAATTCATCCCCTCGCGCCATGGATGTTTTGGCTCTTGAAGGGCTGGCCGCAGAAATATTTGGAGCGGAGAGAACTTTCTCGGCTCTGACTGTAACTGAAGCAATTGATAAAGCCCTCAAAGATTGTGTGCGCCCCTTAAGCGAAGATACTATTGGGATTCTCCTCACTGGTTCAGTTGTGACCGTCGGAGAAGCCCGTTCAATTTTGCGTAAGAAATTTGTGAAGGAAGAGAAGTAGGATGCGGATTCTTGGTTCTGCGGTACTTGTAATGGAATTTTTTGTGATGTGTTTTGCGATGTTGCTTGCCAAAGATAACCACGAACCTTCAACAATTATTGCTGGAACGATTATCGCCATCGCGATGCTCCTCACCCCAGGTCTACTCAAGAAGCGCACAGGTTGGATTCTTGGGTCAGGTCTACAGTTTTTGATGATTGGCTATATGGTTGTCGTGCCCTCAATGGCCGTAGTGGGTCTAATTTTCGGGGGACTCTGGATTGCAGCGATTGTGGTGGGGCGCAGGGGTGAGGCAATCCGAGCAGCCATCATGGATGCGCACACTCAAAACCCCCAATAGACTGCACCCCGTGAGCATCGAAAAGACCCTTGTCCTCGTCAAGCCTGACGGAGTCGCGCGTGGATTAGTTGGCGAAGTTATCGCTCGAATTGAGAAGAAGGGTTACGCAATTTCTGCAATGCGCATGTTGCGCGCAGATCGTGAAATCTTGGAAAAACATTATGCAGAACATCAAGGAAAGCCATTCTTCGAACCTCTCGTTGAATTTATGATGTCAGGCCCGATAGTTGCACTCGTTGCTGAAGGCAATCGAGTCATCGAAGGTTTCCGCTCCTTGGCTGGAGTAACAGACCCAACAGTTGCAGCGCCCGGAACAATTCGGGGAGATCTAGCTCGGGATCAAGGAACTAAAGTTGTACAAAATATTGTCCACGGTTCAGATTCAACCGAATCTGCAGTTCGTGAAATAGCTATCTTCTTCGGGGGGAAATAAATGTCCAACAGAATGTCATTCATTGGTCGCGATATGGCCGTGGACTTAGGCACTGCAAACACATTGGTATACGTTCGTGGTCGTGGCATTGTGCTCAATGAGCCATCTGTTGTAGCTATAAATCAAGACACGGGCGGCATCCTTGCAGTTGGTCTCGAGGCTAAGAAGATGATTGGTCGTACACCTGGCAACATCGTGGCTATTCGACCACTTAAAGATGGCGTGATTGCAGATTTCGACACCACAGAGCGCATGCTCCGATACTTTATTCAAAAAGTACATCGCCGTAGCTATCTTGCTAAGCCAAGAATTGTTGTCTGTGTTCCTTCAGGTATAACAGGTGTTGAACAGCGTGCAGTAAAAGATGCAGGTTATGCCGCCGGCGCCCGTAAGGTTTATATTATTGAAGAACCAATGGCTGCAGCGATCGGTGCAGGACTTCCAATCCACGAGCCAACAGGAAATATGGTTGTTGATATCGGCGGAGGAACAACTGAAGTTGCGGTGATTTCTCTCGGTGGAATCGTGACCGCTCTATCTATTCGTATCGGTGGAGATGAGCTCGATCAGTCGATTATTAACTGGACTAAGCGTGAATATTCGCTACTTCTGGGTGAGCGGACAGCCGAAGAAATCAAAATGGCTATCGGTTCTGCATACCCACTACAAGGCGAAAATGATGCAGAGATCCGCGGACGAGATCTTGCAACGGGCCTTCCAAAGACAATCGTTGTGACAGCTGCTGAAATTCGTAAGGCGCTTGAAGAACCCGTAAATCAGATTATTAATGCAGTTAAGGCGACACTTGATAAGTGCCCACCTGAACTCTCATCCGATCTCATGGATCGCGGAATTGTTCTTACCGGCGGTGGAGCACTTCTTAAGGGAATCGACGAACGTCTTCGTAAAGAAACTGGCATGCCAATTCATATTGCGGATCGCCCACTCGATGCAGTTGTTGAAGGCTCTGGCAAATGTATTGAAGAGTTCGAAGCCCTTGAAAAGGTTTTGATCTCCGAGCCTCGTCGATAGGTAATCCAAGTGCGCTACGGCGGCGACAACCGCGGTCGCTTACTTATTATCATTTTAGTTGTCACCTCGCTCTTGCTCATCACACTCGACTTACGTGGAGTGCGAGTAATTGACGGATTGCGCACCGGAACTCAGACCGCTCTCACCCCCGTTCAAAGACTTGGCTCGTGGGCAGTCTCACCATTTCGAAACTTTCTCTCTGATGTAACCCACCTTGGTCGCACCCGTAATGAAATTGAAAAACTTAAAGATGATAATGACCAACTCAGATTGGCGCTGCAAAATCGCGAAGTTGCCGACATTCAATTAAAGCAGCTCAAGAAGGTTCTCGACCTTGCCGGTAATGGTGGCTATAAGGTTGTTGCTGCCAAAGTCATTTCACAAGGATCTAGTACTTCATTTACTCAAACAATCACAATTGATGCAGGTACCACTTCGGGCGTCTTTACAAATATGACTGTGCTCTCAGGCTACGGCTTGGTTGGAGTCGTGAAGTATGCATATGCCAATAGCGCACTGGTTCAGTTGGCATCAGATCCTGCATTTAAGATTGGTGCGCGCATTGCACGATCTGAACAGATAGCGATTTTAAGCGGACAGGGCACCCGAAAAGGCTTATTGCAGCTTCTCGACAACTCCTCTGAGATTAAGAAGGGCGATGTTCTTCTAGCTCGAGGAAGTCAAAAGGGCCGTCCTTTTGTTCCTGGAGTTCCAATTGGCGAAGTTATATCGGTCAGTAATTCACCGGGAGCACTCACTGAAACTGCAGAAGTAAAGTTCTATACAAATTTTTCAACTCTTGGAGTCGTCGCAGTCGTAGTCTCAGAGCCGAGATCAGATCCCAGAGATGCATTGGTACCGTCAAAGCCACAACCAACACCAATTCCCACAGTGACTATCTACGCCACGCCCGGAGCTGATACTCCATCACCGGCGGCTACCAACTAACAATGTCACTGCGCAGATTCTTTTCCTCGGCTCCACTCTTCATCTTCATATTTTTAATTCAAGAGGCACTTGTGACTCAGATGCGTTTACCTGCCGGAAGTTTTAATCTAATTCTTATCTTTGCCCTTATTTGGTCGGCGCTCAGCACTCCTGAAATTGGAGCGCTCACAGGCTTCGGCGCAGGGATCATGATGGATCTGTCGCAGACCTCGCCTGGCCCAATGGGACATTGGACTCTGGTCATGATCTTTGCCTGTTACGTCGTCGCTTTTCTTGGATATGGCGATGACAATGTGCGTGGTAATCCAATCAATATAATTTTGCTAACCGTTGTCGGGGTAGCCAGTGCTCAATCCGTATTCTTGTTGTTGGGCTTTCTGCTTGGTCAAGCAATTGGCAGTTTTCAACAAGCGCTGCTAGTAATTGCAGGAACTGCTTTCTGGACCTTGATTATTTCACCACTTATCCTTAAAGCAGTCTCATTTATACATTCAGCAGTATTCGGAATGCACTCACGTATATGAATCAACGTTCTCGCTTAAGTCTTGTTGTCACCCAAATTTTCATTGCCTCTCTGATGGTTGCTCTCTTTGGACGTTTGTTCTATCTACAGATTGCAGCTGGTCCTATATATCGCGACGCAGCGCTCAGTATTCAGAGTAGAGATGTCGTCGTACCTGCCAATAGAGGATTTATTGTTGATTCATCTGGCGTTCCGCTGGCTCTTAATAAAGTCGGTCTAGCAATTACTGTAGATCGCACAAAGATTGATACTTTGCCAGATAAGGGTGACGCCGTTATTCGCAGCGTTGTGAAACTCCTGAGGTTAAATTTTGAAGATATTTGGCAACGCACACGGTTGTGCGGAGAACTGCCCGCCGGCAAGAAAGCAGGATGCTGGACTGGTTCGCGTTTTCAACCTATTCCAATTACAAAGAACGCCGATCCCGATCTGGCCCTGCGCATCGTTGAGCGATCTGATCGCTATCCGGGCGTGACAGCATCACCGATTGCAATTAGAAGTTATCCGAAAACTCTTGGGGTAAATGGTGGACATGTTCTGGGTTATGTCGGGCCTCTGACTGACCGAGATCTCTCTGGTGCAAATGGTCGTTCATATTTTAGATCGGAGTCAATCGGCAAGGCTGGTCTTGAAATTCAATATGACGAATACCTGCGCGGGGTTCCGGGAATTCAAACCTTTATCGTAGATAGAAAAGAAGCGGTTACAACAACTAGTAAAGTCACAGAGCCAATAGCAGGCGAACATTTAGTCACCAGTTTGGATGTTCGCATTCAAACAACAGCCGAGTCTGCTCTGGCAGATGCAGTACGACGTGCTCGTGCATCAGGTTATCGCGCAGATGGGGGAGCAGCAGTTGTGCTGGATGTACGTAATGGGCAAGTCTTAGCGATTGCATCGTATCCAACCTATGATCCCAACGCATTTGAAAAAGGGTTGACTGTTCAAGAGGCGAAAGATCTATACAGCGAAAAGACAGGTGTCCCAGCTCTGAATAGAGCGCTCCAGGGTTTATATGCCCCAGGTTCTACATTTAAAGCTGTCTCGCTGATTGCTGCAAAGAATGCTGGATATAACCTCAACGCATCGTATGCCTGCCCTAAAGAGGTTCAAGTTGGAACTCGTGCCTTTCAGAATTTTGAAAGTAAAGCCCAAGGAACTCTCACAATGAAGAAAGCGATAGCGGTTTCATGTGACACGATTTGGTACAAGATTGCTTATGACGAATGGCTACGAGATGGCGGACTTAAGCCTAAATCTAGCCCCAACGATTACTTCTTCACCGCGGCGAAGAAATTTCAAATTGGCGAGAAAACCGGTGTAGATCTACCTTCAGAATCTTCTGGTCGCCTTGCAGATCGCCAATGGCGCACAGCGTGGTATTCCCAGAATAAAGATTATTACTGTAACTATAAGGATCGATCAACTAAGGCTCAGCAGACTCCATTTTTAATTCAATTAGCCTATGAAAATTGTCTTGACGGAGACAAGATTCGCGCAGGCGACGCTGTCAACTTCTCAATCGGACAAGGTGACACAGTGTTGACCCCTATTAAGCTGGCGCAGATGTATGCCGCAATTGCTAATGGCGGAACTATCTGGAAGCCAACTGTCGCAAAAGCTGTAGTAACAACTGCTGGAAAAGTAATCAAAAAATTCGAACCTGAAAAAATGGGTGAACTTGGAATTGATAAAACAACTATGAAATTCCTGCAAGATGCACTTCACGAAGTGACGCTCACTGGTACTTCAGCGGGGGTATTTTCTGGTTTTCCTATTGCAACAGCTGGTAAAACTGGTACCGCGCAAGTTTTCGGAAAGAATGCAAACGGAACTCTAAAGTCGGATACAGCATGGTACGCATCGTATGCACCTTCGAAAAACCCACGATACGCGGTTGTGATGATGGTTAGCCAAGGCGGATTTGGTTCAGGGACCGCAGCAGTTGGCGTGAAAAGGATTTATGAAACTATCTTTGGAGTGCAAGGTGGAAAAGTGGATCCTGATTTGGCTCTCTTTACAACAGGAAAGCCGCCTACGGCTCTGCCACGCATTTCACCTGTCACTAAACCCAAACCATCTATATTGGCACCAGGTGAAGCTAAAGTCATAGCGGTTCCAACTCCGAAAGCGACGGTGAAGAGATGAGCACCTTCCTTAACCGTAGTTCCTATCGCCGAGCTCATAAAACTTCATTTGCTGCAGGCTTTGATCCGATTCTCAGCGCAGCAGTGGGAGCACTTTTAATTATCGGGACTCTTCTGGTCTATGCAGCCACACGCGATTGGTATTCAGCTAACGATCTTGATCCGCAGTATTACTTAAAGCGACATGTAATCAATATTATTATTGGTCTAGTACTGGCGTGGGGAACCACAATTATTGATTATCGCCTGCTTCGCGCATACACACCATTTATTTGGGCCGCCGGAGTCTGTGGGCTCTTACTTGTACTTATTCCTGGTGTCGGCAGTGAGGTAAATGGCGCAAAGGCGTGGATTCCACTGCCCGGAGGATTTCAGATTCAGCCTGCAGAAATTGCAAAGATTTCCATCATTATTGGAATTTCAATGTTGCTTGCTGAACGCAATCACAATAGCGATGAGCCCAGTAACCAAGATGTATTAAAAGCTCTAGCGATTGCGGCGCTACCGATTCTCCTGATCTTGGTTCAGCCAGATATGGGCACAGTTTTTATCATTAGCGCATCCGTTGTGACTATCTTGGCCGTCTCTGGTGCGCCAACTCGATGGGTTGTCGGATTACTACTTCTTGCACTTATCGGCGGATTTGTCGCAACACAGACTGGAGTCATTAGCGATTACCAGATCAAGAGATTGCAATCATTCGTAGATCCCAATGCTGATTCGCAAGGAGCTGGTTATCAATTACGTCAGGCTCGCATCACAGTGGGTTCAGGTGGATTCCTTGGTACAGGATTATTTAATGGTCCGCAGACTAATGGTCGCTTTGTTCCTGAACAACAGACAGACTTCATCTTCACAGTGGCAGGCGAAGAACTTGGGTTCCTCGGAAGTGGATTTATTATTCTTCTCTATTTGATTATCTTGATGCGAGCATTTGGGATTGCGCGGCGATCGACAGACCCCTATGGAACCTTGGTCTGTACCGGCGTAATTGCCTGGTTTGCCTTTCAAGCTTTTGAAAATATTGGAATGACCCTCGGGTTGATGCCCATGACCGGCGTCCCTCTTCCCTTTATGTCATACGGAGGCTCGAGCATGTTTGCGACGTTGATTGGATTCGGCCTGTTGCAGAACGTTCATGCCAGCCATCGAAGCTAATCTGCGCTCAAAATAGGCTTTCGCTCCGACTATCTGGCATACTTACCCCACCAGTTCAGCGCGGCCAGCGATCCTTATCGCGCCTGCGGCGGACTACATAAAAGATTTGCTCGAGGATTAACCCAACTAGGGGCTAAGACTGGGGCCACGAGAATGCGTATCTCTAGAATTAATCTAGAAGATATGCGCTAAAGGATTTGATGCCATGGCTATTGAGCCAAAATCACCGCGTAAGCGCGCGGCGAAGAAGTCAAGTAAGAAATCGCTCAAGAGCGAATCAGCCAACTCTGAGCCAACAAATGAATCCGTTGAAGCTGTTATCACTGAGGAAGTAGCTGCACCAAAGCGTGCTAAAAAAGCTGCGGCGATTCCCGTTCCTGTCTTTCAAGCAGCAACAACTGAAGCTGCAACCCCTAAGCGCGCTAAAAAAGCTGTCAAGCAGGCCGCTACTGAACCAGCGCAGGAGGTTGAAAAATCTACAGGTCCTGATTCAGAGGATTCAGATAACCGCACAGGACGTAACCGCAATCGCCGCCGGCGAGGTGGACGTGGACGCCGTAAGCCGCAAGGCGAAGAGGCCGAACTAGAAGATGGTTTAGAGAATGAGAACGAAGATTCACTAGAGGATTCAACTGAGGGCGGAGATAGCGCTACACATCGTCGCCGCCGTCGCCGTCGCGCCACTGGTGAAGGTGTAACTCCGGGCGAAGTTATCGATGAAGATGGCGTCGTTACTGTTGTGAAGGTCCGTGAAGTCCGCGAAAAAGCCGAACGCCCAGTACGCGAACGAACAGAACGAAGCACTCGCAATCGCCGTGAACGTGGCCGTAATGAGACTCGCGAATACCGTGAGCCATATCGTCGCCGCGGAACAATTATTACTGATGGAGAATTCTTAGCTCGTCGAGAGAACGTTGATCGCGAAATGGTTGTCCGCCAAATAGGGGACCGAATTCAGATTGCAGTTATTGAAGACAATGTCATGGTTGAGCACTACGTCAACCGTAATGCCAACGTGTCATATGTTGGAAACGTTTATCTTGGCCGCGTTCAGAATGTTCTTCCATCAATGGAGGCTGCATTCGTAGATATCGGTAAGGGACGTAACGCAGTTCTCTATGCGGGTGAAGTGAATTGGGATGCTGCAGGAATCTCTGAATCAGAGCCACGCAAAATCGAGATGGTTCTTAAAACCGGTCAACCAGTTTTAGTTCAGGTAACAAAAGATCCGATAGGGCAGAAAGGTGCGCGCCTAACTAGCCAGATCTCACTTCCAGGACGGTATGTTGTCTACGTTCCGGGCGGTGGAATGAGCGGTATTTCCAAACGACTACCTGAATCTGAGCGCACACGTTTGAAGTCAATTCTTAAGACTCTCATCCCAGAGGATGCAGGCGTCATTGTTCGTACTGCAGCTGAAGGAGTTTCAGAAGCTGAACTGACTGCAGATGTAGAGCGCCTAAAAGCGCAATGGGAAGATATTTTTCAGAAATCTGAAAACCCTAACTTCCACGCACCCGCTCTACTTCTCTCTGAGCCAGATCTTGCAGTCCGCGTTATTCGCGATATCTTCAATGAAGATTTCCGTAAGCTCATTATTCAAGGCAATGAAGCATGGGAGGAAATTTCTTCCTATCTTGGCTCTATAGCCCCTGAACTAGTCACAAAGATTGAAAAGTATTCAGGTAAGGGCGATCTCTTCGCTGATTACCGCGTTGAAGAGCAGCTTGCTAAAGCATTTGATCGCAAGGTCTACCTACCTTCTGGTGGTTCCCTCGTTATCGATCGCACCGAAGCAATGGTTGTGATCGATGTGAACACAGGTAAATTCATCGGTAAGGGTGGAAACCTCGAAGAGACTGTTACCAAAAACAATATGGAGGCAGCAGAAGAGATTGCGCGCCAACTTCGTCTTCGTGACTTAGGTGGAATTGTTGTAATTGACTTTATCGATATGGTCCTTGAATCTAACCGTGATGCTGTTCTGAGACGACTTGTTGAAAGCTTAGGGAGAGATCGCACAAAGCATCAAGTTGCCGAAGTTACCTCCCTTGGTCTTGTACAGATGACGCGCAAGCGTGTTGGACAGGGATTAATTGAAGCCTTCTCAACAACATGTGATTCATGTAATGGACGCGGAATTCATATCCATATGGATCCTGTAAAGATGAAGGCGCCAATGCCACAAGTAAATTCACAGAGCGCTCATCATCCAGATGTAGATGAAGAGACAGCTACTGATCATGAATTCCACGAAACTCTTAACTCTGAAGAGTCAGATGCTTCTGAGAAAGCTTCAGATAACTCATCTAAAAAAACACCGACCAAAGGTGGCAAAGAAGAGCCGGCTCCTAAGGCGAAACGGCGCAGAAGGGCAGCCAGCTCAGGGGTCATCACCGCCTAAGCGCCGCAACCCAACCCAATTTGACCCAAGGGGTAGGAAATCCGTACCCTTATCCTCTGCCCGAGTCCGCCATACGCGTGAATCTGGCTTGAATACTATGAACGAAGAACTGAGGCAATGAGCATGTACGCAATCGTTAAAGCTGGCGGACGCCAGGAGAAGGTAACTGTTGGCGAGACCATCACCGTCGATCGTATCGACGCTGCAGCTGGGGCATCAGTTTCTTTCCAAGCTCTCCTTGTCGTTGATGGCGCAAGCGTCACAACTGATCCAAAGGTTCTCTCTGCAATCAAGGTAACGGGCGAAGTTATCGACGAAGTTAAGGGTCCGAAGATCGACATCCTTCGTTACAAGAACAAGACAGGCCATCGCCGTCGTCAAGGTTTCCGTGCACAGCACACACGAGTAAAGATCACCGCAATCAGCGGTGCCAAGTAAGCGAACCGGTTAAGGGAGCAAAGTAAATGGCAAGTAAGAAGGGTGTTTCCTCAACACGTAACGGTCGCGATTCAAACCCACAGTACCTCGGTATTAAGCGTTTTGGTGGCCAAGAAGTTAATGCAGGTGAAATTCTCGTTCGTCAGCGTGGAACACATTTCCACCCAGGCAAGAACGTAGGTCGCGGTAAGGATGACACTCTCTTCGCACTTGCTGCAGGAGCGGTTGAATTCGGTCGGGCTCGCGGTCGTCGCGTAGTGAATGTAGTCCCTGCAGTTTAATTTAGGTTTCTCTACAAGGAGCGGGCCGCATTTATCGCGGTCCGCTTTTTTATTTGATCAGTAGTTTCATTTTGTGTCTTAGAAGGAAAGGGGAAGTAAGAATGACAACATTCGTAGATCGCGTCACTCTCTTCGCCTCTGCCGGAAAAGGTGGAGATGGTTGCGTCTCTGTAAAGCGCGAAAAGTTTAAGCCTCTCGGCGGACCTGATGGTGGCAACGGTGGACGCGGCGGAGACATCATCCTTGTTGTTGATTCTTCCGTAACAACACTTCTTGATTTTCACCATTCACCACATCGCAAAGCAACATCTGGGCACCAAGGTTTTGGCGATCGTAAAGATGGCGTATCGGGTGAAGATCTCATCATGGCTGTACCTAATGGAACCGTTATCTATGATGAAAGCGGCGAACAGATCGCAGATTTGATTGGAATTGGAACAACTTTTCTTGCAGCGCGTGGAGGACATGGCGGCTTAGGAAACCTTGCTCTATCGTCATCAAAGCGCCGCGCACCTGGCTTTGCGCTACTTGGTGAACCTGGCGAAGAACGTAAACTCACTTTAGAACTTAAATCAGTAGCCGATATAGCTCTCGTTGGTTTTCCAAGCGCCGGAAAATCATCTCTTATCGCAGCAATTTCTGCAGCACGTCCAAAGATTGCTGACTATCCATTTACTACCCTTGTTCCAAACCTTGGTGTAGTTCAAGCTGGAGATACTCGCTTCACCGTTGCAGATGTTCCAGGTCTTATTCCTGGAGCTTCGCAAGGAAAGGGCTTAGGACTTCAATTCCTTCGCCATGTTGAGCGCTGCGTTGCTTTGGTGCATGTTCTCGATTGTGGAACGCTCGAAACAGAGCGCAACCCTCTCGTTGACTTAGAGGCAATTGAAAATGAACTTGCACTCTATGGTGGCCTTGAAGATCGGGTACGAATTGTGGCACTTAATAAAATCGACCTTCCAGATGGCTTGGCGATGGCTGAGATGGTTGAGGAACAGCTCAAGGAAATGGGCTACGAGGTTTATAAAGTTTCCGCAGCTAGCCGCGAAGGCTTGCAAGAGCTTCTCTATGCAATGGCGCGCCTTGTGCAACGCGAACGTGCAGAAGCGGCTAAAGAAGAACGTACTCGCATAATCTTGCGACCAGTTGCAGTCGATGATTCAGGATTTACCGTACAAAAGAATGGCGATGGCTCATTTAGCGTGCGCGGCCAGAAGGTAGTCCGTTGGGTTCGCCAGACAAACTTTAAAAACGCTGAAGCGATTGGGTATTTAGCTGATCGCCTAGCTCAACTAGGAGTCGAAAAAGAGCTCTTCAAGAAGGGTGCAGTTGCAGGTTCTGAAGTCCGCATTGGATCTGGTGACAATGAAGTTGTCTTCGAGTGGGAGCCAACTATTGAAGCAGGCGCTGAACAACTTGCAGGCTTCCTGCATCGTCGCGGCGAAGATTCGCGTCTTGAAGGTGCATGGCAAGCGGTAGCAATTGAAGCCGACCAACTTTCAGATGAAGAAATTGCCCGTCAATGGGAGTACAACGTTGCCGAACCTACCAACCCTGAAATAATATTGACGCTCGATGAGATTAAAGAGAGCGACTTAGAAAGCGATGACAAGTGAACCGCGTAGCTATAACAAAGGCTAAACGCGTTGTTATCAAAATTGGCTCATCCTCTCTGACGGGTTCTGCAGGCTCTGCCTTAGACCCACATTCAGTCCAAAAAATCGTAGATCTTGCATGTTCGCTTACGCGCAATGGGACAGAGGTGGTCCTCGTTTCATCAGGTGCGATCGCTGCAGGTTTGGCGCCTCTGGGACTTTCGGTTCGCCCTAAGGATTTAGCAACTCAGCAAGCTGCTGCTTCCGTTGGACAAGGCTTACTCATCGCGCAATATGGTGAAAAGTTTCAGAAGCATGGAGTTCTTTCTTCGCAGGTACTTCTCACAACTGAAGATATTGTTCGCCGTTCACATTATCAGAATGCACAACAGACGCTGACGAAGTTACTTTCTCTCGGCGTTGTTCCAATCATCAATGAGAATGACACAGTTGGCACCCAGGAGATTCGATTCGGCGACAATGATCGCCTTGCAGCCCTTGTCGCACTTCTGGTTCATGCTGATCTTCTCGTTCTTGTCTCTGATATCGATGCGCTCTACGACGCACCACCTACCAAATTAGGTGCTCAACCAATCCGCTATGTTAAAGAAATTTCCGATATTGATTCTGTAGCTCTCGGCGGAGCAGGCTCGGCAGGCGTTGGCAGTGGGGGAATGGTCACTAAAGTTGAAGCAGCACGCATTGCAACGAGCGCTGGCATCCCAATGCTTCTTACATCTCTTCATGAATCTGGCCGTGCGCTGGCAGGAGAAGATCTAGGCACCTTCTTCGAAGCACATCACTCAAAAGCAAATTCGCGTCTACTCTGGCTTGCACACGCATCGACCCCACAAGGACGACTGATTCTCGATGATGGCGCCGTGATAGCAATTCTTGAACGAGGGGTCTCGTTACTACCTGCAGGAGTTACAGCAGTTGAAGGCAATTTCATCTCTGGAGACACCGTTGAACTGGCATCTGTAGCGGGCAAAGTTATAGCTCGCGGACTTGTGGCATTTGATTCAGATGAAATTCCACAGATGCTAGGCCGTTCCACAAAAGAACTTGCCGCTACCCTCGGCGCTGAATACGAGCGCGAGCTTGTACACCGAGATGATTTAGTTCTCCTATGACAGCCGAGGCGGTAGTAGCTGAGTTAGCGCAGAAAGCGCGTAAAGCAGGGCGCACCTTGTCGACTTCTACTAGCGCCGAACGTAAAGCAGCACTCGAATTTATTGCCCAAGCGATTGAATCTTCCAGCGCTGAAATTCTTACAGCAAATGAAAGAGATATGGCTAGCGCGCGCAGAGAGAATATGCATCCGCAGATGCAAGATCGATTACTTCTAACACCAGAGCGAATTGCAGGAATTGCCTCGGGCGCGCGTCAGGTTGCAGCTCTTAATGATCCGCTGGGGCGCACACTCCGAGAATCCGTACTTCCTAATGGTTTAGAGCTCAAACAAATTTCTGTTCCATTCGGTGTTATCGGTATGGTGTATGAAGCTCGTCCTAATGTCACAGTCGATGCGGCAGTAATTTTGCTGGCATCTGGCAATGCTGCACTTTTACGTGGCTCATCAACTGCCCATCACAGCAATGAGATTTTCGTCAATGTCATGAAGAAAGCTCTTGAGAAAACCAATATTTCTCCTGAAGTAATTCAGCTGGTTCCATCTGCGGACCGCGCAACTACGAAAGCCTTGCTCACAGCTCGCGGTCTCGTTGATTTAGTGATTCCTCGTGGAAGCGCCGCCCTTATCCGTATGGTCGTGGATGAAGCAACAGTTCCTACTATTGAAACTGGAGCTGGCGTCTGCCATGTCTATATCGATGAGTTTGCAGATATTGCTAAGGCTCTACCCATTCTCATTAATTCTAAAACACATAGGCCAAGTGTTTGCAATGCTGCTGAAACCTTGTTGGTCCATAAATCAGTAGCTCCGACTTTCTTACCGATGGCCTTGAAGGCGCTGAAAGATGCTGGAGTAATACTGCATTCTGATGCCACGGCTCAGAAAGTGGCAGAAAAATTTACTATTGAATCGACTTTGGCAACTGAAAGCAATTGGTCAACCGAATACGGCATACTTGAGATGAATGTTGCAGTTGTTGATTCACTCGATGCAGCCATTGACCACATTGCACAATACGGAACCAAGCACACAGAGGCGATAGTCACGGAAAATAAGGAGAATGCGGCGCGGTTTATTGCGCTCTCTGATTGTGCAGCCGTCATGGTCAATACATCAACGCGCTTTACAGATGGAGAGCAGATGGGCTTTGGAGCAGAGATCGGAATCTCTAATCAGAAATTGCATGCACGAGGACCTATGGGGTTAGAGGCTATGACTACAACCACCTGGATTGTTACCGGCGACGGGCAGATTCGTTCCTGATTCGGATATTTGAGCTAAATTTTATAGACTCACCCGCATGAGCAGCCTCTCCCGCGACGACGTCGCAAAACTAGCAGGCCTTGCCCGCATCGAAATGACAGAGGCGGAACTCCTCGAACTATCCTCGCAATTCGGATTGATTCTTGATGCAGTTGCTCGCGTTCAAGAGATGGATCTATCTGGTGTTAAGGCGACATCGCATCCACAACCACTTGAAAATATTGCTCGTGCAGATGAAGTTCTACCAAGCCTGTCACCAGAAGCTGCTTTGTCTGCAGCACCTGCCCAAGAAGATTCACGTTTCCGCGTTCCTCAAATCTTAGGTGAGGCAGAATGATTCATAAGAGCGCAGCAGAGATGGCAAAAGCTCTGACCAATGGCGAGACCTCATCAGTTGAATTAACACAGCTACATCTAGATCGCATTGCAGCCGTTGACGGCGATGTAAAAGCATTTCTTCACGTTGATACGCAAGGCGCACTCGATCAAGCGAGGTCAGTTGATGAACGCCGCAAGAGCGGAGAGAAGCTCTCACCGCTTGCAGGTATTCCGCTAGCTTTAAAGGATGTGCTGGCTCAGAAGGATGTACCTACAACTGCGGGTTCAAAGATTTTGCAGGGATGGCTTCCACCGTATGACTCAACAGTTGTCAGCAAATTAAAAGATGCTGGCATTGTGATCATGGGCAAGACCAATATGGATGAATTCGCTATGGGTTCTTCAACTGAAAACTCTGGCTACGGTCCAACATTTAACCCATGGGATTTAACTCGTACACCTGGTGGATCATCAGGTGGTTCTGCAGCGGCAGTTTCATCATTTGAAGCACCACTTGCAATTGGTTCAGATACCGGTGGTTCTATTCGTCAACCTGCAGCGCTTACGGGAATTGTTGGAGTGCGTCCAACTTACGGTGCAGTTTCTCGCTTCGGCCTCATTGCATATTCATCAAGCCTTGATCAAGCAGGGCCTTTTGGTCGAACCGTGCTCGACACAGCGCTACTCCATGAAGCAATGGCAGGTCATGATCCCAAGGATGCAACCAGTATTAACGCCCCAGTTCCTGCAGTAGTACACGCTGCAAAGAGCGGCGATGTTAAAAGGATGAAGATTGGCGTTATCAAGCAGTTGCAAGGCGAGGGATATCAAAAGGGCGTGCAGGCTCGCTTTGATGAATCGCTGCAAGTGCTGGCATCCCTTGGCGCTGAAATCGTTGAAGTTGATTGCCCAAGTTTTGAGTATGCCTTAGCTGCCTATTACTTAATTGCACCATCTGAGTGTTCTTCAAACTTGGCGCGCTTCGATGCGATGCGTTATGGACTTCGGGTTGGCGATAAAGATGGAGCATCTGCGGAAGCTGTTATGAGCGCTACGCGCGATGCTGGTTTTGGTCGCGAAGTAAAGCGCCGCATCATCCTTGGAACTTATGCGCTCTCATCTGGTTATTACGATGCTTATTACGGCAGTGCGCAGAAGATTCGCACACTAATCATTGAAGATTATGCCAAGGCCTTTGCCAAGGCTGATGTATTAGTTTCACCAACTGCGCCGACGACGGCCTACAAGATCGGTGAAAAAGTAGACGATCCAATGGCGATGTACTTAGGAGATGTTGCAACAATTCCAGTGAACTTAGCTGGTATCTGCGGGATGTCGCTGCCCGCTGGCCTTGCCGATGAAGATAACTTGCCTGTTGGCTTCCAGATCATGGCACCTGCAATGCAGGATCAACGCTTATATCAAGCAGGTGCAGCTCTTGAAGCAGCGCTACTGACAAAGTGGGGCGCGCCCATTCTTAGCCAAGCCCCTGCGTTGAAGGGAGCGTAGTCATGGCCCTTCCAACGTATGACGAAGTAATTGCTAAATGGGATCCAGTCTTAGGTCTTGAAGTTCACGTTGAACTCAATACTAAGAGCAAGATGTTCTGCTCATGTGCCACAGAATTCGGTGCAGCTCCCAACACTCAGACATGTCCTGTCTGTTTAGCTCTTCCTGGCGCACTTCCAGTCGTCAATGAAAAGGCTATCGAATCAACAATTTTGATTGGCCTTGCACTTAATTGCAAGATTGCCCCGTACAGCCGCTTTGCGCGTAAGAATTACTTCTATCCAGATATGCCAAAGAATTTCCAGATTTCACAGTATGACGAACCAATCTGTTTCGATGGATATGTAGATGTTGAGATTGAAACCGATGAAGGTCTCAAGCAATTCCGTATCGAAGTTGAGCGCGTACATATGGAAGAGGACACCGGAAAGTCTCTGCATGTTGGCGGTGCTACCGGTCGAATTCACGGCGCAGATTATTCGCTCCTTGATTACAACCGAGCAGGTATTCCGCTTGTTGAGATCGTAACCAAGATTGTTCCTGGCACTGGAAAGTATGCACCAGAAGTGGCAAAGGCATACGTTGCCGAACTGCGCGATATTTTGCGTGGACTGAAAGTCTCAGATGTAAAGATGGAGCAAGGCTCCCTTCGCTGTGATGCCAATGTTTCCTTGAAGCCAATCGGTTCAGATGTGCTGGGTACGCGTTCTGAAACTAAGAATGTGAATTCGCTCCGTTCTGTAGAACGAGCAATTAGAGGCGAGATGATTCGCCATGCAGAACTATTAAATGAAGGCAAGAAGGTAAAGCAGGAGACTCGCCACTTCCAAGAAGATACTGGCTTGACCCGTTCTGGTCGTTCGAAAGAACAAGCCGAGGATTATCGCTACTTCCCAGATCCAGATTTAGTCCCTGTAACACCTGCGACCATCTGGATTGAAGAGCTTCGCGCGACGTTGCCAGAGCGCCCGTCACTTCGACGAAAGCGCATCAAGGAAGAGTGGAACGTACCCGATAAAGAGATGGCAGCGATGATCAACGCTGATGTTTTGGATATCGTTGAAGCAACAGTGCTCTTGGGCGCAGATCCAACGAAGGCGCGCACGTGGTGGCTAGGAGAAATTTCTCGTATCGCAAACGATCAAAATATTGCAATTACCGACCTTGCTATCACACCTAAAGATGTGGCAGAACTTGTCGCACTCGTTGCTAGCGGTGAACTTACGGACAAACTTGCTCGTCAAGTTGTTGAAGGAGTTATTGCGGGCGAAGGTACTCCGTCAGAAGTTGTTGCACAGCGCGGAATCAAGGTAGTCAACGATGATGGCGCGCTCATGGCGGCAATCGAAAAAGTTTGCGCAGAACAGGCAGAGACTGCCGAGAAAGTTCGTGGGGGACACCTGCCTGCTGCAGGTGCGCTCATTGGCGCAGTCATGAAAGAGACAAAGGGCCAAGCAGATGCGGCGCGAGTTCGCAAGCTTCTACTTGGCCACCTTGGTCAAGCTAACTAATTAACAAATTAGTGGGCTAATGCTCCTTCTGTCTCAACGAGTGACTCTTTGCCAATATTGATGAAGAAGAAGAGCACCACTGCCCCAACAAAGAGCAACACGGCGCTGACTTTAAATGCCACGGTGAAACCATGAGTCATGGCAAACGGTTGAACCATTTTACCTAATTCGCTATTTGCTGTGGCGTAGGTAGTAGAAGCAGTTGCAGCCACTGTATTAAGGAGTGCAACTCCAAGCGATCCGCCGACCTGCTGAGATGTATTAAGCATTGCACTTGCAACTCCTGTGTCATGCGTTGAAACTGCATGCAGTGATGTTGAGGTCAACGGAATAAAGACAAGTGCCATACCGCTTGACATGATCAAGAGTGATGGTAAAACGTGTGTCACATAAGCAGTCTCGGGAGTAATGCGGCTCAACATAAGGAGGCCGATTCCTGCAGCAATAAGCCCTGGAACCATGAGTGGACGGGGACCGATCTTTGGAAGCAATTGAGAAGCAACTCCAGCAAAGACAATGATGCCTGCGGTAAATGGCAAGAATGCGAATCCTGATTTCAGTGGGCTATAACCAAGCACTACTTGGAGATAGAGACCAAGGAAGAGGAACATTGAAAAAAGCCCTGCACCGACAACGAGTGAACCAAGGTATGACCCACCACGGTTGCGCTCTGTGATCACGCGAAGGGGCATCAATGGATTTGCAACCTTTGACTCGATCAAGACAAATGCAACCAGAAGAGCGATAGCTGCCAACAAGAATGAAACCGTTACCGAGTTCGACCAGCCCTTTGTAGCTGCTTGATTGAAGCCATAGGTAAGTGCAAATAAACCAGAAGTAGCGGTAAGGACTCCAGGAATATCATAGGTGTTCTTACCTTCAGCTTTTGATTCGTGAACAAATTTAGTGGCAAAGATTGCAGCAACGATAGCGATCGGAACATTAACGCCAAGGCACCAGCGCCATGAAGCGTATTCAGTCAACGTTCCGCCCATAATCAAACCGATTGCAGCTCCACCACCGGAGATAGCACCGATGACTCCAAATGCTTTCGCTCTCTCCTGCGGAACTGTAAATGTCACAGAGATAATCGCTAGCGCCGTTGGTGCAAGAAGGGCTGCAAAGACCCCCTGCAGTGCTCGGGATGCAAAGAGCAGACCTTGAGTCGAGGCAATCCCACCTAACGCTGAAGCACCGGCGAAGCCAATTAAGCCGATCAGAAAGATCTTCTTGCGCCCCATGTAATCACCGATACGGCCACCTAAAAGGAGAAGAGACCCAAATGCCAATGTGTACGCAGTGATAACCCATTGTTGATTTGCATCACTAATTCCAAGATCAATTTTTGCCCTTGGAATAGCAATATTCATAATGGAGCTATCAAGAACAATCATTAACTGGGCTATCGCAACAACAAAGAGGGTCCGCCATCGGGTTGGGTCTAAAATCTGCTTTTCTGCTTGCATTGACACAGGAGTGTCTCCTTCTGTTAGTGTATTTTTGATTAGGTATTAGTCAGCTCAAATTGCGGATGTAAGGATAGAATTCTCTCATGTCGAAGATGAAACCGCGCTCTGGCCTTGTCACAGATGGGCTAGAGCGTGCTCCAGCTCGCGGAATGCTCCGTGCAGTGGGGATGGGAGATGAAGATTGGGTTAAACCTCAGATTGGTATCGCATCTTCGTGGAATGAAATCACACCGTGCAATCTCTCACTCGACCGTCTTGCAAAGGCATCGCGTAAAGGAGTTATCGATGCAGGTGGATTTCCAATGCAATTCGGAACAATATCAGTCTCTGATGGAATTTCCATGGGACATGAAGGTATGCACTTCTCTCTAGTCTCACGTGAAGTCATTGCAGATTCAGTTGAAACTGTTATGCAGGCAGAACGCCTTGATGGAATGGTCACCTTTGCCGGCTGCGATAAATCACTTCCAGGAATGATGATGGCAGCAGCTCGTATTGATGTTGCTTCAGTCTTTGTCTATGCAGGTTCTACTTTGCCAGGACAAGTCGATGGCAAAGATGTCACCATTATTGACGCATTTGAAGCTGTTGGCGCTTGCGCGCGAGGCTTAATTACAAAAGATCGTCTTGATCAAATTGAGCGCGCAATCTGTCCAGGTGAAGGCGCATGTGGTGGAATGTATACAGCAAACACCATGGCAAGTATCGCTGAAGCAATTGGGCTATCTCTTCCGGGATCTGCGGCCCCTCCGGCAGTTGACCGTCGTCGCGATGCATTTGCTGAACAATCAGGAGCTGCAGTTGTTAACTTAATTGCAAAGGGAATCACTACGCGGGATATCTTGACTAAGAAAGCATTTGAAAATGCCATCACAATCTTGATGGCACTCGGTGGCTCTACAAATGCAGTTCTGCATTTGCTTGCCATCGCCCACGAAGCAGAAGTTGAACTTTCCCTAGAAGACTTCCACCGCATCGGTTCGAAGGTGCCGCTACTTGGTGATCTCAAACCATTCGGAAAATATGTGATGACCGATATTGATCGGGTTGGCGGAATTCCCGTAGTTCTTCGTATCTTGCTTGATGCAGGTTACTTACATGGAGATTGCTTGACTGTAACCGGAAAGACAATGGCTGAAAATCTTGCGGATATTAATCCTCCATTTGCCGATGGCGATGTGCTTCGCGCAATCAATAAGCCACTTTCAACTGATATTGGAATCACAATCCTTAGTGGAAGCCTTGCAACCGAAGGCGCTGTCTGCAAAACGGCGGGAATTGGAATTGAAAATTTTGAAGGGACGGCTCGAGTATTCGAACGCGAACAAGCTGCAATGGAGGCACTTGAGAACGGAACAATTCAAGCCGGGGATGTTGTTGTTATTCGCTATGAAGGCCCTAAAGGCGGACCTGGAATGCGTGAAATGTTGATGATTACTGGCGCCATTAAGGGCGCAGGTCTTGGAAAGTCGATCTTGCTCCTTACTGATGGGCGTTTCTCTGGCGGTTCGACTGGGCTCTGCGTTGGACACGTTACTCCGGAGGCAGTTGATGGGGGACCTATCGCATTTATTAAAGATGGCGATATGGTCCGAATCGATATTCCAAATCGCACCCTTGATTTATTGGTAGATCCGGCAGAGCTTGAAGCTCGCAAAGTTGGATGGAAGCCTCTGCCACATAAATACACCCGAGGCGTTCTCCACAAGTATTCAAAGCTCGTAGGCTCTGCATCCAAGGGCGCGGTCTGTGGCTAACTCTTTCTCAGTTTTCATCTGAAAGCCTCCTTCTAGGGTTTCACCTATTGAGATGCGCGTCTCACCTCTTGACTCAGCAGGCATCTCCGTTGGAGAATATGCTCATGCAATCGACAGAAACTTCAGTTCTTTCAGTGGTGGTGATTCGATAGCGCGTGCCTTCACATCACACGCGCCCTCAGATATCTGAGGGTTTTTTCGTTTAAGAAAGTAATTAAAAATTCGAGCTAGGGAAAGGAGCATGAAGATGGGAAGACACCTTCCAACACCGAACGGCACAGAAATGACAGGAGCTACCGCCCTTGTCAAAAGCCTTGAAGCAGCCGGCGTTGATGTCATGTTTGGGCTTCCTGGCGGTGCAATTCTTCCTGCTTACGATCCAATCTTTGATTCAACAATTCGCCACATCTTGGTTCGCCACGAACAAGGCGCGGGACATGCTGCAACTGGATATGCCCAAGTAACAGGTCGCGCAGGCGTCTGTATTGCAACCTCTGGCCCGGGTGCCACAAATCTTGTAACGCCACTGATGGATGCTGCAATGGATTCAGTCCCGCTTGTTGCAATTACCGGTCAAGTTCCATCTGCGGCAATTGGAACCGATGCATTCCAGGAAGCAGATATCCGCGGAATCACGATGCCATTTACAAAGCATAGTTATTTGATTACAAATCCTGCAGAAATTCCTGGCACAATCGCTGAAGCGTTCCACATTGCAACAACGGGACGCCCAGGACCTGTCTTGGTTGATATTGCAAAAGATGCTCTTCAGAAGATGACGAAATTTAATTGGCCGACATCAATTAACTTAGCTGGCTACAGGCCGCAGATGTCTCCTACTCCACAATCTATTACCGATGCAGCAGCGCTCATTACACAATCTTCAAAGCCTGTCTTTTATGTCGGTGGCGGCGTTATTAAGGCAAATGGATCTAAAGAGCTACGCCAGCTTGCCGAACTTCTCGGTGCTCCTGTTGTCACAACGCTGATGGCACGTGGGGCTTTCCCTGATTCGCACCCACTGCATATGGGTATGCCAGGAATGCACGGAACGGTAGCTGCCGTAACTGCGTTACAGAAGGCGGATCTACTTATTACATTAGGTGCACGCTTTGATGATCGCGTAACGGGCAAGTTATCTACATTTGCCCCTCATGCAAAGATTCTCCACGCAGATATTGATCCCGCTGAAATCGGCAAGAACCGCCATGCCGATGTTGCAGTTGTAGGCGATGTCCGCCTGACAATGGCAGCGCTTATCCCTGCGCTCCGAGCAGCGCTAGCTAAGAACAAGCCAGATCTGACAGCATGGCTTCGCCAGATGAATTCTTTGAAGTCAACATACCCATTGGGATTTGATACTCCTGACGATGGTTCACTTTCACCGCAGCTCGTTATCCAACGCATTGGTCAAATTTCTGGGACAGATACCATCTTTACAGCAGGCGTTGGCCAGCACCAGATGTGGGCTTCACAATTTATTTCTTATGAACACCCACGTACATGGCTTAACTCGGGGGGCGCAGGCACCATGGGTTACGGAGTACCTGCTGCGATGGGTGCAAAAGTTGGCGCACCTGATTCAACTGTTTGGGCAATCGATGGAGATGGTTGCTTCCAAATGACAAACCAAGAGTTAGTCACATGCGCCCTTAATAATATTCCAATCAAAGTTGCAATCATTAATAATGAATCGCTTGGAATGGTTCGCCAATGGCAGACCTTGTTCTACGACGGTCGCTATTCAAATACATCTCTTGATTCAAAGCGCGTTCCAAACTTTCCAATGCTTGCAGAATCGATGGGCTGTGTTGGGCTTGCTTGCGAACGACCTGAAGATCTTGATAAGACAATCGAAAAAGCGATGTCTATCAACGATCAACCTGTTGTCGTTGATTTCCGCGTTCATCGCGATGCGATGGTCTGGCCGATGGTGGCCGCCGGCACATCCAATGATGAAATCATGATCGCTCGCGCTACGGCGCCCGACTGGGATTCACAGGAGCTCTAATGAAGACATCTCGCCGCCAACACACGCTTGAAGTACTAGTTGAGAACGAGCCAGGTGTTCTTGCCCGCGTTGCTGGCCTATTCTCACGTCGTGCCTTCAATATTGAGACTCTCAATGTGGGGCCGACCGAAGATTCAACGATCTCAAAGATGGTTATTGGCGTGGGGGTCGAAGGGCACTCACTCGAGCAAGTAATTGCTCAGCTCGACAAGTTGATCAACGTGATTTCTATTAAAGAGATCGTCTCTGGCAAAATTGAAGAAGTAAATGACACTCAGCCTGACTACCAAAACTAACCAATAAACGAACTAGCAAGAAATAGACAAGGGAGAAATACCGTGGCAACGATGTATCACGAAGAGGATGCAGATCTATCAATCATCCAAGGTCGCAAAGTCGCGATCATCGGTTACGGCTCACAAGGCCATGCACATGCTCTGAACCTACGAGATTCAGGCGTTGATGTTCGCGTTGGCCTTAAAGATGGTTCTCCATCGAAGGCTAAGGCTGAAGCAGAAGGTCTTCGCGTTACAAGCGTTGCCGAAGCGGTGAAGGAAGCTAGCGTCATCATGATTTTGGCACCTGATCACTTGCAACGCCACATCTATACAGATTCAATTTTGCCTAACCTAGAAAAGGGCGATGCGCTCTTCTTCGGCCACGGATTCAATATTCGCTTCGGGTATATCAAGCCATCTGCAGATGTTGATGTCTGCATGGTTGCGCCAAAGGGTCCAGGACACTTAGTGCGCCGCGAATATGCAGCGGGCCGCGGAGTTCCTGTCATCGTAGCTGTGGAACAAGATTCGACAGGTAGCGCATGGCCGCTCACACTTTCTTATGCAAAGGCAATCGGTGGACTTCGCGCTGGCGGAATCCTGACAACATTTACTGAGGAGACTGAAACCGATTTATTTGGCGAGCAATCAGTTCTCTGCGGTGGCGCATCCCAGCTCGTGATGTACGGCTTTGAGACTCTCGTTGAAGCTGGCTACCAACCAGAAGTTGCTTACTTTGAATGTTTACACGAACTCAAGTTGATTGTTGACTTGATGTACGAGGGTGGAATCGCAAAGCAGCGCTGGTCAGTCTCTGATACAGCTGAATTCGGTGACTATGTATCAGGCCCACGCGTCATTGACCCACACGTAAAAGAGAATATGAAGGCAGTTCTTGCCGATATTCAATCAGGTGCTTTTGCTAAGCGCTTTGTCGATGATCTTGAAAGCGGAGCTAAAGAATTTACAGCTCTTCGCGCCAAAGGTGAGGCACACCCAATCGAAACTGTTGGACGTGAACTTCGTAAGATGTTTAGTTGGATGAAGAACACCAACAAAGACGATTACAAAGAGGGAAGTGCCGCGCGTGGCTAAACCCATCGTTCTGATTGCTGAAGAGCTCAGCGCAGCAACACTGGATGCCTTAGGTCCTGACTTTGAAGTTCGTAATTGCGATGGTGCAAACCGCGCAGAACTTCTTGCAGCCCTTGGCTTAGGTGTTGATGCAGTGCTCATTCGTTCTGCAACCAAGATGGATGCTGAAGCGATTGGTGCCGCAAAGGGCCTAAAGGTCATTGCTCGCGCAGGCGTAGGTCTTGATAACGTTGATATTCCGGCTGCTACTGCATCCGGCGTGATGGTTGTTAACGCACCAACATCAAATATAGTTTCCGCAGCAGAGCTTGCAATCTCATTACTTCTTGCTTCAGCACGTTTCATTTCTCCGGCGCATGCAGCGCTCAAAAATGGAAAGTGGGCGCGCTCTAAGTACACAGGCGCTGAACTCTTCGAGAAGACCCTTGGAGTAGTTGGCTTTGGTCGCATTGGTCAGCTTGTGGCTCATCGCATGCAAGCATTCGGAATGAACGTCATTGCATATGACCCGTACCTACAGCCAGCAAAGGCTGCCCAGCTTGGCGTAGAACTTGTTGAACTCGATGACCTTCTCAAGCGAAGTGATTTCATCACTATCCACTTGCCTAAGACAAAAGAGACCGCAAACCTGATTGGGGTTGAGGCGCTCAAGAAGGTGAAGAAAGAGGTGCGCATTATTAATGCAGCACGTGGAGGCGTCCTCGATGAGAGCGCACTTTATGATGCAATTGTCGAAGGTCGTGTAGCCGGTGCTGGACTCGATGTTTATGTCACCGAGCCATGTACTGATTCACCGTTATTCCAGCTTGATCAGGTTATTGCAACGCCACACCTTGGCGCTTCAACGGATGAGGCGCAAGAACGCGCAGGAATTGCAGTAGCAGTCTCAGTTCGCAAGGCACTTGCTGGCGAATTGGTACCTGATGCAGTAAACGTTAAAGGTGGAGCAATCCACGATGAAATTCGCCCTTCACTTCCACTTGTTGAGAAGATGGCGCAGATTGCAACAGCTTTAGCTGGTGAAACTCCTGTATCTATCGAAATCACCGTCATGGGAGATATCTCAGGCCATGACTCTTCAGTCTTGGCAATCAGCGCACTCAAAGGCGCTCTTGCTTCCTCTGGAATTGAAGCTGTCAGCTATGTCAATGCACCAGGACTTGCAGCCGATCGGGGCATGACTTCAACTGTAACGACAACTCCTGATAGCCCTGAATATCGCAGCATGATTTCTTTGCATGCATCCCTGGCAAGCGGAAAATCAATTAAGGTCGATGGAACCTTGATGGGAATTCGCAAAGTAGAGAAAATCATCGCAGTTGATGCTTTTGATCTTGATCTTCCGCCAACAGATAACTTGCTCTTCCTTCGCTATGCAGATAAGCCAGGCGTTGTTGGCGCAGTCGGTAACGCACTCGGTGCAGCCAAGATCAATATTGCAGGTATGCAGGTTGCTCGCGAATCAGCAGGTGGCAAAGCTCTAATGGCGCTCACTGTTGATTCTGCAGTAAGCGATGCGGTTGCAGAGGCTGTTAAGAAAGAGACCGGAGCAGATCTCGTTCGTTCAGTGACTCTGGTGAGCTAATGGCACGCACAATCAACCTTGCAGTAATCCCCGGAGACGGAATCGGCACTGAAGTAGTAGGTGAAGGTCTTAAAGTTCTTGATGTCATTGCCGCTAAATACGGAGTGACATTTAACAAGACCCACTACGACTTAGGGGCTGGATATTGGCATCGCACAGGTGAAGTACTTCCTGACTCGGTTCTGGCAGAGCTCGCACAATCTGATGTCATCTTGCTCGGCGCCGTGGGGGACCCAACTGTTCCAAGCGGTGTCCTGGAGCGCGGGTTACTTCTTAAATTGCGCTTCGCCTTTGATCATTACATCAATCTTCGCCCGGCAAAATTAATGCCAGGTGTTACGGGCCCTCTTGCTACAAAGGCGCCTATCGATTTCATCGTGGTGCGCGAAGGTACAGAAGGACCGTATGTGGGTGCAGGTGGAGTTCTTGCTGAAGGCACTGATGCAGAGATTGCAACGGAAGAATCCCTTAATACTCGACGAGGAGCAGAACGAGTAATTCGCGATGCATTTGCTCGCGCTGCAGCACGTGATCGCAAAAAGCTCACACTGGTACATAAGAACAATGTCCTGACTCGTGCAGGCAGCCTCTGGACTCGCACCTTTAACGAGGTTGCTAAAGAATTCCCAACGGTGACAACAGATTATCTGCATGTTGATGCAGCGTCGATGTTCTTTGTAACAAACCCAGAACGCTTCGATGTTGTCGTCACCGATAACCTCTTTGGAGATATCTTGACCGATATCGCAGCTGCAATCTGCGGCGGCATTGGACTTGCTGCCTCTGGCAATATCAACCCAACAGGTGCATTTCCATCGATGTTCGAACCAGTACATGGTTCAGCACCTGACATCGCGGGTAAGAATCTTGCTGACCCGACTGCGACAATCATGTCTGTTGCAATGATGTTAGATCACTTAGGTCTCACTGATGCAGCTCGCGATGTCGAGCAAGCCGTTGCGGCAGACCTACTTTCACGTGGTGATACAAAACGTGGCACCACCGAAATCGGTTCAGCGCTAGCAGAATTGGTGAAGTAAATGAAGATCACTCTCAATTCCAACGCAGTTCCAACTGCCGAACGCGAAGAAAAAGTCGCCAACTGTGGTTTTGGAAAGTATTACACCGACCATATGGTCGTCTGCGAATGGACTGAAAGTGGCGGCTGGCAAGAACCTGAGCTCAAACCTTATGGCCCAATCTCTTTGGATCCTGCAACAGCAGTTTTTCATTACGGACAAGAAATCTTTGAAGGCATGAAGGCATATCGCCAACCAGATGGCGGTATTGCACTCTTTCGCCCAGAAGCAAACGCTCGCCGCTTTGCACGATCTGCCCAGCGCCTGGCACTTCCTGAAATGCCTGAAGAGCTATTTCTTGAAACAATTCACACCCTTGTTCGCCACGATGCTGGCTGGACACCAGGAAAAGTTGGCGAAGCGCTCTATATCCGCCCATTCATGATCGCCACCGAAGTTGGCTTAGGAGTTCGCCCAACTAATAAAGCGACCTACCTTCTTATTGCTACCCCGGCTGGCGCATATTTTGATCCTTCAAAGGCTGTCTCTGTCTGGATCTCAACTGAATATGTTCGAGCAGCCCTTGGCGGCACAGGAGAGGCAAAGTGTGGCGGAAACTACGCAGCATCCCTTGTTGCACAAAAGGCTGCAGCTAGCGAAGGCTGCGATCAAGTTGTATGGATTGATGCAATAGAGCGTAAGTGGGTTGAAGAGATGGGCGGCATGAACCTTTACTTCGTTAAAGGAATCGGCGCCGATGCAACGGTGATTACACCTAAGCTGACCGGAACCCTGCTTCCTGGTATCACGCGCGATTCAATCTTGTCTGTGGCAAAAGATCTTGGATATAAGACAGAAGAGGTAATGCTTTCAGTCGATGATTGGCGAGACGGTGTCTCATCCGGAGAAATCACAGAAATCTTCGCCTGCGGAACCGCAGCTGTTGTATCCCCTGTCGGTCAAGCAAAATCTGCAATGGGTATATGGGTTACAGGAGATGGCCAACCTGGCGCTATCACCATGCAGATTCGTAACCACCTACTTGCAATTCAACACGGCACAATCGCGGATACTCATAATTGGATGAAGAAGGTCGCGCTGTGATCACTAGTAATTCGCCTTTTGATAAAGAAGCTCTGCACATCTATGACACAACTCTTCGTGATGGTGCGCAGCAAGAAGGCTTAAATCTCTCGGTCCATGACAAATTAACAATTGCCCGCCACCTCGATGATTTAGGCGTTGGCTTTATTGAAGGTGGATGGCCAGGTGCAAACCCTAAAGACACCGAATTCTTCGCTCTCGCCAAGAAAGAACTACAGTTAAAGAACGCCACCTTTGTAGCCTTTGGTGCAACCCGCAGACCGAACGTTAAAGCCGCCGATGATGTACTTCTTGGAGCCCTTCGTGATTCAGGAGCGCCTGCTGTAACTCTGGTTGCAAAAGCCTATGACCGCCACGTCGATTTGGCTCTTAAGACAAATTTAGATGAGAACCTGGCAATGATCCGTGACTCTGTCACCCACCTTCGCGAAGAGGGCCAGCGAGTATTTCTTGATGCAGAACACTTCTTTGATGGCTACCGCGCTAATCGCGCATATGCACTCGAAGTTATCCGCGTTGCCGCAGAGGCCGGAGCAGATGTCATCGCGCTCTGCGATACCAACGGTGGCATGTTGCCCGATGAAATCGCAGATGTCGTTCACGATATTTTGGGCGCCTCATCGGCTCGCCTTGGAATCCATTGCCACAATGACACAGGATGCGCTGTTGCAAATTCAATGGCAGCAGTTGCAGCAGGTGCTACCCATGTTCAAGGAACTCTCAATGGATATGGCGAACGCACAGGTAACGCTGACCTTGTCACCATCATCGCCAACCTAGAACTTAAGAAGAAGAAAGGGGTCTTGCCTGCGAATGCGCTGCGCGAAGCTTTCCGTATATCTCATGCAGTAGCTGAAGTAACCAATATTTCTTCTTCACCTCGTCAGCCGTATACAGGAGTCTCAGCCTTTGCACATAAGGCAGGACTTCACGCATCGGCAATCAAGGTAGATCCAACGCTGTACCAACATGAAGATCCAGAATCAGTCGGAAACGATATGCGCATGCTTGTTTCAGATATGGCAGGTCGAGCATCTATTGAACTTAAATCAATGGAACTCGGCGTTGACTTAAACGGTGATCGCGAACTCATTGGTCGCGTCGTGGACCGCGTCAAAGAGATGGAATCTCGCGGCTACACCTTTGAAGCAGCTGATGCTTCATTTGAACTCTTATTACGAGAAGAAGCCACAGGAAAGCGCCCATCTTTCTTTACGATTGATCATTGGTTAACTACCACTGAGCGCGGCACTAAGAATGACATTGTCACAAAGGCCGATGTAACTGTGACAGCGCAAGGTAAAGAGATCACCTGCACCGGAGCCGGAAACGGACCAGTTAACGCATTCGATAACGCACTTCGAGATGGCCTTCATCAGCTTTATCCTGAACTTTCTAGCCTTGAATTAACAGATTACAAGGTGCGAATCCTTGAAGGCCGCCTTGGAACAGGGGCTATCACTCGCGTTCTTGTTGAAACATCAGATGGAAAAGGCGAGTGGAACACAATCGGAGTTCACGAAAACGTGATTGCAGCATCTGCGATGGCACTTGAAGATGCACTGACCTTTGGTCTTCTACGTCAGGGTCGTAAACCCGAATAATTTTTCAGCAAGCGCTACATTACCATTTGCCATATCTTCATCTCCGTGGCAACCAAGATATCGGGTAGACGTTTTACTCATGAAGAATCTGTGCAATGGATTGCTGATCGGATGCTCAAGCTAGGCATTGCAAATTACGAAGAGCTGGCAGAGCTTGTGGGAATTGATCGAGGTTCGCTCTCTCGCTATTTTCGACAAAACCGACGTCCATCTATCGATGTAATTGCACCGCTCTGCACAGTTCTGCAGGTTGCACCTGAGACTTTATTGATTGCGCTGGGAGCTGTAGATCGTTAAGTAAGGTCTGAGCGAATATCGATATAGAAGTCGCTGCTGCCTTCAACGGGGGTAAAGGTCCGCTCTGCTTCATCGTCGGCCCAGAGCGCATAGGCGATATCGCGTTCACCTAATTGGAACTGCTCACCGATAAAGCTCTCGATATCTTCAAAAGAGAGCTCGGTATTGATGTGCAGAACGGCAATCCCGTCTGCCTCGCGCGAAAGCGAAGGCATCAAGACGGTTTCTGAGACTCGAATGCGCACAAAGAGACCGTATCAACTTTGATGCGCATTCGCATCAATCTTTTGGGGGATTTCACCTGAGAGTGGTTATATTCTTCAGATATGGCCGACCTCGAGAAAGTGCGAGTGGAGTACCTCTGGCATCTTGAGAAAGAGCGAAACCTTTCCGCTCATACGGTGCGTGCTTATGTAGGTGATCTTGAAAGCTTCATTAGCCACCTCAAGAGGCAGAAAGTAGATGATATTTCTACCATCACCATTGCACATATTCGCTCGTGGCTTGCTAACCAGCAAGTCAAAGGAGGGGCACGCACCTCACTTTCTCGGCGAGCGGTATCGATTCGCCTCTTTACGAAGTGGGCTGCAAAGAGGGGGTATCTAACAAAAGATGTAGGGGCAACCCTTGCTACACCGCGCGGACATAGAACCCTGCCTGATGTGCTCTCTGTCGTGGATGCAACAACTGCAATGGATTCTCTTGCAACGCGAGTGGCCGAAGAAGAGAGCCCCTTATCAATCAGAGATTGTGCAATCGTTGAAGTCTTATATGCAACTGGCGCTCGAGTATCTGAACTCTGTGGCCTTGATCTTGATGATGTTGATTACGGGCGAAACACAATGCGAGTTTTAGGAAAAGGAAATAAAGAACGTACCATTCCAATAGGTACACCTGCGATGAAAGCGCTGGGGGATTGGATCAACAATGCGCGCCCATCGCTAGCTGGTGATAAGGCAGGGCGTGCAGTTTTTCTTGGAGCTCGCGGTTCGAGAATCGATCAACGAACAGTTCGCACAGTTGTCTATGAAGCGTTATCAGCTCTCGATGGCGTTGAGCGAATGGGTCCTCATGGACTTCGCCACTCTGCTGCCACTCATTTATTAGAAGGTGGGGCAGACCTTCGCACAGTGCAAGAAATCTTGGGACATGCATCCCTTGCCACAACGCAGATTTATACCCATGTATCGACCGAAAGGTTGCAGAAAGCCTTTAAGCAGGCTCATCCAAGGGCTTAGGAGTGGATTTAGCACCCGTTGCGGGCAGGTAAGATTTGACCTGCACGTTGAACTTTTGGCGACAAAAAATCGGCGTGACATCTCAGCACTTATGTATGACTCGCGCATTCGCTTCGGTTGCAATACCAAGGCTTTGCAAAAGATGATTACAAGCCACTTCGGTCCGCTCTGAATTTATTCAATGGCTCTGCCATGTGAATCATTTAAATTGCGGTCGGCGTTGTAGG
>ERZ889217.204-NODE-204-length-39619-cov-12.502983_pt1 | contig 39619 bp, 42 predicted proteins | sample MGYA00521098_ERZ889217 | MGnify/ENA primary metagenome ERZ889217 (study PRJEB32303, sample SAMEA104408613) | aquatic metagenome | biome: Brackish water; feature: Pelagic; material: water | place: Baltic Sea | collected 2014-06-10T22:04:00 | depth 2,362 m ... | reverse complement strand
TATTGTTAAAAGTTTTTTAAAAACCAACGATTTGACTAGACCCGGCATCTCCCGTTTCCGAAAATTCTGTTTATTGTGGATTCCCGTTTGCCTCACCAAAAACCGGGGGCTTGATCTCGAACATATCCGCTCCACCGTTAGCGAACTCAATCCAACAAATGATGGGGACTAGTCAAATCAATTGCCGTTGGTTTTTGATTTTAGGGGTTTGCGCTCAGTTTCATCTAAGCTCCTGCGCCCCACAGCGTGAGTTTGTTGCTTTCGGTGATGCCGGCACATTTCGCACCGGACCACAGCATTCAGGAAGCCAGTTTAGCGGACCCGAGGGCGAATACGACTCCTACGAGCTCGTGGACAACGGAGGCGTCCCTAACCAAGGCATTGCTCCGATGTATTCCGGGTCGCACCAGCGGGGATATGGGCACCGCAACTCCTCGCCATCAATATCTCCAGATACCCCGATGTATTATGATGCGAGGCAACCAGGGTATGGAGGATACAACAATGGAGGCTATCCCAGAGCCGTGGATACCTATGATCAAAACGGCAACCGACAAACGATGATTATTCCGAATCCTTGGTGAGGTGTTTTTCTGAAAACCATCATTCAGCGGTTGATTATCGGCGAAGATTGCCCGAATTTTTCACACCCTCGGTGCTCAAATCCTAATCTGCGAGATAAAATAAAACAATAAAATATCACTATACAGACTATTATTGCCTGCTAAAATAGCATAAATGAAACGAAAGGCACTTGATGAATTGCTGAAGTGGAAGACTCGCTCTGGCCGCAAGCCTTTGGTATTGCGTGGTGCGCGGCAGGTGGGTAAATCGCATTTGGCACGGGCGTTGGCAGGTGCGGCTTTTGAGGGAATCTTGGAGCTAAATTTCGAGCGGGATGCCTCTTTGGCGGGGCTTTTTTCCGGGGCATCGGTGAAGGAAACCGTGCGACTGCTGGAGGCCAGATACGGCGTGCCGGTGGTGGAGGGAAAAACGCTGCTTTTTCTCGACGAGATTCAAGCGGCGCCGGAGGTGTTCGCGAAGTTGCGTTATTTTCACGAGGAATTGCCGGGGTTGCATGTCCTGGCGGCTGGCTCTCTGCTGGATTTGCTTTTGGAGGATCATGCGTTTTCGATGCCGGTGGGAAGGATCGAGTATTTGCATCTGGGACCGCTGGTGTTTGAGGAATTCCTGGAAGCCACTGGCCGCGTGGGGCTGATCTCGTGGATGGCAGGATGGCGTTGGGGTGAAAACTATCCGGTGGCTCTCCATGAGGACTTGATCGCCGCTTTCAGGCAATATCTCGTAGTGGGTGGAATGCCAGAGGCGGTGGCGGTTTTTGCCGAAACCGGCTCTTACCGCGACTGCGCGCGGGTGCAGGAGTCGATCCTGGCGACCTATCAAGATGACTTTCAAAAATACGCGCGGCGGGTGCAGAAGCCTAGGATGGATCGTTTGTTCGCCCGCGTGCCGGCGATGCTGGGGCGGAAGTTCAAATTCAGCGAGGTGGACCCCGTCGAGCGCTCGAAGAATCTCGGCGAGGCTTTGCATTTACTGTGTCTGGCGAGGGTGTTTCACAAAGTGCGGCGTTGCCATGGAAATGGTCTGCCTCTCGGCGCCGAGGCGGATGACCGGAACTTCAAGGTGTTCTTCTTGGATGTAGGGCTGGTCAGCAGGGCCTTGGGGCTGAAGATAGACACCTTCGAAAAACTGGATGAACACTTTTTGGTCAACCGTGGCGCGCTCTGTGAACAGGCGATCGCCCAGAACCTGCTCCACATTGGAGATCCGTGGACAAAACCCGAGGTGTTCTACTGGACGCGCGAGAGCCCGAACTCCACAGCCGAGGTGGATTTTTTGGTTCAAATGGGAGGCGGGATTCTCCCTGTCGAGGTGAAAGCTGGCAAAACCGGACGCCTCAAATCGCTCCAACTCTTCCTTACTGAAAAAAACTCCCCCGCTGCGCTCAGATTCAACACCGACAAGCCCTCGGTGGCCCTCGTCGAGGCCGCTGGAGCGCCGTCCAAACTCGTCTCGCTGCCGCTTCCTTTCGTCGGCCAATTTCTCCGACTCCTGGAGACCGCCCCCAGCCTGTCATCGTCCCCAAACCAACCCCATCAATGAAAAAACTTATTTTCCATCTTTGTGTTCTCAGTGTCCTCGGTGGTCAAATCCAAGCAGCCGCGGTTGATGCCGAAGGACGGGCCGCAGGCGACTTGCCAAATGCTCGCGAAATCGCCCTAGCGGATGCCCTCCGCGAGGCCGTGCGACAAGGCACAGGGCTAGATGTGCTCGGATCCTCGGGCACCAGCAATTTCACTCTGGAGTTTGATCGTGTGCTGGGGTCTGCATTCGGCCATGTGAAATCCTACAAGGTGCTGGACTCCCGTCTCGGAGCCGATGGCATCTACCGCGTGAAGCTTTCCGCCGAAGTAGAGAAAGGATCGCCGAATGCCAAAAACTCTCTCGCCATGCGAGAACTTCTGCTCCGCAAAAACTCCCCTCGCCTGTCTGTGCGAATCGATGGTCCAGCCGGAAGACAGGCTTCCCTGCTCCTTGAAGAGGCTGCGCGTGATTTGCAAATCCAGACGGTTCCGACAGAAGCTCCCTGTGATTTCTTGATTCTTGGCGTTCTCTCCCTGCGTCACACTGGCCGCCAGACCTTGCACGGCAATCCGCCACAAAATGTCTTTGCCACCAGAGGCACTCTCAGGGCGGTTCGAGCGGATACCGGTGATATTGTTGTGAGCGACTCGCTTGCCAGCCTGCGTGAAATCGGCAGCCCTCTTTTGGAAATACCCGATGCTGAAAATGACGCTTTGGAACGCGCTCTGCGACCCGAACAAACCGATGGAGTGCCATCCATCCTTGGCAAAATTATCGCCCGCTGGGTCACCGAAACCGACCTCGGCAGCGTGAAGCGATTGGAGTTCTCGGGGATCACTGCAGATGATTTCCAAAAAATCCGCACAAACCTCTCGGAAGCCGATAAAATCAGCGCCGTCTGGTTGCGTGAGTATGATTCACGAGGCATCAGCGTGCTGGATGTGGAGACCCGCCTCGACAACATGGGCCTGGGACAGGAAATCACCAAAGCCACCAGCGGCCGCATGAAGCTCGACCGCTCCACCGAAAACCTCCTCGCCTTCAATGCTGACGGATCGAAATCCGTTCCGGATTCCGCTACAGGAACCGCGCAAGGCGATGCCAAGCCCGAGGAATCCGCCCCTTGGTGGAAGGTGTGGTAAAGATCATGAAGGCTGGGGCGTTCTATTGTGGCTTCAGACAAGCAGCTCAAAGGCTTCTCTCGGGGAAAGAATCCTGACCACTCCCCGAGTTTTTTCCGGGTAGTGGCGCTCATTGCCAGTCACAAGGATTTTCGACTCGGTCGCAGCGGCCACCTCGAGAAATTTGGTATCCGATGCGTCGCTTGCTTCCAGCCCCTCCATTGGCATCGCCACAAGGTGCGTTTGAAAAGGCAGAATCTCCCAAAACGCGGCAACATCGGCCGCTTTGAATGAAAACCTCGGACGCGAAAGCACCTCCCTGTATTCGCAGAGGATTCTGTCATCGAATGCGATGACCAACCTTTGCGCAAGGATCGCGTCAATCAACCTCCCAGGCGGCCCCTTGGCCGAGAGAAGCCCAGAGACCAGCACATTGGTATCCAGCACCCAATCCCGCCGAGAGATCATTTCGCGCTATTCCGCACCGCTTGGATTTCTTTCTCAATCTCCTCAGCCGAAAGCGAATCAACACCCGCCTCGCCAGCTCCGGCACGCAGGTTTCGCACGGCGCGCCGAGCCTTTGAAAAGGCAATCTCCTGCAAATCCTCCACCAAGGATTCCGGGGAGGTCGGCGTCAGAATCGCCATCGGCCGGCCATCCCGCGTCACAACCATCGTCCCCTCCGAGGCCACTCTGGACAAAACCGCACCTGGCTTGGAACTCAATTCTCGTGAAGCGATCATTTGCATAGGCACATCATTTGCACAACAAATGCCAAACTCAAACAAAATTTTATGCTGCACCTATTTTTCGCCTGTTCAGCGAGCCGCCAGACTCTTCCCCCGATTTCAAAACAAATGGCGGTAACCAAACTCGCCGCCACTTTACCCCAAGCCGGCGTGAACCAGGAAATCCCTCGGTGTGCTGACACGCATGCCGTAAACTTCTGTCCCCAGCACGATGCCGAAATCCCCGCTATCCAAGGTCAAAAGCTCTAGGCACTGGGCCGCAAGCGCGGAAATCAGCACGGGTTTGTCTTTAGAGGCCGTCAGGAGCAGAGGGCGCTGCGTGGTGAGGGCATTCGGAACCCACTCGATGCGGGCTTGCAAATCCTGCCAGTGCGCGGAGGCTTGATTCGGAAATTTGGCGAGGTTTTTGATCGTTTCCGCCCGACAATACGCCGCGGAAACCAATTCCCACCTGCGCTCGGAAGCGATGACCGTGATCAGACGGGAGAGCGATCGTTCCGACCCGCAAGCCGAGAGGATGACGCTACTGTCGAGAAAAACCCTCACGCCTTGCCTGCTTTTTCCCAAAAACTCTCCGCTCCGCGTTCGTCCTCCGAGATCCATTGTTGCAGGGTCTCCAGCGGAATATCGCGCACGGGCATGGCCTCGGCGGGTTGCAAGAAAACTCCGCCATTCCGCAACTCCAATAACATCATGGGATTTGCAGCGGCATCCAACCCCAACGCCCGCCGAACCTCCGGCGGCAAAGTGATGGTGCCTCGCTTGGAAATTGGAATGGCAGTCATGCAGCAAAGCTGCAATACGGCATTGATACTGTCAAGTGTCATTTTTCGCGGAGAGGCAAATTGAAAAACTGCTTGGATAATCTCACAAAACCTCACACATTCTCACTTAAATTGTTGAGAGAATGGAAACCTTGAACACTGGTCTTCTTCTGCGCTCCGCGAAAATCTTCAGCCTCGTCGGAGGGGCGGCTTTGGTTTGTGCCTGCGCACCACAACGCGAGTTCGTGCAGTTCGGCAATCCCGGCACCTTCCACCCTGGCCCACGGCACTCCGGAGGTGGATCCAGCGGCCCGGATGGCGAATACGATTCCTATGAATTGGTCGATCACGGCGGCGCGCCGAATCAAGGCATCCCGCCCATGTATTCTGGACAGCGGGGCAACAACTACCCGGCCGCGGTTCCCGGCTACGATGCCTATGGTAATCCCGTCACAGTGATTGTTCCAAATCCGTGGTGAGAACGCCCCCAGCGCGCCTTCCCCCTCATTAAAATGATTGAAACCATTAGGTGATGGTTTATGGTTTATCCATGAATCTTGATTCCCTGACCCAGAAAAAACGGCGGCTCGATGAATCTCGCCCCCTGCCTCCGGAAGTTCTCAAAAACCTGGAGCAGTGGTTTTTGATCGAACTGACCTATACAAGCAATGCTTTGGAGGGCAATACGCTGACCCGACTTGAGACGGCCGTGGTGGTGGAGAAGGGCTTGACGGTGGGCGGGAAGTCGCTGGCGGAGCATCTGGAGGCCACAAACCATGCGGCCGCGCTACGCAAGGTGCTGGAGATCGCGCGTTCGCCGGTCGCGAGCCTCAGGGAGCATATTCTGTTGGACCTTCACGCCATGATTCTTCGGGGCATCGATGATGCAAATGCGGGGCGCTATCGGTCGATCCCGGTCCGGATTTCGGGTTCGAGAGTCGTCCTGCCGAACCCGGCCAAGGTGTCAGCATGGATGGCCGAGTTTTTCAGGGATTTGCTTGCGATGGCTGGGAGCCACCCGGTCGAAATCGCCGCCGAAGCCCACTATCGCTTGGTAACGATCCATCCGTTCATCGATGGAAATGGCCGAACGGCGCGATTGCTGATGAACCTGATTCTTCTTCAGAACGGCTATCCCCCGGCCTTGATCCGGACAAGGGACCGGATTCCTTATTTGAAATCCCTCGAAAAAGCCCAACTGGGGGGGAGCAAGGAGGACTACTTAAAAATCATTTCCCGGAGCGTGGAGCGGTCGTTTGCGATCTACTTCCAAGCTCTGGGCGGTGAGCAGCCGAATGCCGTCGCCTCGTCGGACCTCCTTCGCATCGGGGATCTGGCCAAAAAAACCGGCGAGACCCTTGCCACATTGCGGCACTGGATGAAGCAGGGCCTGCTGGAACCAGCGGACACGACGGAGGCGGGGTATCAACTCTTTGAACCCGAGGCGGCGGATCGGGTGCAACGGATCCGTGAATTGCAAAGCGATCGCCTCACGCTGGCAGAAATCCGCCAAGAATTATCCTCAAAGGAAATTTAACCCCGGACTCATTCCACGCAAATCTGCGGCGAATAAGGGTTCGATTCAACGCATGGATTTTAAAAAAAAGCATGCCCACTGCTCTTATCCCGCCCGCATTGAAATGATCCATTCACCCTCCGTGTTCTTTGACTCAGTCGCGCCCGCTCCTTCGCCCTTCGGGCCAACCTTCGGTTACTCTACCTCCCTCCGTGTTCTCTGTGTCCTCTGTGGTTAAACCTTCTGGTTCCGCTTTCAAAAAACACCGATTTTCATATTCCCGGCGAGCGGTCGATTTCGAGGATCGAACGGCAAATTACCACCCCTGAACGGCTGAAAATGAATTGCAAAACATTGGTTTCCAACGCCTCCGATTTGACGACCCAAATCTCCTCGCGTAGGATTTTCCCGAAAGTTTAACCACCACCAACTATGAAAAAACTCATCCTCCTCACCATCATCACCACCGCCCTCGGACTCGGCTCCGCAGCTCACGCCAATTCTTGGGGTTTCCAACTCGGCAACGGCTCCGGCTTTTACTATAACCAAGGCAGGCAAGCTTGCGCGCCGGTTTATTCCGTTCCCGCGTATGTCGCCCCCGCCCCGGTCTACTACTCGCGCCCCACAGTTGTTTATTCCCGGCCACAGACCGTCTACATGCAGCCCTACCAGCAAATGCGCCCGACCTACTACCCGCAGACCGTCATTTACCGCTCCGAGCCAGTCGTGATCCGCGAGCACAACCACCGCTGCCGCTCGCGTTGGTAAACGATACGAAACCACAAAAAACATCTGATTTAAAAAACGAACCCAACCATCCAAAAAATGAAAACCATGGAATCCCTTGTGAAAAAATCCCTGATCCTAACAACCATCTTTGCAGCCGCCATGCTCACGGGTTGCGCCACCGGTCCCGACGCCCAGGCAGGAACGGTCGTCGGAGGAATCCTGGGAGCAGCGACAGGCGGAATCGTCGGGCACCAGAGCGGACGAGGTCTGGAAGGAGCCGCCATCGGAGGCGGTCTAGGCGCCATTGCTGGAAATATGTTCGGCAATGCCCAAGACACCCGGCGAAATAGCTATCCGCCCGCCTACCGCCGCGAACCCGACTATGTCGTTTACCCGGCCCCTCAGAGAACCGTTGTCTATCAAGCCGAACCGCGCCATTATCATACTAGGACTGTCGTCACTCGGCGCAGCTACGAGTCATGCGACGGCGGATATTGGATTGATTAACGACCCGCGCACGAACTCCAGCATTCCATGATCACCCATCCCACCCATCTCAATTTTGGCATTCGCCAAAAGGCTTTTTACAAAGGCCTTTTCTTCAGATTTGTTCCATTGTTCACACTCCTCTCATCCTCCATGCCACTCCACGCCGGCGGCATCCTCGCCGTCCTCAAAAACTCCTCCACCATCGAACGCCGCGACGCCGCGAACGGCTCCTACAAAGGCTCGATCTCCGTCAACAACGCCCTCGATGTCGGGTGCGACGGCGAGACGATTGCCGTGCTTCTCGGCAACGGCACCGTCCAGCGTTACAACGCGCAGAACGGCTCCTTCCAAGGCTCCATCTCGATCAGCGGCAAGCCGAGCGCGGTCCAAGTCAGCGGCGGTGTCATCGCCGTCACCACCGAGCGCAGCGTGAACCGCTACAATGCGCGCAATGGCTCCTACATGGGATCGAGTTCGCGCTGATTTTCGTTTCCTCCCGAGCAAAAATTCTGAGAGGAAGTAAGAGATGAGAAAATTCCCCCCGATCGCCCTCTGCGCCGTCTCCGCAGCCCTACTCACCTCCTGCACCACCATCACGGTGGATGCCCCGCAACCTGCGGAACTTAGCCTCGGACGCGGTTCGCGGGTTTCCATCGTTCCGGAAGCGGGGTCGGATTGCGGTGAACTCGCTCACGCGCTTTTCCAACTCTTCGCCGGGCAGGGTTACTACCAACTCGTCGATCGTGCGAATTTGGGAGATTCCATCAATGAGCGCCAATTCCAGCGGATGAGCTTTGTGGAAAACCGCACCAGTGGCCGCATCAAGGGCGTCGACGCCTTTATTTATCTGCAGGCGGAGGGAATGTCCGGCGCTCAGAGCGACTCCAGCTCCTACACGAACAAAGAGGGGGAAACATTTCGGAGCTACACCACGAAAACGATCGCCAACTACATCGCGAACTACCGCGCGGTCATGACCTCCACTTCGCAGATCGCTGGCGGGCGCCGCATCGAGTTTTCGGACACGGATACCAACTATTCCTCGGAGGGCTATCCCTCGGCTCCCGATCCCTACCCGATGATTGCCGGCATGCGGAACAAAGCGGCCAATCAAATCTTCGCAAGCTTGCACCCGAGCGTTCTTAAAATCCGCCGCGTAATCGGAGGCACCAAGAGTGTTTCCGCCAAGCAGGCCATCCGCCTCGCCAATTCCGGCCTGTGGCAGGAAGCCACTGCCGCCGCCGAACAAGGCATCCAGGAAATGCCAGCCGATCCGGAAGCCCGATACATCCTCGCCATCGTCTATCAAGGCACCGGTCGCTACGCCGATGCCGACAAGGTTCTCCGCCAACTCGTTGGCATGTCGCCAAATTCGAAATACGCCAATGCCATCCGCGAGAACCAAGTCGTCTGGCATAACGCGAAGCGGTTCCAGCAGCAGATGTGATCCCCTCAAAAAGCACGCGCTTGTGAGAACAAAAAAAGAATATGACTTCACGGCTGCCAAGCCGAACCCCTATGCCAAACGACTCAAAAAAGCGGTGACGATCCGTTTGGAGCCCGATGTGATCAGCTATTTCAAGGCGCTATCGAGCGAGACACATGTGCCCTACCAAAATCTGATCAACCTGTATTTGCTCGATTGCGCGAGAGAGCAAAAACGAATCTCCATGAAGTGGGAAAAATCGCGAAAAACTCCCGTTCGCCACTAACCCTCGCATGGCCTCTCGATGAATCCTGCCAAACCCAAAATGCCGCACCCCTCTTTGATCAAACATGCCAGCTTGCTAATTGGCGCACTCCTGACCGCCGCGATTCTCCACGCCAAAGACCCCTCGCTTGCCGTCATTACCGAGGACCTCAGCGGTGAAGTAGGCGATGGCGGCATCGAAATGGTGGAGTCCCTCGCGGAGTCGGGCATTTCACGCGCTCCCGGAGTTTCGCTCATTAGCCGCAGACACCTTGAGAAACTCCTCTCCGAGCAGGGCCTCGCCTACAACAACATCGTGAATGACCGCGCCCGCCTGGGTCGCTTGGTCGGAGCCGATGTTCTTCTCGTCGTCAGCATCACAAAAAACCGGATCACCCAAACTCGGGAAAGCATCACAGCATACGGCATGACCGAAAACATTGTCCGTAGCCAGAGTGATGCCGCCATTGCGGTGAAGGCACTGGAGGTCGAGAGCGGCCGCATCCTTGCCCAGCGCCAATTTTCGAAGCGTAACAACGGCAACCGCCGCGCTCTGGACGAATGCGCCGCCAAGATGGAATCCACGCTCGAAAGCCTGACCTTTGACGAACTGGCCAAAGAAACCGCGCTTCCCCGCCACAAAGTTGTCATCAAGCCCACGGCGAATGGCGCAGACATGAACGGCCTCGATCTCTTCATCGATGGAAACTTCATCGGCAACACCCCGATCACCACCGATGTCGAAGAGGGCGTCCGCGAAGTCTCGCTTCGCAAAGGTGGAAACACCCTCTGGAACAATCGCGTCCAAATCCTCAAGGAAGTCTGGCTCACTCCCGAGTTGGGACAATAAACCTTAAAAGCCGAGGCAGACTCAAAACCTCGCGGATCGCGAAATCGCACGACATGGATTTGTGGAATGAAAAACAGGATTGGCTGGTGGAGCGGGGTGCGGCGCTGATGGCGAGTTTTCATCGATGGACGGGGCGGCATTTGATCGAGCCAACTGGCGATGCAGTCCTCGATGCGCGCCTCCTTTTTGAGGCTCCGTTTGTCGTTGTCTCGGGGGGTGCGGAAGCGGACCAGATGCTGAACTACGCGAACCTCACCGCGCTCGGCTTGTGGGAAATGGATTGGGAGACTTTGGTGAAAACCCCCTCGCGCCACACGGCGGAGCCGATGCACCGGGACGAGCGGGCGGAATTTCTGCGGCGTGTGCGAGAGAATGGTTTCATCGACGACTACTCGGGCATTCGAATTTCGCGGACGGGGCGGAGATTTCGCATCCGGAAGGCGATCGTGTGGAATGTGCTAGATGCCACCGGCGCCTATGCGGGGCAGGCCGCGACCTTTTCCTCTTGGGAATTTCTCGAGTCCGATAAAAGCTGACGCCATATGGGTGGAATTGTTGTTCGTCCGCGTTCGCGGATTTTGCATGGTCACGATTGGGTTTACTCCAGCGAGGTTTTAAAAACTTTCGGCGCGCCTGCGGATGGGGATGTCGTTTCGATCAAGGATGGGCGCGACCAACTCCTCGGCGTTGGCATTTTCAATTCCCGTTCGCAGATTGTTGCCCGCAGGTTTTCGCGGCACCGGCAGGACTTGGATGCGGATTTTTTCCAGCGCCGGATTTCGCAAGCGGTCGAATATCGACGCCATGCGGGGTGCCGTCTGGATTTGTGCCGTCTGGTCTGGAGTGAGAGTGATGGCCTGCCGGGCGTGATCGCCGACCGCTACGGCCCTGTGGCGGTGCTTCAAACCAACACGGCGGCGATGGACCGTCACCGCCAAATCCTCGCGCAGGTCTTGGCGGAAACCACCGGGGCGGCTTGCGTGATCGAACGCAACGACGCTCCAGTGCGGGCCTCCGAGGTTTTGGAAATGAGAACGGGCGTTCTTGTCGGAGAAAATCCTGGCGCGATCGAGGTCGAGGCAGCGGGTGTGAAGTTCCTTGTCGATCCACTCGGTGGGCACAAGACAGGCCTGTATCTCGACCAGCTCGAATCCTACGGGATCGTGGCGGCGATGGCATCGGGCCGCTCGGTGCTGGATTGTTTTTCGAATCAAGGGGGATTCGCACTCGCTTGCGCGAAGGCCGGTGCGGCTTCGGTCACCGCGGTCGAGTCGGGAACCGAAAGCATCGCCGCGCTCCGTGCGAATGTTCAACGCAACGGCGTCGCGGCGGAGTCTCGGCAGGACGATGTGTTTGATTTTCTGAAGCGCCCCGACCGCCCCGAATACGACCTGATTATTTTGGATCCTCCGTCCTTCACGAAGGCGAGGGGACGCATCGCCGAAGCCTTGCGCGGCTACCGCGATCTCCATGCGCGGGCGGCGAAGCTGCTTTCCAAAAACGGCGTGCTGGTGAGCTTTTCCTGCTCGCACCATGTGCGCGCCCACGAGTTTGAGGATTCGATCGCCGAGGGGTTGAATGACGCCCGGCGCAACATGCGGTTGATCCGCCGCATCGGCCAACCACTGGACCATCCGGTGGTCATGGGTCAGCCTGAGACGGAATATCTCAAAGGCGTGGTGCTCGAGGCGATGCCCGGGCGCTGAGAGTAACGGGAGTCCCCGCTTGGCGTAGGCGCGAGGGGTTGACGCTCCTCCTAAGACGACCTAAGGGAGAGGCATGAAGAAACCCGGCGAGAAAACAAAGCGCACGCTCCCGTCGGGCCGTCGTAGTGCGTGTGCGGATGCTTCGCTTCGCGGCGAGATCGATCGTGTTTCGCGGATGACCGTCGAGGAACGGATTACCGAAGCGCTCACCATGGGTAGCCGCTTTGTCGCTCTGAAGCCGACTTCGGCCAAGGATTAGGTGGAAAATTGTAAAACCATTTTTGATGCTGCTGAGGATGTTCTGGAAATCCTCGGGAGTCAGCGAATCGAGGCTGTGGTGATTGGCGCAGTGGCCCTAGCGGCATACCGCTATGTCCGCCAAACCCAAGACCTCGATCTGGGAGTCAATGCGAACATTGCCCAGCTCCGCTCGCTGGCCGACCTTCTGAAAGCCAAGGGATATTCCGTCGAGTTGTGCGAACCCGACGGGGATGATCCGCTCGGTGGAGTGATCGATGTGCGCGGCCCTTTCGGGCTCGTTCAAATCGTTAGCTTTGCTGATCGATTTCCCGCCGTGATTGATGAAGCGGTGAGGGTATCGACCTTGTCCGTGCGAGCGGGAAGCCGCCTTAAGCTCGTTCCGTTGCCGCATCTGATCGCGCTGAAACTTTATGCCGGGGGACATAAGGCAAAATCCGACATCGTCGAGTTGCTGGCGCGCAATCCCGATCTGGATGTGGAGTCTGTTCGAAAACTTTGTCGAAGCTATCGATTGAAAGGTCTCGATAAACTCGTGACCGAAGCGGGCCGCTGATTTCGTATTTTACGGCCTAGTCGCCGTAGCCGTTCGGATTTTTTACATGCCACGCCCAGGCGCTTTCGACGATGGCGCGGATGTTTTGGTATTGGGGCTGCCAGCCGAGGGCGGTGCGAATTTTTTCGGACGCGGCGATGAGGCGCGGGGGATCGCCGGCGCGGCGGGGTTTTTCGATGGCTTTGATGTCGCGGCCGGTGACTTGTTTGCAGGTCTCGATGACTTCGCGGACGGAGGTGCCGCCGCCGGTGCCGAGGTTGTAGAAATCGCTCTGGGGCGAGCTGAGCGCGAGGATGTGGGCCTGTGCGAGGTCGAGGATGTGGATGTAGTCGCGGATGCAGGTGCCGTCGGGCGTTTCGTAATCGGTGCCGTAGATTTCGACATGGTCCTTCTGGCCGAGTGCGACCTTGAGGATGTTGGGGATCAGGTGGGTCTCGATGCGGTGGTCTTCGCCGAATTTCTCCGAGGCGCCGGCGGCGTTGAAATAGCGGAGGGCGACAAACGAAAGGCCGTGGATTTTTTCATACCAGCGGAGGATCGACTCGAACATGAGCTTCGACTCGCCGTAGGGATTGATTGGCCGCTGAGGGAGGCTTTCGTCGAGCGGCATTCGGTCGGGAATGCCGAAGGTCGCGCAGGTGGAGGAGAAGACGAATTTTTTGACCCCGGCTTCGACGGCCATGTCGAGGAGGTTGATGCCGGAGGCGACATTGTTGCGGAAGTATTTCGAGGGATTGGTCATCGACTCGCCGACGAGGGCGTTGGCGGCAAAGTGCATGACGGCTTCGGGTTTCGCCTGCTCGAAGGCGTGGCGGAGCACGGAGCGGTCGGCGAGATCGCCTTGATAGAAATCCGCGCGGGGGTCGATCGCTTTGCCGTGGCCCTCGCTGAGATTATCGAAAACGGCGACTTCGAAGCCGCGGTTGAGAAGTTCCTCGACGCAAATACTGCCGATGTAGCCGGCGCCTCCGGTGACCAGGATTTTTTTCATATCGGTGCGAAGCCTAGACCAACCGTGTGGTGTCGGGCAATTTCAACCCTCGCGACTCAGCGCAGGGTGCGGCGGTAGATCCAGATGCTTTGCAGAAGCGCAAAACTCAGCATCGTGATCATCACAAACGACCCGCCGTAGCTCACGAGCGGGAGCGGCAGGCCAGTGATGGGCGTTAGCGAAATCGTCATGCCGAGATTCATGAAGGTGTGGGTGAAAAGCAGCATGGTGATGCCGGTGGCTAGCAAGCGGCCGAGTTCGTCCTCCGCCTGCATCGCGATGCCGAACATCAGTAAAAATAAAATCGCAAACGCGCAGATCAGAATCAGCCCTCCGAGAAAGCCGTGCTGTTCCCCCATCACTGAAAAAATGAAGTCGTTGTGGACGATGGTGTGCGGCAGGAAGCCGAGGGCATTTTGCGAATCCGGCGCCTTGTAGCCCTTGCCCACCCAGCCTCCGGAGCCGATGGCGATGAGGGATTGCGTGATATTCCACCCGTTTCCAAGCGGGTCGGCCTCCGGGTTGAGGAAAGTGGTGATGCGCGCGTATTGGTAGGGTTTGAGCCCGAAATGGACGACGAGCGGGATGAAAATCAAGCCGACGACCAACATCAAAATCAGCCAGCGCTTGGGAATGCGGCCGATGAATAGCATCGAAAGAAAAACAGGAATCCAGACGATGCAGGAACCTAGGTCGGGCTGGATTAGGATCATCACCCACGGAGCGCCGACGATGGCCGCGCAACAGAGGATGCGGAAGATCGCAGGCATCGCCCGGGTATTCGAAAGAAAAAGGGCCAGCGTCATGATGCCGGCGATGATCGCGAGTTGGGAGGGCTGGAAGCTCATCGGCCCGAGGTCGAGCCAGCTCCGGGCGCCGTAGCGTTTTTCACCGATGAACATCGTCGCCGCAAGAGTAGCAAGGCTGAGAAGATAAAGCGGGATCGAGCCGAAGCGCACCCAGCGGTAGTCCAGCAGGGAGACGAGGAAAAACATCGGCGTGCAAACGAGGATCCAAGTGAGTTGGGATTTTGCAAAGCTCGAGTCGCGCATCCAAGTGGCGCTGTGGATGGCGTAGATGCCGAAGGCTAACAAGCCGACCATCAGGCCGAAGAGCGGCCAGTTGATTCTTAGGAAATTTCGTAGGAGCGGGTGCATTCAGCCAATCGACGGCACGGCGGCGAGAAGGGTTTTCGTGTAGTCGTTTTTCGGGTCGTGGTAAATCTCCTCCGCGCTGGCGGACTCCACAATTTTCCCATGATGCATCACCAGCACATGATCGCTGATGTGCTCCACCACGGCGAGGTCGTGCGCGATGAAAAGATAGGCGATGCCGAATTGCTCTTGGATGTCCTGGAGGAGGTTCACGATCTGAGCCTGCACGCTCACATCCAGTGCGCTGACGGGTTCGTCGCAGACGATGAAGCGCGGCTCAACGGCGAGGGCGCGCGCGATGCCGATGCGTTGGCGCTGGCCTCCGCTGAATTCATGTGGGTAGCGCCGCATCATGTCGGCTTGGAGGCCTACGAGTTTGAGCAACTCCGCCACGCGCGCTGTGCGATCCGAGCGTGACATTTTTGGGAAGTGAATTTCCAACGCCTCGCCGACAATCTCGCCAATAGTGAAGCGGGGGTTCAGCGACCCAAAGGGATCCTGAAAAATCATCTGCATCTCGCGACGCAGGGGGCGAAACTCGCGTTCGGGAAGAGGGAGGATTTCGCGGCCGTCGAATTTTACGCGGCCGGAGGTGGGTGGGATCAACTTCAGGATCGTGCGGCCGACCGTGGTCTTGCCGCTCCCGCTTTCTCCGACGAGGCCGACGGTTTTTCCGGCTTCGATGGTGAACGAGACATTGTCCACCGCACGGATGTCCCCGACCTTGCGGCGCATCACGCCGCCCAGCACGGGAAACCAAGTGCAAAGATTCTCAACCTCCAGCAAGGGCATGGCGGAACATGGCACGACGGCTGCGGAGTGTCACCTGCGATCCCAGCGGCGCGAACCCGCACCGGCGGGTTGGCTTACTTGACGAGGCCGGCGGCGGCGAGCGTCTTGTAGGCTCCGTTTTTTGAGATGGTTTTGAAGGCTCGGGCCGTAGCTTTGACGGTGACGAATTTTTTCAACTCGGGCACCCAGACACGCTTGGTCTGGAGGTTCGGTTGGAAATAACGAGGGGTGACGGCAGTGACATGCATGCCGATACCGCCTTTCTTCTTGGCGAGACCGCGACGGTGGATTTTCGATCCGCGAACGGGCTTAGCCCCGGTGATGCTGCACTTTCTAGACATAAGATGGACCGGAGAGATTAGGGAAATCCGATCGGGCGTCAACCCTTTCGGCGGAAAAATCTCAGAGTCGCTGCGTGGCGTGCCCGAAACATTCCGGCGAAAAACACCGGCATCGCCCACCGCGACACCAATCCGCCGACCCAGCCACCTTTCAGCAAAAACTCAACCCGATCGGTCATTTCGCACCCGCTGGGTGAGGGATTGAAAATATGGCTGTGCCGCCAAATCGCGAACGGCGAGGCCAGCGCGATGTCGAGAAGAAGGCCGGGCGACTCGACCGATTCCCACTGTCCCGTCCAGCGGATCGGCAGGCCGAATTGCGAGGCGTGGATTTTAAAAATTCCGCCCGCCCGCGCGGTATCCTCGCACTCGACCAAGGAGACCCGCAGCGAAGCGGGGGCGATTTTCGAGATGTTGCGGGGGTTTTCGTGGAAGCGGAACAACTCCTCTGCGGATGCGGGAATTTCCACCGAACGCTGGTAGATGATGGGATTCACTGGGAAGTTTGCGCTTGACCTCTGGGATGCTTCGGCAAATTTACCGCCCGCCTCACGGGTTTTTCCCGAGAAATTCCTGGTTGCAAACCGGTGCGGCGATCGTTAGTCACAAAACCAACCTTAAATCTCATGTCTGAAAAATCCATCGAAGAAAAAGTCAAAGATATCATTGTCGAGCAACTTGGCGTGAACGCCGAGCAAGTCACCACCACCGCCTCATTCATCGAGGACCTCGGTGCCGATTCGTTGGACACCGTCGAGCTCGTCATGGCCTTCGAGGAGGAGTTCGGAGTCGAGGTTCCTGACGAGGACGCCGAGAAGCTCCAGAGCGTCGGCGATGTCATCAAATACATCGAGGAGAAGGCCGGCAAATAAGCCGCCTCTCTCGACAAATTTTCACAGAAACCCCGCTTCGGCGGGGTTTTTCTTTTGGTTCGACTCCGCCGTGTGGCGTTGATCATGATCCGCCCATGAAAATTCTGATCGCTGCGAGCGAATTCGCCCCCTTCGCGCAGACCGGGGATTTTGCCGCACATGTCGAGAAATTGGCCGCCGCGACGGCTGCTGGAAACGAAACCACGGTCATTCTCCCCCTCTACCGTTGCATCCGCGAGGGCCGTATTCCCGGGCTCAAGCGCGGCAAGCTCCGCCTGAATATCGACCTCGGTGCGAACAAACTGCCGGCAGAAGTTTGGGAGGCGTCCGGCCCCGGCGGGGTGAGGTTGCTTTTCATCGGGCGTGACGAATTTTTCGACCGCACGGGGCTCTATGGCATGGACGGTCGCGATTATCAGGACAATGCGGCCCGGTTCATTTTTTTCTCCAAGGCTGTTGTGGAACTCGCCCGCCGGGAGTCGCCCGATGTGGTCCACGCGCTCGGTTGGCAGGCCGCACTCGTGCCGGTTTTCGCGCGCGACCAACGCCTCGCGATTCCAACCGTCCTCTCGCCGGTCAGCCTCGAATACCAGGGGCATTTCTGGAGCCATGATTTCGCGCTCACGAACCTGCCCGGCGAGTGGTTCGCCAATGTGCTCGAGTTCTACGGCAGCATGAATTTCCTCAAGGCTGGGATCGCTTGCTCCAACGCGGTCGTGCTCCCCGGTGCGCTGAACCTCGCCACGATGCAATCGCCCGAGCTCGGTTGCGGACTCGAAAATGTCCTACGCCAAAACGCGGCCAAGCTCGAGGGCATCGCGCCGGGATTGGATTTGCCTGCGACCGCTTCGGTTTCTGCAAAGGAAAAAAACGCCGCACGCGAGGCACTGTTCAAATCCTCGGGAAAAACGGCGAATGCAGTCTTCGTGGCTCACGCGGGATCGACCGGCGAGGACGGCCTTGGCCTTCTTTGCGAGGCGTTGTCGCATCTCCCGATGGGCGAGGTTTTGGTCGCGCTCGTCGGAGCCGCGCCCGAGTCGCAGAGGAAAGCTCTCGAAATCGCCGTGCGCCGACGCGCGGGAGGGATGGTTCATATTCCAGAGCCGACCGCCGCCGAGCAGGAGCGCCTTTTCCAAGCCGCCGACTTTGTGATCGTGCCTGGCGGGCTCGAGCCGGGTTGTGTCTTTTTCCGCTTGGCCTTGCGACATGGGCTCGTGCCGGTCGTTGAACAATGCGCGGGGTTGCATGAACTCGTCAGGGATTTCGACCCCGTGACCGGCGAGGGCAATGGTCTCGTTTACTACCGCCGCTCGGCCGTGGCGCTGATCGATGTGATTCTCCGCGCCGCGCAGCTCCCCGCCGAAACGAAAAGCCTGCTGGTGGAGAGAAACCGCGCGCTGGATTTTTCGTGGACCTCCACCGCCAAGGCCCTAGACCGGCTTTACTCCCGCTTGGCCACCGGCTCGAGCCGCCTCGCCGCCTGAGTGCCATGCGACGGCGCTGGATTTTTCCTTCGAATGCCAATCCCGTGGCGGCCTCGAAAATCCGCTCCGAGCTGGGCGTGCCGGGTTTCATTGCCGACATGCTCGTGCGGCGTGGATTTGCCGATCCCGCCAGCGCCGAGGCGCAGCTCCACCCACGCTTGCGCGCGCTCTCTGCACCCGAGGATTTGCCGGAAATGGGAGCCGCGACGGAGAGGATTCTCACCGCCTTGCGGGACAATGAACGCATCGCGCTTTATGGCGACTACGATGTCGATGGCATCACTTCGCTCGCGATCCTCGCGCGGGTTTTGAGAGCTTACGGAGCCGAGGCGCCGAGCTTCCTGCCATTGCGCGCGGAGGAGGGCTATGGACTGAGCGAAGCGGGGGTGGATCGTTGCCTCGAACTCCACAACCCCAGCCTGCTCATCGCGGTGGATTGCGGCACGACCTCGGTGAAGGAAATCGAGCGCCTGCGCTCGCGCGGCGTCGATGTCGTGGTGCTCGACCACCACGAGCCCGGGCCCGAGCGCCCCGATTGCGTGGCGCTGGTGAATCCCAAGCTCGGCTCGAGTTTTCACTATCTCTGCAGCGCGGGTGTGGTGTTCAAACTCGCGCACGCCCTTCTCAAATCCTCACGCGTCGAAGGCGTGGATCTCCGCGAATACCTCGACCTCGTCGCGCTGGCGACGATTGCGGACATTGTGCCGTTAGTGGATGAGAATCGGATTTTTGTGAGTCACGGCTTGCGGCAAATGGAAAACACGCGATGGGCTGGACTGGCCGCGCTGAAGCAGGTCTCGGGCGTGGGATCGCCGATCCGCGTGGGCGATGTCGGCTTCCGCATGGGCCCGCGCATCAACGCCGCCGGACGGCTCGGACCCGCCTCCGAGGCGTTGGCCTTGTTGCTCACCGAGGATTTCCGCGAGGCCGACCGCCTCGCCGCCGGACTTGATGCCCACAATCGCGAGCGCCAAGGCGTGGAGCGTCATGTCGTCAAGGAAGCCGAGGAGTGGGTGGACAAAAATTTTCAATCCAACAGCGATGTCTCGATTGTGGCGGGAAGTCGCGATTGGCACATCGGTGTGCTCGGCGTCGTTGCTTCGCGCCTCATGCGCCGTCACCATCGGCCGACTTTTGTGGTGGGCTTCGATGAAAATGGCGCAGGGAAGGGGAGCGGGCGTGGCATCGAGGGACTCTCGCTTGTGGAGCTTCTCCGCGATTGCTCCGAGCATTTGGAAAAATTTGGCGGCCACGAAATGGCGGCGGGAATTTCGATTCACGAAAAATCCTTCCCCGCTTTTCGCGAGGCCTTCGAGTCTGCCGCGCGCGGTGCGGCGACGGACGAAATGCTCGTTCCGCGCCTGAACCTCGACTGCGAGGTGCAATTACGCGAGATCGATTATGCCCTGATGGAGACGCAAGATCTGCTCGAGCCGTTTGGCAACTCGAACCCCCAGCCGGTGCTTTTTTCCCGCGCCGTCACGCCCGCCTCGGCGCCACGCGTGATGAAGGAAAAACACCTGCGCGTGGAGTTTTCGGTGGGACGCGAGAAGATGTCGGCCGTGTTTTTCAATGCGCCGGTCGAAGACCTCCCGCGCCCGCCGTGGGACATCGCCTACACTTTGGAGTGGAACCATTGGAACGGCCGTTCGGAGCCGCAACTCCGTTTGCTGGAGGTCCGCCACGCCGAATGACCCAGCTCCCGCCGGAGACGCCGCTGGACTCCCTCGAATGGATTCCGCGTCCGCGCCAGCCCGCGCTGCGCCGCCTCGGGCTTCTTACACTCGAGGATTTGCTCCGGCACTTTCCCCGCCGCTACGAGGACCGCACGCGGTTTGACCGGTTTCCCGACCAGGCCAGTGACACGGCGGTTTGCCTTTGCGGTGTTGTTGAAAAAACCAGCTACCGTCGCTTCGGTGGACGAGCGATTTTCGAGGTTCGACTCGTTGAGGAAGGCGGCGGGTTACTGAGCAGCCCGCTCATGTGCCGGTGGTTCAACATGCCTTGGGTGAAAAACATGGTCGGCCAGGGCGACCGGCTCGTGGTCTATGGAAAACCCCGCCTGCGCTCGAAACAAATTGCCATGGAGCATCCGGAGTTCGAGGTCATCGAGGAAGGCACCTCGATCCACTTCGAACGCATCGTTCCGATCCACGCCGCGGGCGATGGGATTCCCGCGCGGGTGTTGCGGGAGTTCATCCACCGCGCGCTCGAATCCACCGATCTCTCCGCGATTCCGGCGCTGTGGCGCGGGGAGGGAAAAATTCTGCCCGATGTGTGGCGCGCGGTGCAATTTCCCGAAACCTTTTCCGAGTGCGAGGAGGCGCGGCGGCAACTCGTGCGCGATGTGTTTCTCGGGATCCAGATCGTCCTCTGCTCGCGCCACACGCTGGCGAAAAACTCGGGCGGCGTGCCGCGTCCCGGCACGGGGAGGATTTGGGAAAAAATAGAGGCCGCGTTGCCATACCAGCTCACGCCCTCGCAGCGCGAGGTGATCGCGGAGATTTCCGCTGACATGGCTGCACCGCACCGCATGAATCGTCTCCTGCAGGGTGATGTTGGTTCGGGCAAAACGCTCGTCGCCCTCCGTGCGATGATTCAGGCCCACGAAAGTGGTTGGCAGGCCGCGCTAATGGCCCCCACTCAAATCCTCGCCGAACAGCATTACCTCAACTTCCGCCGCATTCTCGACCCGCTCGGGATTCCCGTGGTGTTGCGAACCTCCGCCCGGAAGGAGGGCTCCTCTGATGCCGACCTTTTCAATCCGGCCAAATCCTCGGTGCCGCCGCTGGTCGTGGGCACGCACGCCCTCCTCTTCGAGGGTGCGGAGTTTGAAAAACTCGGCCTTGTTGTGATCGACGAGCAGCACAAATTCGGCGTCCTCCAGCGCTCGCGCCTGATCGGCCGCGCCGATGCACCGGATGTGCTCGTGATGACCGCGACGCCAATTCCCCGGACGATCACGCAGACGCTTTACGGCGACCTCGATGTTTCCATTATCCGCGAGCGTCCCGCCGGGCGTGGTGCCATCGTCACCGCGCTTCGCGACGAATCCAAACTCCCCGCGATTATTGAATTCATCCGCGCCGAAATCGCGGCGGGACGCCAAGCCTACATCGTTTATCCGCTCGTCGAAGAATCCGAGAAACTCGAACTCAAGGCCGCCACGGCGGAGTTTGAAAAGTGGAAGCAACTCCTCGCGCCTGCGGGCGTCGGGATCGTTCACGGCCGCATGGATGCCGACGCGAAGGAGGCGGTGATGCGGAAGTTCCGCGAGGGATCAATCAGCGTGCTGGTTTCCACCACGGTCATCGAGGTCGGAGTCGATGTGGCGAATGCCACGATCATGCTCATCGAGGAGGCCGGGCGTTTCGGCCTATCGCAAATCCACCAACTTCGCGGCCGCATCGGGCGCGGTTCGGAAAAATCGTGGTGCATTCTTTTGCAAAACGACGCCACCGGTGCCGCGCTGGAGAAATTGCAGGTTCTCGAAAAAACCACCGATGGCTTTGAGATCGCCGAGGCCGACCTGAAGCTCCGCGGGCCTGGCGACATCCTCGGAACCGCTCAAACTGGCCTGCCGCCGCTCGGGTTGGGCGACCTCGTTCGCGATGCCGACATCATGACCGAGGCCCGCCGCACCGCCCGCGAAATCCTCGCTACCGATCCCGAGTTGAAAAAGCCCGTGAACGCCCGACTGCGAGCGCATGTCGATCGCCACGCCGTCGCACAAGAATTGGCGGAAGGCTGAGAGAAGTCTGAGCGAGACTCCGTGCTTTGGGCCATCGTGAGGACGGACTTTTACCCACGGACCTGACGGAGCAGGTCCCTCCAGGAGGGACGACCGCCGTGTCGTCCGTGGCATTCGCCTCTCCGAGAGCCCTCTGTCCCGTAGCGGAAGCCGGACGGCTTTCGACCAAAAGGTATCCCACCACCGCCCATCGCCTCGAATTTTTTTCAAAATTCCGCTACACGCCCCGAGTAGAATGATTTTGCTGCCTATGATTTTCGGGCGATGCCCGCGCACCATTTGCCGCGCGTAACGACCTTTGGCTTCGCGAGGCCGAGGTTTTCGAGAACGCCGCAAACTTCGCCGATTTGCGTTTTCAAAACTCCCGAGAAAATGAACCAGCCCACGGGCCGGAGTTTTTTTAAAAGTCCCGGCGCGGAGGCGATGAGGAGTTCGCTGTAGAGGTTCGCCAGCACGACATCGGCCTTTTGGAATTTCCCCGCGCGTCGGGCGTCGGCGACGGAAAGGGTAATTTTTTTGCAATGGTTCGCGTGGACATTTTCCTTCGACACGCGGATGCAGACGGGATCGAAGTCGAACGCCTCGACGGCGGTCGCTCCGAGTTTTTCCGCTGCGATGGCCAAAATCCCGGTTCCCGTCCCCGCATCAAGTGAGGTCCATTTCACTGGCAGGGTGGGGGAGATATCGCAGAGCAAACGCAGGCAGCTCGCGGTCGTCGCGTGGTCCCCCGTGCCAAAGGCCATCCCCGCCGGGAGCAGAATCGCGCGGTCGGGCTCTGGGTCGTTTTGGAAAGATTGCAGATCGGAATGAATCCTCAATCGCCCCCGGATGGAAATCGCGGCGCGGGGTTGTTGGGCATTGCCGGTCCAGATTTCCTTGGAAAGCCGCGTGACCTTTCCGCCGAAGTCCTTCTTCAGTGTCTCGGCAGTTTTTTTATCCTCGAAAACATGGATCGTGAGGCCCTTCGAGCCCGGCTTGGTGAGCATGACGACGCGCTCGGGATCGATCGTTGCCAGCCGGAGGTGCCAAATCTCCTCCATGGCCTCGGTGCTTTGGCGGGTCCAGCGGAACAAGTTCATGCTCCCATCCAAGCGCGAACCGCCCGGCTTGGCGATCCCGCCCTTCTTTTGCTTGTTCGCAGGGTTGGCCTGTCGATAGATTGCCGCTTTCAAACCCCTTGGCGGGTTTTTTAACGAATTCCAACATGAGCGAAACGGCAACTCCAGTGGCGATGGTCAATGTGCAAGTGGACGGGGAATGGAAGCAATTCCCCAAAGGCACGCGCTTGATCGAGGCTTGCATGAAGAGCGGAAAATACATCCCGCACTACTGCTACCATCCAAAACTCAGCACGCCGGGAAATTGCCGCATGTGTCTCGTCGAGACCGGCCGCCCGAAGATGACGCCCGACCGCCAGCCCGTGCTGGGAGCGGATGGGCGCCCCGAAATCGCTTGGGGTCCAAAGCCTGAAATCTCCTGCGCCGCCGAGGTCGCCGAGGGCATGGGCGTGCGCACCTCTTCGCCGCTCGTGGAGGAGTGCCGCAAGGGCGTGATGGAATTTTTGCTCATCAACCACCCGCTCGATTGCCCGATTTGCGACCAGGCGGGCGAGTGCCGCTTACAGGAATTTTCAGTCGAGTTCGGCAAGGGCGAGTCCCGCTTCCGCGAGGAGAAGGTGAAAAAACCGAAGCGCGTCGACATCGGCGAGCGGATCGTGCTCGACGATGAGCGCTGCATCATGTGCTCGCGCTGCATCCGCTTCATGCAGGAGGTCGCGCATGACGATGTGCTCGGCTTCTTGAACCGCGGCAGCCACACGACGCTCTCGGTCTATCCCGGCAAGCGGCTCGACAATAATTATTCTCTGAACACGGTGGACATCTGCCCGGTGGGCGCGCTCACGAGCAAAGATTTTCGCTTCAAGATGCGCGTGTGGTTTTTGAAGGAAACCCAAACCATCGATGTCTCTTGTGGCACGGGTTGCAATATCGTGATCGGCAGCCGCGAAAACATCGTTTACCGCATCACGCCTCGCGAAAACGACGAGGTGAACTCGTGCTGGATGCCTGACAGCCATCGCATGAATTTCCACTACCTGCACAGCGATGAGCGTCTCGTCTCGCCCGTGGTGAAAGACGAGGAGGTGCCTGCGAAATGGCCTCGCGCCATCGCCGCCGCCGCGCAGCAACTCCAAGGGCGCGATCCGGCCAAGACGGCTATGATCGCTTCCGCGCGGATGACGAACGAGGAACTCTTTCTCGCCCGCCGCCTCGCCTCCGCGCTGAAGATCGAGAATTTCGATGTGTTGCCGCGTCCGCAGAAGGGCGACGGATTTTTGATTTCCGATGATGGAAACCCGAACACGAGTGGAGCGAAGTTGCTCGGCCTCGCCACTGGCAAGCTCTCCGAGATCGCGCGCCGTGTGGAGTCGGGCGAAATCACGGCACTGATCGTGCTGGGTGAGGACGCCGTGGATTGCGGAATTTCCGAGGGAGCGCTGAAGAAACTCGAGGTGCTGGTTTTTGCCGGAATCCTCGCGAACAAAACCACGCCCTTTGCGTCGGTGGTTCTGCCGACGAGTGCCTGGGCCGAGAAGCGCGGCACGATGATCAATATCAAGGGCCGCATTCAGCGCCTCAATCAAGCCATCCAACCGCCCGGGCAGGCTCGCGACGACTGGGAGGTTTTGCGCGACCTCGTGCAGGCCGTCGGCGGCTCGAACGGGGTTTATTCGATCGAGGAGATTTTCAAGGTCATGGCGAGCGAGGTTCCCGCGTTGCAGGGCCTCACGATCAGCCGCATCGGAGATCTTGGAGTTCAGCTTCCCGTCTGATCATGCGACGCCTTGTTTTTGGTCTGGCCCTCGTCCTTGCCTTGGCCGGATGCGGAGGGGGAACCCAGGCTCCCAAATCCTCACCGCGCTACACGCGCATCGATTGGCTCGGCAACCAGTGCTACCGCATCACCTCGCCGATCGGCACCTCGATCCTCACGAATCCCTACGCGGCCAAAACCGGTGGCCGCACTTTGCCCAGCCCGCTGAAGACCGACATCGTCCTCATCACGACCGAGAGGCCGGATTCCAACAACATCAACGCGATCGAGAACCAGCCCGCCATCCTGCGCGGCGGCGTGGGAATTGGTGTGGCCACGATCACCGGCATTCCGATCCGAGGAATTCCGACCTACCGCAACCCGCAGATCTTTTCCGTGGATGGCATGAATCTCACCTACACTTGGGTGATGGATGGAATGCGGTTTTGTTTCCTCGGCCGGCAATCGAAGCCGTTCGATGCCGATCAACTCGCGCAGATGGGATCGGTGGATATTTTGTTTATGCCGATGGATTCGCTCGGCGGGGAGTCGAGGCAAGCGGTGCTCGGGCAGTTGCAGCCGAAGGTCGTGATTCCGATGGGATCGGCGGGAAATTGGTCGCACGGCGAAGTGCGCCGAGTGCAGGGCACCACGGTGACTTTCTCCAGGCAAATGCTCCCTGTGCAGCCGGTCACCCTTGCATTCAATCGATGAAGAAACGGGTTCTCGTCACGGGTTCCGGAGGGCGCGAGCACGCGCTGGCATGGAAACTCTCACAGTCGCCGCAGATCGAAAAACTTTACGCCGCACCAGGGAACTCTGGCACCGCGCAACTCGGGGAGAATGTCGCGATCGCGGCGGAGGATGTGGAAAAACTCGTCGAGTTTGCGAAGTCGAATCGGATTGATTTCACCATTGTTGGACCGGATGACGCGTTGGCTGCCGGAGTCGTGGATGCATTTCAAAAAGCGGGGCTGAAAATTTTTGGTCCACCCGCCGCCGCCGCGCGACTCGAATCCTCGAAGGCATTCGCGAAGGAATTCATGCGTCGCCATGGAATCCCGACAGCGGATTACCGGGAGTTCACCGACTGCGCGGAGGCGCTGGATTTTTGTCGCTCTGCAAAATACCCGCTGGTCGTGAAGGCCGACGGGCTCGCGCTCGGCAAGGGCGTGATCATTGCCCAAAACCTCGCCGAGGCGGAGGGGGCGGTGCGGATGTGTCTCGAGGACGGCGCGTTCGGCGCGGCCGGGAAGCGCATCGTGGTGGAGGAATTTTTGGAGGGAGTCGAGTGCTCGATCCACGCGCTGGTGGATGGCTCGTCGTATTTGCTCCTGCCCGACTGCCGCGACCACAAGAAGGCTTTTGACGGAAACCTCGGCCCGAACACCGGCGGCATGGGGACGATTTCGCCCTCGGGCTCGGTGGACAAGACCCTGCGCGCGAGGATTTGCCGGGAGATTTTGGATCCATTTTTGGCGGGGATTCAAAAGGACGGGATTGCTTTTCGCGGGATGTTGTTTCCCGGGTTGATGCTCACAGCCGAGGGGCCGAAGGTTCTGGAGTTCAACTGCCGCTGGGGCGATCCCGAGACGCAGGTGCTGGTGCGGCGGTTGAGTTCCGACTTGCTGCCACTGCTCGAGGCGACTGCGGATGGAGCGCTGGCCGAGGTGAGTCCCGAGTGGGATGCCCGCGCGGCGGTCTGCGTGATTCTGGCTTCTGGCGGCTATCCCGGATCCTACGAGAAGGGCCAAGTGATTTCGGGCCTCGATGCGGCTGGAGAGTTAGAGGGAGTGAAGATTTTTCACGCGGGTGCGAAGGCGGTCGATGGCCAAATCCTCACGAATGGCGGGCGTGTGCTGGGAGTCACTGCCTTGGGGGCGGATCTCGACGAGGCCAGGCGACAAGGCTACCTCGCCGCCGATCGAATTTTCTTCGACGGCATCCAGCGTCGGAATGATATTGGCGCGTGATGAGGTTTCTCCAGGAATTGACCACAGAGGGCGCAGAGTTCTTTCTTAAGAGGGTTTTGAAAGCCCGCCATTTTCGCAAAGCTATTGTTCTGGGTATTGCGGGCCTTTTTTTGATCTCGGTGGCGCAGGCTGTGGAGTCGAATCATTCGGTCGACTCGCTCGATGACGCGCAGGTGCAAAAAGCCTTGGAGGCCGCGCGCGCAAATTTTCTTTCTTCCGAGCAACTCGAAAAGGCGGGCCAGCGTGCGCTTTTGCAGGGGCTGATTTTGCAGTTGGGGCCGGGGGTTTCGATTGTTGAAACGGACGCCAAGCCAGAAACGGCGGCGGGTTTTCCATTTCTAGCGGAAATCCTCGATGGACGCGCGGGCTACATTCGGCCGGGGAAATTGGACTCCTCCGCACTCACGCAATTCGAAACGACGCTGAAAAATTTTGGGGAGAAATCCTTGGGTGCGGTGATTCTGGATTTGCGGGGCATTCCGGTGGAGCCGGGATTTGATGGCAGCGCGGAATTTGCGAAGAGATTTTGTCCCAAGGGCGGGGTTCTTTTCACAGTTCAAAAACCGAATGCCAAACAGGAGCGGATTGTTACGAACGACGGCGCGCCAGTCTTTGAGGGCGTTCTCGTGGTGCTGATCGATTCCGACACGCAAGGCCAGGCCGAGGTTTTGGCGGCCACGCTTCGCGACAATGCGAAGGCGATGTTGGTCGGAGCTCCAACCGCTGGCGCGGCGGTGGAATTCGCGGACTTCCCGCTCGGTGGGGGGCGTTCCGTGCGTGTGGCGGTATCTCAAGCGTCGACGCCGAAAAGCGGTGGGCTTTTTCCCAAGGGCGTGTCGCCTGATATTGTCGTGCGGTTCGATCGCGAGACCCGGGACAAGATTTTTGATCAGGCCGGAAAAGAGGGCGTGGGGAGATTTGCGTTTGATGTCGATCCGCCGCGGCTGAACGAAGCAGCGCTCGTGGCGAATACGAACCCCGAAATCAGCGGGGAGGCCAGCGAGAAAGAGGCGCCAACGCTTCGCGACACGGTGCTTCAGCGCGCGCTGGATCTCGTCACCGCGATTGGTTTCTTTAAAAAATAGCGGCCTAGCGTTTGCGTCCGCGCGCTTCGTGCGTGGCTTCCACGGTGAGTGAAAGGCCGCCGCGTGAGGCGAAGGCTCCTCGGACAGTCATGCGTTTCGGGGAGCAGGTGGCGATGAGGTCTTCGAGGATGCGGTTCACGATTTGCTCGTTGAAGGCCGGGGTGTTTCGGAACGAGGCGAGGTAGTATTTGAGGGACTTCGTCTCGATGCAGCGCGCGGCGGGGACATACTCGATCGAGATTTCCGCATAGTCCGGCTGGCCGGTTACGGGGCACACGGACGAGAAATCCTCGGTCTCCAAAAAAATCGTGTAGTCGCGGCCGGGGTGGCTATTCGGAAATGAATCGAGGATTTGGCGCGAGGGCTCGGTGGGCAGCGCGGAGGCTTTTCCCAAGAGGCGCAGGGGGGCTTTGGCGGAAGACTTGGCGGTTTGTTTTTTCATGATCGCGCCGGAGAGTGGCATGAATCAGGACTCGCATCCAGCGCAAGGGGAGGGGGCGAAAATCAGGGCGCGGGTTGGTTTTCGAGGAACCAAGCGGTGGCGTGGGTGATGCCTTCGCGGAGGGGGATGCGGGGTTTCCAGCCAAGGGCGAAGAGGCGCGAGCTGTCCATGAGCTTGCGCGGGGTGCCGTCGGGCTTGGTGGGGTCGAAGACAAGGGTGCCGTCGTAACCGAGGACTTCGCAGATGAGTTCGGCGAGTTCGCGGATGGTCGTGTCTTCGCCAGAGCCGATGTTGATGAGCTCGGGGGAGTCGTAGTTTTTCAGCAGGAAAACACAGGCGTCGGCGAGGTCGTCGGCGTGGAGGAATTCGCGGCGGGGCGTGCCGGTTCCCCAGACCAAAACCTCGCGGATGCCGGATTTTTTGGCCTCGTGGACCTTGCGGATGAGCGCGGGGAGGACATGGGAGGTGTGGAGATCGAAGTTGTCGTGCGGCCCGTAGAGGTTCGTGGGCATGGCGGAGAGGAAGTTTTTTCCGTATTCGCGTGCGTAGGCTTGGCAGAGCTTGATGCCGGCGATCTTGGCGAGGGCGTAGGCGTCGTTCGTGGGCTCGAGCGGGCCGGTGAGGAGGGCGTCTTCGCGGATGGGTTGGGGGGCGTGTTTGGGGTAGATGCAGGAGCTGCCGAGGAAGAGGAACTTCGCGCAACCGAAGTCGGCGGCGGCTTCGATGAGGTTGTTCTGGATGGTAAGATTCTCGAGGAGGAATTCGACGGGTTTTTCGGAGTTCGCCACGATGCCTCCCACCCGCGCGGCGGCGTCGATGACAAATTCGGGGCGTTCTTTTTCAAAAAAAGCACGGACGGCGGAGCGGTCGAGGAGGTCGAGTTCCTGACGGGTGCGGACGAGGAGGTTGGTGAAGCCTTGGCCTTGCAGGGCGCGCACGATGGCGCTGCCGACCATGCCGCGGTGGCCGGTGACGAAGATTTTCGAGTCGGGTGTCACGCCATGAAATTGACCACAGAGGACACAGAGCGCACAGAGGAAATTCTACTGAGGTGGAGGCACCGAGTCGGAGCGGAGGCCGTCTTCGAGAGTTGGATGGCAGTGGCGGAAGCCGAGTGCAAGGGCCTTGGCGGGGAGCACGCGCACGCTGTCGAGCAGCAGGCGGGAAAGCTCGCCGAGCGCGAGGCGGAGGGCGATGGCGGGCGCGGGGAGAATCGCGGGGCGGTGGAGGGCGCGGGCGAGGATTTGGGTGAATTCGGAGTTTCGGACCGGCTCGGGATTCACGGCATTGAGTGGGCCGCGAACGGAGTTATTTTCCAGCGCCCAGAGGATCATTCCCGCGACATCGTCGACATGGATGCAGCTCATCCACTGGCGGCCGTTACCGAGCTTTCCGCCGAGGCCGAGTTTGAAAAGGGGGCCGATCAAATGCATCGCGCCGCCCGGGCCGGTGACGAAGCCGATTCGCAAAAGCACGGTGCGAACTCCGAGGTTTTCGGAGGGCTGCGCGGCGGATTCCCAGGCTTGGCAGACTTCGGCGAGGAAACCGCTGCCGGCGGGTGAGGATTCGTCCACCGCGTTCTCGCCGGTGTCGCCGTAGAAGCCGATCGCGGAGGCGTTGACGAGCACGCGCGGGCCGCCATGGCGGAGGCTCTCGACGACGCGGCGGGTGGTCTCCACACGGCTGCGGAGGATTTCGTTTTTCTTGGATTTCGTCCAAAGCCCGAGGATTGGCTCACCGGAGAGATTCACCACCGCGTCGAGTCCTGAAAAATCCAGTGGCTCGTCGGCGAGGATTTGGCGGAAGCCCGCCGCGCCGCCGCGCGAAAACGGAACAATTGAGTGCCCGGCGGCGGCCGCCATTTTGCAGAGCCGGGTGCCGACATAACCGCGCGCGCCGAGGATTCCGATTTTCACGGGTTCCACGAGTGTCATTGCGGGATGTTAATTCAAGCCCAGATTCATCCGGTATCGGGTGATCGCCTCCTTGGCGGTTGCAATTTTATCGACGGGGCGAGGACTGTTGTGGGATTCCATCACGCTATGGGTGTTCGAAATATCGTGCGGTTGGGCTGTCTTGCGCTCGCTGTTTTTTTGATGATGCCGTCCATTCGGGCGGAGGATGAAAATGCCACTGTGCCGCTGCTGGAGCGGGATCAAATCCTCGGCGAGTGGGTGACTGGTAATCCGCTGCTGACCGATCGTGGGGTGACACTTTTCGGCGGCTATCTGGCCGAAGTGTGGGGAAACACGAGCGGCGGAATCAAGGCCGGTGCGGTTTACACGGGGCTGCTGGATTTTGGCGCGGAGTTGGATTTGGAGAAGGCGGTCGGCTGGCATGGCGCGAGCGTGAGCACGATCTGGCAATGGCTGAGCGGCCGCGATGCGAGCGAGGATTTGGTGGGGAATTTTCTCACGATCTCGAACGCGGCAGGCTTCGACACGCTTCGGATGATGGAAATGTGGTTCCAGCAAAACCTCGCTGACGATGCCGTCTCGATCCGCCTCGGCCAGCTCACGGCTGACTCCGAGTTTTTGATTTCCGATTACGGCGGACTTTTTCTGAACTCCACCTTCGGCTGGGCGGCGCTGGCCAACATGAACATCCCCTCCGGCGGCGCGGCAAGCCCGATGGGAGCGCCCGGTGTGCGAGTGGCGGTGACGCCGGTCGAGTGGTTCACTTTTCTCTCGGCGGTGTTTCAGGGAAATGTTTTCGCGCAGGATGTGAACCGCCACGGATTCCGTTGGCGGCTGGATGCGCAGCAGGGGTTCACTTTTTTCAACGAGGCTCAAATCGGCTGGAACCAGCGCGAGGAGGAGACAGGCCTGCCGGGGCAGTTCAAGGCGGGCGCGTGGTTTCAGACCGGCCAATACGCCGATGTGCTGGCGGGCTCCACGGCGGCGGGAAATTCGGGCTACTATTTCATCATCGACCAAATGCTCGTGCGCGAATCGGCGGAGGTGGTGCCTGGGCAGAATTCGTCGGGAAAAAACTTCAAGGAATCCGTGTCGGTAGCAAAGCCCGACCAAGGTCTCGGTTGGTTCTCGCGGATGGGATTCGCGCCGTCGGACCGCAATTTTGTGGATTACTATTTCGACGCGGGATTCACCTACAAAGGCCTCGTTCCCGGGCGAGACGACGACACGGTGGGTGTGGCATTTGGCTACGCGCAGCTCAGCTCCGGCGCGCAAGGTGGAATCGCGTCGGATGGAGGCACGCCGGCCGGTGCGGAGATGGCGCTCGAGGTGACTTACCAGGCTGCGATCACGCCGTTCTTCATCATGCAGCCGGATGTGCATACATCATTAATCCCGGCGGTGCGACCGATCTGCAAAACGCCTTTGTCATTGGCTGCCGCGCGTCGGTGGTTTTTTGATTAGCGTCCCGGGGCTTTCGGCAGACCGTCGAGGCGCTCGCCGGGCCAGATGTTGTTTTTGGAAAACCAGCCCTGTGGCATTTCGAGCGCGTAGGCGATATTCGGGAAGCGGCTGGGCACGGGTTTTTCGTTTCGCGGTTGCAGGTCGTGGAGTTCTTTGATGACGCCTGCCGGATCAATGTAGGCGATGGTGAGAGGCACCTCGGTGTTTTTCATCCAGAAGCCAACGGGACCGGAATCATCCATCACGAAAAGCATGCCCGAGTCGGTTGCGAGGGATTTCCGAAACATCAATCCGGCGGAGCGCTCGTGATGCTCGTCGGCGATTTCGGCGGTGATTTTTTTTGTGCCGATGCGGAGTTCCGTGGTTGGCAGAGTCGGCTGCGGGCCGCTCTGGGCGCGGCACGGCGGTTGGATGAGAACAAAGAGAAAGACCCCCACAAGCGTGGAGATTTTCATATATTTTTTTTCGATAATGTTGACAGGTGACTCAGATTTTGGAGACATACCGCGACCTTTTCCGTAAAACATGTATTCGACTCATCGCCAGCACGCAATTTTCCCGTCTCTTTTCTCGCGAGCTGGACAAGGCACAATCTGACGGCTCCGCACTGACCCATGGCGAACTTTTTTCCTAAATGGACCAACTGGCTTCCGCTGAAGCTGGTGATTTGCGTGGGCGCGATCGTCACCGTGATCGTGGGAGGGCTTACTTATTATTTCACTCCCAAATACACCCGCGTCGGCTACGAGCCCACCCAGCCGGTGCCTTTCTCGCATGTGATCCATGTGCAGCAGCTCGGGATGGATTGCCGGTATTGCCACAGTTTCGTCGAGGTCGCCTCGCACTCGAATGTGCCGACCACCCAGACCTGCATGTCCTGCCACACTCAAATCAAAGCCGACAGCCCGAAACTCGCAGCCGTCCGCGAGAGCTGGAAGACCGGCCAACCCGTGAACTGGGTCCGCATCCACAAGGTTCCCGACTACACTTATTTCAACCACGCGGTGCATGTGAACCGCGGCGTCAGCTGCTATAGCTGCCACGGCGCGATCAACGAAATGAAGGTCGTTTACCAGCACGAGCCGCAAAGCATGAGCTGGTGCTTGGATTGCCACCGCGCCCCTGAAAATCACCTCCGCCCGCCGTCGGAAGTCTACAACATGGCCTGGAAACCAGCCAGCGCTCAGGCCCAGCACGAGATCGGCATGAAGTTCAAGGAGGAGTGGGAAGTGAACCCGCCCGTCACCTGCGGAGGCTGCCATCGATGAAGAGAAATTTCCACCACCCGAAACCGGAAAAAAACCCACGCATTTGGCGTAGCCTGCGTGAGTTGGAGAATGACCCGCAGTTTGAGAAGCATCTCGAGCAGGAATTTCCGCGCGGGGCTGATCTTTATCAGGACAGCGGACTCTCGAAGCGCGATTTCATCAAACTCATGGGCGCCTCGATCGCGCTCGCCGGTGTCGGTCTGACAGGCTGCCGCCGCCCGGATTCGTTCATCGTCCCCTTCACGAAGGGCGTGGAATACACGATTCCCGGCAAGTTCCTTTACTACGCGACCTCCATGCCGGCCCGCTACGGTGCGGTGCCATTGATCGCCACGACCAGCGACGGACGCCCGACCAAACTCGAGGGCAACCCACTCCATCCTTTCTCCAACGGCGGAACCGATTCGTTCGCCCAGGCGGAAATCCTGAATCTTTACGATCCACACCGCTCGAAAGAAATCACTGAAAAAGGCCAAGCCTCGGACGCCGCTGCGTTTGATGCGTTTGTTAGCTCGATCGCTGCCGGTGATGGCAAGGGACTCGCGATTTTGGCGGAACCCCAAAGCTCGCCCACTCGCAACCGCCTTCGCGCGGCCTTGGCGACAAAATTCCCCGATATGCTTTGGGCGGAATACGATCCGCTCGCCGCAACTCCCGCTGAAGAGGCCGCCGCCGCCTCGTTCGGCCCGAATGTCCGCCTCGTTCCCAATTTCAGCCGCGCCGACATCGTTGTCGCGATTGATAGTGATTTCCTGAACCCCATCGAGACCGGCATCGGCTACGCGCAGGGCTTCGCCGCCCGCCGCAACCCTGACCAAAAGGGCGCGCCGATGAACCGCCTGTATGTCGTCGAGAACCACTACACGGTCACCGGCGGCATGGCCGATCACCGCCTGCGGTTGAAAGTCTCGGAGATGGGAGAATTTGCCCGTCAACTCGGTTTGGCTCTCGCCAAAGCTTCGGGCAATGCCGGTTTGGCCGCCGTCGCCAATGCTGTTCCAGCCTCGCAAGCCTCCTTCGATTCCAAGTGGGTCGAGGAATGCGCGGCCGACCTCGCCAAGAACGGCAGTCGTTCGATTATCGTCGCCGGTCCGCTCACGCCAGCGCCGATTCAGGTTTTGGTCAACGCGATCAACAGCGCCCTCGGAAATATCGGCGCGACCCTCACGGCGTTAAAAACCGACGCGCCCGCTTCGGCCAGCATCGGCGATCTCGCCAAGGCCATCGAGGCCGGCAAGGTCAAATCCCTCTTCATCCTCGGCGGCAACCCCGCTCACAATGCCCCGGCCGAACTCGGATTCGCCAAACTTTTGGAGAAAGTTTCGGATACCGTTCACCTCGGCTTATTCGAAGACGAAACCGCCAAGGCCTGCCGCTGGCATGTTCCGGCTGCCCATTTCCTCGAAGCGTGGGGCGATGTTCGCACTTTCGACGGTACCTACACTTCCGTTCAACCGATGATCCTCCCGCTCTGGGGTGGTCGTTCGGAACTCGAGATTCTCAACGCCCTCAACGGCGCGCCCGCTCCGGTCGGCCCGGCGTTGGTCCAAGCCACCTTCACGCAAGTCGCCAACACCACCGACCCGGCCGCGTGGAACGCCTTCCTGCGCGATGGCTTCCAGCCAAATTCGGCCTTCGCTCCGGTGCAAGTCACTCTCAATGCCGACTCCGCCGCCGCTCTGGCCAAAACCTCGGTCACCAAGTCGGATGGTTTGGAATTGGTCTTCCTCCAAAGCTCCAGCGTGGATGACGGCCGCTACGCGAACAATTCCTGGCTCCTCGAGACTCCGGATTTTGTCACCAAGGTCACTTGGGACAATGCGATCCTCGTTAGCCCCGCCACCGCCAAAAAGCTCGGCATCAAGGCGAACAATTTCAATGTCCTCGGCGACATCGCCGAAAAAATGGGGAACGATGTCAATTACGACCTCCTCGCCGACATCGTGGAAATTTCCGATGGCAAAACCACCATCGAAGCCGCCGCGATTGTCGCTCCCGGCCATGCCGACGACTCGCTCTCGATCGCGCTCGGCTACGGACGCAAGGAAGTCTCGGCGCTCATGGATGGCGTTGGTTTTGATGCCTATCCGCTCCGCCGCTCGAACTGCATGCGCACCGTCGGCGGCGTCACCTGCAAAGTCACCGACCGCGATTATCCTCTCGCCCAAACGCAAGAGCACAAGAGCATGGAAGGCCGCGACCTCGTGCGCGAAGGCACCATCGAGCGTTACTCCAAAGACAACGCCTTTGCCCAATCGATGGGCATGGATAGTCACATCCCGCCGAATATTTCGCTCTACACCCACCCCGAGCTGACCTCGAAAGAGCAGTGGGGAATGACGGTGGATCTCAACACCTGCACCGGTTGCAACGCCTGCGTCGTCGCCTGCCAGGCAGAGAACAATGTTCCTGTCGTCGGCAAGGACCAAGTCCGCAAAAACCGCGATATGGCTTGGATCCGTCTCGATCGTTACTTCGCCGGCGAGGCGAATGATCCGGAAATGCTCACGCAGGCGGTGATGTGCCAGCATTGCGAAAACGCCCCGTGCGAAACCGTTTGCCCGGTCAATGCCACCGTCCACAGCGAAGACGGCCTGAACCTGATGGCCTACAATCGTTGCATCGGAACCCGCTACTGCGCGAACAACTGCCCTTGGAAAGTTCGCCGTTTCAACTATTTCGATTACAACCAACGCCCGCTCGACGAACTTTATTGGGGCCCGCTCGCCAAAAAAGGCATGGCCGACAGCCTCAAGATGGCGAAAAACCCGAATGTCACCGTGCGCATGCGCGGCGTCATGGAAAAATGCACTTTCTGCATCCAGCGCATCGAAGAGGCCAAAATCTCGCGCCTCGTTGAAGCCGGTCCGACACCCGCCAGCGAAACGCCGATCGCCGCCTTCAAGGTCGCCTGCCAACAGGCTTGCCCGAACGATTCGTTGATTTTCGGCAACATCGCCGATCCGAAGAGCGCCGTCAGCCAATCCCGCAAAAGCCAGCGCGCTTACGAGATGTTCAAGTATCTCAATGTCACGCCGCGAGTTCTGTATCTCGCCCGCATCCGCAATCCAAACCCCAAAATGCCTGGTGCGGATTTGGTCGGAATGGCCAATGGATCCGGTCACCACGGCGCGCATGGCGAAGGCCACGACGCCCATGATTCCCACAACGCCCAACCGCCCCACGGCGATGCCCACGCCGCTCCAGCCGCCCACTAAGGTTTAAGAAATGTCCAACGCCACAGCCGAACATCCCGAGCACCTTACGGAAGACGAAAAACAACTCGTCCGCCAACCGCTCGTGCTCAACAAGCGCACGATGGGCTGGATCAGCGATTACATCAGCTCGATCGTCGAGGGCAAGACTCCGACCTGGTGGTATGTCTCGATGGCCATCACCGTGCCGCTCACGCTCATGTGCTTGGCGCTGTTAGGTTACCTCATCTCCACAGGCGTCGGCGTTTGGGGAAATAACCACCCCATCGGCTGGGCATGGGACATCACGAACTTCGTGTTCTGGATCGGTATCGGTCACGCCGGCACGCTCATTTCGGCAATTCTTTTCCTGACCCGCCAGAAGTGGCGCACCTCGATCAACCGCGCCGCCGAAGCGATGACGCTTTTCGCCGTGGTCTGCGCCGGCATTTACCCCGCGCTGCATGTCGGCCGCGTGTGGATGGCGTGGTTCCTCGCCCCGGTGCCAAACGCCAACGCGATCTGGCAAAACTTCCGCTCCCCGCTCCTGTGGGATGTGTTCGCGGTCTCGACCTACTTCACCGTGTCGGTGCTCTTCTGGTATACCGGTCTGATCCCCGACCTCGCCACCCTGCGCGATCGTTGCACCACGAAAATCCGCAAATTCATCTATGGCGTCCTCGCCCTCGGCTGGCGCGGCGGCAACCGCCAATGGCGCCACTACGAGATGGCCTACCTGATCTTGGCCGGCCTCTCCACCCCGCTCGTTCTTTCGGTGCACTCGGTCGTGTCCTTTGACTTCGCCACCTCGGTCATCCCCGGCTGGCACACCACGATCTTCCCGCCTTACTTTGTCGCTGGCGCCATTTTCGGTGGTTTCGCGATGGTGCTCACCATCATGATTCCGGCTTGCGCGATTTACAAACCGCTGCACGACCTCGTGACGATCGACCATGTGGACAAGATGTGCAAAATCATCCTGCTCACCGGTTCCATTGTCGGTTACGCCTACCTGATGGAGTTGTTCATCGCATGGTATGGCGCCAACCCCTACGAAAAAGCCGCCTTCTGGTATCGCGCCTTCGGTCCCTACTGGTGGGCCTACTGGTCGATGATGTTCTGCAATGTCGTCGCCCCGCAAATTTTCTGGTTCAAATACTTCCGCACGCACCTGATCTGGGTGTGGGTGATCGTTCAATTCCCGAATGCCGGCATGTGGTTCGAGCGCTTCGTCATCATCGCGACGACCCTCGCTCGCGACTTCACCCCGTCCGCCTGGGGAATGTTCCACCCGACCTGGGTCGATGTTTGCACCTTCATCGGCACCTTTGGTTTGTTCACCACCCTCTTCCTCCTTTTCATTCGATTCCTACCGATGATTTGTATGTTCGAAGTCAAAGCGGTCCTGCCCGAAGCGGACCCACACCACGGGGAGGCTCACTAAAATGGACGCCGTTGGAAATACCACAGCACCCGTCTACGGAATCGCAGCTGAATTTCAGTCCGCACGCGACCTCTACCATGCCGCTGAGAAAATCCGCGAAGCCGGATTCTCCAAATGGGATGTCTTTTCCCCGTTCCCGATTCACGGAATGGACGAAGCCATGGGCCTCAAGCGTTCGATTCTTGGAAAAGTCGTCTTTTTTGGCGGTCTCACCGGCTTCTTGACCGCTGTGAGCTTGGAATTCGGAACTTCCTCGTTCCTTTATCCGCTCATCGTCGCCGGCAAACCGACGAACCTCTACACCGTGCCGGCCTTTTTCCCGGTGATGTTCGAGTTGACCATTCTTCTTTCGGCCTTCACGGCGGTCTTTGGCATGTTGATCATGAACGGCCTGCCGCGCCTCAACCACCAACTCTTCAATTGGGAGCGCTTCAAAAAAGTCACCGAGGATAAATTCTTCGTCGCGATCGAGTCCGAAGACCCAAAATTCTCCACCCGCTCGGTGAAGGATTTTCTAGAATCCCTCGGCGGAACCAACATCACCACCATCCACGGAGACTAATCGGGCATGCTTAAATACTTCTTCTCCATTTTCGCTCTCGTGGTCGTCCTAGTGGTGACAGTCGCAGGCTTTCGTGGCCAAAAATTCGACAAGCCACCGATCGAGCTTTTCCCGGACATGGATCACCAGCCAAAGGTCAAAGCCCAATCGCCCAGCGAGTTCTTCGCCGATGGCCGTGGCAACCGCGAGCCCGTATCTGGAACTGTTCCTCTCGGTTATGCGATGCCACTGCACAAGGATGTGAATGGCTCGACCGGCGAGTCGCCCAGCCCTTACACGCAAGTGAAATTCTCCAGCGGTGTGTCCTATTTCGATACCGGCCGCTTCGACAACCAATGGGGCACCGGCCTCCCGATGAGCGAGGTCACGCCCGAACTCATCGCCCGCGGCCAAGAGCGCTACACTATCTCCTGCTCGGTCTGCCATGGAGCCACCGGCGCCGGCAATGGCATCGCTGGAAAATACGGCCTCGTCGCGATCGCGAACCTCCACCAACAACGCATCCGCGACATGGCGGACGGCGAGATTTTCAACACCATCACCCATGGTAAAAATACCATGATGGGCTACGGCGACCGCATCCAAGTGCAGGACCGCTGGGCGATCGTCGCCTACATCCGCGCGCTGCAACTCTCGCAAGGCGGCGCCTCAATCAATGATGTTCCGCCCGCCGAACGGGCCCAACTTGAAGCGCAGAAACAATGAGCAGCAGCCACGAACCATCCCAACCCGGCAGCCACATGTTTGATTACAAGCATGTCGGCGGTCGTTTCCTCGGCCTCGTCGCATTGGCCATTGTGGCATTCGCCGCCGTGGGCTTCGGAGCTGTTACCGACACGAAGCAATTCGCCTTCTCCTACCTCTTCGCGTTCACCTTTTTCCTCACGATCTGCATGGGCGGGCTGTTCTGGACCCTCGTCCACCACGCCGTGGATGCCGAGTGGAGTGTCGTGGTCCGTCGTCAGATGGAAAACATTGCCAGCCTGTTGATTGTGATGGGCGTTTTGTTCATCCCGCTCATTTTTGTGGCTCCGAAGCTGTGGTATTGGATGACCAAGCTCCCAGGCCAAGATATTCTCCTCGATGCGAAATGGCCTTACCTGACGAAGGAATTCTTTTGGATCCGCGCGGCCTTCTATTTCGCCTTCTTCGGCATCGCCGCCACTTGGCTCCGGGCGAACTCGATCCACCAAGACACCACCGGTGCGGCCCGTTACACCCTGATCAACCGCAAGATCACCTTCGCCAGCCTTCCTCTGTTCGCCATTTCCCTCACCTTTGCCGCGATCGATTGGCTCATGGGTCTGGACTACCACTGGTTCTCCACCATGTGGGGTGTCTACATTTTCGCCGGAACAGCCCTGAGCAGCATGTGCGTGCTGGTGCTTATCATCACCGCCCTGCGCAATGCCGGTTACTTCCAGAATGTCATCTCGCTTGAGCATTACCACATCATGGGCAAGCTCATGCTGGCCTTCACGATCTTCTGGGCCTACATCGGCTTCAGCCAATACATGCTCATCTGGTATGCCAACATT
>ERZ889217.202-NODE-202-length-39848-cov-12.357475_pt1 | contig 39848 bp, 40 predicted proteins | sample MGYA00521098_ERZ889217 | MGnify/ENA primary metagenome ERZ889217 (study PRJEB32303, sample SAMEA104408613) | aquatic metagenome | biome: Brackish water; feature: Pelagic; material: water | place: Baltic Sea | collected 2014-06-10T22:04:00 | depth 2,362 m ... | reverse complement strand
AGGCCACGCCAGCCTCACGTTCGCCGACCGATTGAATCCATCCGTGTTTGTCAGTACGCTCGCCAGACAAAACATGTCCTGCCGAACCGGCATCAAGAGGTAACAGTGAACCTTCAGGCACGATCCACCGCAAACCATGTGGAGATTCAAGAGACACTAGACATCGTCGAGCATCACCTTCTTGGACATACAGCTGAACCGATTCACCAGTTTTTGCCCGCAAGGAATCTAAAACTGGTCTCGCTAATTCAATAAGCGGCAACACCGCCGAGGCCGCGCGTCCGAGACTGACCAGTCCCCAACCGAGGGCAAAATGCCCCTCATCATCGCGACGAATCAGACCATGATCCTCAAGCGCCGTGGCCAAGCGATGAGCAGTGGCGCGTGGTAGCGCTGTGGCTTGTTGAAGTTCAAGTAATGAAGAGGGACCGTTCGTTTCAAGCGCACGTAAGACGGCGACGACCTTGTCAACGACTCCGACTCCCGATATGCTGTCCATACAGCGAGACTACTATCTCACATAGTGAGAAACAACGATATGAGGAAATCATGAGTGACCCCACAACCTTGGCCCAAAAAGTTTGGGATAGCCATGTCGTTCATGCAGCGATTGACGAACCCGATTTGTTGTACATCGACCTACACCTTGTACACGAAGTGACGAGTCCCCAAGCCTTTGAAGGACTACGTATTAGCGGTCGCAAAATTCGTCGCCCCGATCTGACCGTGGCCACCGAGGATCACAACGTTCCGACTGCTGATATCCATCTTCCGATTGCGGACCCAATTTCTGCGCGTCAAGTTGAAGTGATGCGAGAGAACGCAAAAGAGTTTGGTGTTGAACTGTTCTCTATGGGCAACCCGCTACAAGGCATCGTGCATGTCATTGGGCCCGAGCAGGGACGCACCCTGCCTGGCATGACCATCGTCTGCGGCGACAGTCATACAGCAACTCACGGAGCATTTGGTTCGCTGGCTTTCGGCATTGGCACCAGCGAAGTGGAACATGTGCTGGCGACTCAGACTCTCCCGCAAAGTCGCCCGAAATGGATGAGCGTTGAAGTCAATGGTGCTTTGCCCGCTGGGGTGACTGCCAAAGACATGATCTTGGCAATCATCGGCACGATCGGAACCGCCGGTGGCATCGGCTACGTCATTGAGTTTCGTGGTTCGGCAATTCGCTCGCTGTCCATGGAAGGTCGCATGACCGTATGCAACATGACCATTGAGGCCGGCGCCAAGGCAGGACTGATTGCCCCCGACGAGATTACTTTTGCTTATCTCAAAGGTCGCGCTCACGCGCCTAAGGATGCCGAGTGGGATAACGCTGTCGCCAATTGGAAAACTTTGCGCACCGACGAAGGTGCCAAGTTTGACAAAGAGGTCGTCATCGACGCCAGCACTTTGCTTCCTCATGTGACCTGGGGAACTAACCCAGCACAGGTTGCCAGTATTGACTCGCCTATCCCATCCCCCGATGACTTCGCTGATCCGACAACGCGCGAAACCGTGGCCCGTGCACTTGAATACATGGGACTGACACCGGGAACATTGTTGCGCAATGTCAAGGTGGACACTGTCTTCATTGGTTCGTGCACCAATAGTCGCATCGAAGATCTGCGGGCTGCAGCGTCAGTGATGAAGGGTCGCACCGTCACGGTGCCACGAGTGATGGTTGTACCCGGAAGCCACTCGGTGAAAGCGCAAGCAGAGGCCGAGGGTCTGCATGAGATCTTCCGTGCCGCTGGCGCCGATTGGCGCGAGCCTGGCTGCTCAATGTGTTTGGCGATGAACCCCGACAAACTCACTCAAGGTGAGCGTTCAGCGAGCACTAGTAATCGCAACTTTGAAGGTCGTCAAGGCCGTGGTGGACGCACCCACTTGGTATCTCCAGAAGTTGCAGCTGCAACTGCCGTTGCAGGTACTTTCGCAACCCCATCAGATTTAGATTCAGGCAGATTTAACGTGAAGGAAAATTCATGAAAAGTGTTCGCATTCTCACAGGTACCGGAATTCCCTTGCGTCGTAGCGACGTTGATACAGACCAAATCATTCCGGCCGATTGGTTGAAGCGCGTTGAGCGGACCGGATTTGAAGCCGGCCTATTCGCCACATGGCGCGACGATCGCAGTTTTGTGCTGAATGATGAGCGCTATGTTTCGGCCACGATTTTGGTTGCTGGTCCATCGTTTGGCGTCGGTTCAAGCCGCGAACATGCAGTGTGGGCGATTCAGCAATACGGATTTGAAGCAGTGATCGCACCGAGTTTCAGTGACATCTTCCGCAACAACTGCACCAAAAATGGTTTGGCTCCTGTGGCATTGGCGCTTGATGCGGTTGAAAAGATTTGGGCAGCCATTGAGGCTGACGAGGCAACGGAAATCGTTATTGATATGGAACGTCTAACAGTCGAAGTGGCGAGCATTAGTCTCACCGCCTCATTTCCTATGGAGCCACAAAATCAGTACCGTTTCTTGAACGGTCTCGATGACATCGGAATCACGATGAGTCACTCGGACGAGATCACCTCCTTCGAGTCGACACGCCCATCCTGGCTCACCAACTAATGTTGTGGTTCTGGTGCTGGATAGTGCCATATATGGCACTATCCAGCACCAGAACCACAACTTGGCGTGCCTCGTGAGGCCAAGGCTTGAAAGATCGTTCGCACCACTTGACCTGGCTGTTTCACCACTTGACGCCAACTGAAGTGCAGCACGAGCCAACCTTGTGATTGCAAATAGGCGTCACGTTTCATCCACTTTTCAATTGCGGCCAAGTCTTTGATTTTTGCCCAACCGTCTGTCTCGGCAATGACCTTAAATCTTGACCATGCAAAGTCAACTCTGTAGGGCCCTATAACGACCTGCATTTCATATGGCGGCAATTCAGTTTGAGAAAGTAATTTCTGCATCCTCATCTCAAGGATTGACTCGGCTGGTCCGGTCCCATACGGCCACTGCGCGAGCAATTCGCGTAACGGACCCACTCCAGCGCGGCCACGTTCAGAGTGCAAAGCAACTGCACGAACAATGTGATGGTGTTCAACGTGTCCTGCAAGAAGCATCCGCTCAGCCAGATCAGAGATCAAATGAGGTTCGACTGCAGCAAAGTCCACCATCGTTCGAGTTGCATTTGTTACTCGAATATTTTCAATTTTTAAGGGTGCTATTGATTGATGGTCTCGTGGGGAATGCACTTTCACTCCCTCAAGAGGAGGATGCCCGCTGCGGCCAAGCTTGATGACCTCAATTTCATCGGTTTCATCGAGCGTCCATACGCCCCAAAGTACGGCAGCTGTTCGATGTGAGGCGATTCCCCGATGATCAAGCGCTAAGACCGCAGCTTCCACACGTTGCAGCCAACTGTCCTGAAAACCAAATAGAGACGAGACATTTGGATGTCTCGGTAAGAGTCGCCCATCGGAATTCATACGAAACCAAGTTCGACGGGATAGGCCAAAATCCTCGGATTGCTGGCGGCTAATTAGTCCATGCTGTTTTGAAGCGAGCTTTTGAATCCCCTGTAAGTCCATGCTCCAAAGTGTGCGAATACCCCCACGATGCGGTAACTAGCGTTGTGGTTCTGGTGCTGGATAGTGCCATATATGGCACTATCCAGCACCAGAACCACAACATTAGTCGGCTTGGAAGTCGGCGAGATTGGCCAGCATCGGATTGTTGCTGAACACTTCAATTGAATTCGTAATCGGCATTCGCATCGTTCGCTGAAGAATTGTTACTTGAGTGTGCTGGTTATATTCCGCCAAAGTTACAGCCCAACCATCACGTCCTGCACGAGCAGTTCGTCCAGAACGGTGCAAGTAATCTTTATTGTCCTTAGCAGGCTCATAATGAATCACTACAGCAATGTCATCAATATCGATGCCACGAGCCGCCACATCAGTCGCAACCAGAACACTCAGCGAACCTTCAGCAAAACGACGCATCGCTTTTTCGCGCGCAGGCTGCGCTAGGTCCCCATGAATTGCTGCAGCATTAACGCCCAGACCAACCAAGTTGTCGGTGACACGATCGCATAGGCGTTTTGTTTGACAGAAAACAACTGTCTTGCCAGCGCCACGCGCAATAGCAGCCACAACTTTCTCTTTATCCATGTGGTGCACCGCGAGCCACAGATGATGCATCGTTCCCACAGTGTCAGTGGCAGCATCAATGGCCACCTCAACCGGATTAGTCATGAACTGACGAATCAAGTGACCGACATCGCCGTCTAAAGTGGCGGAGAACAACATGGTTTGGTTGCGTCCGCTGCAACGGCGCAAAACCCACTCAACTTGCGGTGTGAAACCATCGTCAGCCATGCGATCGGCTTCATCAAGTACGACCACTTCCACGGCGGAGAGATCAATTTCATTTGACTTCAGAAGATCAATCAAGCGCAACGGCGTGGCAACAACGATTTCAATTCCTTTGGCCATGTGTTCAACCTGCTGATGACGACTTGCGCCACCGTAGACGGCCAACACATGACGACCAGAGTGTCTCGCCAGAGGTTCGAGAACTTCAGCAACCTGAACTGCCAACTCACGGGTTGGCACCAACACCAAGCCGAGAGGTTTCATCGGCTCGGCTTTCTTAGAAATACGCGACAGCATCGGCACACCAAAGGCCAACGTTTTACCCGACCCAGTTTTTGCCCGACCACACACATCGTGACCTTGCATTGCCACCGGAATGGCCTCAATCTGAATCGCAAACGGATTAGCGAAGCCAGCAGCGGCGAGACCAGCATCAACTTCAGGCGGTACGCCGAGTTTGGCGAAACCGGTAGGAGTTTCGACTGGCGGGAGAATGTTAAAACTGGTTAAAGGTTGCGCGGGGCCGGAAACTTCTTCTTGTCCGGCGGAACCTAGCGGACGACGCTTGTTCCGTGGCGCTCCCTTGCGGGGGGCAAATTCACTCATGTTGAACGCAAGGGTATCTCCCAAGCGAGCCATATCGGGCTTTATCGGCCCTCGTTAATGAGCCAAGTGGCTCAGATTGCCTACTCTTTAAGTCATGCGTGTTCCTCTCACCATCGTTGATCACATCCGCCGAGCCGAGCTTTTGTACCCCGATCGGATCGCCGTCGTGGATGAACCCGACCAGCCGGCTGAGTCCTGGGGCTCTCTCACCTACCGCCAAGTGGCTGAGCGGGCGCGGGCCCAAGCTGCTGGCCTCGATTCTCTCGGCATCGCCGTGGGCGAGCGCGTGGCGATGATCTCGCACAACTCGGCGCGCCTCCTGACCGCTTTCTTCGGCGTCTCGGGATCTGGACGAATCTTGGTTCCCGTTAACTTTCGTCTGGCAGCGGAAGAGGTCAAGTACATCATCGAGCATTCAGGAGCGCGGGTGTTATTGGTCGACCCCGAACTTGAACAGGCGATGGCCGACGTTGAATGCGAATACAAATTTGTGATCGGCGCCAAGTCCGATCACGCCCTACTGCGTTTCGACATTGAGCCGAAATCATGGGCTCCCGACGAAGATGCCACCGCCACAATCAACTACACCAGTGGCACGACTGCACGCCCGAAGGGTGTTCAACTGACACATCGCAACCTGTGGCTGAACTCGGCCACCTTTGGTTGGCAGATGGGTGTCAATGATCGCGATGTCTATCTGCACACCTTGCCGCAGTTCCATTGCAATGGTTGGGGAATGGTCTACGCCGTCACGGGCATGGGCGGGCGACACATCATCTTGCGCAAAGTTGATGGTGCGGAAATTTTACGGCGCATCCAAGAACACGGAGTGACGATGCTTTGCGGCGCTCCTGCCGTGGTGAACATGGTTCTTGAAGCTGCCGCCTCGTGGGATGGGCCAGTTCCTGGGCAAGGTCGGGTGCGCATGGTCGTAGCCGGCGCTCCCCCGCCCACAAAAACGATTGAGCGGATGGAGACCGAATTGGGTTGGGAGTTTGTGCAACTGTACGGCTTAACCGAAACCTCTCCATTCCTTACTATGAATCGCACACGCGAGGAATTTGATTCGCTTACCGCCGCCGAGCGCGCTCAAAAATTATCTCGGGCAGGTTCACCAGCATTGGGTGTTGAGTTGCAGATTTCCGAACAGGGAGAAATTCTCGCTCGTGGAAATGTGATCATGGAGGGCTATTGGGATCAACCAACTGCGACAGCCGATGCAATTCGCGCTGTTGGTGATGGTCCAGATACCACCGAGTGGTTCCACACTGGTGACGGAGGAATCATTGATCAGGAAAACTACTTGGCAATCAGTGACCGTAAAAAAGATGTCATCATTTCTGGCGGAGAAAATGTTTCCTCCATTGAAGTTGAAGACGCCGTTTTCGGACACCCTGAAGTCAATGAAGTCGCAGTCATTGGTGTTCCCGATGAAAAGTGGGGCGAACTAGTCATGGCTCTCGTGGTCAAGAGTCCAGAGTCAACGCTGACTGAAGACGAACTGATTGCTTACGTTAAAACCAAGTTGGCTGGCTACAAATGTCCGAAACGCATTGAATTTCGCAGCGAACTTGCACGAACGGCAACGGGCAAACTGCAAAAGTTCAAACTCCGTGAGCCTTACTGGGTCGGCCACACCCGACAAGTCAATTAGTCGTTGCTACTTCATGCCGCGCATTGCGGTGTGGTTATCTCGTTGATCCAAGAACCACTGATAGGTACTGGCGAGCCCACTATCCAGGCTGTAACTCGGCGACCATCCAAGGTTGTTTAAACGCGTCACATCCAAAACTTTTCTTGGTGTCCCATCAGGCTTGGACGTGTCGAATCTCAACTCGGCAGCGGGATACACAACTTGTCGAACCTTTTCCGCTAATTCGCGAATACTTAAGTCGACTCCAGTGCCGACGTTGATGTGCATCTCGTCGCTGTAATTCTCCATCAAGAATAGGCAAGCATCAGCCAGATCATCAACGTGCAAGAACTCACGCATCGCGCTCCCTGTTCCCCAAATCTCAACTTCTTTGCCGGCACTTTGTTTGGCATCGTGGAACTTACGAATCAAAGCAGGTAACACATGACTTGATGTGAGATCAAAGTTGTCTTCAGGTCCGTACAAGTTGGTCGGCATCGCGGAGATGAAATCACATCCGTATTGCTGACGATACGCCTGACATAACTTGATACCAGCAATCTTGGCGACGGCATACCACTCGTTAGTGGGCTCAAGCGGGCCCGTCAAGAGTTGTTCTTCGGTGATTGGTTGGGTGGCATCACGCGGGTAGATACATGAACTTCCGAGGTATAAAAGTTTGCTCACCTTGGCTTGATGACTGGCTTCAACCACTGTTCCATGAATCATCAAGTTGTCATAAATGAACTCTGCTGGACGCGTGCTATTAGCCAAAATGCCACCCACGGTTCCAGCAACCAAAAAGACATACTCGGGACGATTGTTAGCGAACCATGTATTCACCGCACCCTGATCACGCAGATCAAGTTGTGCTCGGGTCGCTGTCAGGATATTCGTGAATCCCCCGCCAGCCAGCCGGCGCACCAAGGCACTGCCCACCAACCCGCCATGTCCAGCCACATAAATTCGAGCATCTTTGGCCATTGGCTGAAACATCAGGTCACCTCAGGCGAAATCGTACTCGTCAATCGACTAAGGCTTGGTGTACCAACTGCTTGAGTTGACGACTAAAGGTGTGTGGCGACATCATCAGTTGAGTCATAAAGGTCACCGTTAAATCCTCGACTGGGTCAACCCAATAGAAAGTTGCCGCGGCGCCACCCCAACCAAAGTCGCCGAATGAACCTGCAGTCTTGGTGGCGACTGGATCAATGGTGACACTGACTCCAAGACCAAAACCGATTCCGTCGTAGGCATTGGCTTCACCCAATGGGCGACCGAAGGCAGTGAGATCGGCATCTTTCGGAAGATGATTGCTTCCCATGTATTCAACGGTACGTGGCGAGAGAAGTCGCTGACCGTTGAGCTCTCCACCACCGCGAAGCATCTCGGCAAATCGCACATAGTCACCCATTGTGGAGACAAGACCCCCACCGCCGCCATCAGCAGCTGGCATCTTGTGAGTTCCACGATCAACAGCATCAGCGCGAATAGCTAATCGCGTTCTCGCATGAGCCGAGTACAACGCAGCCAAGCGATCGTGCTTTTCATCTGGACAATAAAATGCAGTGTCGCTCATGCCGAGGGGAGTGAAAATTCTTTGCTGCAGAAAATCGCCAAGACGTTGACCACTGATCACTTCAACGACACGTCCCAAAACATCAATAGATGTTGAGTAATTCCACTCACTTCCGGGCTGAAACAACAACGGCTGGCGAGCCAGCAGGGAACACACTCCAGCCAAATCCAACTCGCGCGGAAAACCCCATTCCAATCCAGCACGACGATACAACTCATCGACGGGATGTTGATACATAAATCCGTATGTCAGGCCGGCGGTATGAGTGAAAAGATGCCACATCTCCATGGACTTTGTTTGCGGACCTAAAACTGGTCGCAGAAATGATCCACCCTCAAATACTTTTGATTCGCCGAATTCGGGAATGAACTTGGACACCGGATCTGTGAGTTCGAACAATCCTTCTTCCCACAACATCAATGCGGCCACCGCGGTGATTGGTTTAGTCATCGAAAAAATTCGGTAAATCGTGTCATCGGCGATTGGCTTTGACGATTCACGATCGGCCAAGCCTCCACTAGCCGAATGAGCTACCTTGCCCTCACGGGCCACAGTCACAGCCCAACCAGATAACAGGTTCTCGTCAACATATTTTTTAAAATGTTTATCGAGGTTCGTTAAGCGTTCGGCGCTCATGCCGACTTCGCTGGCGTCAACTATCGGTAATCCGTGGCTACTTTTCTGTGACATAACTAGACCCTAGGCAACGTCAAAGTCAGCGCAACTAGCGAGATCGCCTTGTCCTAGAAAAGTCAACGACCCAGAGGCGAGCGGTGGAGCTCGAGCCATCCAGGTCGTTGGTGCCGCCTGTGTGGGAGCGGCAAGCAAAATCTAGCACTCGCTCACCGCCCGTTTTTAAAAAGCTTATGAGGGGTCCGCTTGCTGGGTTTCAATTTCTCGACGGACCTCATCCATATCTAGTTCTAAGGCCTTGGCGACTAAGTCTTCAAGGGCATGCTGGGGCAGAGCACCGGGCTGATTGAAAATCAGAATGCCCTGGCGAAAGATCATCAATGTCGGAATTGATTGGATGCCAAAGGATCCAGCCAAATCTTGTTCGGCCTCGGTATCAACTTTGCCGAAGACCCCAGTCGGATTCTTTTGCGCCACCGCTTCGAAGATCGGAGCAAACTGGCGGCACGGTCCACACCATGCGGCCCAAAAATCAACTAAAACGAGGTCATTTGCCTCAATCACGGAGGCGAAGTTCTCGCCTGAAAGTTCTACTGCTGTGCCCATCACGGGTCCTCCATTTTTTTCGTGAGTATTTCACCAAGACTCTCACGGACTATTGAGTCAACACCTAGCGCACGCTGGGGATTCCTTCGTGAGTATAGCGTATGTCACATAGACGAAAAATATCCTCAAAAGCATAGACATTGACCTCAAATGTCTATAGGTTCCCGCAGTCCGTTTCTTTACGGCCCCACAAGCAGAGTGATAATCACACCCCAACAACAAGACGAAACCCGGGAGGTCCGACCAATGAGTAACAACTCGACCCCTAGCACTCAACAGAGTATAAATACCGTGAGTACCGTCGATTTTTCACCCGAACAGGCCTACCCAGGCAAGGGTCTTGGTTATGACTGGCGCAGCGTTATTGCTGAGGTCGAGTCGGCACTGCTTGATGCAGAACTTGCCAGCTTGACCTCCGTATACAGCGACTGAGACCGCCCAACGCCCTTCGATGAGCCCGTGGCCGCAATTGGCCAGAACAGACTTTGTGACTAACCGTTGCGCGCTTCGTCGCGTTTGTGTAGCGTCCCAAGTGTGAGCAACTTGATCGGCCTCCTTCTTACGTAGGGTGAGCGCCCCATAACGCGTTCGCCAAAGCCCCGTGCGCACCAGCGCCGGGGTTTTTTCATTTCTCCGACGATCCCCACCCATAGCCCTAACCGATCTTCACTCCCACCACATAAAGATGTTTCCTACAACTGGAGCGCCATGAATACTCAAAACCCATCTCAGTTCGTCAATGCCGGCCAAAACCGAATGGCATTTTCCAAATATCAGCCATTCATCCCGATCGTGCTCAAAGACCGAACGTGGCCCGACACCATGATTTCGAAGGCACCGCTGTGGTGTTCAGTTGATCTGCGCGATGGCAATCAGGCCTTGATCGACCCCATGGACCCCGAACGCAAGCGTCGCATGTTCGATGTTCTATGCAAGATCGGGTTCACAGAAATTGAAGTTGGATTCCCTTCGGCGAGCCAGCCCGACTTTGATTTCGTGCGCCAGTTAATCAAAGAGAACTTGGTCCCCGACAATGTGATTATTCAAGTTCTCGTACAAAGCCGCGATGAGTTAATCGAGCGCACCTACGAATCATTGCAGGGCGTCAAACAGGCCATCGTGCACTTCTACAACTCAACGAATCCGTTGCAACGTGATGTCGTTTTCGGTTTGGATAAAGAGGGCATCAAAGACATCGCCGTGCGCGCCGCTAGCAAATGCAAAGAACTTGAGAGCACGTTGGTTGGTTCGTATATTCGCTACGAATATTCACCAGAAAGTTTTACCCTGACCGAACCCGAATACGCCATCGAAGTCTGCGAAGCAGTGATGGACGTCATTCAACCGACTCCCGAAAAGCCTTTAATTCTGAATTTACCGGCAACGATTGAGTGCTATAGCCCCAATGTTTACGGCGATGTCATTGAGTGGTTCTGTCGCACTATCAAGAACCGCGATTGCGTGATTGTCAGTTTGCACCCACACAACGATCGCGGGTGTGCCGTGGCCGCCGCAGAATTCGGAGTGATGGCTGGCGCAGACCGTGTCGAAGGAACCCTGTTCGGCAACGGTGAGCGCACCGGAAATGTTGACATCATCAATTTGGCGATGAACCTCTTCGTCAATGGGATTGATCCCGAGTTGGATATCACCGATATCGATGCATTACGCAGAACGGCAGAATATTGCAACCGTCTCCCCGTGCATCCTCGGCACCCTTATGTGGGTGACTTGGTCTACACCGCATTTAGTGGCAGCCATCAAGATGCGATCAAAAAAGGATTCGAAAAACTCCCAGCAGATTACGACAAGTGGGGTGTGCCCTACCTGCCTCTTGATCCCAAGCATCTTGGTCGCACCTACGAGGCTGTGATTCGCGTCAATAGTCAGAGTGGCAAGGGTGGAGTGGCTTACGTCATGAAGTCTGAACACGGCTTTGAATTGCCCCGTCGTCTGCAGATTGAGTTTTCAAAAAACATTCAGCACATCACCGAGGATCTCGGCACTGAGATCAGTCCGATCACGATGTGGACGGCTTTCCAAAATGAGTATCTCAGCGAGGCCCCACGCTTCGCCTTAGAGAGCCATGAGATGCGTAGCGTCTCAAGCGGCGGCGGTCGCACCACAATTACTGCACAACTCATCATTGATGGCCAGCACCGGACTATCAGCGGTGAAGGTAACGGACCCATTGACGCCTTCGTCGCTGCTATGCGTACTGGTCTCGAAGCCAACATCGATGTCGTGGATTATGCCGAACATGCAATTGGCAAGGGATCAGAAGCACGTGCCGTGGCCTATGTTGAAACAATCAACGAGGCGGGCGACGTGTTGTGGGGCGTTGGCACCGATGAAAACACCGTGACGGCCTCATTGCGAGCCGTTCTCTCGGCTCACGAACGCCATACCGCGGCCATCGCCGACTAAGGTTTGAACAGATTTACAGTGCGCTTAAAGCCAAGGAGATAACACTATGAAGGTTTCAGTTGACTACGACATCTGTGCATCAACAGGATCGTGTATGCAAGTCTGCCCAGAGGTTTTTGAGGTTCGTAGCGACGGATACCTCTATGTTCTTTTGGAGAACCCAGGTGAAGAACTGCGCGAAAAAGTTGAGCAGGCTGCAGATCTCTGTCCGACAGCAGCGATCACGGTTGAAGGCTGAGTTCGCTTCGTGGGATTCCACGACAAACTGACTGCAGCGTGGGCTCGTAGTGGCTCAATGTTGTGCGTTGGACTTGATCCTGATCCAGAGAAAATTCCCTCCCATCTAGCCAACGACCCTGAAGCAATCTTTCGCTTTTGCGCCGAGATCGCTGACGCCACGGCCGATGTGGTCTGTGCCTTCAAACCGCAAATCGCCTATTTCTCGGCCATTGGAGCAGAACAACAACTAGAAAAGCTATGTGCTCACATTCGTCAACAGCACCCGCATGTGGTTCTGATTCTCGATGCCAAACGCGGCGATATTGGCCCCACTGCACAGCGCTATGCGGACGAAGCCTTTGTGCGTTATCAAGCAGATGCGGTGACCGTCAATCCCTACCTCGGCACCGACTCTCTTGAACCCTTTTTGGAACACTCGGGCAAGGGTGTGATCGTGCTCTGTCGCACCTCGAATCCCGGTAGTGGGGATCTACAGATGTTGGACACGGGCAGTGGACCGCTCTATCAGCAAGTAGCGCAGATGGCCAATGATCGTTGGAGCAAAATGGGTGAGATTGCCCTTGTGGTGGGTGCCACCTACCCAACCGAATTAGCAAAAGTGCGCAGCATCGTCGGCGACATGCCCCTCTTGGTACCCGGCATTGGCGCTCAGGGCGGAGATGTGGCGGCAACTGTTGCCGCCGGTCTTGATTCGCGCGGCACAGGGATGATGATCAACTCATCGCGGGCCATCTTGTACGCCTCAAGCGGAACTGATTTTGCATCTGAAGCGCGTCGCGTCGCCATTGCCACAGGCGATGAAATTGCTCAGGCTGTTAATGCGTGAACGCTGATAATTCCAGGTGCTGCCCGCAACTCAGCCAATACTGAATCAGGCACCGCTCCCGATGGAGCAATGACCATCAATGCCGAACCCGCCGTTGAGCTTCGACCCACATCCATGTTGTTGATGTTCACGCCAGCATTACCAAGCAAGGTTCCCACAACGCCGATCACACCTGGTCGGTCATCGTTACGTACCAACAACATATTGGCAGCAGGTGGAACATCAGTTGCGTGATCTTCAATCATCACCAAACGCGCCTCACCATTTCGACCCGTCAAAGTAGCAGCGATACTGTGACCCTCAGAGCGCAGGGTGATCAGGTTGACGAAGTTGTGTGAATCTCTCCCAGATGTTTCGCGTACTTCAACACCAGCGTTCTTGGCAAGTTGCGGAGCATTGACATACGAAACTGGTTCATCGCTCAGTGCCCCGAAGAAACCCTTGAGAGCGCTCAATGTCAAAATACGATTGTCGTACTCACCGATTTCACCTTCGGCAATGATTTCCAGTTGCTGTGGCATGCCTCCCACGAGGGACGCGAATAAACGACCGAGGCGCTCGGCAAGAGGTAAGTACGGACGCAATGTCTCATTGGCTTCAGCTGCTGAAACATTGACTGCAAAGGGTACGAAATCGCCCGCTAATGCCAACTTGACCATATCGGCGATGGTGTCGCCAGCTTTATCTTGCGCCTCGCGAGTACTGGCTCCGAGGTGCGGAGTCACGACAATATTGTCAAGGGCGAACAATGGACTGTCTGTGCATGGCTCAACATCAAAGACGTCTAACGCTGCTCCAGCGATTTGACCCGAGCGAACTGCGTCAGCGAGAGCGGCTTCGTCAACGATGCCACCCCGAGCCACGTTGATGACGCGCAGATTTGGTTTTGCTTTAGCCAAAATCTCGCGACCGATAATTCCTTTAGTCTCTTTGTTCTTCGGCAAGTGCACGGTAATGAAATCACTTTGGGCCATCACTTCGTCAAGACTCAACATTTCGACGCTCATCTGCCGAGCGCGCTCTTCGGAGACGAATGGATCGTAAGCCACAAGTCGCATGCCAAACGCCAGAGCGCGTTGAGCGACCAACTTTCCGATGCGACCGAGACCGATTACCCCGAGAGTTTTGTCGGCGAGTTCGACACCTTCCCATTTGCTGCGCTCCCAACGTCCTGCTTTCAGAGCAGCATGGGCCTGGGGCACATTGCGCGCTGAGGCCATCAGTAGTGCCATGGTGTGCTCGGCGGCAGAAACAATGTTGCTCTGTGGAGCGTTGACAACCATCACGCCGCGTCGGGTAGCGGCTTCAACATCCACATTGTCAAGACCGATACCTGCACGACCAACCACGATCAACTCATCGGCATGTTCTAGAGCCTCTGCGGTCACCTGTGTGGCTGAACGAATAATCAGCGCGTGGGCCCCTTTGAGAGCCACCAAGAGTGTCTCAGGAGTGAGATCTAGTTGAACATCGACGGTATGTCCAGCGGCTCGGAGACGGTCAAGACCACCATCGGCGATTTCTTCGGAAACAAGGATGCGTGCCATAGATACCCATCATGTTGGTCGCTGAGGGCATTCACTGACGAACGCATTTGACATTTCGTTCAAAACTCTCGTCACAGGGGGTTTCTTGTCACCCTCTAGGCTCATTTCATGACCTTGACGACCATTCGTCCCCTCACCGGACTTGACGACATGGACAATTTACGTTCGACCGCCCAATCAGTCTGGGGATCGGGAGCGGGCGACATGGTCAGTTCGGATTATCTGATGGCCCTAGCACATTGTGGGGGGTATATTGTCGGCGCATATTCGCCCGATGGCTTGATGATCGGATGTTCATTTGGAATGTTGGCTCGCCATCGCGGAGATTGGTGTTTGCATTCGCACATCGCTGGAGTGCTGCCTGGCATGCAAAACATGGGCATCGGCACCCTCATCAAACAACATCAGCGAGAGTGGGCCATTGACAATGGATTGTCCGCTATTACTTGGACTTTTGACCCACTAGTGCGACGCAACGCCTGGTTCAATATTGCCCACTTAGGTGCCGAAGCAGTTGAGTTTCATGAGAATTTTTACGGACCTCTGAATGATGACATCAATGGTGACGATGAGACTGACCGACTTCTCGCGCGGTGGGATACTCATCGCCCACGGAGACAACCTGCCCCGAATGCACTTTCATTGCTGATTCCAACTCCACCCGATATTGTGACATTGCGACATACTGATCCTGAGGCGGCACGCCATTGGCGACGTACCATGCGTGAGCAACTCAGTGATGCTTTGATCACCCACGAGATTTGTAGTTTTACCAGCGATGGTTCATACGTCCTGAGTCCGAAAGATGAGTAATGATTGACGATCTGAAGAAAATTAATATTCACTCGATTGAACTGCGGAGAATTTCTCTACCTTTAGTGACCCCGTTTCGCACATCATTTAGTACCGAGAACCATCGCGATATTTTATTAGTGCGCGTGGAAACCGACGATGCTGTCGGTTGGGGCGAATGCGTCTCTGGCAACGAACCCCTCTATTCCAACGAATATGTTGAGGGTTCCCAGCGAGTAATGATTGATCACTTGATTCCGCGTCTCTTCGCTTTTCGTAGCAGAGCGATGTCCGCCCATGATGTGGCGCAGATTCTTCGACCTGTCAAAGACCACCGCATGGCCAAGGCTGCTCTCGAAGCCGCCATTCTTGATGCTCAACTTCGCGAAAACAATGTCTCGTTAGCCACCCATCTCGGATCTATCCACGAACTCGTTCCTTCAGGAGTGTCTGTTGGTATCGCTAACTCTCTCGACGAACTCGTCACAACAGTGGGTGGTTATCTCGATGAGGGCTACGCGCGTATCAAACTCAAAATTGAACCAGGTTGGGACATTGAACCCGTCCGCGTCATTCGAAAAACTTTCGGTGATCAAGTGCCATTACAAGTTGATGCCAACACCGCCTTCACGCGCGAGGACGGGCCACTACTGGCACAACTAGATCCCTTCAATCTGTTGCTCATTGAGCAGCCACTTCCCGAAGATGACATCACGGGACACGCTCTCATTGCCCGCCAAGTGGGGACACCAATTTGTCTTGATGAATCAATCGTCTCCTCACACGTGGCTATTGACGCCATCGAACGCGGGGCCTGCTCGATCGTCAACATCAAGGCAGGTCGAGTCGGTGGTTATCTTGAAGCCGTACGAATCCATAATGTCTGCCAGCAACGCGGGGTGCCGGTGTGGTGCGGAGGAATGTTGGAAACTGGCATCGGACGAGCCATGAACGTGGCCCTTGCGGGTCTGCCAAACTTCACCCTCACGGGCGACATCTCGGCCTCGGAACGGTTCTGGAAGCAAGACATTGTCCAGCAGCCGATTCGTTTAGAGTCTGGTCAGGTGCGTTTGCCCAGTGGTTCGGGCGCAGGATTCGAGATTGACGGCCCATTTTTGAGCGATGTCACCACGAGTACCATCACGCTGCGCTCCGAGAACTGATGCAGGACTAAGATTTCTGACATGACTTATCCCTTTCTCTCCACATCATGGATGGACGCCGCTAAGGCGATCCGCGCCAAGTACGCCGGCCAAGCCCCAAAAATCACTGCGGTCATTCGCATCAACCAGGTGATCACAGATGTTCCATTCGGTGATGGCACGATCAATTCCTACATGGACACCTCCTCGGGTGAGATGGAAGTTGAACTGGGAGCACTAGAAAACCCAGATGCAACGGTCACTACCGATTGGGCGACGGCGCGAGCGATCTTTGGTCTCAATGATCAAGCAGCAGCGATGCAGGCCTTCATGGGCGGCAAAATCAAAGTTGCTGGAGACATGATGAAGATGATGGCCATGCAAACGTCAATTCCTCAGAGTGATATCACGGCCAAGGTTGCCGAAGAAATTAAAAACATCACCGAGTGATTTTTGTCTGTTGCGTCACGGGCCTTTCCCCCAGCACTCAACTCTTGGGAACTAAAGCCCTCATCGCAGTCGCAAGACCCTCAATTGTCCAACGATCATTTTGGTTGATCTCTTCAGCCATCACCCAAGTCTGAACGCGCGTCACTTGTCCGCCTTGTACATAAAAAGTTTCGCCGCTAAATTCACACAGCTCAGATGCCAAGTAGCCCACCAGTGGACTGACATTTGCGGGATCCCACATATCAAATGCACCTTCTTTAGCAGCCATCACATCTTCAAGACCTGGTGTCGCCATCGTTAAACGGGTGCGGGCTGCAGGCGCAATGGCGTTGCTCTTGACGTTATAACGAGAAAGTTCTTTGGCGCAGATTTGACTGAAAGTGGCGATACCTGATTTGGCGGCACCATAGTTTGACTGACCCGGATTGGAAAATAAACCCGAGGTACTGCTGGTGTGCACCAAGTTGCGCGCCCGAGTGACTCCTGCCTTGGCCTGCTCACGCCAATAAACAGATGCGTGATGCGTCGGAGCAAAGTGACCCTTGAGGTGAACTTCAATCACTGAATCCCATTCGTTCTCGGCCATCGAGAACAACATTCGATCGCGCAAGATGCCAGCGTTATTCACAAGAATGTCAAGATCGCCGAATGTTTCAATGGCGCTATCAACCATTCGCTTGGCGCCAGCCCAATCAGCGACATTGTCGCCATTAACGATCGCTTCGCCACCCATGGCTTTAATATCAGCCACTGTCTGCTGCGCAGGGGTCATATCTGATCCCGAGCCATCATTAGCACCACCGAGATCGTTGACCACGACTTTGGCTCCCTGTGAAGCGAACAACAAAGCATGCTCGCGCCCAAGTCCGCGCCCTGCGCCGGTGATAATCGCTACGCGTCCGTCAAGTGTTCCCATGGTCATACTCCTTCAAGTCAGTGATGATCAGCCTAGGTGTTCTCGTACAGCGCCGAGAAAGCCTGTCACGATCCGTAATAAAAGATGTCCAAAACGCTGCCGCGTGGTATCCGCTGACCAGCAGTCACCACTTCATCTTCCCAGCGGATGGCGATCGGGAAATCCTTGGTGTCACCCCTAATTTTGCCCAAGGTGAAGCCTGCGTTGACGACGGCAAGACGGACTTGATCAATCTTCAATGTTTTCAACTGAGGAACCGGGAGCAAATCAGGACCCTTAGAAATTGAGACGGTGACTGCTTTTCCGCGATCCAGTAATTCTCCTGGCAACGGTGACTGGCTACCGACCCCGCCGAGTTCCACCATCATGAAGAATTGATCATCGGCACGGTTGAGGGTGAGATAGAGATCATTCAACATCGTGGTTGCGGCTTCAAGACTGAGACCTGTGAGATCGGGAATAACCCGCGGCGCCGGACCATCCGAAACGAAAATATCAACGGCAGAGCCCTTAATCACCTCTTGTCCCGCGACGAGGTTCGGTTGCAACGAAACTTCCCAGCGGAGAACGATTCCCGCTGGTATATCTTCATCATTCTCTGGGGCCTCAGTACCTAACTTCAATCCGCTATTTGTCAAAGTCCCGATCGCAGTTGCTGAATCAAGACCTTTCAATTCAGGAAGCGGCACAGGGGGTGGACCAGTCGAAACAATCAAAGTGAGTTTCTTGCCGGACTGTAAATTTTTCCCATTCTCTGGTTCAGTTCGGATCACAGATCCAACGGCGATGAGATCGTCAGGTTGCTCAACAGCGACCACCTTCCATTTGAATTCAGTCACCAAATTCGTTGCTTGTCCTTGCTCAAGACCCATCAGATCAGGCACTGGGAAAGATTCTTTTTGCAGTGTATTGAATAGGAAATAACCGCCAGTGATCAGCACTAGTACGGCCAGTGCTGCCATGATCCAACGACCGATCAACGGATTCTGCTGAGTCGCCGTTGCAACAACGGTCGTTGCTTCATCTTGCATGTGCTGATCAATGACTTGTGTTTCGCTCCAGTGGTCTGTTTGTGGACCACGGGGAATTTCGTTTGAACGATCTGGTTCAGGCGGCATGCCAAAAATCATTGATGAGACAATCGGGATTGGTGCTGGACGCGGCAATGACGGGGCTGCCTGTACGAGTGCCCTACCCATTTCCAACGCACTTGAGCGGTCCATTGGATCGCTGCGCCCTGCCTTATCAAGAACTGCGGCGAGTCCGCCGAGGTCAGCCGACACGGGGAACAATTTGTCAACTCGAGCGCTCAAAGTTCCGACCACGGAATCTGCCAGGAATGGCACCATGCCAGTCACCGATTCAACCAAGATCAGTGCCAATGCGTACGTATCGGCTTTCTCATCAAAGGGCTCACTAAGAGCCTGCTCGGGAGAGCAGTACCGCGCTCGTTCTTGGGAGATCATCGCCTTGTCCTCCCATGCAGACTCGGCGATCACCGAAGAAATACCAATGTCAGCAACACGAACTCGAGCATCTTCGCCGAACATAATCACCGAAGGACGAAGATCATGATGTGCGAGTCCCCGCTTGTGGGCGTAATCCAAAGCTCGACACACCTCAACGCCGACGAGGAGCGCTTGGCTAGGTGCCAGCAGACGGTTGCGATCGATCATGTCTTGCAGCGAACCGCCAAGTAGTTGTTCGTGGACGACGTAGACCCGATCAATCCCCTTCACCGCGGTACGCCCAAAACTTGTCAGGCGGACGATATGGGGATGATCAATCTGACGCATGACGGCCGCCTGCTCCAGCAAGGCGATTCCATCACTGCTCGTGAATTCAGCAGAAAATAGACGGACCACGACTGTCAACTGCGAGAGCAGGTCAGTCGCCGAATAGGTCGTGGAGGCTGTGACTCGTGACAGCTCGGTCTCGAGCCTGAATCGACCGTCGAGAACTGAGCCGATCAGGGAGTCAGGATCATGGTTTTCAAACACAGACATTCATTAAAAACTATCGGTTTGTCAGGAATGTGTGACGGCCGCCCCCTGCACAAAGTGCAAATACCCTGCTCGAGCAGTCAGAATGGCGTTGTGAATAATGACCACGACCTGCCAGTCGCACCATCACGTCGGCGCCGAATCAATATTGAGACATTGGTGATCAGTCTCGGACTGAGCATCGGCGTGCTTCTTATCGTCTTGGGTGTGAACTCGGCGACGACTGGACGCGATGCGCTTGGCTACCCGGATGCGATCGTTGATGTCTCGCCCGCGCCCAATGATCGTCAGGTTTTGTCACAAACAGAAATCAATGTTGATCTACAAGATGGTTATGAGGCGACCTTAATTCTTGATGATATTGAAATTCCGACCGAACGCCTTGACAACTTAGCAAGCCAAATTGTAAAACCTGGTCAGCAAATAGTTTTGCCACCCACTGCTATTTACGATCAGGGCAACTCGCGAATTCGCTTTGAGCCTACGGAGGGAGCAGTGATTGAGTCGTACACAGTTGGCAAACACCAAGTTGAAATCCTCTATTGGAGAATTGAAGACGGACGCAACTCGGCTCGCAGTTTCACGTGGTCCTTCGAAGTTCTCTGATCTACTGCGGAAGTTCGCCAGTTTCGAGAACGTGCTGAAAACCAAGTTCATCAAGTATCGGTATACCCAGTTCTTCAGCCTTGATCAACTTGCTTGCTCCAGGTTCGCCGCCGACAACAACTGCGAATGTTTTTTTCGACACTGAACTTGGGCTTTTCCCGCCTCGATCTTTGATCGCCCGTTCGGCACCTTCACGATCAAAATCAATCAATGATCCGGTCACCACAATATTTTTTCCCACTAAGTTTTGTGGCAGTCGAGAAATCTGCACATTGCCAAACTCAACTCCAGCAGCGCGCATCTTTTCAATGAAGGTTTTATTCTCTGACTTTGCGAACCATGAGATCAAGGAAGCCGCAATGACACCACCGACCCCATCAACGGTGGCTAGATCATCTTCGGTTGCATCCATGATGTCATCAAGATTGCCGAATGCCGTGGCCAATGCTTCGGACGCTCCCGGTCCAAGATGCTTGATGCCGAGGGCTGTGAGAAGTTTGGGTAACGGTCGAGTTTTTGAACCATCAATTGCAACGACAAGTTTTTCCGCACCCTTTTGCGCAAAGCCATCAAGGGTCAGCAATTGTTCAACCGTCAGAGAATAAATATCTCCTGGATCACCCACGAGAGCGGCATCGGAAAGTTGATAGACGGTGCGCTCACCAAGTCCTTCAATGTCCATGCCACCGCGTGAAGCAAAATAGATAATCCGCTGATCACGTTGACTCGGACAATCGGTCTCCACGCAACGCATATTGACCTCACCCTCTGGTCGAAGAAGTTCACCTTTGATGGGGCACGGACACACCGACGGAAAAACCCATGGCTCAAGACCATCGGGGCGCAGGGCAAGAACGGGCCCCACAACTTCGGGGATGACATCTCCGGCTTTGCGCACAGTCACCGTGTCGCCGGGTCGGACATCTTTGAGGCGTACTTGATCTTCGTTGTGCAAGGTCGCCATTGCCACATTGGAACCACCCACGAAGACTGATTCAAGAACCGCGAATGGTGTCACTCGACCGGTTCGTCCGACAGAGATCTGAATATCTTTCAATAATGTTGTGCGTTCCTCAGGAGGAAACTTAAAGGCAATCGCCCAGCGCGGGGCGCGCGCTGTGAAGCCCAAAGTTTCGCGCTGCTGCAAATCATTCACCTTGATTGCCACGCCATCAATCTCGTATGGCAAAAGATGTCGATCTTTTTGCCATTTTTGGCAAAACTCGATGACTTGCGCCAGAGACTCGACCACCTCAATATTCGGATTCACAGGAAAGGAAAAATCGCGCAGAAATTCTAATGATGAATCATGAGATGTGAAGTCTGGGCCACCAATCACTTCACCGAGTTGGTATGACCAAAAAGCAAGGCCTCGCCCAGCAGTGACTGTCGCATCTTTTTGCCGCAAACTTCCCGCTCCGGCATTGCGCGGATTGACGGGCACGGGATCGGCTTTCTTCCCTGCCGCACTTCTCACAATGTTCTCACCTTCCTTAAATGCTTTGAACTTCTCAAAAGCGTCAATCGGCATATACACCTCGCCGCGCACTTCAAGAACCTGCGGAACAGATGCCCCTGAAGCAGAGATCAATGTCGCTGGAATGACCGCAATGGTTGCAACGTTGGCGGTGACATCTTCGCCAATACGACCGTCGCCGCGCGTCGCCGCTTGCACGAGCGCGCCATCTTCGTAACGAATACTCATAGCGAGTCCGTCAATTTTCAGTTCGCAGACAAAGTTCACAATTGAGTCGGAAGGTAAACCTTTGAGGACTCGCTCGCCCCAAGCCACTAGCTCATCTGCATCCATGGCATTGTCCAGGCTCGTCATCGGGACACGGTGGACTACTGCAGAAAATGTCTCAGTGACTCCCCCGCCGACTGTTTGACTGGGCGACTGCGCAGTGATCAGTTCAGGGAAAGCAAACTCGAGATCTCGTAGTTCACTTTCAAGTTCGTCATATTCTGCATCACTGATTTCGGGCACAGCATCTTGGTAATAGCGCTGACGATGATAAGCAATCAGTGTCACCAGCTCGCTATGGCGTTGAATGGAATCTTCTTTCACAACGCCTGCGATCTTGGATGTAGTTGGTCGTCCACATAACCATTCTAGATCGGGGGTGAAACAAGGGTCTAGGCACCAATGTTGAGACGTGTAGCAAGGGCCTGAGTTCGTACTCTTTCGCCGATATCTCGCACTTGAGCGTAAATCTGTTCAGCAACCTCTTCGCTGAAACTCGCCAATCCACAGGCAGGCGTGACAAGCGACTGTTGACGTAACCTCTGGGCATCACAACCTTGCTGAACAAGTTCACACCACAGAGCAGCCAACTGCTTCCACGAACGATCGGCTGAGCCCATAATCGGGGCATCCGTGCGAATAACACCCCAAGCGATAATTCCACCACTTTCCAAAAACTTCGCCAACGGTCCGGCATAACTCTTGACATTGTCACTCACTTCAATGCTCAAGATCGCTGGACCTGCAGCCAACAACGGAGTGCCGTCAATACCACTGCAACAGTGCAGTCCCATCAGGGCATCGCGCTCAATGATCGCCAATGCCCCTGACATCAAGTCGACCGCCGTATCGGGGGCGATCGGAAACGACTCGTGCATCATCATTGCCAAATCAGGCTCATCAATGAAAACGACTTGCGGGCTGTCGGGAAGGGCAGTAGCGACAAAATCATGAATATTTTGGACGTGAGTACGCACGGCCCGCACGGCCACATCAAAAGCGAGACTGGCAGGGACCCCAATGCGTACTAGGGCTTGGCCTAACGTCACCGGCCCCGTGAACTGCCACTTCACTGGACCGGTGTAACCCTTAGCTACCTCAAGGAATGTCCGCAGTCCGAGGTATGCATCGTGATCAAAATCGGTGATGACATCGGCGTAGCGGTCAATCTTGTCGAGGTCAATGACGCACGAATTGTATTGACCAAATTTGATGCCACGGATCCCCGCTACGGCCATGGCGATCATGCTTTCATTAGGCGAGCGGCGGGTGAGTGCGGGAATCGAAGGCAATTCAGGTGTCATACGCAGTGCGAATTCGGCGCCCTGCTTCGCATCACGATGCGGAAGGCTGCCGATGCCCGTGGCGACGCCGCCCAACAAATGCTTATTGACCGAGTTTGTTTGCATCATTTCACCACCTCCCACAACACTTTCCTAACAGGATGCAAATGTTCCGCCACCATTGGGAGACATCGCCCAAGTAACAATTATCCAATTCTCCGTTTGCGCTCTCTAATGACACAAATGGTCGGTCAATCGGCAACGCTTAAGAGATGGCCTTGATGACAAAGATGGATCTCAATCGGAGTCTTCAGATGGCGGCGAGAGTCAGCGTCATCTCTCTCGGACTCACCGTGCCCCTTCTTGATCAAGCCATCGCCGACTACGCCACCCTGGCAGGCACTGCAACGCGGATCGCCTTGTGGGCGCTGTGGGCGGTCTCTTTTTTGTGCATCCTGGTGCCATCCTGCACTGCGCTGACATGCCTGCGTTTAGCCGCACCCAGCAACCTTGCTGTTGTTCTTTTCACCACTCTCGCGACGGATTCTTGGAGTCCTCGTTCTTTAGTGAGCGCCATGCTGAGTTTGATATGTGTCTCTACTGTTTTCAGTGCCGAGGTGGGAAACGCTTTTGCGCAGCTCTCGGCTTATGGAGATGAGCGAAGGTTTTTACTTCGCTGTCCGACCGATATGGTCATCGTGCAATGTCTAATGTGGGCATTATGGATGGCCACTGCAATCGCAGCAGTGTCATTTTTCAATGATGAGAATTGGATTGCAGGAACAGTTTTCGCGGTCCTCACGGCGGCACTGAGTTATATCTTGCCATCACGCTTTCATCGCTTCTCGCGCCGTTGGCTCGTTGGCGTGCCTGCGGGAGTGGTGATCCACGACTCATTTGCCCTGGCGGAAACTGCAATGTTTATGAAACAAAGCATTGCTCACATCGGGATCGAAACTAATAGCGAGAATTCAGAAACAGCAGATCTCAGCGGGGGCTGTCGCGGACCAAGTATCACCATTGCACTTCATGAGTTCGACAAGGTTATTTTGGCCGCTACGAGAAAAAATCCTGGTGGCAAGGCCTTGCATGTTCAAACGATGCGCGTGTGCCCAACCCGTGTGGCACGCACCCTGCGAGAACTTACGGCTTGAGTTTTCAGTGAGTCGTCATTGACACTGCTGAACGTACGACCAGTCCGCCACCAAGAACATAACGATCTTCGGCGTCATAGAAAACCGCACTTTGTCCTGGTGATATCCGTCGTTGAGGTTCTGTCCAGGCGACAACAGTTCGACCACTCTCATCAAGAGAAAGAACCGCCGAACGAGGCTCACCATGCGCGCTGCACTGCACACGAGCCATCCCAGTATGTGGTTGATCGCTCCACACCACGCCACTGACTAATTCAAAATCTGTGAGCAGAAGATTTTCTGGTCCAACGACTACTCGCCGTCCCGGCACATCAATGTCCACGACGAAACGTTTGGTTCCGCCACCGCCAGCGACTCCACGTCGTTGACCAAGAGTCACTAATTCGACAGATTCAACCGAACCTAATTCAACGCCAGTTTCATCGACGACCACGGCCTCATTCAGCGGAATACGCCGACCAATGAAACTCACCCGACCACCGCGGCCGTCGTTATCTTTCGCAGTCGTAATAAAACAGACATCTTGGCTGTCTGGCTTTGAGGCCGTGCGCATATTCAGGCGTGCAGCGTGTTCGCGCACAACCGTCTTGGTCATTTCACCAACTGGGAAAAGAGTGCGCGATAATTGTTGCTGATCAAGCATGTGCACCACATAACTCTGATCCTTGGCCATATCGTGACCGCGAACTAGGCGATAGACATCATCTTCATACACAACTCGCGCATGATGACCAGTCGCCACTGCATCAAAGCCGAGCACTAAAGCTCGTTCATGCAAGCGATCAAACTTGAGATGGCGATTGCATTCAATGCAGGGATTCGGGGTAATACCGATGGCGTGGTCATTGATATAGGGATCAACGACCGCACGCTGAAAATCTTCAGTGAAGTTAAAAACGAGATGATCAATGCCGACCTGTTGCGCGACGCGACGAGCATCATCCACATCGCTCACACTGCAACAACCCGTGTCACTCTCGCCACCCCACAGGCGCATCGTGACACCAACGACTTCGTGACCTTGCTCAAGTAACAATGCAGCGGCGACCGACGAATCAACGCCTCCAGACATGGCTACTAAGACTTTCATAGGTCACAGGCTACGGCGATTTTGCACACTACGGATTCGATCTGTGGCATCGGTGATCGCAGAAATTGCCCGTGTGACATCAGAATGCGTCGTGGTGTGACCCATGCTCAGGCGCAATGCCCCTGCAGTGAGTTCAGATGAGATGCCCATGGCGGCCAAAACATGCGATGGCTCCATGGCCCCACTGGCACAGGCTGAGGCGGCAGAAGCACACACCATGGCCTCATCGAGGAGATAGAGCAGAGATTCACTCTCGATCCCCTGAAGACAAAAATGAACGATGCCGGGAACACTGACCTCAGATGAAACAGTCCGCTGTGCTCCCTCAATACGCGAAATTCCCGCTATCAACGCAGTGCGCAACACGTTGATGCGTTGCACCTCATCTTTGCGTGCGAGATCAGTCAGTCGCAACGCCTCGGCCGTGGCCACAATTCCGCCGACATTATGCGTTCCACTGCGACGATCGCGTTCTTGTCCACCGCCCAGAACAGTCGGCTCAAAAGTTATGCCTTCGCGCACAATCAAAATTCCCACGCCTTTGGGTCCGCCGAATTTGTGTGCACTGAGTGCCATAGTGTCCACAAGCGGCCACAGAGTGCGCAAGTCAATCCAACACACAGCTTGAACTGCATCGGTGTGTAAAACAGCGCGGGGTGCCAGTTTGCGAACTAACCGCGAAACCGCCACAAGATCTGTCACTGTCCCAATCTCGTTGTTGACCGCCATCACCGAGACGCTCGAGACTTCAGCGTCAAGGACTGCTTCCAATGCGCGTAGATCGATTGCCCCATTGCTGTCAACGGCGACGACTCGCCCGCCAGCATGTTCAACACAATTCAAAACAGCGTGATGTTCGGCTGCTGAACAGACCGCCACCCCACCTCGACGACGAATGATTCCGGTGATCGCAGAGTTGTCACTTTCGGTACCGCAACCAGTGAAGATGACTTCGCCTGGCTTGCACCCAATGACATCGGCGACCACATCGCGGGCCTCGTCAATGCACTGGCGGGCCTGTCGGGCAAAACGGTGCGAACCAGAAGGATTGGCGAAAACCTCGGTCAGAAACGGGAGCATGGCCTGAACTGCCTCAGGTCGCATTGGCGTGGTTGCCGCATGATCGAGGTAGACAAGGTCCAAAGACATCCCCTCAGAGTACCGTTGCCTGCGTGAAGGGCTACGAGGATTCAACGTATGGGGACTCTTTTGCTGATGTCTACGACGACTGGTACGACGATGTCAGCGATATTCAGGCGACTGTCGCCACTGTCAGAGAGTTGGGTGGGGCGGGCCCATTTTTGGAATTAGGTGTTGGCACGGGACGCTTGGCCTTGGCGCTGGCCGCCACCGGGGTTGAGGTCACTGGCATTGACTCCAGTCCCTTGATGCTGGAGCGCCTACAGCGCAAATCTCTCGAGCGAAACATTCACCTCACGGCGATTCAGGGAGACATGGTTGATGGGCTTGGGGACGCACGCTACGCCCTCATTTTCATTGCCTATAACACCATTTTCAGCCTGCAAACAGCGGACCGCCAACAGCAACTTTTTCACGCTGTGGCCGACCGTCTTAGTGACGGTGGCTCATTCGTCGTCGAAGCCATCGTTCCCGACCCGCAACGACCCGCTGGCAGCACCGTAGGAGTGCGCTCGATGCGTTCAGATCGAGTTGTCCTCTCGGCCGATATCCATGATCCAAGCACCCAGCATGTGGATGGTCAATTTGTTGAATTCACCGAATCTGGGGGTGTCCGCTTGCGACCTTGGAGTATTCGCTATTCATACCCCAATGAACTTGATCAGATGGCTCTGCAGTGCGGACTGCGACTCAAGCACCGTTGGGCGAATATGAGCCAGGAACCTTTTACCGAACAATCTGAGACACATGTCTCGGTGTATTCACAATGATCAACAAAAACCCTCACTATCTCGTATCCTGAAAGCACCGTGAGTCAACTTCGTCTGAATCCACTAACTGGCCGATGGGTCACCATCGTCGCCGAAAGGGCCATGCGCCCCACCGATTTTGCTACCCGCACACCCACTGTCGAATCTGGTCCCACGCGACCATGTCCGTTCTGTCCAGGCAGCGATGAGATTGCCCTCCCCCCGATTGATTCGACTGGTGATGAAGATGATTGGCGAATGCGCGTGCTTCCCAATCTTTATCCCGCCTTCGATGGCCAAGAGTCTTTGGCAGTACGCAACTTAGGTCCCGTACATGTCATGGCCGAAGCAAGTGGAACTCACGAAGTTTTTGTTTTCACACCAAGCCATAGTCGCGGCATTGAATCGTTCTCAGACGCGACCTGTGCAGATTTAATGCTCACACTGAAAAAGCGTTTACTTGATCACGCTTCCACGGAAAATATTCGCTACTCGCAAGCCATTGTTAATCACGGACGTGAGGCTGGTGCTTCATTGGCGCACCCCCACGGACAATTACTCGGTCTGCCTTTTGTCCCAGGTGAAATTCTTGACGAAGAACGAGCATTCGTACGATTTGAAGGTGGGTGCATCTTGTGCGCCACCGTTGAAGCGGAACTAGTCACCGGTGAACGAGTTATTTTTGCGACCGATGATGCCATCGCTATCTGCCCATGGTGGAGCGGTGCCCCGTATGAAATCTTGATTATTCCGCGCCATCACCATGCTCACTTACCTGACTCAAGCGATGAACAGTTGGCTGGCGTCGGACGTGCGATACGCGATTCGCTGAAGCATCTCAATGGTCTCTTTGCCGACGTTGCCTTCAACTTGGTGTTCCACACTGCACCTCATCAACACGATGGTCACTTCCACTGGCATATCCATCTCTTCGCAAAACTCACGACGGTCGCTGGTTTTGAACGCGGTACTGGCGTGATGATCAACATCGTGCCACCCGAGCAGGCTGCAGCAGAACTGCGCCGTGTAGGCGCGAACGCTGAATCTCGGTAAAACTGATCGCATGAGTCGAATCACAGTATCTATTGCACTCAATGCCTCTCCTGCTCGCGTGTGGGAAATCGTTGAGCCCGTTGAGCGCCACATTGATTGGATGGCTGACGCCGTAGCAATTCGTTTTCATAGCGATCAAACGCGAGGTGTCGGAACAAGTTTTGACTGTGACACCAAAGTTGGTCCGATCAAGTTGACCGACAAAATGGAAATCACGCAATGGATACCGAACGAGGCAATGGGCGTCAGGCACAGTGGTATCGTGACTGGCACAGGAGTTTTCACATTGTCTCCACTTGACGGTGGAAAGCGCACACAATTCACCTGGAGTGAAAAATTGACTTTTCCTTGGTGGTTAGGTGGTCCCATCGGTGAAGTCATCGGCGGCGGCATAGTTCTCAAAGCAATTTGGCGTCGCAATCTGAAGAAACTCAAAGCTCTTGTTGAAGCCTCACCAAAATAATTTCGTGGCGCCTTTATAACTGACGAACTACTGCAGTTACTGCTGCACCGAGAACAATCACCACGATCAGTGGAGCACGCTTCCACGCGGCAATCACTGCAACTGCAATGCCAAGTGCGCGAGCGTCAAGTGTGAGATGTTGGCCCACAGTGAAAGTGTCCTTGATCACTAAGGCAGTGATAATCGCCGCTGGAATCAACCCTAGACAACGTTCGAAAATTGGGGGCAAGGAACGCCCACCAAGAATGATCAGTCCCGTGACCTTGAAGGCGTAGGCGCCAACGGCCAACAGAATGATCAGTGTCCACGTCATTGGGTGACCTCACTATTCGGCGCGCTTGATGGTCGCTGAAGGCCGACGAGGACTCCCAAGACCGACAACAAAATCGGCACGCCAATGGGCGTGAAGGGAACCGTCAACAAACACACTGCTCCACCGATCAAGGCTGCCAGGCGCGCCCGTTGATCGCTGAACAACGGCCACACCATAGCTACGAAGCCTGCGGGGAAAGCCACATCAAGACCAAATGTCTTTGGATCAATGGCGCTTCCTGCCAACGCCCCAATCAAGGTGCCGAGATTCCAACATGCATATAGCGCCACACCAGTGACCCAGAATGCAACTTGTTGAGCACGTCGCGTTGGCTGAGCGACGGCCATTGCTGTCGTCTCATCAATCGTCAATTGGGCGGCGAGAAATTTGCGTCCAAGGCTGCCATCAAGTCGACGCGACATCGCCAGACCATACACACCGTTACGCGCAGCAAGAAGTAGTGCTCCGCCGAGTGCCGAGCCGATAGATCCACCCGCGCCGATCACACTTACTGCGGAAAATTGTGAGGCGCCCGTAAAGACAAGCAACGACAGCGCGCATGTTTGCAGAACCGTCGAGCCTGCAGCCACCGAACCAACGCCAAAGGAAACACCAAAGACACCGACAGCCGCGCTGAGCGTCAGGCAGGCCACGATGGCGGGACGCAATGTCGGGTCACGCCACCACGGAGTCATCTCAGCCACGGAGCCAAGATTAGGCGAGTTCGAAAGTGAGCGTCATTATTTACCAGTGAAGTTTGCTTTTCCTGGACCATGCTCAAGAAAACTTTGGACACCGACCTGACTGTCATCAGTGTGAAAAACCTCAGTAAATAAACGACGCTCGAGAAGTAAACCTTCGGCGAGAGTTGATGAGAGACCCTCATCAATGGCGCGCTTCATCAATGCGTGGGCGTGAAGTGCACCTCTGGCGACTTCGCTGGCCAAACTCAAAGCTCGCTGATGAAGTTGCTCGTTGGGTACCACTTCGTCAACAAGTCCGATACGCAAGGCTTCCTCGGACTTCACCTGGCGACCAGTGATCACAATTTCTTTAGCCCGGCTTGATCCCACGAGACGCGGCAAACGTTGAGTACCACCACCGCCTGGGATAATTCCTAGAAGAACTTCAGGTTGACCAAACACTGCTTTTTCACCAGCGATGCGATAGTCGCAGGCCAGCGAAAGTTCGCATCCTCCACCGAGGGCATATCCACTCACTGCAGCAATGACGAAACGGGGAATCGCTGCGACGGCATCAAGCGCACTGTGAAAACCAAGTCCAATACGATCGGCTTCATTCGCCCCAGCAAATTCACTGATATCGGCACCAGCAGCGAAGATACGTTCACCACCAGTAATCACCACAGCGCCAGGAGGATTTGCCGTCAAGTCGAGAGCAATTTCGCGCAAGCGAGCTAGGACAGCTTGGCTCAGAGCATTGACCTTGGGATTATTTAAGGTCACGATGGCAACTCCATCGGAACGCCGTTCAAGTAATACGAGATCTTCCATTGCGTCCACCGTACCGCCACCACGCACTTGGGCGCGATTTACCCCCGAAAACGGGGGTAAATCGCGCCCAAGTGGAGAGGGACAGGGGCAACAGGATCGGGACAGGGGCAACAGGATCGGGTTAGGCGCCGACAACCTTCAACATCTCGTCGGCAGCACTCCACGGATCCAAACTGCGCGCAATCACACCGTCTTGAAGCGCATCCCAGCGTTCCCCCGTACACACTTCGCGGGCACGTTGCTCTAAACGGCGCGCCACAATCTCGCGCAACTCTTCACGCAAACGGAACCGACGGCGTCGATCTAATTCGCCACTAGCAGTGATGTGCTCACGATGTTGCGTCACAACATCCCACAACGCTGGAACACCCTCACCTGTTGAACCAATAGTTGGGATGATCGGCGGACGCCAAGCCTCGTGTGGAAGATCGGAAAGATCGAGCATCTGTTCAAGATCGCGACGAGTCTCATCCACACCTTTGCGATCGGCCTTGTTGATCACGAAGATGTCAGCAATCTCCATCAGACCAGCCTTATTTGCCTGCACCGCGTCTCCCCAACCGGGATTCACAACCACCACTGTCGTGTCCGCCTTGCCAGCAATTTCAACTTCCACTTGGCCGACACCAACTGTTTCGACGAGAACCCACAGACGACCGATGGCATCAAGCAGACGAATCGCTTCAGGTGCTGCTAAAGACAAGCCGCCCAAATGCCCACGTGTGGCCATTGAGCGGATGAATACTCCTCGGTCAGTGGCGTGATCTTGCATCCGCACACGGTCTCCCAAAATCGCTCCACCAGTAAACGGTGACGAAGGGTCAATCGCTAATACGGCCACTTCAAGATCCATCTTGCGCAGGTGACCAATAATGGACGAGGTCAGCGTGCTCTTGCCCGCACCAGGCGCACCGGTCAGTCCGACCGTGTAACTATGCCCACCAAGCGGGTACGACAGACGTCCCACGGTTCGCGCATCATCGCCACCTTGCTCAATCATGGACAGCAGACGTGCCAAAGCACTGCGATCACCATCAAGTGCGGCTGCAAAAAGAGTGTCGGGATTTCTTTCGCGACGACTCATACGTTCACAACTTCAGTGACACCATCAACGCGATCCCGCATGATGCGCTCAATACCTTGCTTCAAGGTTTGTGTTGATGCCGGACAAGTTCCACATGCCCCAATCAAGGTGACCGTGACAATGCCCGTGACCTCGTCGACCTCTTTCAATTCAATATCGCCGCCGTCAGCTTGAAGCGCTGGGCGGATGACCTCAATGGTCTCTTCGACCTGTTCACGCATTGTGGTTGTCACGGCTGTACCTGAGTTGTTCTCAAAAATCGGATACTTATGATAGTAGAGTGAAGAGGACCTAGAACCTCGGTTATGAGGCGCACTTCACGAAGGCTTTTGTATGACGACTCGCACTATGGCACTACTTGCCCACCAAGGCGGATGGGATGAAATCCTCCTCGTGGCTGGACCCATCCTGGTCATTGTGGCCTTGATTGTTATCGTCAAGAAACGCCTTGACCGCTCATTTTCCTTGCGTCACAGGGATATCGACACGCTCAATCAGGGCGCCGAGTCCGACAAGTCTTCCGACTAAATCGTCATACCCGCGATCAATATGTTCAATCCCAGAAATCACTGTTCGACCCTGGGCCGCCAGACCTGCGACAACTAAGGCTGCGCCCGCTCGGATATCGGGGGCTACAACACCCGCTCCGCGCAGCCGCTCGACACCCCTGACGATGGCGTGATGTCCGTCAGTACGAATATCAGCACCCAACTTGGACAATTCTTCGACATAACGAAAACGTCCTGGATACAAGTTTTCGGTGACCACGCCCATGCCCTCAGCCACCGCCAACATCGTCACCAACAAGGGTTTGTAATCCGTCGCCAAACCGGGATACGGCAGAGTCTGAATATCCACTGCTCGCATCCGACCTTGCGAAACAATGCGCACTCCACCGGGAACCGCTGTGATCTCAAGACCCATGTCATTCATCCGACTCAACAGAACTTGCATATCTTGAGGTCGTGCTCCACGTACAATCACATCACCACCAGCAATCGCCGTCGCCGCAAGATATGTCGCTGCTTGAATTCGATCGGGAACCACGGCATGCGTGACAGGATGCAATGCGCCGCGTGGAACTCCCTCAATCGTCAAGCAAGCAGAACCAATGCCAGTGATCTTGGCGCCCATCTCAACAAGCAGATCACATAGATCAGCGACCTCTGGTTCACGCGCTGCGTTGGAGATAGTTGTCGTGCCGTCGGCATGAACCGCTGCTGTCAACAAGTTTTCTGTGGCTCCAACAGATGGAAAATCAAGAGTGATGCGCGCACCGATTAAGTGATCAACCTCCGCCGACAGTGCGTTGTCGTTGATATCGAAACGTACTCCCATAGCCGTGAGACCAGCCACATGCATGTCAATCGGACGCGAGCCAAAATCGTCACCTCCAGGCATGTCCAGTCGCACCCGACCACGACAAGCCAGCAATGGTCCGAGAAGATTGATTGAGGCACGGATACTGGTCACCAATTCGGGAGGCGCAACAGTTGCGATGGTTCCCGAATTTGTCAAGCGCAGGACACCAGATTCGCCAAGGCCATGTTCAACAGTTAGTCCCAAAGATTCCAGCAACTTGCCCATCGTTTGCACATCGGAAATCGCCGGCACATTGGTCAGTTCGTGCGTTCCCGCGCTATAGAGCGAGGCGACCATCAGTTTGAGTACCGAGTTTTTCGCCCCAGGTACTTGAACCTCGCCCGCTAACGGACCACTGCGCTGAACAACGATGCGGTCCATAGACCACAAATATAGGTCGCCAAGTAGCATCGGCGCTGTGGGTCACGGGGTTAAAAATCTGGTGCGGTCTTGGCCCGATAGCGATGATGTGCGTCAATGGCTCATCATGCCCCGCTCTGATCTCGTGCTTGAATCTGAAATATCCGATCAATCACCCAAAGAATCTGCTCAAATAGCCGTTTTTGAACAGTCTGCGGGACCATTCACTACATATCGACGCGTTGTCAGTGTCAGCGCCAATCCGCCAACCCTGACTGAGACGACCGACTATCAAGTTCTAATCCCGTGGTTCTCCTGGCTCTTTGGACGATTGATTCACCGCTCCATAAGGGGTCGAAAACTTGGACCCGAACCCCAGCAGCAACCGAAGTGGGCACCCCCAGATCGCCTCACCCCGAGGCAAATCCATGTGTTGGGTCTCCTCGCCGCGGCATCCCTTCTCAGCGCATTCGTTAATACCCTCTTCACGCAGACCGTGGCCTTCGCTGGCGATGATCTCGGTGTCGGAGATTGGGGTCGCGGAATAGCCGGCACCGTCGTTCGTGTCGGCATTGTGTTGGGATTGCCAGCTGCCTTACTTGCAGACCGAATCGGGCGCAGGCGCGTCGTGATTTGTCTGGCCTGGGCAGCACCAATCATCGCTTCCCTGGGTGCCATCGCACCAAACTTTCAATTACTCGTAGCGACACAAACGTTGGGGCGACCTCTGGGATTAGCCCTTGATCTTTTAGTGGCGGTGATTGCCACCGAGGAAATGCCACGCAGTTCACGAGCGTATGCGATCAGTATTTTGGCCATGGCTAATGGCATGGGTGCAGGCGTGGCAGTCATGGCATTACCTCTTGCCGATCTTGCAGATAATGGATGGCGACTGATTTACGTGATCACATTGGTGTGGTTAGTGGTGGCTTTTGATCTCACTCGTCGTCTCCCCGAAACACGACGCTTTGAGTTCCATCAACGCGATACACAAGCTGTTGCGATACCTCCGTTGCGTCGCAAACGACTAGCGATTCAGATGGCTGTTGCATTCTTTGGCAATATGTTGCTCTCCCCTGCTTCATTTTTTCAGAACTCATTCCTCAAAGATGAACGTGGATTTTCCGCTGGCATGGTGGCCGTTTTTTCCTTGTCAACAGCGACCCCTGCGGTCATTGGTCTGATTATCGGAGCGCGCATCGCTGATCGACGCGGGCGACGGATCTTGGCAGCCGTCTGTGCTCCAATCGGTGGACTGCTGATTGCTCTATCTTTTTCGGCCTCAGGTGGATGGATGTGGGCTGCTGCCATTTTCGGTGGGATTATTGCCGCCACGGCTTATCCACCGTTAGCCGTCTATCGAACTGAACTTTTCCCCACTGGTAATCGCGGTCGCGCAGCATTTCTCATTCTCGCTAGTGCGCTGATTGGTGGAAGCCTCTCGCTGTTGTTGACAGGGTGGCTTGTCGACGGCGGGACACACTACGGACCGATCATGTTGGCACTCGTCATCGGCCCTGTCATCGTGGCACTGATCGTCCTACTGACGTACCCAGAAACTGCTCACCGCGAACTTGAAGAACTCAATCCCGAGGATCACGCTGGGTTTGATCAACCAGAGATCTAACCCTGAAAAGATCTCAACGCAATAAAATCTTGCGCGCTTCTCCGAGGTCACCGATTGATGTGCCCGCCTTGAGCTCGTCACCACCATGGTCAGGGTGAGTCTCACGCAATCGTGCACGATATTTTGCCTTCACTTCACTTGACGATGGTTTGATTGTTCCTGGTGGGAAGCCGAGAAGTTCGAGAGCCCAGGCGCGTGGATCACCGATTGACATCAACGATGTGGCCTTGGACCCCACTAGGTGCGCAACAAAAGCGGTACCCAATGGCCCTCGCCAGTTCATCGCCTTGCCCAAAATCGGAGCGAGAGATTTTCGGGTTGGGAGATCCAAACGCTCTAGGGCGTAGATCGCACCCAGAACCTGATGCATTGGGCTTCCTTGCGAATCAAACTCAAAGTTGAAATCATCACCTTCGCCGACGAGACGATGCAGACTGCGCGCCATGCCGTGACGGTCCACTTGGAAACGGTGGCGCAAACGAGGTTGAGCGATATGTTCACCGCGCTGAATTTGCGTAATCAAACGATGAGTGTCAGCAATCAGTTCCTCATCAATGTCGACAACGTGGCGAGCCACGACGGCACCTAGCAGCAGACCACCAAAACCGGGTGTGGGGTCACATGGAAGTACTAAATGCCCAAGAGAAACGCGACGAGTCGGTGTCAGCGGACGAGTATGCCAAATTTCGATTTCAGCGAGTAACACGAACTATCACTCGTCTGATTCGGAGCCCACGTCAATATCGTCAAAAATCACTTCATCGCCTTCGAGTTCATCAAGTAAACCATCCACAAGTGCTTCGGCAGGAGTCGGAACAATCAGGGTTGAATCCAACCAGCGATGAGTGATGCGTGCAGTGATCAACATCTCAGTGAGATCACGTCGCTCAGCAACTGTGTACTCGTCAAGTTCGTATTCGGTGACATCGTCCTCTTCGGCCACGCCGCCTACGACAGCAGTTGAACCAATGCCGAGTTCTTGTTCAAGGCGATCAAAGATTGTGTCAAGTTTGTCTTCAAACTCAGCAGGAACGACAAGTTCTGTTTCAACCCAAGCATGGGGAATATCTGCCTGCGCTAATGCGGCTGTCATCTCGGATTGATGATCAGTTGTCCACGAGGAAAGATCGTAAAACACATTTTCATAATCGGGGTCAAGAGGATTCCAGTCGGTCACATGGTGAACGCTATCTCTCAATCACGACAGATACTTCTCAAGAAAGGCTTCAGTACGTTGATACTCGTCATGGTTGTTCTCGGGGTTGCGGAACCCATGTCCTTCACCGATGAATTCAACCAGTTCAATGTCTCCCCCCGCAGCAGTCACTGCCACGACTAGTGCTCGACTTTGATCAATGGGAACAACCGGATCGCAATCACCATGAATAATCAAGATCGGGACCTGGGCGAGCGCATGTGCTTGATGGATGGGAGATCGTTGTGCCGAGAGGTGAACTGTTTGACGCACATCGCCAACCAGACTGCGATTGTAATGAGCCTCGTATCGATGCGTTGAAGCATCAAGGGCGGCAATGTCACACACCGGGAAACAAACTCTGACACAGCCGACAAGGTCACTCTCACGAGCAGCGACTGCAAGAGCTGTCATCCCACCCGCCGATGACCCGAGTACCGCAACCATATTTTTGGGTCTCTGCAATGAACGCAGAATGTCACACACATCGTCGCCATCAAGTTCGCCCCAGCGACCGCGCAACGCTTGAGTGAATGCCCGTCCATGCCCTGTGCTTCCGCGATGGTCGGGCACCAGGACGTCATAGCCGCGATGAATCCAGTAACTCACACGCGGCATAAAACTGACTGACCATTGATCTGTCGGGCCACCGTGAATCATGCACACCAAACGACCTGTGGGTTGTGGCGCGGCGTATAGACGAGCATGCAAGGTGGCACCGTCACGGGCAGTCACTTCAAGCAGAGACGGTTCGACAAGCGAAGGATGATCCTCCCAATCAAAAGATGGGCCAATCAGCAGAGTTTTTCGCGTCCATGTGTCTTGAGAAGTGTCGTAGACAACAACTTGCGTGGGTGTTTTTCCACCCGTGCGAATGGCTACGAGATTTTCGCCGACCCACGACAACTGACCATGGATTGCCTTGGCTTTTTCGCTCACTACCCCAGTCGCTCTGTGCACAACGCACAGCCTCCCGAAGCCACCTTCATTTCGTACGAAGGCGATGCGTTCGCCTGTTGAGTCAAAGCACCAACTCCGCTGACGCTCGCCCCAGGTTGGTCCGCCGTGTTCACATTCTTCGGCGATTCGTCGGCCGTCATGCGTGACAACGTTCAGCCATCCGGAGCGATCATCAAGCCAACCAAGATGTGTGCCCGAGGGATCAGTCACGGGTTGTTGATGTTGAACATTTTTTGCCCCAGCGATCACCCCCTCTGCGGACACGAGCAAGCTTTCATCCCATGCCATATGTGGCACGTTCCACGCCTGCCAAATGCATTGCCCGTTCCACCACACGGGATCATTGACAAAATCATGCTCCCCACGATCAATGCGCTGAGTCGCACCAGTAGAAATCTCGACGGTATGGATCTCGGCTTGATTGACCACATACGCCACCTCATCGCCAAGCGGTGACACGATCGGAGCGAACAACGACTGCTCGGGGGTGGGCGTCAGCAAAAGGCGTGGCTCGCCGTGTAGCGGGATGAGCCATAAGGCCCCCGACTTGGCCACAGCTACTACCCCAGACGAATCTGGGAGCCAATCAAAGCATCCGCCGCCGAGACTTCGACCCGACCGTAATGCCAGAGTAGAAACCTGCCTGGCGACGTTCTCGGGGAGGGTGAGAACGTGCAAAAAAGCACCTTCTGGATCACTGATAATCACCCCGATCATCGAGCCGTCAGGCCCCAGACGGGGTTCGGTGATATCGCGTCCCGCGAGGCAATCTGCGGCGGCGAGTCGCGTGGTGGGGGTCATACTCCGAGAGTAGGGGCTTGACCGTGGCTGAGGGAGTACCGTTGGAATCATGCCTGAGCAACCTTCGCGCAACCTCGCAATGGAATTAGTCCGAGTTACTGAGTCAGCCGCACTTGCAGCGTCTCGTTGGGTCGGTCGTGGTGACAAGAATGGTGTCGATAAAGCCGCTGTGGACGCGATGCGTACCGTGCTGGCGACGGTGCCGATGAGTGGTGTGATCGTCATCGGTGAGGGTGAAAAAGATGAAGCCCCGATGTTGTTCAACGGCGAGACAGTCGGCGATGGATCAAACCCTCAAACCGACGTCGCTGTGGACCCGATTGACGGCACAACATTGACTGCATATGGACGTGGCAATGCGTTGTCGGTGATTGCGGTTTCAGAAAAAGGCACGATGTTTGATCCGGGCCCATGTATGTATATGCAAAAGATTGCTGTTGGGCCTGACGTCAAGGGCTGTATTGATATCAATGCTTCGTACACCGACAATCTGAAGTGGATTGCGCGAGCGAAGAGTGAAAACGTGCGCGACTTAACGGTGATGATTCTCGACCGACCGCGCCATGATGAACTCATCAAAGAAGTACGTGCCACTGGTGCACGGATCAAGTTGATTAGTGACGGAGACATTTTCGCGGCGATTGCAACTGCGTGGCCCGATGCTGGGGTGGATGTGTTGTTTGGTATCGGTGGAACGCCCGAGGGTGTCACGTCGGCTGCGGCCTTGAAGTGCATGGGCGGAGAAATTCAAGGCAAGTTGTGGCCCCGTAATGAGCAAGAGCGGATCGCTGCTCTTGAGGCGGGCTATGACCTTGATCAAGTTCTGACAACAGATGATTTGGTGCGCGGAGATAACTGTTTCTTTGCCGCCACTGGTGTGACTGATGGTGAGTTACTGAAGGGTGTTCGCTTCCATGCCGGTGGAGCAACAACACAGAGCTTGGTGATGCGTTCGCTCTCAGGAACTGTGCGTTTGATTGAAGCCCACCATCAACTCGCAAAACTGAATGAGATCTCCAGCATCGACTACGCGTGACGGACGGGGTTTGGCTAACGCGCTCTGAGGCTCAACCTAGCGGCGAGTCGTTTCAACGGTCCGGGTAACACCGAACTCGCACCCACTAATCCCTTATACAACGCACCAGGCACGCTCAACGCCTTGCCCTTCACCACATCTTCTAACCCAACCCGCGCAACCTCTTCAGACGTGCACCACAAGAACTCTGGAAACTGCGTCTGGTAATCGCTCGTGTTACTCACACTTTGAAACTCAGTGCGCGTCAGGCCCGGGCACAACGCAGTCACCTTCACACCAGTCCCCCGCACTTCTTCGTGCAACGACTCCGTCAGATTGGTGACATACGCCTTCGTTGCTGCATACACCGCCAACTTGGGCGCTGGCTGAAAACTGGCCACACTTGACACGTTCAATAACCAACCGCTCTTGCGTGCCACCATCACTTCAATCGCTGCTCGCGACAATCTGGTGAGGGCGCGAATATTCAAAGCAATCTCATCATCAAGTCGCGCCGCTTCAATCTCATGAAATAATCCCGACGAACCAAAGCCAGCATTGTTCACTACTAAATCAATCGGATGTTGCGGGTCAGCAATTCGAGCCACAACTCT
>ERZ889217.201-NODE-201-length-39849-cov-41.782455_pt1 | contig 39849 bp, 38 predicted proteins | sample MGYA00521098_ERZ889217 | MGnify/ENA primary metagenome ERZ889217 (study PRJEB32303, sample SAMEA104408613) | aquatic metagenome | biome: Brackish water; feature: Pelagic; material: water | place: Baltic Sea | collected 2014-06-10T22:04:00 | depth 2,362 m ... | reverse complement strand
ATGCCATTTTCATCGGAGAATTGAAACGCAGCGGATGGTATGACAAAGTTTGGCAAGCCGGCACCGCACTCCTACCCGTCCGCACCGTCGGGGTCAAGGGCGACGAACGCACCTACGAGGAGGCGGTCAGCCTCCGCGCCGTGACCAGCATCGATGCCATGACCGCCGACTGGGTCCCGCTGCCGGCCGAAGTGCTGGCCCGCGTGTCCAAGGACATCCTCAACCGCGTCCCCGGCATCAACCGCGTGCTCTACGACATCTCCACCAAACCCCCCGCCGGCATCGAGTGGGAGTAGTCGGGACGCGCCCCACCTTCGTCCCCGCTTTGATCCCTCAAGACGACGGTGGCCCCGAACCGCCGAAATTGAAGTCCACCTCCGGCGCCTGATCCGCTCCGGCCCGCGCCGCGAAATACGGACGTTCCTTGAAACCGAGGAATCCCGAATAGATGACCGTGGGGAACTGCTTGGTCGCCGTATTGTATTGCTGCACAGACTCGTTGAACTTGCGCCGCTCCACCGTGATGCGGTTCTCCGTCCCCTCAAGTTGCGCCTGCAAATCGCGGAAATTCGCGTTGGCTTTGATGTCCGGATAACGTTCCACCGTGACGAGCAAGCGCGAGAGAGCCGACGAGAGTTGGTCCTGCGTCTGCTGGAATGCCGCCATGGCTTCCGGCGTGGCCGGCGGGGAATTCGGATCCACGCTGATCTTGCTCACTTGCTGACGCGCTTGGATGACCTGCGTTAGCGTTTCCTTTTCGAAGCTGGCCGCTCCCTCCACCGTTTTGACCAGATTCGGCACGAGATCCGCCCGGCGCTGGTAGACATTTTCCACGTCCGCCCAACTGCTGTCGGTCTGCTGCTTGAGGCTGACGAGACGATTGTAGCCGCAACCAGTGAGCAGGTTGGACGCGAGCAACAACGCGACAAACGGAAGGAATCGGGAAGTTTTCATGCAGCTGCGCTATATCGCGTTTTGTCTTGTGGCGCGCGAGCGCAAAGTTCACCCCGCACCCGCCGAGACCCCGAAAATCCACCGGCTGCCTTCGGCGGCAGAGACGGTTCGACCGCAGTAAGAACCCTTGCGGCCGCGTGAATCCACGGATGATCAACCCTACGGGCTGATCTCCGCCGGATTGCTCCAGCTTAGCTTAGTCGTCCGCGCCTTGAGCCGGGGTGGCCACGGGCGCGGCGGCCGGGGCGCCGGGCTGATTGAACTGGATGTGGTCGCGGAAGTATTCGTCTTCGAGCATGGTGCGCATGTCTTGCGCCGTGGCCCGCTGGTTGGCTAACTCGAGTTTTTCGCGCGCGGCATCGGGTTTGCCGTCGCGGAAGTCGATGGCGGCGGCGACGACGCAGATGCCGGCGGTGGCGTTGCCGGATTCGATGGCGTCGGCGATTTCCTTGCGGCGCTGGGTTGTCAGGTCGCCGGCCACGTCGGCCATGGCGCGCTTGAATTGGAAGAAGCCGTCGGTCGGATTCTGCGCGAGGAAACCATCAATGAGCACGGCGGCATCGGCCGGACGTTTCTGCAGGCGGCGCAGTTCGGAAAGATTCTGCACGATATCGCGCTGGTTGGGTGCAATCTGCAGCGCAGAGGTCAATGTCTGGTCGGCCCCGTCGTAATCTTTCGACAGGATCTGGGCCGCTCCGAGGAGGGCGGACATGCCGGTGTCGCCGGGGTTGGCCGCGAGGTGCTCTTTCGCGGCGGTGATGGCCTCGAAGGTTTGTCCGGCCATCATGCGGGCGATGGCGCGGCGGCGCCAGACGGCCGGCGTGTCGGGATTGAGTTCGAAAACCTCGGCCAGGAGAACTTCGGCATCGGCGCCGGCATTGGCATTGAGCGCGGCATTGGCCCGCTCGTTGAGGATCATGGCGCGCAACTCGCGGGCGGTGCCGCGCTGTCCGAGATACAGAAAAAAGAGCAAAAGAACGCCGGCCAAAGCAACAAGGGAGAGCACCAAGGAAAGGCGGGAGGAATGAGGCGTGGTTATGTCGTTCATGGCAGGTCTGTGGTTGTTTGCGGGGCGCAGATTTGGAGAGCAAAAGGGCAGACAAGGAAAGGCGATTCTGCAGGAGGGGTGGATTTCAGGGTGGAATCTGTGCGAGAAGGGAGCTGTGAAAGGCCTCATGCAACGGACGCCGGGGTGGGCTTTGGGGTTGCTGACCGCCGGGGTCACGCTGGTTGTTTTTCTGCCGACCTTGCGGTTTCCGTTTTTTCCCTTCTGGGACGACGACATCCACGTGCACGCCAACCCGCATCTGGCCGACCTGACTTGGGCGGGACTCGGGGCATTCTGGGCGGGACCTTATCAACAATTGTATGTCCCGCTGACTTACTCGGTCTGGGCGGGTTTGGCCGTGCTCTCGCGCTGGGCGGATGGCTTGCCGCTCTCGAGCGGCGCGCTGAACGCGGGGTGGTTTCACGGGGCAAATGTGGCGGCACACACCGCGTCGGCCCTGTTGGCCTTTGTGTTGCTGCGCCGCATCACGACGAGATTCGCACCGGGTGCATCGGTCGGTCGGATCAGCGCAGGATCCGCGCTGGGGGCGGCGTTTTTTGCCCTGCATCCGCTGCAAGTCGAACCGGTGGCTTGGATCTCGGGATTGCGTGATGTGCTCGGGGGATGCTTTGGCTTGGCCTCGTTGGTGGTTTTGTTCGGCGCGGAACGTCCGACCCGGACGCGCGTGCTGGCCGCGACCCTGCTCTATGTCGCCTCACTCGCGGCCAAACCTGCCGGGGTGGCCTTACCGCTGGTGGCGGGCATTCTCGCCGTGCTGCCGTTTCGTTGGAAGGCACGGCAAATGGTCGCCGTGCTCGGGCCGTGGTTGCTCATCGGACTGCTCTGGGTCTTCTTGACCAGCAGGGCGCAATGGGCCGCGGAACTGGCGGTCGGGCTGGTTCCGCTGGGAATGCGTCCTTTGGTCGCGGGCGATGCGCTTGGGTTTTACCTGATAAAGACTTTGGTTCCGGTCGGGTTGGCTGCGGATTATGGGCGTTCGCCGGATGCCGCGCTCGCGGCCGGTTGGCTCTGGTGGATGTGGTTGCCGCCCGCGGCGCTGGGAGGCGTGCTGGCCGCGGTCAGACCTCTCCGTGTTTACCTGGTGCCGTTCCTCGTCTTTTCCGCGGCCTTGCTGCCTACGCTCGGATTGATGCCATTCAACTTCCAGGTGGTGAGCACAGTGGCCGACCGCTACGCGTATTTCGCGCTCTTCGGGCCGGCCCTGGCCCTCGCCATGATCGTGGCACGGACGCGGAGGACATGGGTCCTAGCGCTGGCCGGCGCATGGGTCTTGGTCTTGCTGGCACTGACCGTGCAGCGCCTGCCGGTCTGGTCCGAGGACTTGAAACTTTTTGCCGCGACGCTCGCGACGAATCCGGGAAGTTGGAAGGCCAAACATAATTACGCATCGGCCCTCGACGATCGCGGCCGCACCGCGGAAGCCGCGGAACGCATGCGGGAAGTCATCGCGCGGCGACCCGACAGTGCCGAGGCCTACAACGATCTTGGTGTCATGGAATGGAAGTTGGGGCGTCGCCCCGAAGCCGTCGCACTCATGCGCCGCTCGGTCATGCTGCGCGCCACCCCTGGTTCCGCGCGCAATCTCGCCGTGATGGAGGAGGAACTCGGCCACGCGGCGGGTCGCAACGAGGCATTGCAAATTCTGCAGCCGTGGCCGAAGGACGGCGGCAACTGAACTTTACTCCGTGCCCCATGAAGACTAGCCAAGGGACATCATGTCATTAGTGCTGCGATCAACTTCGGACCAGACCGGGATTTTGCAATTGAACCGTGCGGAGAAGCACAATTGCCTCAATGGCGACTTGATGCGGGAAATGATGGACGCGCTCGATGCCATGGTGGCTGAGGATCTCCGCGTCATGGTCATCCGTGCCGCGCCCGGGAGCAAAGTTTGGTCGGCTGGTCATGACATCAATGAAATCCCAGAACCCCGGCGTGACCCGCTCGGCTATTTCGATGCGCTGGAGACGCTGTTGCGCAAAGTGCAGGACTGTCCGGTGCCGGTCATCGCCATGGTCGAAGGTTCCGTCTGGGGCGGGGCCTGCGACCTCTGCGCCGCGTGCGACCTCATCATCGCCGCCCAAGGCAGCACCTTTGCCATGACACCCGCCAAGATCGGCATCCCCTACAACGCGTCGGGACTGATTCATTTCACCAACCTGCTCGGGGTGAACAAAGCCAAGGAAATGTTTTTCACCGCCCAGCCGGTCAGTGTCAGCGACGCATGGAACAACGGGCTAGTCAACCACGTGGTCCCGCCCGAGGAGCTCGAAACGTTCACCCTCGAACTGGGCCGGGCCATCGCCGCCAACGCGCCGCTCGCCGTACGCTCGATCAAGGCGGAATTCCGGCTGCTCTCGCGCGGTCACCACATTGATGCGGAGACGGCCGAGCAGATCCAGGCCACCCGACGCCAAGTTTATGATAGCGAGGATTACGCCGAAGGTATCCGCGCTTTCAAAGAAAAACGTCCGCCGCGCTTCCAAGGGAAATGAGCCGCGACGCCTTGAGCGTGCACGTCGCGGAGTTGCACGCCTGCCGGAAATGTCCGCGCATGGCATCCACCCCGGTGTCGGGTCCCGCCGTGCGCAGCGACGTCCTCCTGGTCGGCCAAGCACCCGGGGTGCGCGAACCGCAGCTCGGGCGGCCCTTTGCCTGGACGGCGGGAAGAACCCTCTTCCGCTGGTTCGAAGAATCGTGCGGCTTCGGGGAGGATGTTTTCCGCGCCAAGATTTACCTGGCCGCAGTGTGCCGTTGCTTTCCGGGCAAGCATCCCAAGGGCGGCGGTGACCGCGTGCCGGATGATATCGAGATCGCCAACTGCGCCCCGTGGCTCGACCGGGAAATAGCACTGCTGCGGCCCAAGCTGGTCATTCCAGTCGGCAAACTCGCCATGGGGCAATTTGTCGAAGCGAACACGCTGGCTGAGGTTATCGGGCACGTCCTTCCCCTGGAACGTGCGGGGGTGAGGTTCGACCTGATCGCCCTGCCCCATCCTTCCGGCGCCTCGACTTGGCACCGCATGGAACCGGGGAAAACGCTCCTGCGGAAAGCACTGAGGTTATTGGCGGGGCATCCGGCGCTCGCGGGTCTCATCCGCCCCGACAAAGCAAAGGTGGTACGCGACCTCGGGGCGCAGGCATGCGGCCAGCCGCTGCCTTTCAATCCATGTCAGCGGACGGCTCGGCCAACCGCCCCCACGGGGTGGAGGAAGAAAGCGGTGTCCGACCGGCAGCCAGCGCGGTAAAAGAAGGCCATGCGACCCGAGTCCTGCTACCCGATGCTGGTCATCGATGCCGGCAATTCCGTGGTGAAATTTGCCGTGGTGACGCGGGCCGGCGCGAAACCGCAGAACATTGAGACGGTCACGACGGACAAACTCAGAGTGACCCGCGTGCGCACGATCTGCCGTCAAAATCGTAACCGGAGCGTGGTGGCCTCGTGTGTCGTGCCTCGCATTGCCGCCATTCTCCGTGCGGGCTGTCCGTCTGTTTCGTTGATCGGAGAGTCGTCGGACCTCAACTTCCGGACGGATGTCGACCGGCGCACGGTCGGAGCCGACCGCCTGGCCAACATGGCCGAGGCGGCGCGGCGGTTTGGAAACAACGTGATCGTGGCGGATTTCGGCACGGCGGCGACCTTCGACGTGCTCGACGGACGCGGACGTTTCATCGGCGGGGCCATCGCTCCCGGTTTACGCGTCATGGCGATGTCGTTGTCAAAGCAGACCGCACTACTGCCGGTCATCGAAACCAAGCCACCCCGCACCATGATCGGAAAGAATACGCTCGACGCGCTGCGCGCCGGCCTCTGCGGGGGTTATGCCGGACTGGTGGAGCATTTGGTGAAAGGGCTGGGGGCAGGCGAGAAGCGCGTTGTTTTCACCGGAGGGGATGCCGGTGTGGTGGCCAGACTGGTTGCGCGAAAAGTCTTGGTGGAGCCGCTCTGGACCCTGGGGGGTATTGCGATCTTGGGAGGGTTAATCACCCGCGAAGCAAGCAAATAAGCGGCTTGCGGGGCAATTCACCTTGCCGCGCGGCCTGCGCAAGCTACATTGATAACAGCCGGCAGCGCGGACAACCGGACGTTGCGGCGACACATATTATGGCCAATGCAATGGTGATCGGAATGGGCGGGGTGGGATCCGTCATCGCCCAGAAACTGCACGAATACGATTGCATCGACCGCATCATTTGCGCCGACCGCGACACGGTCTTCGCCGAGCAACTGGCCAAGCGCATTCCGAACAACCGTTTTGTCGTGGTCAAGGCCGATGCCATGGACGTGAAAGGCACAACGGCATTGATGAAAGAGCACAAGGTGAAGGTGACCTGCAACGCGGCGGTCTGCGCAACCAACTACTCGGTCCTCACCGCCTGCGCGGAGGCCGGTTCGCATTACCTCGACATGGCGGCCGACATTTACGCGCCTCCCGGGGCGCGCCGCACGTCGAAGAATTCCTTCGACACCGAGATCGAGGCTTTCAATGAAATCTTCGAGGAAAAAAAACTCGCGGGTATTCTTTGCATGGGCATGGATCCCGGCGCGGTGAACATCTTCGCGCGCTGGGCGATGGACCGCCTCGACACGGCAACGAGCATCCGCGTGCTCGACGCGGACAACGCGGAGGTCAAAGGCTACCGATTCGCCGTCCTTTTTTCTCCGGAAACCTTTTTCGAGGAACTCGGCGCGGTTCCTTACTTTGTCAAAAACGGCAAGGTGACGGCCGGCAAACCCCTCGAATCGGAGTTCGAATGGATCCGCTTCCCCGAGCCGATCGGCCTGCAACCGACCTACGCGGTGGCGCACGAGGAAGGGGTGAGCTTGGGGATCTATCCGCCGTTTGTGCAGAAAGGCGTGCGCTACTCGGTCTTCAAATACAGCGTGAGCGACAAGGTCGTGCACCTTTCCAAGTCCCTCGCCCTGCTCGATCTTGATACCTGGAAAAAAGTGAAAGTCGACGGTGTCGAGGTCTCGCCCGTGCGGGTGGCCACCCATGCCTTGCCCAAACCGGCGCAGTTGGGTCCGACCGTCGACGGCTATTCGTGCGTCGGCACCGAAGTGCGGGGGACGCTCGGTCGGCGGCGCGTCGAGTATTTTATCTACACGATGGACAACCACCGCGACTGCTACGAGAAATACGGCTACTCGCTCACCCTCGTGCAGACTGGCATACCGCCCGCGCTGACCGCGCGCCTGCTCATCGAGGGTAAGATCAAGGAACGCGGGGTGATGATGCCGGAAGCGCTGCAACCGGATGAGTTGATGACCCACTTCAGCCACGAAGGCCTCCCCATTTTTGTCGAAAAACGCGAGACCGAGCGGATATGAAACCCCGCCCTTTTTTTCTCGGCGACCGGTCGACCAGCACGGTGGAAACGGCGGCGGTGCACAATCCCTATAACGGCGCACTGGTTGCCGACATCTGCGTGGCCGGGGCCAAAGAAATCAGCGAAGTGCTGGACTTGGCCGCGCGCAGCTTCGAGGAGGCGCGTCATACCGCGCCGGTCGAACGGTCGCGTTTGCTCCGGCGGATCGCGGACACCATCGGCCAGCGGGCCGAGGAATTCGTCGAGTTGCTCGTCGCCGAAGCCGGCAAACCCGTGACGCTGGCCAGGATCGAAGTGCAGCGGGCGCAGTCGACTTTCGAATTGGCGGCAGCGGGGACCTTGGAACCGAACGGCCATCCGATTGAAATGGGCGCGACACCCGCCGGCGCGGGACACTCCGGCCTGGCGCGACGTTTCCCGCTCGGTGTTATACTCGGTATCACCCCGTTCAATTTCCCGCTCAACCTCGTGGCCCACAAGGTCGCCCCGTGTCTTGCCACGGGAAACACCATGATCCTCAAGCCGGCCATGAAGACACCGCTGTGCGCTTTGCTCCTCGGTGAGGTTCTCGCGGAGTGCGGCGCACCGGACGGGCAGGTCTCATTCCTGCCCTTCGCCCACCAACACGTCGGCACTTTGCTGCGCGATCCACGGGTGAAGATGCTTTCCTTCACCGGCGGCGTCGAAGTCGGGTGGAGGCTCAAGTCGGAAGCGGTGAAACAAAAGATCACCCTTGAACTCGGCGGCAATGCCGCCTGCGTGGTTGAACCCGATTCCGATTGGCGCCACCACGCTGCAAAAATGGCGGTTGGCGCCTTTGCTTACGCGGGTCAATCATGCATCAGTGTGCAACGGATTTTCGTCCATGATTCCATCTTCGACGAATTCAAAGAGGCGTTCCTCGCCCAAGTGCACGAGAAGGCCGTGGCCGGTGACCCCCGCGAGGCCAGGACCCTGGTTGGCCCGATGATCAGCAAAACGGCGCTGGACAATGTTGTCGCCTGGGTCAAAGAGGCGGAGTCGCGCGGGGCCAAGTTGCTTACCCCGCTCAAAGTCGACGGCCAGATATTGCATCCCGTCGTTCTGGAAAACGTGCCACGCGATGCGTCTATCGCCTGCGAAGAGGCGTTTGCCCCGGTCGTGGTCCTGGCATCCTACCGGACATTCGCCGACGGCCTCGCTGCGGTGAACGACTCTAAGTTCGGGCTGCAGGCGGGTGTCTTCACCGGTGACCTGGCGAAAATTTACGAGGCCTACGATGCGCTTGAGGTCGGTGGCGTCCTGATCAACCAGGTCCCGACCTTCCGCACCGAAAACATGCCCTACGGTGGAGTCAAAGACAGCGGGTTCGGTCGCGAGGGGGTGCGTTACGCCATGGAGGACATGACCGAAATCAAATCGCTGGTCATCAACGAATGCGGGCTCTGACCGCGCATGCTCAACGTCGTCCTGGTCGAACCCGAAATCCCGCAGAACACGGGCAATATTGCGCGGACCTGCCTCGCGGCGGGGGCACGACTGCACTTGATTGAGCCGCTCGGCTTCGATCTTGATGGCGCGGCCCTGCGGCGGGCGGGGATGGATTATTGGGAAAAGTGCGATGTGCACCGTTGGCCGTCACTCGATACCCTGCGTATTGCAGCCGGGGCAGGCCGGTTTTTTTATCTGACCTCGAAGGCGATGCGGCCGTATTGGGAGGCGCACTTCGGCCCCGGTGACTATCTGGTCTTCGGTCGGGAGACCCGCGGACTGCCGGAGAGCCTGCTCGAGCAAGAAAAAGCGCGCCTGTGGACCATTCCCATGGAGCCCGCCGCACGAAGCCTGAACTTGGCCACTTCGGTTGGGATTGTGCTTTACGAGGCGTGCAGGCAAATTCACCACTTGTGAGCAATCAGCCCACAGTGGCGCGGAAAAAGCGCGTGCTCTTCATCTGCAGCGGCAATTACTACCGCAGCCGGTTGGCGGAGATTCTTTTCAATCATGCCGCGGCGGCCGCAGGTCTGGCTTGGGAATCCGACTCCCGCGGCTTGCTCAAGGCGCGCGAACTCAAAGGTATGTCGGAGCACACTGCGGCCTACCTCAAACGGGCCGAACTGGCTCATCTGGCGGCAGAACCGCGCGACCCGATTCCCATCGATGTGGAGGACCTGACCGACTTCGACCTGATCATTGCGATGTGCCGGGAGGAGCACCAACCGATGATCGAACAGAAGTTCCTTTCGCTGGCCAAGGCCTTGCACAAGGCGGGGCAAATCCGCTTCTGGAATGTCTACGATGTTCCGGCACGCCCCCATGCCCTTGTTCGCCTCCTCGGCGGTGGTCACAAAGGGCCCAGCCAACCGGCTGCCAGTGGCACGGAACACATCGCGTTGGCGATCAAGGAATTGGTCCGCGAACTGGCGATCCGTTGACGCCACACATTCCATATACAATAATCATATCAATACCCACCCAAGCCATTTTCTACTGGCCAAGCGGGGAGAACCTCCGCTAGTGTAGTTCATTATGCCAATTCAGAGAAAAAGCGCTTTTTCCCGCCGACTGCCGGATTTGGTCACCGAGGAGCTAGTCGGTGTACTTTCCAAGAAAACCTCCTTCGAATTCAAGCAACTCTTCGACTTGGTCCACGAGAAACTGCGCAAGCGCAACGCGGCCAGCGGTGGAGAAGAAATGCTCCGCCTGCGCGCCTACGAGAAGCTGCAAAATTTGGTATCCCGTGGCATGGTCAAAAAGACTGGCAAGAAATACCGCGGGCTCGCCTCTTTGGCCAACGCCCTCGAGACGGTCGAAGCGCCAGTCCGCTGACGTTCCGCCCGCATGCTCACCGAGCAATACCTGCCGCTGACCATCCACATCGCGGTGGCCATCGGTCTGGCGGTCTCCATCTTTGCCGCCAGCCTTCTTCTCGGCCGGGCCGGCAAACGCACGCCGGCCAAAGACATGGCCTACGAGTGCGGCATGCCAGTCAGGGAAGCAGCCGCCCCGCGCTTCAGCGTGAAGTTCTACCTCGTGGCCATGCTTTTTATCCTCTTCGATATCGAAATCGTCTTTATGTATCCATGGGCCGTTGTTTACCGCGACTTTCTGGCCCAACAGGGCGGCATCATTTTTTGGAGTATGGCCGGTTTTGTTTCCGTCCTGACCATCGGCTACATTTACGCCATTAAAAAGGGCGCGCTGGATTGGCGAAATTAGCGCAGGCTGATTTTCCCGTGGCCGTGGCTCCCTCCCGGGGCACCGGAAGTGAGCTTGAGGCCCGCACCGGGTCCAGGAGGCCCCGCGGCCGGCATGATAGGTCCGTCACCCTCCGTGACGCAAAACCCCGGCTCCAATCTCAAAATTCAAATCAAAGCATGCGGGCCAGCTGACCGGCCAAAAAATCCGCCTCTTCCGGCGCCAAGTCAAAAGGTGGGGCCAAAGAGAGCACGTTTCCGTGCCGTCCCCCGGCGAGGAGCAAGATTCCCACCTGCAAAGCCTCCACGACGCAGTGCGCTGCCAGGGTTTGGTCGGGCGCGCCGTCGGCCCGGATGATCTCCAACCCGACCAATAAGCCCGTCCCCCGCACCTCGCCAATCTGCGGTGACGAAATTTTCTGCAGCACCTCGCGCAAATGACGGCCGGCCGACAGCACCTTGGCCGCCATCTCCGGTCGCGCATGCTCCCGCAACGCGGCGATGGCCATGGCACAGCCCAGCGGGTTGCCGAGAAACGTGCTGGTGTGCAGCGCCTCGCCAGCCGACTCCGGCCAGGCGTCCATCACCGTGGCGCGACCCACGCAGGCCGACAGGGGAAATCCGGAGGTCAGCGCTTTGCCGAGACAAATGAGATCGGGAACGACTTCGGAATGATCGCACCCGAAAAGCCGACCCGTGCGGTTCAGTCCGGTATAAATTTCATCGGCCACGAGAAGAATTTTTTCCTCGTCACAAATCTGCCGGAGGAGCCGCAGAAAATCACGCGGCGGCACAATGTCTCCGCCCCGGCCTTGAATCGGCTCGACCAAGATGGCCCCGATCTCGCGCCTGCCCAGTTCCGTGATGATGCGTCGTCGCAGTTCCTCGAGGCAGCCGCTGCTGCAATGGGGAAACTCCCCGCCCTCCAGGGCAAACGCGCCACCGTGCCCGAGCGGACACCGGAAGCAATACGGATAAGGCACGCTCACCGCGAATCCACCGAGTTGCCGGGCAAAAGGTGTCCGGAAAAACTCCAGCGCCGATACTTCGAGCGCCCCGTAGCCGAGGCCATGATACGCCCCTGCAAAGACCAGCACTCCCGGCTTGCCAGTGTGGAGTACCGCCGTCTTCAGCGCGGCCTCGATCGCATCCGACCCTGAATTGCCGAGGATCACTTTACCCCGACCCGCACCCCAGCGCTCGAAAGTGAGTTCGCTGAGCATTTCGCACAGCTCGACTTTTGATTCCGCTGGATGCACATCGCCCATGGCATGCAGGAGTCTTCGCGATTGGGCGCTCAGTGCCGCTCGCACCGGCGGCGACGAATGACCCAACCCCGTCACCCCGAAGCCGGAAGTAAAATCGAGGAAACGATTGCCATCCGCGTCCCACACATTGACCCCCTCGGCCCTCTCCCAGAAAACAGGCCACCGCTCGCCGAGCAGCGTCACATTGCGCGACTCGACCCGGCGCAGACGCGCAGCCAATTCGCGCGACCGGGGTCCGGGAATTTCCGTGCGCAACTCAGGAAGCATACACGGACGGTAAATCTTTCATGGCCACAGCTCTACCACCCTTCGTCCGAACTGTCAGGCGCACGTTGCCCGCGGGCAATTCATCTTGCCATGCGACGCTCCGTTGGTACGGTGGCGGGTCAAGGCGCATGACACTGTCGAGTTTGCTCACAGTCGGGGAAATCATTCCCGAAATGAAAACAACGGAGCGATGGCCGGCGATCACGGAGATCGTAGACCTGCTCGTGGCGACCCAACGTATTGAGGTCCAATACCGAGAGAGCGTTTTGGACGCCCTGAAGCAACGCGAGGAAACGATGAGCACCGGCATCGGATTCGGCATCGCCATCCCCCATGCCTCGTCGGAGCACGTCACTGAAGTGGTGGCCGCCTTCGGACGCTCGACCTCGGGGATTGAATTTGACTCGCTCGACAACGAACTCGTGCACTTCATCGTTCTCTTCGTCGTTCCCCGGGACCAGTTCCAAGTCCATCTGCGCACCCTTGCCGCCATCGCCAAATTCCTCAACGACCGCACAGTGCGCGAGGAGTTGGCGTCCGCGCCCGATGCACAGGCCATCCTGCAAGTTTTCGCCAGCCGCGGCGGTCACCGCTGAATGAACGCCACGCCGCAGGCCGTGCTGACCAAACGGTTGCACGCGGCACTTGCTGCCTGCGGACTGCCGCCCGAGCGCGGCGAGGTGACCGCGGCAGCCGACACACGGTTCGGCGACTACCAGGCCAATGCCGCCATGGTCTTGGCCAAGGAAGCCAAAACCAACCCGCGCGAACTCGCGGCCCAAATCGCCGACTATTTCGAGGCGGGCGATGTTTGCCAGAAGCCGGAGATTGCCGGTCCGGGCTTCCTCAACTTCCGCCTCAAGTCCCCTTGGGTCTCCCGGCAACTCCGGGAACTGACGGGCGATGCCCGCTGCGGCGTTTCCGCCACGGAGAATCCGCTCCGCATCATCCTCGACTTCAGTTCGCCCAACATCGCCAAGCCGATGCACGTCGGGCACATCCGTAGCACGATCCTGGGCGATGCACTGGCCCGCATCGCACGGTTTGCCGGCCACGAGGTTGTGACCGACAACCATCTCGGTGATTGGGGCACGCAATTCGGCAAAGTTCTTTACGGTTGGAAGCACCTTCTCGACCGTGGTGCGCTGGAACGGGATCCGATCGCGGAAATGACGCGCCTCTACCGCGAGGTCAACGCGCTTGAGCAAACCGACCCCGCCGTGCACAAAGCGGCACGCGAAGAGCTGGTCAAACTCCAACAAGGCGACCCGGAAAACCGCGCCATCTGGCAGCAACTCGTCGATTTGTCCTGGGCCGAATTCGAAGAGATCTACGAAAAGCTCGGGGTCGGCTTCGACGAACGCCTCGGGGAAAGTTTCTACGATCCCGCCCTCGCCCCGCTGGTCGACAAACTCCTCGCCGCCGGGACCGCGCAAATCAGCGAGGGGGCCGCCTGCATTTTCTTTCCGGATATTCCGGCCCTGGCCGACAAACCGTGTCTCATCCGCAAGAGCGACGGAGGTTTCCTCTACGCCACCACCGACCTCGCCACGATCGAATACCGCATCGAACGATGGGACCCCCACGCCATCTGGTATGTGACCGGAGCCCCGCAGCAGTTGCACTTCCAGCAAGTGTTCGCCGCCGCGAAGCGCATGGGGGTGGGAACGAAACTCGAGCATATCGCCTTCGGAAGCATCCTCGGCGAAGACCACAAACTCATGAAGACACGCTCGGGCGACAATGTCCCGCTGCGCGACTTGGTCGACGAGGCCGTCAGCCGGGCGCGGGCTATGATTGAGGAGAAAAATCCCGAACTGCCTGCCGAGGAAAAAGAACACATCGCGCGTGTCGTGGGACTCGGTGCCGTCAAATACGCCGAACTCTCACAACACCGGATGAGCGATTACGTCTTTTCCTGGTCCAAGATGCTCTCCTTGCAGGGCAATACCGCGCCCTACTTGCAAAATGCCTACGTGCGCGTGCGGTCGATTTTCCGCAAACTTGGGGCCGAACTCGGCAGCATGCAGGATGTGGTCCTGACCGAACCGGCCGAACTTGCCTTGGCCAAGAAACTTCTCCAATTCGGCGAAATTGTCCCTTTGGTCCTCCACGACTTCCGTCCGAACCTTTTGGCCAATCATCTCTTCGAGACAGCCAATGCCTTCCACACTTTTTACGAGGCCTGCCCGGTCCTCAAATCCGAGGGCGTGACACAGCATTCCCGCCTCGTCCTCTGCGAAGCAACCGCCCGCGTGCTCAAACATGGACTTGATCTCCTCGGTGTTCAGGTGCCCGAGCGGATGTGAAGGCAGGGCGCGATATTCCTGTCGCGACGGGAGCGGTCTGAATCGCTCTCCCGCCGCGTCAACTCACGGCCGCGAAGCAAAAAACCGGGGTACCCCCTTGCTTCAGCGACCCCGGTGCCGCGCGGAAACATCCATCCAGAGCGCCTGACGGAAAAACGGCGCGCGGCGGTGGCGGAATCCCCACCAACCGGCCGCGATGGCCAGCTTGCGCAGCTCAGGAAAGGAAAAGGCGCGTTCCGCCGAAAGACGCGCGTCGTGCTTGGTCATGGCATCGCGGTAGATAAGCCCGGTCACGGCAAAAATTCCGGCTTGAGCCAAGCGCGAGCGGCGCAAATCGGTGACCAAGGCCGCTCCCCTGGTCAGCTCACGGCACCGCCGGAGCAGACGGATCGCGTCACTTTCATCGAGATGGTGCAGCACAAGGTTGCAGAGCACGACATCGTAGAGGGATCCTTCGGCAAAATTGAGGAAGTCCGCACGGACGTAACGGATCTCGGGGAAACCGTGGGAAAATTTTTCCGCAATCTGCAAGGTAGGTTGCTGACGGTCCACCGCGGTAACCGCGAGGGGACAGCCGACCTCCCGGGCACGTTGGACCAAGGCGCGCGGAATGTCACCGGCCCCGGTGCCCAGGTCGAGTAGGCGAAGCGGTTGGCGCCGCTCGAGCAAAGGCCCGAGGTAATCGAGCACCAGGCGGTGGGCACCGAAACGGCGGTTGAGTGATTCGAGATTCACCAAATCGGCTTCAAGCTCGGGCGTCGCCTGCTCGGCCACGTCCATCCACTCGGGATGACTCTCTTCAAAACGCCGGATCATGATAGCATTTGCAAGGCGGCCAGCATCCGGCCGGTGCGGCCGCGCTCGACGCGATACGAGTAGTAATGCCCAACTTCACGGCCGGTGCAAATACCGGTATCGATAATTTGGCCGGCGCCCGCTTCCCTCGCCTGTGCGGCAATCTCGGCCGCGAAATCGGTTTCGTAAAGGGGCGGACGGATACACGGGCTGATCTCGACCACGAGATCGGCCGGGGCGATGTCGAATTTTTCCTGCAGCAACGCGATGGTGCGCGCCGTGATACCGGCCGTGGTGCCGGCTCGCCCGGAATGGATCAAAGCGATGGCGCGTCCGTGACGATCGGCCACATACACCGCCGCGCAGTCGGCCACATAAATGCCGAGGACCACACCCGGACGGCCGGTGACCAACGCGTCAACACCGGCATGGCTCCCCGGAGCATGGACCATGGCCACCTCTCCACCGTGAACCTGCCCGGCAGTGGCCAGTAACTTCGGATCGAATCCGCCATCATGAAGACAAGCCGCGTGGGCCGGGGCCAGCCGCTGCAAGGCGGTCTCACGATCCGTATCGACCTCAATACCGGCAAGCCGCGGCACGAAAAGTGCACGCACACAAGGAACGGCAGACAGTGGCTGGAAGAAGGAACTGGTCACCGCCACGTTCAGCGGTTGGCGCTTTTCTTGTCGCCACGAGGGGTCGGCGCCGGCTTGGCCTTGCGCGCCCGGAGCGTGTCCCGCTTGTCGGGCACCGTCCCGTGAAGAACGCCGGGGTTGGGATTGTCCGTGGCATTGAGCACATCATTCCGTCCCCGCTCCCGCGCCGTGAGCATCGGATCGTCGTAGGTGTCGGCATACACCGTGTCGAGGGAGAGCACACGGTTGTATTCGGCCAAGGCCGTGATGTAGCGGAAGCGGCCCTCCAGTTCGGTGGTCTGGGCTTGCAAGAGGGAGACCTGCGCGTTGAGGACGTCGAGCTGCGTGCCCGCGCCGGCATCGAGACGCTCGCGGGAAAGCCTCAGGGCCTCGGTCGCTTGCACCACGTTGGCCCGCTGGCTGTCGATGACTTCCTGCGCCTCGATGAGATTGGAGACCGAACGCTGCACATCAAGCTCCACCCCGCGCGCCGCATTGTCATAATTGATCATGGACTGCTGCAACGACGCCCGGGCCGCTTGCGTGGCGCCCACCGTGGCCAGACCGTCGAAAATATTCCAACTGCCGACTAAACCGACAAATAGACCATTGACCGCCTCATCAAGACTCGAAGCCGTGGGGATGTTGAATGCCTGGTAACCAGCCGTGGCATTGAGTGTGGGTTGGAATCCGGCGAGCGCCGCTTTGAGTTGCTCCTTGCCGATAAGAATATTTTGCCGTTGCACTTTGAGTGACGGGTTGCGGGCCAAGGCTGTGAAGACAGCGGCGCCCAGATCCAGCTTAATCGGGTTGTAGTCGAGCTGCCCGATCACATCGATGGGCACCAGCGAGGGATCGCTCGGGTAATCGAGGCCGAGCTGCTTGACCAACGCAAATTGGGAAATACGCAGCGCATTGCGAGCCTGAATGACCGGCGGAATGGCATTGGCCAAAGCGACCTCGGCCTGCAGGACATTGAAGCGCGGTACAGTTCCAGCTTCAAAACGGCTCTGCTGATCCTGCAACTGCGATTGCAGAACAGCCACAGATTCCTCACGCACACGGATGAGTGCGCGGTTGAAGATGACGTCATAGAAGAGCTTTTTGGTGTCGGCTACAACTTTGTCGATGGTCTGGCGCAAAGAGTAAAACGCGCTGTCATTCGCCAACCGCGCCGCAGAGAAATCCGCCTGATTTTTCCAACCCGACCAGATGTTCTGATTGATTTGGATGGCGACATTCCAAGCTTGGTTGTTATTGACCAAGCCAAAGTCACTGTAAGGGTTGGCCAGGGTGTCCGATTCCACATTGTAGCCGGAGTTGACCTGCAGTGTGGGAAGCAGAGCGGCGCGCACTTGGACCAGTTGGCCGCGCGAGAGGCGGATTTGCTGGATAGCAGCGAGAATCTCGGGGTTCATTTCCACCCCGGTTTGGATCGCCGCATCAATCCCGAGGCGTTTGGCATCGGGAGTCAGCCGCAACTCCAGAGAACTGGCGGGCGGCAGCTTGATGGTGGTGACTGGATCCGGTGCCGATGGACTCGGCGGTTCGGGGATTTCCGGCACCGTGGGGAAAGTCATCTGCATGGGATCGGGAATTCCTTGCTCCAAAGGTCCGCCGAGGCCCAAAGAGAGAGACGCAGGATTGGTCAAGGCCGGCACGGGAGAGATCACCGGACTTGGCATCGGCGTGGGCAGGCCGGCCGGCATCGGGGCCAGAGGGGCGGGTTGCTCCATGGCCGCGGCGGCGGGAGGCACAGGAGCCGGAGTCGGACTGGCGGCCGCGAGCTGCTCGGCCGTCGGGAAACTTTCATTCATGATCGCCGTCACGTCGGTCGGACTGGCGACCGGCGAAGCAACAGGCGCAGGATTCTGGGCGCAAAGGCGCGCCTCAGGAGCCACCGAAAGAAGAAAAACAGCGACAAGGCGGGCGCTCGGGTGAAACTTCATAACACGACCCGTATTAAACCCCCACCTCCGCCGTATCGCAAAGCCTTTCAAGGCGGATCGCCCGGCGTCGCGGGCGAGGCCACACGCTCGTCGGCCACCACTTGGTCGCCCAGAGCCGGACCCCCTTCCACGACTTCCATGGCAACATAAGGCGGCCGCGACTCCTCGGTGACGACCAGTTGCGCCGTGCGCCTTTTGTCACGATAGGCCATGGCCGCAGTGCCCGCGGCGGGGCCGGACCCGGACCCCACATCGACCAAGACAAAGCGGTGCTCGGTTTCGATCATAATGACACGACCGGTCCACGAAGGCAGGGTGGCTTCCGGGATTTCCGGCTCCTTGGGGCCGAACAGGGCACAGCCTGCGCCGCAGAAGATGATTCCTGCCGCGGCGGACACTTGGATCATTCTCTGCATCGGATCACACTCCCGCGCGGTCAAGCAGGGATGCGAGCACTTTCTCCGCTTCGAAATATTCCCGGGCAATTTCCGCGGCCGCGCGCGAATGCCGTGCGTAATCCGCCTTCACAGCCGCAGCCGCAGCCTCCACATCCGCCATGGTGCGAAAAGCAAGCAGTCCTTCCTGCCCGCCATACAAAGCCGTGAATCCCGTCTCCTGGGTGATGACCGGACGGCCCGCCGCCAGGTAGCAGGCGGAACGGTCGCTGAACCATCCGGTGTGGAGGCGCACGTATTGGTCCTTGGCCACGGTGAACTCGCCCTTGGAGTCGCGGATGTAATCCCGGTAGCGGTTCCAGTCCATGCTCAACATATGGGGATCGACCAGCCGCCAGCCGTTATGCTCAAACTTTTTCTTCTCGCCGCCATCCTTGATGTCGGTGGCCAATTCGAACGGTTCGCCGCAGAGGCGGGGGACGCCGACGAATTTCAAAAATTCCAGCGACTTGCTCCACAAATACCGGTCGCTACGCCAATCGATATCCTTTTTGCCACTGGTCGACCAATTGCAGATCGAGCTGTAAACTGACCCGGGGGCGGAGGCGGCATCCGTTTTCCAGAAATCCGTGACCACCGGCTGCCGCGTGGGCAACCACTCGAGACCGTGCAAGGGCACGGCAAAGCGCGGTGTGCCGACCGCTTCCCCAAAGGTGAAAAGCACGGCATGACGCGACAGGTAATCCCGCACTGTGGCATCACCCGAATCGATTTTGATCTGCTCGACGCCCGGGTCGCTCTCGACGTAGATCAGGCGGCGGATCGCCAGCAGGTCGTCGTTCAGCTCGTGACTTCCACAGACGTTGAGCGCCGCATGACAATCACGGTAAAGCGATCGCAACCCGGCGAGGTCCAGACCCGCCATCCGTGGCTCGCCCTCGTAGCGCCCGCAGAAACACCACCGGCCCGCAAAGCCGTACTCGTCGGCCAACCGCCCGAACATGCGGGTGGCGTAGGAGATATCTTCCGTGATAGTGAATGCCTCCGGGTCATAGGGATAGCGGGTGCCGTCCTCGACATACCACACCTCGTGGCCGAGGCGCTGGAGGCCGACAATGTAGTGCAAATGTTGCCAGATCACTCCGGCCACCGGACAGGTGCCCATGAAACCGAGGACGACAATTTTTTTGCGGCTCATGATTCGTAATGTCCCGCGGTGAACATTTTGGCGTAAGCCCCGCCGCGGGCCAGCAGGTCCGGACCCGTTCCTTCCTCCACAATATGCCCGTTTTCAAGAACAACGATGCGGTCGAAACGATGTGCGGTGTTCAGCCGGTGCGTCACCATGAGCGTGGTGCGGCCCTTCATAAGTTCGCCAATGACCGACATGATCGCCTCCTCCGTTGTGGCGTCGAGGGCGGACGTCGGTTCGTCAAGCAGGAGGATCGGCGCATTCTTGAGGAAGGCCCGCGCAATACCGATGCGCTGGCGCTGGCCGACACTGAGGTGCCCTCCCCGCTCGCCAACCTGGCTGGAGAACCCGTCCGGCATGCGGGTGATGAAATCGTAGGCCTGGGCACGCCGCGCCGCCTCGATGATTTCGTCCTCCGTGGCATCGGGACGGCCGTAGGCGATATTCTCCCGCACCGTGGTGGAGAAAAGCAGGGTGTCCTGCAAGACCATGCTGATATTGCCGCGCAACGATTTCTTGGTCACGTCCTTGAGGTTGCGGTCATCGACCAAGACGTCCCCGCGCGTTGGATCGTAAAACCGGGGCACCAGACTGAGGAACGTGCTCTTGCCCGCACCGGTCCCTCCGACAATGGCCACGCTCTCTCCATGCACCACGCGCAAATTCACGTCGTGAAGAATTTGCCGGCGTTCGTCGTAGCCGAAATCGACTGAACGCATGGTGATATCGCCCTGCACCGCCCCGATCGGCGTCGCATCCGGTGCGTCGCGCACATCATCCTCGCGGTCGAGGATATCGAAACAACGACGCGCGCCCGCCGCCGCACCTTCCATCGCCCAGGCCGTATAGGTCAGTTGCTCCAGCGGCGCATAAAGCATGAGAAGGTAGGAACCAAAGACGAGCAGATCGCCGAGGGTCAACTTTCCCTCGAGCACGTGGAGCGAACCGACATAATAAAGCACCGCAGTTCCGGCGGCCATGAGGGTTCCCACCACCAGGGCGCTGGTCACATTGGTGAAGGTCAACCGCAGGTTGGCCAGCAGGCTCTCGTGCGCGCGGCGGTGGAACTGGCCGACCTCGCGGTCTTCCTGTCCGAAAGCATGAACCATGCGCACCGAGGCCAGCCCCTCCTGCACGGTGGCCAGCAGGGCGCTCTCCCGTTCCTGGATGGCCGTGCTTTGGGAACGGATTTTTTTCGCAAAATAGTAGATGGCCAGAACAATCAGCGGGACGACGGCAAGGGAGAGGAAGGTCAGCTTGGCATCGAGCCGGATCATGATGACAAAAGTGGCCGCGAGCATGATACCGGAAGAAAAAATGTTGGTGAAACCGCGGTTGTAGATCGTCTGGATCGACTGGGTGTCATAAGCCACCCGGAAACTGGAGTCGCTTGAACGCCGGGTATCATGGAATTTGAGCGAAAGCCGTTGCAGGTGGGCATAGAGCTCTGTGCGAATGCGAACGAGAGACTTGAGGCCGGCATTGATCAGGAGATAGCTCGAGCCGAGATTGGCCAGGCCGGCCAGCACGGTGATGACGACCAGGGCCAGGCAGAGGAAGAGGATCATGTTGGCCGGATCCGCGGCCGACCCGAACCATTGCTCCAATTGGGCCCGCGTCGCCGCAGTGCCGGCGGTGGCCGGCGAGAGAATGCCGTCGACGATGTATTTAAAGGGCCACGGCTTGAGCAAATTGAGTCCGGTGACAACCAAACCAAAACCGAGGGCGAGGAGCGTTTCCCCGAGGAACGGACGATAATAAGCGAGCGTGCGGCGGTAGATGCTCATGACAACCCGGCGACTCAGGCGTCGAAGAGATTCTGCTGCGTCCCCCGGGCCGGCGCGGTGAGTCCGAGCTTGGTGTAGGCGGCAGGCATGGCGGCCCGGCCCTGCGGGGTGCGGTGCAAATAGCCGCGCATGATGAGAAAGGGCTCGTGCACCTCCTCGAGGGTCCCGGATTCCTCGCCCACGGCCACGGCAAGGGAGTTGAGCCCGACCGGCCCTCCCCCGAACCGGTGCACAATGGTCTCGAGGATCCGCTTGTCCATTTCATCCAGCCCGTCGCCGTCGATGTCGAGCATGGCCAGCGCGGCGGAGGCCGATTCCGCGGTGATCGTTCCCCCGGCACGAACCTGCGCGTAGTCGCGGCACCACTGGAGCAGGTTGTTGGCAATGCGCGGCGTGCCCCGGGCGCGGTTGGCAATCTCGCGCGAACCACCGGCATCGATCGGCACATCGAGCAGACCGGCACTGCGCTCGACGATTTGCACGAGATCGGGCGCCTCGTAGTAGTCGAGCCGGCAGCTCATGCCGAAGCGCGAGCGCAACGGGGCGCTGATCATGCCGGAGCGGGTCGTTGCGCCAACCAAAGTGAACTTCGGCAGATTGAGCCGCACGCTGCGTGCGTTGGGTCCTTGGTCGATGATGATGTCGACCTTGTAGTCTTCCATCGCGGGATAAAGGTATTCCTCGATGGCGGGCTGCAGGCGGTGGATTTCGTCGATGAAAAGAATGGCTCCCGGCGGCAGGGTGGTGAGCAAGCCGGCCAAGTCGCCCGCTTTTTCAATGGTCGGACCGCTAGTGCACTTCACTTCGGCGCCCATGGCGTTGCCCAAAATGAGAGCAAGGGTGGTTTTGCCCAGTCCCGGCGGGCCGGAGAGCAAAATGTGCTGGAGAGCGTCACCGCGTGCCTTGGCCGCGTCGACCATCAACTCGAGCCGTTCGACAATGCGGGCCTGCCCGGTGAATTCGGCAAACATCGGCGGGCGCAAGGACACATCGAGCGGCGTCTCGGGGGCCTCGGCCGCCTCGCGCAGAAAGTCTTTGCCCGCCATAGCCACGCAGAATGAACCTCAGGCGGGCCTTACGGCAAGCGCGCGGGCAAAGTCGCCCAGGGCGGCGGCCACCCCGCGCGGATCGCGGAGCAAGGACGTGCCGACCAGCGCCGCGTCGAAATGCCGGGCCAATGGGGCCACACTCTCCGGCGTCACCCCGCTTTCGGCCACCCGCACGCATCCGGCCGGGAGGCTTTCGGCCAGTTCAAAGGCCGCGAAATCGAGGCTGAAGTCCTCCTCGGCATTGTCCCCCGCGGCGACGAATCCGCGGTGCGATTTGAATTTGCGGCTGTTGATCCCCACGATCCGTGCCGTTCCGGGCAAGGCCTCGATTTCCGCCGCCTCATGAACCTCGAATAGCGCCTCCATCCCGAGTTCGAGGACGACCTCGTGCAACTCGCGCATCTGCCCGGCCGAAAGAACATTGGCCATGAGCAGCACCGCATCGGCACCGGCGGCACGCGCCGCATAGACCTGATACGGGTCGAGGATGAAATCCTTGCGCAACACGGGTTTGGTCGAGGTGGCGGAAATCCGCCGCAAGTCATCCATGTCCATGCCGAAGTGGGTTGTGTTGGTCAGCACGGAGACCGCTCGGACCAAGGGCTCCGCTTCATAAGCCGCGGCGGCCGCGGCAACATTTTCCGCCCGCATGTCGCCCATGCTCGGGGAGCGGCGCTTGATTTCGGCAATCAAGCCGAAGCCGTGCGCCGTGAGCACACCGGCAAAATCACGCGGCGCCGGTGCGTCGGCGGCCCGGCCCTTCAGCTCGTCGAGGGGCATGACTTCGCGGGCCGCGTCAAGTTCGCGGCGCACGTCGGGAAGGATGCGGTCGAGGATGGTCATGGCTGCAGGCTAGGAGACCTGCGTGGCCGCGGCAACCCATGCGGCATAAGGTCGCGAAGCGGCACCCGCCTCGATGGCCACGATCTCGGGGTTGTCGTGGGGATGCAGTTTGCGCAGTCGCTTTTCCAGCCGGGTGTACGCGGGGCCCGTTGTTTTGAAAATGACCATCACCTCGGCGGCGTCCTCCATTTTTCCCTCCCAGACGTAGATGGAGCGGGCCCCGGGCAGAATCGTGCCACAGGCCACCAACCTCTCCCCGACCAGAATAGTCGTCGCCTCAGCGGCCGCCGCTTCGTCGGGGAAGCTGCAAAAAACGAGCAGAACCATGGGTCAGCCGGCCCGCTGCTCGAGCTTCTTGACGCGATCATAGAGTTGGCCGAGCCGGTCCAGCCGGACAATGCCACGCTTCCACTCGCCGATCGGGCGTGGGGGACTGCCCACCACGATGGCCTTGGGCTCGAGGTCGTTGCTCAAGCCGCTCTGGGCACCGATGATGGCCCCGTCACCAACCTTGATGTGCCCGACCAGACCTGCCTGCCCGGCGATGACAACGTAGTCGCCGATCTGGGTGCTGCCGGAAATGCCGACTTGGGCGCAGATGATGCAATGGCGTCCGATAACCACGTTGTGCGCGATCATGACAAGGTTGTCGATCTTGGTCCCCTCGCCGATCACCGTCCGCCCAAAGCGCGCCCGGTCGATCGTGGTGTTGGCCCCGATCTCGACATCCGGGCCGATGATCACGCAGCCAATCTGGGGAATTTTGTGGTGACAGCCGTCCTTGGTGTCATAGCCAAAACCATCCGACCCGACCACCACCCCGCAATGCAGGATCACGCGGTCGCCAAGGATGCAGCCCTCCCGCACGACGGTGTGTGCGTGGAGCAAACATCCCTCGCCCACCGTGGCGTTTTTTCCAAGGTAGCAACCGGCGCCAATGACAGACCCCTCGCCCACCGTGACCCCGGCCTCGATCACCGCCTGGGCCTGCACGCAGGCACCGGGCGCGATCTTGGCGGATGAGTCCACCGTGGCAGAGGGGTGCACTCCCGGCGGCGGGGCCACCGGAGCAGGGACAAACCGGTGAGTGACCGCAGTGAAGGCAGCCGAAGGATCCTCGACGCGGATGCAGACGGCGGGGGTTTCGCCGCAGAAGTCGCGCGGAACGAGAACAGCAGCGGCTTTGGTTGTCTTGAGATCCGCCGCGTAGCGGCGATGCCCGAAAAAGGAAATCTCGCCGGCCCGCGCTTCGGCCAAGGCCGCCGGGCCCGTGATGGTCACGGACCCGTCATCGGTAGAGTGCTCACCGCCCACCAGGGCGGCCAACTCGGCGACTGTCGGCATGGATCGGGCCGGCGCGGAGGCGCGGGACGGGGGGCCCGTTACTCGGCCTTCTTCGGAGCGCTAGCGTTGAGCTGCGTGATGATCGTGTCGCTGAAATCCATCGACGGCGCGGAATAAAGGACCACGGCCACTTGGCTGATGCCTTGGCCGGATTTGTCGAAGACCAACTCGAAGCCTTCGGCTTTAACTTTGGCATCAACAACCTTCATGATGTCCTGCACGATGTCGCCGCGCATGCGCATGAATTGCTCCTGCAGCTGGCGTTCGCGGGTCTGCCGGAACTCGCCGATTTCCCGGTCGAGGTTGCGCACTTCGTTGATTTTTTCATCGCGGGTGCGAATGGCAGCCTGCTGTTTGTCGGCGGTGAGCTCGGGCTTCTTGGCATCCGCCTCGAGTTTGTTGATCTCCTCCATGTTGCCCTTCAAGGTTTCGAGACGGCCATCTAGATCGGTCTTGGCCTGTGCGCGGGCGTCGTTGAGACGCGCTTCGGCATCTTTGGTTTTGTAGTAACTGGTAAAGACTTTGTTCATGTCCACGATACCGACCTTCATTTGGGCCAGGGCGGGCGTAGCAGCAAAGGAACAAAGCGCGGCGGCGACGGAGAGGGTGACAAACAGTTGTTTCATAATGGAGGTGTGATATTGGATTGATCGACGGCCATGTAAAGCCTTTTGATTGGACGGCAGGGGGAAGAAAAACGTTCAAAATTGGTAGCCGATGTTGAACTGAATCTGGCCGGAGCTGCCATTGTATTCGTCGCTGGTCAGGGGTATGCCGTAATCGATGCGGATCGGACCGATGGGCAGATCGAGACGGACGCCGAAACCGTAGTTGGAATTGTAGTTGTTGCCGTTGAAGTCCCACGAGTTTTGATTGACGTAACCGGCATCGACGAAGAAGGCGCCGCGGACCCGGGTGATAACCGGGAAGGTCATCTCCAGGGTGCCGTATCCGAGGGAGTTGCCGCCGTAATATACGCCGCCATTGTTGGGCCCCACCTCGCGGAACTGGAAGCCGCGCAGGTTGTTCGCACCGCCGAGAAAGAGGCGGTCGAAGATCGGCACATCACCGCTGCCGCCGACTGTATCGACCGTGGCCAACTGGCCCTTGGCCAAAAAGATAAAATCCCACGGCAAGGAAAAGTGCTGGGAGCCTTCCACCGAAATGCCGTAATCGTCGACGTCCTGCTGGCCGGTGATGCTGGCGAGAAACATGTTGAGGTTGACGAAGGTGCCCTTGCGGGTGAGGAAAAGATTATCGCGGTTGTCGAAGCTGACGCCGCCGCTCAAGGCATTGCGGAAGTAGGCGCCTTGCTGGTTAGGCAAGTTGCTCGGTCCTCCACCCGCGATTTCCGGGATGCTCGTGGTGACGTCGTAGATATCGACGCCTTCGATCTTGTACTCGATGTTGGCCGCGATAAAATCGTTCACCGGATATCGCAACTGGAGTGCGCCACCGTAGTTTGACTGGTCGTAGTAGGGGCTGAGGAAGGTGGCATTGCGGTAGAAAGCCTCCGCACCGAAGGCGACCCGGTAGCCGAGGAAGTAGGGTTCGGTGAAGGATATTTCCGCGTCGGCTCGCTCGATACCGTATTGACCGCGGATACGCAGGCGCTGGCCGCCGCCGGTGAAGTTCGGCCAGCCGAAGATATCGAAGTTCGTTTGCTGCAATTCGGCGAAGCCGACGAGGCTGTCAATCGTGCTGAAGCCGGCACCGAAGTTGAAAGAACCGGTGCGTTTTTCCTCGACGATGACGTTGAGATCTTTGCGGCCGGGAACCATCGTGTCGGTCGGGACAGTCTGGACCTGCGAGAAGTAATTGAGGTTTTCGAGCCGTTGACGGCTGACATCGACCAGGGTCGTGTCATATACGTCACCGGGCAGGACGGCCAACTCGCGGCGGATGACGCGGTCTTTCGTCCGGGTGTTGCCCTGGATGTTGACGAGGTTGAGGTAAGACTGGGCCCCTTCGTCGATGCGGTAGGTCACGTTGACCAACCCGGTGCCGGCGGGCGAGATCTCGGGAACGATGAGGGAGTCGATGTAGCCCTGCGATCCGTAGAATTCCTGCAGGGCCTTGAGGTCCCCGCTCAGGCCGTCCGGCGTGTAAAGGGAACCATCGACCATTTTGAGGCGGCTCTTCAGCTCGTCCTCGGTCGCGACATTCACGCCGTCGAGGCGGAGACGGTTGACCGAATACTGGATGCCTTCGCGGATACTGAAGATGAGTTCGACGTTGTTGCCGGAGAGCGGGACGACTTCGACGTTGGTGACCTGCACATCGGCGAACCCTTCGTTTTGGTAAACGAGGCGGATGGCGTCTTTGTCTTCCTGCAACTGCGCCGGAACCAGTCGGCCGCTCTTGTTAAGGAAAGAAAGCAGGTTTTTCGTCTTGGTTTTCATCGCTTTGCGCAAATCCTTGGCCAGCACCGAGTCGTTGCCTGCGAAATCGATGCGCTGCACGACTTGTTTGAAGCCCTCGTCGACCGTGAAGATGACGCGCGAGTCGCCGTTCCGGTCGTTGGTGTCGACGCGGGTGGTGATGCCGACCCCGCTGAAGTTGCGGTCCTGATAAAGCGCCACCATGGCTTGACGGGACTTCTCGACCTGTTCCTCGCTGAGGCGGTCGCCGACTTTGAAGGTGAGCTCCTTGCGCAGGCGATTCGGCGCGACTTCAATCGCGCCCTCCACAAGAATCTCCGAGACCACGGCGCGGCCCTGCACCAGGATGATGACCTTGACGCCGTCACCTTGGGGTTCGGCAAAAATGCGCACATTGGCCACATCGCCGGTGGCGAAGAGGGTCTTTACATCATCTTCCGCCGCGCGCTCCGAGTAAGGGTCGCCGACCTGCGTTTTGAGGTTGGCCATGACCCGCTGACGGCTGATTGTTTCGGGGCCGACATACTGAACATCGATAGAACGGACAACAGGACCGGCGGGCGGAGCCATTTGGGCGGGAGCCCTGGGCAAAAATGAAAACGACAACAAAAGGGCGAAAAGGAGGCGGATTCTCATGAAGATGCAATTTGGTGGGCCGGTGGGATCTGGCGAAACCGCCTTTACTGGGGGATGCGGGGGGTCAGGTCAAGACGGAATACCCACACGCGGCACAGCTTGGCCGCGGGCGCCGGCGAGGCTATAAAGAGAACCATGTTGGCCGCACTGAAAGAATGGGACGTTGTCTGCGAGGCGCTCGGTTCAGGGCGCCAGGTGGTTGTCATCCGCAAAGGCGGTATTGCCGAGGGGAAGGACGGCCTGCGCTTCGAACACGAGGAGTTTGTCCTGCTCCCGACCTTTTTCCACCAGCAATCCGAGCGCGTTGTTCCGGAGGCCGACTTTGCAGCGCGGCAAGAAGACCGGGAAGGCGAGCGCGGATTGGTCGAAGTCCGTCATGCCGCCACCCTGGTCTGGCACAAATTGGTCACCGACCGTGCGGTCTTGGGCCGCTTGCAGGCCTTCCATATCTTGACCCCCGAAGAGGTCGAAACGCGCTTTGTCCAGAAACCCGCCCCCGGCGTGCAGGTCGCGCTGCTTCGTGTTTACCGCCTTGATCCGCCCCGTCGCGTGGCTTGGCAGAAGTCTTTCGGCGGCTGCCGCTCATGGGCCGAAATGGACACCGACCTAGAATCCTGCTCCCGAGTCTCCGTGCTGAGCGATGAACGCTTCGCCGAACTGGAAAAGGAACTCCGCGCCATCCTCGCCTGACCCTCTCTCGACTCTCGTCCCTCAACCCTCAACTCCTCTCGAGCTTGGCCCCACCGCAGACTCTCGGCTAATCTTTCCGCCTCATGGAAAAAGTCGTCATTGTCGGCACCGGTTGCGCCGGACTCACCGCCGCCATTTACGCGGGCCGCGCCTCGCTCGCCCCGCTCGTCTTGCAGGGCTTGCAGCCCGGCGGTCAGCTGACCACCACCACTGCGGTGGAAAACTTCCCCGGCTTCCCCGAAGGCGTCGATGGACCCGACCTCATCATGCGCATGCAGGCGCAGGCCGAAAAATTCGGCGCGCGTTTCCAATTCGGCACGCTCGAAGAATTCGACCCGGGCAAGAATCATCACCGGATCAAGGTCGACGGCCAGTGGCTCGAAACGGAGACCCTCATCGTGGCCAGTGGTGCCGCGGCCAAATGGCCGGGTCTGGCTAACGAAAAGAAATTCATCGGACACGGCCTCACTTCCTGCGCCACGTGCGACGGCGCTTTTTACCGCGACGTTCCTGTCTGCGTCATCGGCGGCGGCGACTCGGCTTGCGAAGAGGCGAACTTCCTCACCCGCTTCGCCTCGGTGGTTTACCTTATCCACCGCCGCGACACCCTGCGTGCCTCGAAAATCATGGCCGACCGAGCCTTGGCCAACCCGAGAATCAAACCACTCTGGAACCGCAAACCAGTCGAATACCTCGCCGACCCCAAAGGCCACATGCGCGGCATCGTGCTCGAGGACACCCGGTCCGGTGAACGCGAGGAGATCCCGGTGAAATGCGTCTTTGTTGCCATCGGGCACACGCCGAACACCGCGCCATTCCGGGGCAAGCTCGACACGGATGACAACGGTTACCTCGTCCAGCACGACACCGTGCGGACCAATGTGCCGGGCGTCTTCGCCGCCGGCGATGTGGCTGACCATGTCTACCGCCAGGCCATCACCGCCGCCGGTCAGGGCTGCGCGGCGGCCATCGAAGCCGAACGTTACCTCGCCGCACGCCAATGATCCTCCTTTAGCGGCGGCGTTCCGCCGCCGGCCCGTCACGGGCCTGCATGAAAGTCTGCGACCTCACCCAATTCTACTCCCCGGTCGGCGGAGGGGTGAAGCGCTACGTGTCGGAGAAAGTCGCCTGGATGCGCCGCGCCCGGCCGGATGACCGGCACGTTTTGGTCATTCCCGGTGCCGAAACAGCCTGCCGCGAGCATGGACAGTCGCGCGTCTACACCATCAAATCGCCTCTCGTTTCGCGCACCGCGCGCTATCGCATGCTGCTCAATCTCACCGCGGTTGAGGATGTCCTCGAGAAAGAGCGACCCGACATCATCGAGTCCGGTGATCCCTACCAGGTGGCGTGGAAGGCCCTGGCCTCGGGCCGCTCGCTGGGGATTCCCGTGGTGGGATTCTACCACTCGCATTTCCCCGAGGCTTACCTGCGAACCGTAAACAAATTTTTCGGTCACATCGCCGTCGACATCGCGCGCGATATTGCGCGGCGCTACGTGCGCGAACTTTACAACCGCTTCGCCGCGACCATCGTCCCCTCGCCGGCTCTCGCCGAGCTTCTGGCCGGCTGGGGCGTTCGTAACACGCGCCTCGGCGAGTTGGGAGTGGATACGACGCTGTTTCACGCGCGGCCCGCCCCCGATGAACGCCGGCAAATGCGCGAAGCCTTCGATATCGCCGATGACAAAATCTTGCTGCTCTACGTCGGTCGCCTCGCACCGGAAAAAAATGTCACCACGCTTTTTGAGGCCTTTGAGAAGCTGGATAATCCGCGCTTCGCGCTGCTGGTGGTCGGCGACGGCACCGAGCGGCGCCACCTTTCGCGCCTACGCGAGCGCAATGCTGGCGTCCATTGGCTGCCTTACCAGGGCGATGGCCAGCAACTCGCTCGGATTTACCGCGCCGCCGACCTCTTTGTGCACCCCGGCGTGCAGGAAACCTTCGGTCTCGTCGCCCTCGAGAGCCAAGCGTCCGGCACGCCCGTGGTTGGGATCCGCGGCAGCTACATGGACCGCATTATCTTCACCGACCAAAAACACTGGGCCGCGGAAAATTCCGCGCCAGCCTTGGCCGAGGCCATCCGCGCCATGGCACAGCGTGACCTCGCCACAGAAGGAAAAGACGCTGCCGCCCGCGTGCACCAATTCTACGGGTGGGACCGCGTTTTCGAGCGTCTTTTCTGTCTCTACAGCGAAGTAGCGCGCCGCTGAACCAAACCTCCTCAGGCCCACCCCGGACAAAGCGCACCCAAGACAAGGAACGACGCGGCTTCCCCGAAACGTCGGGACCACATCGTCTTCCCTCGCCGCCGATGAAAGCTGGCGATTTGGCCCGAATCTGCTCAGGCTTCCCCGACGCTATGCCCACCGATGCCGTCATCAGGCCATTCCGTCCGACCGATCGCGCGGACGTCCGCCGACTTTGCTGCGAGACGGGTTACCTCGGCAAAGCGATCGATCCCGTTTTCGAGGATCGCGAACTTTTCGCCGATTACCTGACGCGTTTCTACACCGACTGGGAACCCGAATCGACTTTTGTCCTCGAACAGGATGGCCAACTGAAAGGCTACCTCATGGGCTCACGTCGTCCGCTTCTCCACCAGTTGCATAATTTTTTCCACAACTTTTCGCTCTTCGCCCGCGGCATCGTCCGCTACCCCCGCTACAACAAATCTTCGAAGGCCTTTGTCCGCTGGATCATCCTCAATGCCTGGCGCGAAGTCCCCGCCGCCCCGCGCCGCCTGCCGCACTTCCATTTCAACCTGCTCCCCGAAGTGCAGGGTCTCGTCCGATCGCGCGAGTTGCTCTTCCAATTTCTCCAGCACCTCCGCGCCCACGGTGAAACCGCCGTCTTCGGCCAGGTTGTCACCTTTGAGGAACGTCGCGGTGCCCGCGTCTTCGAACGCTTCGGTTTCCGTGTCATCGAAAAGAAAGAAATCACCAAATACCGCGCCCACCACGCCGAACCCGTCTACCTTTGCACCATCGTCAAAGACCTCGATGACGGTATCCTCATGGAGTCGACCACTGCCTGACGCCCGCTTCCGGGAGAGACGGCTGGTCCCGGGCCCGGGTGGCGGCGGCGGACCCGCCGGAGCCAGGGTGCTTTCTGTCGTTTTTCCCCGCCTTCACCTTCCTTTTGCGTTATGAACTCCGCGCTATCGATGAGAACCGACCCTGCCACACCCAGAGACCTCTCCTTCTGGGCCGCCTTCGGACCCGGACTCCTCTTCGCCGGCGCGGCCGTCGGCGTCTCGCACTTGGTCCAGTCGACCCGTGCCGGTGCGAGCTTCGGACTGTCGATGCTCATCGTTGTTCTTCTGGCCAACGTTATAAAATTCCCCGCCTTCCGCTTCGGCCCGCAATACGCCGCGGCCACCGGGCACTCGCTCATCGACGGATACCGCCGGCAGGGACGCTGGACACTTGTCTTCTTCGCTCTGCTCACTGCCGGGACAATGTTCACCGTGATCGCCGTGGTCACCCTCGTCACAGCCGGGGTCGGCATCACCGTCTTCGGTTTGGGCCCGCTTCTTGAAGCGTCGGTCGGCCCGGTAGCCGGTCCCAGCGTGGTCAGTGCCCTTATCATGGTGCTGGCCGCCATTCTGCTCGCCGGCGGCGGTTACGTCTGGCTCGACCGCTTCATCAAGATTGTCATGCCGCTTCTCACCATCTGCACCCTGGCCGCCATGTTCATGGCGCTGGACCGCATTGATTGGTCGTGGGGAGCATTCATTCCGGACGCCGTTATTCTCGACCTTGCTGGCATCGCCTTTTGCGTCGCCCTCGTGGGATGGATGCCGGCGCCGGTCGATATTTCGGTGTGGAGTTCGCTCTGGGCCTTGGCCCGCGCCAAACACCAACCGCGAAAACCCGCACCGCGCGACGTGCTCATGGATTTCGACATCGGCTACTGGGCCACCATGATGCTCGCGCTGGCCTTCGTGCTGCTCGGCACAGGGATGATGTTCGGACAAGGCCTGACCTTCGAAAACAATCCCGCCAAATTTTCCGCGCAAGTCGTCGACCTCTACACCACCACGCTCGGTGGATGGAGCCGCCCGATCATCGGCACCGCTGCGTTTCTCGTTATGCTCTCGACATCGGTCACGGTCATCGACGCCTTCCCGCGCGTCATCGCCTCCCTCGTTGTGCAACTGCGCCTCGCTTTCGCCCCGCAAGCCGCAGCGCTCGCCGCCAACGTCCCGCTGGAGGGTGACCGCCATGTCTACCGCGTCTCCTTCGCCTTCTTGTGCGCCGGCGCACTGGCCATTCTCGTCTGGGGCATGTCGAGTTTCACCGCACTGGTCGACCTCGCCACCACGTTGTCCTTCCTCACCGCGCCGCTCCTCGCCTTCTTCAACCACCGCGCGATCCACGCGCCGGAGGTTCCCCGCGACCAGCAACCCGGCTCAGCCATGACCACCTTCAGCTGGGCCTCCATTACCCTGCAGACCGCCTTCGCGCTGTATTTTCTCTGGTTCAAATTCGGGCCGTCGGGGGCGTGAACCGCATGCGGCTTGCGCTGTTTTCCACGAATGCCATGCTCTGAATTTTCATGACTTACGACTTCACCAGTTGCCCTGCCCGCCACCGCACCGGCTCGCTCAAATGGGAGCGTTACTCCGGACGCGATGTGCTGCCCATGTGGGTCGCCGACCTTGATTTTGTCTCTGCCCCGGAAATCGTCGCCGCCCTGCAAGAACGGGCCGCCCACGGTGTCTTCGGTTATACCATACCACCGCGTTCCACCGTCGAAGCCGTCCTCGAATACCTGCAAACCCGCCACGGGGTGGCCGCCACCGACGAGCAGATCGTCTGGTTCCCCGGTCTCGTCCCCGCGCTCAATGTCGCCTGCCGTGCCTTCGTCCAACCCGGCGAGGAGGTCCTGACCTGCACACCGGTCTATCCGCCATTTCTTTCGGCCCCGGAACACGCCGGTGTCGGACTCCGCACCGCCGATCTCGTGGAGAACAACGGCACGTGGGACATCGACTTCAACACCCTCGAGTCCGCCGTCACGCCGCGGACAAAACTTTTCATCCTCTGCAACCCGCACAATCCGGTCGGACGCGTTTTCCCCGAGGCCACCATCGCTCGGCTCGCGGACTTCTGTCAAAAGCACAACCTCGTCCTCATCTCCGATGAAATCCATTGCGACCTCGTGCTCAATGACGCGCCGCACATCAGCGGACTCAAATTCCCCGGACCGAAAACCGTCGCCATGTTCGCGCCGAGCAAAACTTTCAATCTCGCCGGCCTCGCCTGCGCGTTTCTCGTCATTCCCGATGCCGCCACCCGCCACGCCTTTCAACACGCCGCGCGCGGCCTCATCACCGAGGTCAACGCCTTCGGCTACACCGGTTGCGAGGTGGCCCTGCGCCACGGTTGGCCGTGGCGCGACCAACTCCTTGATGTCCTCCGCGCCAACCGGGACCACGTGGAAAAGTTCATCGCCACCTCCCTCCCTGGTATCCGCACTTGGCACGTCGAAGCCACGTACCTCTCGTGGCTCGACGCCCGCGAGCTCCGCCTGCCCAACGCCGCCAAATTCTTCGAAGACCACGGCGTCGGTCTCTCCGACGGCGTCCCCTTCGGCGCCCCCGCCGGTTTCCTCCGCCTCAACTTCGGCTGCCCCCGCACCCAACTCGACGAAGCGCTGAACCGCATGGCGCAGGCGCTGCACTCTCGATGACTTCCTCCCCTCAGGCCGGAACGAGCAGTCCGCTCGTCCGCCCCACTCATTGCGGGCACGCGAGCCGCCTGCTCTTGCCTTTCCCGGCGCGATGACCCACCCGCTCCACGCTCATCCCCTCTGCCGTCCCGAAGACCTCGGTTCCCCCATCCCCGGTTCCCCCCACGCCGTCTCCGTCTGTCTCCCCACTTGGGCGGACATCATCGGCTACGAGGAAAAAGAGCCCCGCGTCATCGACAAAATGTGCACCGGCTACCCGCGCTTCTTTTTCCACCCGCTCATCAATCAGGTCCGCGCCGCCCTCGAGCCGAAACCCGGACGCGACGTGCTCCCCTTCGCCGACGAAGCGGCCGCCACCAAATGCGCCGCGCTCACCTCCGGCCGGGCCGTCCAAGTCGACGGCCTCTGGGTCGCCTACTTCCCGCAAGAAAATCTGACCGTGGCCCGCGCGTTCTGGCAGCACGCCGGCCGCATCTTCTCCTCGCGAGCCGCCGAGGATTGGCTCGCCACCCGACGCCTCGCCGCGCCGGATCCTGCGCTCGAACAAACGCTTCGCGACCGCCTCTCCTCATGGAGCGGCGCCCCCGCGACGAACATCAGCCTCCACCCGAGCGGTATGGCCGCCATCTTCACCGCATTTGAAGCGGTCACGGCACGCCGGCCTGACCGGCGCTCCGTCATGTTCGGATTTCCCTACACGGACACGTTGAAAATTCTCTCGAAATTCGGCGCCGGGGTGGAATTTTTCCCGCGCGGCGACGCGGCGGACTTGTCCCGGCTCACCGCCCTTCTCGAGCAAGAAGAAATCGCCGGCCTCTTCTGCGAGTTCCCGAGCAACCCGCTGCTCCGCACTCCGGATCTGCCCGCCCTACACGAGCTGGCTGCGCGGCACGGCGTGCCCGTCATCGTCGACGACACCATCGGCACCTTCTTCAATGTCAATGTCCTCCCGCACGTCGATTTCGTTGCCACCAGCCTGACCAAAGCCATCTCCGGCGAGGGTGACGTCATGGCCGGCGCGCTCGCCGTCCATCCGCAAAGTCTCTTCGCCAACCAACTACCCTCCCCCTCCCCCGGCGGCATCTACACCCGCGATCTCGCGGTGCTTGAGCTCAACTCCCGCGATTTTCCCGAGCGGATGAGACTGGCCAACACCACCGCGCTCGAACTCGCGCGCTTCCTGCAAACAAATCCCGCCATCGAACACGTCTGGTATCCAGGCCTCGACCCGTCGCCCGTCTACAAGCAACTCCGCAAACCGGACGGAGGCTATGGCGCCGTCCTCTCCTTCCTCCCACATCACGCCGCGCAAAACACGCCCCGCATTTTCGAAAAACTCCAACTCAGCCACGGCATCAGCCTCGGCACCAAATACTCCCTTGTCTCCCCCTACGTGCAACTCGCCCACTACCACGAACTCGAGTGGGCCAAGCAATGCGGCATCGACCCCCACCTCCTCCGCGTCGCCGTCGGAACGGAACCGTGGGATGATCTCAAGGCGCGCTTCACATCAGCCCTCCAGATGGATCGCGCTGTCCCAGCGCGATAATCGCCGCAAGACATCGCGCCCGGAGGTTGCGATCCACCCAAAAGTAGCGGCGGCGTCCCCGCCGCCAGTCGTTTTTTTCGGTTCGGCGCCGGGGACGGCGCCGCGACATCCCCACAAAAAAGGCGGGGAGAATAGCTCCCCGCCTTTCGTCAATTCGGATTTCTTGGCGCGTTACTTTTTCAGCGCGAACATCCCGGGACCGACTTTTTTCACGCCCGGCATGGTATAGATACGCGCGGCGAGGTTTTTCTTCGGCTCGGAAACCTTCCAGACGTATTTGTCCTGCTTCAGCCCCTGCAAAATGGCGTCGACGTTCATCGGGGCGCCGGCCCGCTTCATCGCTTTGTGCACGGCCGGGGCCAGCGGACCACTCGGCGAGGATGGACGCCTCTTGCCTTTGAACGGCGAGGTGCGTTTTTTGCCTTTGGCGCTTTGGGCGGACTTCTTGGCCGGGCGGCCAGGTTTGCGTCCGCGGCGACCGGAGCCGGTGACACTCACCGTTTCGCCGGCGAAACCGGACAGGGAAACATTTTTCCCGAGAATGCGAGTCAGCTCGCGTTGCAGATCTTCGATGCGCTCTTGGAGCTCGAGCGCGCGACGTAGTGAGGATGTGGTCAGATTTACCATAACGGTTTTGATTCTATATATTGACGGGACCGCGGCAATATAATTCGGGGTGCATAAGCGTGGCGACTTGCTCGACAGCAGGAGGCTAAAGCGTCATGATTCCAACCCATGGACGCGTCGCCGGCCTGTTGGGCCCAGAAACTGATCGATTCTTACCGCGATGACGGCGGGGTCAACACCAGCAATGAGCCCGGTCTGCCTTCCAAACCGGAGATTGCCTCCCTTTGCCTGCAGCTCATGCAATTGCTTTTTCCCGGCTACCACGACAGCGGGTCGATCGGGAAAGCGGAGTTGTCCGGCCTCACACTCGACCGCGTCAACGCACTGAATGACGACCTGCGCCGCGTCTTCCAATGCGCGCTCTCCGGTCAAGATGACGTGGCCGCCACGGCCACAGCGGCCAAAATTTTCAACGAACTTCCCGCCATCCGCGCCATGCTGCAAACCGACGTCGAAGCCGCCTACGAAGGCGACCCTGCGGCGCGCACGCGCGACGAGATCATTTTGTCTTACCCCTGTCTTGAAGCCATCGCCATCCAACGCGTCGCGCACTTCCTCTACCGCCACGACATCCCGCTCGTGCCGCGCATGATGACCGAGTGGTCGCACACCCAGACCGGTATCGATATCCATCCCGGCGCGAGCATCGGCAGCCACTTCTTCATCGATCACGGCACCGGTGTGGTCATCGGCGAAACTTGCCGCATCGGTGCACACGTGAAGCTCTACCACGGCGTCACCTTGGGGGCCCGCAGCTTCGCCAAAGACGACAGCGGACGCATCAGGAAAGGGGGAAAGCGCCATCCCGACGTGGAGGACGGCGTCACCATTTACCCCAACGCCACGGTGCTTGGCGGGGAGACAGTCATCGGGCGCAACAGCACCATCGGGGGCAACGTCTTCCTCATGCACAGCGTCCCGCCGAACTCGCTCGTCTATAACGAGGAAGCCCAGGTGCGCGTGGTGAACAAAGCGGCAAAAAGCGACAACGTTGACTACTCGATCTAGCGACCCATGCCTGCCCGCGCGCTCCAGAGCGGAACAATTCACCCGGCTGAAGTCCTTCGCCAACTGCAAAACGAGGCCCGCGTCTGGGCCCTGCGCTTCGAGCTTCCGCTTTTGTCCTCGCGCGTCAGCCTGCATTGGCACGCTCGCCTGCGCACCACGGCGGGGTTGGCCCGCCTCGACGCCTCCACTATTCTGCTCAATCCCCGCCTGCTCGCCTTTCCCGGTGAACTGACCCGCACGTTCCTCCACGAACTGGCCCATCTCGTGGCCCACGCCCGCAACCCGCGGCGCCTCATCGATCCACACGGTCCCGAATGGCGGCAAGCCTGCCGGGATCTCGGCCTCGGCAACGAGAAGCGCTGCCACACCCTTCCGCTTGCCGCCCCGCGCCGTGTGGAGCGCAAACACGTTTATCATTGTCCGCAGTGCCGCCGCGAAGTCCGGCGCGTGCGTCCATTCCGACGCGCCGAAGCCTGCCTCGCCTGCTGCCGTGTCCACGCCGGCGGACGTTACGACCGAAGCTTCCGCTTCGTGCCCGGACCTGCCCCGTTGCTCAACGGAAATATCCTGCAGCAACCGGATCTTTTTCGGTTGTGACCGGGCTCCGGGTCAGCGCACTCTCCCTTTCCCTCCAATCCCCATGACCCAAAACATCGAATCCCACCTGGTCGAAAATCGCGTGGTCAAACCATCCCGCGAATTCAGCAAAAAAGCGCGGGTGAAAACCATCGCGGAGTACAAGCGCCTGCACGCTGCCTCGATCAAAAACCCGCAGAAATTCTGGGCCAAAGAGGCGGCCGAACTCCAATGGGGCCGCAAATGGAAATCCGTCCTGAAGTGGAAGGTTCCCTTCGCCCGCTGGTTCGACGGCGGCACACTCAATGTCGCCGAGAACTGCGTCGACCGCCACGCCGCCAGCGACCGTAAAAACAAAGCCGCCATCATCTGGGAAGGCGAACCGGGTGAAAAACGCACCCTCACTTACGGACAACTCCAGCGCGAAGTTTGTCTCTTTGCCAATATCCTCAAACGCAATGGGGTGAAAAAGGGCGACCGGGTCATCATCTACATGCCGCTCATCCCCGAAGCCGCCATCGCCATGCTGGCTTGCGCACGGATCGGCGCGGTGCACTCGGTCATCTTCGGCGGGTTCAGTGCGGATAGCATCCGCGACCGCATCGCCGACTGCGGCGCGACCTGCGTGGTCACGGCCGACGGTGGCTACCGCCGCGGCGCCATCGTGCCGCTCAAGCACAATGTCGATGCCGCGCTGGCCGGTGAGACGACGATCAAAAAAGTGATCGTCTTCCGTCGTGCCAACAATGAGATCCATATCCAGGAAGGACGCGATGTCTGGTGGCATCGCGAGTTGGAATACGTCAATGCCGACTGCCCGGTTGTCCACCACGACAGCGAGCACCCGCTCTTCATTCTCTACACCAGCGGATCAACCGGAAAACCCAAGGGCATCCTCCACACCACAGCCGGTTACCTCACCCAGGCCTACGCCACGACGAAATACGTTTTCGATCTCCGCGAGGACGACATCTATTGGTGCAGCGCCGACGTCGGCTGGATCACCGGCCACAGCTATCTGGTCTACGGTCCGCTGGCCAATGGCGCGACCTGCCTGATGTATGAAGGAGCGCCGAACTGGCCCGACCCGGACCGTTTCTGGCGGATCATCGAGAATTACGGCGTGACCGTTTTCTACACCGCACCGACTGCCATCCGTGCCTTCATCAAATGGGGCGACGAGTGGGTCGACAAACACAACCTCTCCTCGCTCCGCCTCCTCGGTACGGTCGGCGAACCGATCAATCCCGAGGCCTGGATGTGGTATCACCAAAAGATCGGCGGCGGACGCTGTCCCATCGTCGACACCTGGTGGCAGACCGAAACCGGCGCGATCATGATTTCCCCGCTCCCCGGTGCCACTCCGCTCAAACCCGGCACCGCGACCCTACCGTTCTTCGGCATCGACGCCGCCATCGTCGATGACAACGGCAAAGAGGTCGGACCCAACGTGGGAGGCAAACTCGTCATCCGTAAACCATGGCCTTCCATGCTGCGCACCATTTACGGCGACCGCGCTCGGTATAAAAAAACCTATTGGAGCGAAATCCCCGGGTTCTATTTTACCGGTGACGGCGCGCGCCGCGACAAGGACGGCTATTTCTGGATCGTCGGCCGCATCGACGACGTGCTCAACGTCGCCGGCCACCGTCTGGGAACATCGGAGATCGAAAGTGCGCTGGTCAGCCACCACTCGGTGGCCGAAGCGGCCGTGGTTGGACGCCCCCACGAAATCAAAGGTCAGGCGGTCGTTGCCTTCGTCACCCTCAAGGGAGGCGAAAAGCCCAGTCCCGAGTTGCGCGAAAAACTCCGCAAACACGTCGGCCACGTCATCGGCGCCATCGCCAAACCGGACGACATCCATTTCGCCGAAGCTCTGCCCAAAACCCGCAGCGGCAAAATCATGCGCCGCATTCTCAAAGAAATTGCCAGTGGCCAAGACGTCAAGGGCGACACCACCACCCTTGAGGACTTCAGCATCCTCTCGAAACTCAAGCTGCAAGATTTATAGAAAGGCAAGCCACGGATACAAGAAGATGAAAGAGGATAAGTTTTGTGCCGGCTGACACCGGCACAAAACAGAGTCTTCCGGAACGAATTGACCTGACCGCGTGTCAACGCGATCAGATCTAATCCTAGCCGTTCATCTTCTGTTATCCGTGGCCTGCCTTTTCCTGTCTCCAATTTCCCGGAACAAACGTTAATCTTCACACATGGACAAATTCCTCATCACCGGCGCATCAAGCGGCATTGGCCGCGCAGTTGCCACCCGCCTCGCCGCCCGCGGAGCCAAACTCACTCTCAGCGGCCGCTCGGAAACCAAA
>ERZ889217.200-NODE-200-length-39902-cov-22.507516_pt1 | contig 39902 bp, 39 predicted proteins | sample MGYA00521098_ERZ889217 | MGnify/ENA primary metagenome ERZ889217 (study PRJEB32303, sample SAMEA104408613) | aquatic metagenome | biome: Brackish water; feature: Pelagic; material: water | place: Baltic Sea | collected 2014-06-10T22:04:00 | depth 2,362 m ... | reverse complement strand
AAGACCGCTAGTTCTGGTTCAGGTAAAAAGAAGTCTGCCCCTGCGAAGGCGCCAACTTCAAAAGCAGGCAAGTAACTAAGCCTGAGCGTCTTTTATCAACTCGGGCTAGCCAAAATCTATTTGATCCAACTAACGTCAAGTTATGACTGAACTTAAGACCCCCGAAAATTTTGCAAGAACTATTGGTGAATTAAAAAAATCCGGATGGAAATCAGTTGTAGTTAAAGAAGAAATTCGGAAAAACGCCGTTGCCAAGATAACTGCTGGCGAACAATTATTTGATGGCGTTCTTGGTTATGAAGAAACAGTCATGCCACAGCTTGAGAACGCCTTACTTGCTGGCCACGACATCGTGTTTCTGGGTGAGCGTGGTCAAGCCAAGACACGAATCATTCGCTCGTTAATTTTTCTACTTGACGAGTGGATGCCAATTGTTTCAGGAAGTGAGATCAACGACGACCCGTATGCGCCGGTGTCGCGTCAATCGCGTGAACTAGTTGCGCAGCACGGCGATGCCACACCAATTTCATGGGTGCATAGAAGCATGCGATACGGTGAGAAACTTGCAACCCCTGACACATCAATTGCCGACCTGATTGGCGAAGTTGACCCGATCAAGGTTGCCGAGGGTCGCTATCTCAGTGATGAGTTGACTTTGCATTACGGTTTAGTTCCGCGCTGCAACCGTGGTATTTTTGCCATTAACGAACTTCCAGATCTCTCTGAGCGAATTCAAGTTGGTTTATTGAATGTTCTCGAAGAGCGCGATATTCAAATTCGTGGCTACAAAATTCGTCTACCAATTGATTTGATGTTGGTCGCCTCGGCCAACCCCGATGACTACACAAATCGTGGAAGAATCATCACGCCACTCAAAGATCGATTTGGTAGCCAAATTCGCACGCACTATCCACTTGACATCGAAACCGAAATCGCAGTTGTGCGCCAAGAGTCGCGCCCAGCCAGCATCGGCTCGGTTCAGGTTCGCTCGCCAAAGTTCATGGAAGAAATCATTGCCACGATAAGCCATCTCGCTCGAGCCAACAGCCAGGTCAATCAACGCAGCGGCGTTAGTGTTCGTTTAACTACGAGTAATCAAGAACTGCTGTGTGCAAATGCAGTTCGTAGGGCATTGCATGCGGGTGAGACCGATGTGGCTCCGCGAGTTAGTGATCTAGATGCGCTCGCTGCCTCAACCGCAGGAAAAATTGAAATCGATGCTGTCGAAGATGGTCGCGAAGGTCAGATTTTTCAGCAACTGGTACGCGGAGCAGTACTACAAGTTTTTAAACAGCACAGCGATTTAGAAAATCTCCGTGCAGTCGCAGAAGAGTTCAGTGAAGGTGTTGTCGTGCAAACTGGTGAAGATATTGTTTCGACCGACTATGTTGCACTCCTCGAAAAAATGCCGGCGCTTCGCACCTCTGTAAATGGTCTCACAAATGGCGATGAATCTCCGGCGGCCATCGCAAGTGCAGTTGAATTTGTGCTTGAAGGTTTGCACCTCTCAAAGCGTTTGAACAAAGATGCGACTGCCGGTCGAGCGGTTTATCGCGCTAAAAATTAATTGCTAACTGGCCGCTGCGTCCAGATTTCGGTGGTGTCATGGCGTTCAGCAAGAACTGGTCGACCTATAAGCACCGAGACATTGATCGGATCATTGAAACCATGAAGTTTGATTGCATCGTGGGGTTGCGCCTTAACCCCCTGTGGTAAGTCGAAAATTTGTTCGGTCGCAATCAAAACGCCGACTCCCGCGGCGCTATCACAAAGTCTTGCTGCAAGGTTCGGTGCTGGGCCAATGTAATCGTCGCCCTCAAACAACATTGTGTCACCCGTGGCAATTCCGATACGCAGTTTCAGTGGCGCGCAAACAGTTTCTGCTCGGCGGTCAAGTTCTAAGGCAAATGTAACGCCCTCAATTTGCTCGACAGCCACGGCCATCAATCCGTCACCAAGAAACTTGTCGATTCGCACGCCACGCTCTGAGGCAATTGCTCGGGCTACGGAACGAAATTCAGCCAGCAGAGCGGTCGCCTTGCGGTCACCGTTGGTCTCCATATAGTTCGTAAACCCAGAAAGGTCTACGAAAATAAAAGTTCTAGGAAATCTCATACGAATTCTCAGTCTACGGCTCTCGGTACTAGCGTTCGCTTGTGGCTAATCGCTTTAAATATTCGCGTTGGGACGGAACTCAGCGCGGTTTTGAATTCGACGCACAAAACATTGTTGATGAAATAACTGACGACCTGTTGTACCACGGAGATGTCAACGCAGCACTGCGTAGGTTGATGCAAGAAGGAATGCGAAACGAGCGGGGCGAGCAATTAATGGGACTTCGTGAAATGATGCAACGCTTACGTGAGCGCCGCGAAGAGATAAAAGATCGTGGTGATTTGGGCGGCGTTTATAGCGAAATTGCCGCAGAACTAGATGATCTCGTAGACGAAGAGCGACACGCGATTGCCGATGCACTTATGGCGGCTGAAAAATCAGGTGATCAACGTCGTGCTGAAATCGCCAAAGAGTCGGCCCAAGAGCGCAATTTTCGTCTTGACATGTTGCCAAGTGATCTTGCAGGCAAAATCAACGAACTTGAGCATTACGACTTTCAATCGTCTGAATCAAAGCAGCGATTCGAGGCGCTCCTCGAAAAACTTCGCCAGCAAATGATGCAACAAATGCTTGACCAGATGTCTGGTGCCGTTGAACAAATGACTCCTCAGGACATGCAAAGAATGAAAGACATGATGGCGGCGTTAAACGAGATGCTTGAATCTCGAGAACGCGGCGAAGAACCAAAATTTGAGCAGTTCATGCAGGATTTCGGTGATTTTTTTCCTGAAAATCCGCAGACGCTGGATGAATTGCTTGAAATCATGGCACAACGAATGGCAAATGCCCAAGCGATGTTGAATTCAATGACTCCCGAGCAGCGCGACCAGATGCGTCAACTTAGCGAAAAACTTCTAGAAGATATGGATTTACGTTGGCAAATGGATCAACTTTCACAAAAACTACAGGGATTGTTTCCACAAAAAGGCTGGGGTCAATCGCATGAGTTCACCGGTGATGAGCCGATGGGTTTTGGTCAGGCGATGCAGTCAATGCAAGAGCTCGGTGAACTTGATCAATTAGATAATTTGTTGCGTAACGCGTCATCACCATCAGCCTTGGCTGAAGCCGACTTGGAGCGTGTTCGTGAACTGTTGGGCGAAGATGCCGCGAAGTCGCTCGAGCAAATGTCTCAATTGACAAAGAAATTAAAAGACGCGGGGTTGATTGATCAGATAGAAGGCAAGCTTGAACTCACACCCAGTGGCTTGCGAAAAATTGGCGCGAACGCTTTACGCGATGTGTTTGGTTCTCTTGAAAAAGATCGTCTTGGGCAACACCAAGTTGAGCGTCTGGGTGTCGGACACGAGCGAACTTACGATACAAAGCCCTATGAATACGGAGACCCGTTTCAGTTAGATTTGCAACAAACCTTGCGCAACGCATTGAAGCGTCAAGGTTCAACACTTCCGCTTAAATTGTCGGCTGACGACTTTGAAATCGAACAGACAGAACACCTGACGCGATCTTCGACCGTATTGATGCTCGATCTTTCGTTGTCGATGCCGATGCGCGACTACTTTTTACCGGCGAAGAAAGTTGCAATGGCTTTGCATTCTTTAATGAGCACGCAGTTTCCGCGTGACTATTTGGGTATTGTCGGCTTCAGCGAAGTAGCGCGCGAACTCACCCCACAGCAGTTGCCAGAGGTCTCGTGGGACTTTGTGTACGGCACCAACATGCAGCACGGGTTTATGTTGGCTCGAAAAATGTTGTCACGTCAGAGTGGTACCAAGCAAATAATTATGATCACCGATGGCGAACCGACGGCCCATATTTCAAAGTCGGGAGATGTGTTTTTCAATTATCCGCCAGTTCGTGAAACGGTTGAAGCAACCTTGAGCGAAGTCATGCGGGCAACCCGCGAAGGCATACGGATAAACACTTTCATGCTCGATGCATCGCGCGCGTTGCAGGCGTTTATCGAGCAACTTACCGCCATTAATCATGGTCGAGCATTCTTCACCAGTCCAGAAAATCTTGGTGAATATTTGCTTGTTGATTTCATCGAGCACAAGCGACAACTTTCTCGGCATCGGGGTTCGCGTCGCGCCAGCTGAGATAGATTTGCATTTTTTAGATTTTGGGGCTAAATTACATACTTGTAGTTACAAGGTGCTATCGCGACTTATCGTCGCCGTTAGACCCGAAAAGTTTTTACCCAGGGGACAAATTGGATTTTAGAGCGAACAGATCATCGAGCGGCGACCATGCTTGGCAAGACGAAGCAAACTGTTTAGGTGTCGACCCAGATCTATTTTTTCCAGAACGCGGTGCATCAACTCGCGAAGCCAAAGAAGTTTGTCGCGGATGTGTTGTCAAAGATGATTGTCTTGAATATGCCCTTGAAAATGGCGAGAAATTCGGTATCTGGGGTGGACTTTCCGAGCGTGAGCGTCGTCGTCTGCGTCGTCAACGTGCACAAGGCACTCGCAACATCGCCAGCGCCTAAGCGCCGTTAATTACTCTCAGAATCGACAGCGGGTATACGCAGCGATACCGTTTACTCCAAGTTTTGCAACGCGCGATTGCGCGCAGCCAGGCACCATTCGATCGTCTTTTCTTTGCTTAAATCAAGTTCAGACCATCGCGATTTTGTAATTTGAGTCAACACTCGTGCTGGCACGAGACCGACTAATTCGGCACGACTAATCTCTGCGTGCTTAGCAATTTCGTCAAAAACAAATTCAGGTCCGGCAACATCGGGGGCGATCAAGTTCATGCTCACTTGAATCTCTTCACCCAGTTTTAGTCCGAGAGTTCGCACTTCGCGGCTGCGCAACTCGCGGGCTATCCGGCGACCTTCTTCAAGAGTCGAATTTTTCAGCCAGACGTTGTAGGCCACAAGAATTTGTCTTGCTCCCACACAAATTGCACCAGCCGTCGGGTGAGCTTTGTGTGGCCCAAAGTCGGGCGATAAGTCAACGAATGCTCGCTTGCGAACCTCGGGTAGGTCACGCTCTGGGCCATAGACGAAACTTGGAATATTCAGTTCGCTTGCCGCAAACTCGGCGAACTCGTTGCGAGCATTAATCGCTTCTTCAATCGTCGAACTTTCAAGTGGCACAAATGGAACAACATCAATGATGCCAATTCTTGGATGAACACCGACATGTTCAGATAAATCAAATTGTTCGGCGCAAATTTTGGCAAGTTGGTGAGGGGTTTTAGAACCAACGATTGTGAACACGCTGCGATGGTGGTGAAAATCACTATGAATATCCAGCACATCATGGCCGATTTGACTTCGAATATTGGCAATCGCCTCTAGGCGACGTCCTTCGCTGATGTTTATAACGCATTCAAGCATCTGTAATTCTTAGCGCACTTTTAGTGGGTGATGCTAGAGTTGACGTATGTTTAACGGCCCTGAAATCTGGATCATCATCTTGCTTGTTGTAGTGCTTTTCGGTGGATCACGTCTTCCAAAAATTGCTCGCAACCTCGGCAAAGCCCAAAGCGAACTCAAAAAGGGTCTTGCTGAAGGTATCGCCGACTCAAAAAAAGATGAAACTCCAAAAACCGACAGTAAATAATTCGCTTATTCAATCGCGACGATTTTTACTTTCGTCCCGAGCACATCGCTAAGTAGTCCTCGTCGTTCATTTGCTGCGTAAAGATTAAGTTCTAAATCAAATTTTGTTGATGCTTTAACAAAGATCAGCAGTTGTTCATCTTCTGATCTAGTAGAAACTTTTTTCACCCGTCCATCTTGAGTGCGATCGAGCCCGATTGCGATTCGCAGTAAACCAGCCAGAGCACGCACGATGTGCTGATCAGATTCAGAAAGCAAAGCGAACTCAGGGTGCGAATCTTTGGGCACGCTCTTTCGGTGGTAGCGAGCAATTTGTGCGATCAACTCAATTTCGCGATCCGTGAGTCCGACTAGTTCTGAGTTGCGAATTACATAATATGAGTGCAGGTGATGTTTTGAATGTGAAACCACCACGCCGACATTTGTCAGAAGTGCTGCTGCTTCAAGATATCTTCGGCATGACTCATCAAGATCTAATTTCTTTTGCAGATTTTCAAAAAGTGACAAAGCGATTTTGGCGACATTTCTACTGTGTGCTGGTTGGTCATCACAACGGTCGGCTAGTTGCCGCACACTCGTTAGTGCCGGGTCAACGCCATCTGGGTGATCGAGTAAGTCTTGTCGCTGCAGAGTGTCAAAAAGCACGCCTTCGCGTAATGCATAATCTGAATAAGTAAAGTTCGCGACCCCAAAAGACAATGCGATGCCTTCCAAAATTATCGCCCCAGCCAAAATAATGTCAGCACGAGAAGACTCAAGGTCAAAGACTTTTTCTCGTTGCTTTACGGTTGGTTGATCTGCCAGTAATTCAACAACTTTGCTTATATCTTCGGCTGCGAACTCATAGCGGTTGAAAGATTTCGGCTCTGTTTGTCTATTCTGTCTGGCGATCAGTTTGGCGATCGCTTCAATCGTGCCAGAAGAGCCAACCGCCACATCGAAGCCAAGTTGAACAACTTGCGGCTCGATGGTTGACAGCATCGACCGTACAAATTTCCGACAACTCCCTAGCGCGCTCGGATGTAAAACTTCTGTTGCAAAAAATCGGTCTGTTAAGCGAACCGCACCCAGTTTGAAACTTCGTGATAGTAAGATTTTTTCTCCGACAGCCACAACAATTTCGGTCGAGCCACCGCCGATATCGCATAACAGCATTTGTCGTTCACCGATCGCGATTGCGTGTCTTACGCCCAGATGAATAAGGCGAGCTTCTTCAATGCCTGAAATAATCTCGATTTCTACATCCGCTTCTTTGCGTGCACGCTTGATAAATTCGTTGCGATTTTGGGCTTCGCGTACGGCACTAGTCGCGACGGCACGTAATTTTGCGTTGTGTACATCGGCGATCGCTCGCATACGAGCCAGCGCGGCGATACCTCGATCAATCGCATCTTGCTCAAGCAGCTTCATGTCCCCTGAACCATGGCCTAGGCGAATAACTTCTTTTTCGCTGGTGATTACCTCGAAACCAGTTTCAACGGGTTTGGCAACAACCAAATGAAAACTATTTGTGCCGATATCAAGGGCAGCAAACGTTCCTTCAGATTTAGACCACACGATTGATCATCTTAGAATGAGATTGTTTGACGGTAGGATTCAATGCCGAATCGAGGTACCTCATGTCGAACTTTGCTGAACCAACAACTCTCAATGAGCCGCCGCGCGGTCATGCCCGAATTGTTTACTTGGGTTCGGTTTCACCGCATTGGGAGGTCTACGGCGACTATGGAGACCAGAACCTGCTTGAAGATTTCCGAGCCAGAGTTCTTGCCAGGTTGATTCTTTTGCCACGAAATGATCCTCAATTTCGCCGAAACCAAGAGCGAGTTAGCAAGGATGCTGAGCGTGAACGAATCAGTATCGAGTGGGAGTTGGGCTATCCAGTTTCGTCAGAGGCAACTTCTGCGCCAGCGGCAACTGTCTCAACTGAAGTGGCCTCGACGCCAAGCGAATAGTCGTATCGCGACACTTGCGGCTAAACAGCAAAGATTATTCATTATTTGCGACAGCCCAGTATGTCGCTGAAGTGAAATCAAAGTGACATCTTGGCGAAATCGAATATCGGCGGTTTATCGATCCGCTCAAAATTCATACGCTGGAAGTATTGAACCCAAAAATATAAATCGCTATATCAACCGTGAATTAAGTTGGCTTGATTTCAACGACCGAGTTCTCGCACTTGCCTCCGACGAGAATATTCCATTATTAGAGCGGTGTCGATTTGTTGCGATTTGTTCGTCTAATCTCGATGAGTTTTACCAAATTCGAGTTGCCGCACTAAAAGATCAAGTTGCCGGAGACGTGTCGACCAAAACTCCCGATGGGCGCTCGCCACTTGAACAACTCAAAGAGATTGCTTTGCGTACGCAGAGTTTTATTCAGAGACAAGAAGATGTCTGGACAAGAAAAATTCTGCCTGAACTTGAGTTATTTGATGTTCGAGTGCAGAGTTGGTTACAACTCTCTGCCAACGAAAAAACCGAACTCTCTAAAGATTTTGATCAGAGAATTTTTCCGGTTCTGACTCCATTGGCAGTCGATCCTGCGCATCCTTTTCCGTATATATCGAATCTCACATTAAATCTGGCCGTCGTGGCTAGTGATCCGAATTCAGGCGAGAAAAGATTCGCACGATTGAAGATTCCTAAAAATATTAGTCGGTTTATGCGCGTCGGAAAGTCGAACAACTTTGTGTTGCTCGAAGAATTGATCGCAGCAAATCTCGGTCGGTTGTTTCAGGGAATGACGATCGAGCAATGTTTTGTTTTTCGTGTTTCACGCAACGCAGATCTTTCGCTCGATGACGAAGATGCCGAAGATCTTCTTGCTGCAGTCGAGGTTGAGTTGCGTCGTCGTAGGTTTGGTCGGGCCGTACGACTTGAAGTTCCTCATGGCACCGACCAGTCGGTTATTGACTTGATGTGTGAAGAACTCGAACTTGACCCTGACGACGTCACTTATCATCACAGCATCATTGAGATGAGTTGTCTCTCGCAGTTAGCCTCGCTTGACATTTCGAGTTTGCGGTTTCAGCCATGGCCACCGTTAACAGCAGGGCGCCTGGCGGCCGCCGAATTTAACGGGCAAAGTATTTTCCAAGTGATCCGTGAGCGACAACTGCTCGTTCATCATCCACACGAGTCTTTTGCATCCTCTGTAGAGACATTTGTTGAGCAAGCCTCAAATGATCCAAAGGTGCACTCGATCAAAATGACCTTGTATCGCACTTCTGGTGACTCATTAATCGCCAAACACTTAGTTCGCGCCGCCGAGTCGGGAAAGCAAGTTGCGGTGGTTCTTGAACTCAAAGCACGCTTTGACGAAGCCAGAAACATCGCCTGGGCAAAAGAACTTGAGTATGCGGGAGTGCATGTTACATATGGCATCGTCGGCCTGAAAACTCATTCAAAATGTATTTTGGTCGTGCGAGAAGATAGCGACCAGATGCGCAGGTACGTGCACATCGGTACAGGAAACTACAACTCGACTACAGCGCGCGTGTACGAAGACATCGGGTTTTTTACTTGCGAAGATGCGATCGGTGCCGATGCGACGGAGCTATTCAACTATTTAACTGGTTACGCCCGAGAGCCGGACTATAAACGACTGTTTGTTGCGCCACACCAATTACGACCCAAACTTATAGAACTGATAAAGCGTGAAGCCTCTTTTAAAGATGACGGTCGAATCACGATGAAGATGAACTCTATTTCTGATCCCGCGATTATTGAGGCGTTATATGAGGCCAGTAACGACGGCGTAAAAATTGAGTTGATCGTTCGTGGTATCTGTTGTCTGCGCGCTGGCGTGCCGGGAATGTCGGAGAACATCACGGTTCGATCAATCCTTGGTCGATATCTCGAGCATTCTCGGATATATAGGTTTGCTCACGGTTACGACGATTCATCGCCACTTCACCTGATTGGATCGGCTGATTTGATGGGCCGTAACTTGGACGGTCGAGTCGAAGTTCTCGTGCCCCTGACACACACAAAGCATCGGGCATGGCTAGATAAAGTGCTCGGGTTTTTATTGGCAGATCAGGTCGGTCATTTTGCTCTTGGAAGCGACGATAAATGGACCAAAGTTTTAGGTCATGGGCAAACAGGGGATGCCCAACAGAGTTTGCATGAGTGGGTGGTTGCGACCCAATTGCGTTGACCGGGCAGTCTGTTCACTTTCTTGTCACTTGCCAGACGACTGCAGTTCACTAAACAAGGACTACCGTTATTCATAAGATTTGAAGACTAGTTATAAGTGTTCAAGTGAAAGGAGTCGCCAAATGGACGAAATTCGTAAAAATTTCCATAATGATCTTGATTCGGTAAGGTCCGAGGTAATTCGACTTGGCGCATCGTTAACTGAAGCGATACCACGAGCCACCGCAATTCTTCTTAGCGGTGATCTTGAAGGTGCTGATTATTTAGTACAAGCAGATGACGAATTTGATTCTCGATCTGCAGAACTCGAAGCCTTGTGTTTTGAAATTTTGGCACTTCAGGCACCGGTTGCCGCCGATCTTCGACAAATTATTGCAATCATCAAGATCGCCGGAGAACTTGAGCGCTCAGCAGATCTGGTCGTAAATATTTGTAAAGCAGCAAGACGAATTTATGGCCACGGCATTGATCCAATGTTGCGAGGTGTGATTTCTAAGATGAGTGAACAGGCCCAGAAACTTTTTGAATCAACAATGGAGGCGTTTGAAGAAAACGATGCCGCCAAAGCCGCCGCAATCGACGATATGGATTCTTACTTAGATAGTTTGCATCGCCAGTTCATTCAACAAATTTTTGAATCACATTCACATTCAAAAATTGATCTTCAAGTCGCGGTGCAGTTGGCCGTCGTCGCACGCTTTTATGAACGAATTGGTGATCACGCGGTCAATGTAAGCGAGCGAACGCGATTTATCGTGACTGGTTGGGTTCGAGAACGGGATGGAATTAATCGGTACAAGGCCCGTGTCGGAGACCAAACTGGCGAGATTGAGATCAAAACCGAGCGCAAATAGCTTGATCTAACTAAATATGGCCGTTGTTTTCTTTTTAGCAGGCGTAATTTGTGCGGCATTGATCGCTTTTCTTGTTTCAAAACGGTCCACCAAAGAAATTCAACTAGCGATCAATCAAACGGGTTTGATAAAACAACCCGAAGCGCCCAACTCGCTTGCGCACTTAATGGAAGTTCTCGACTTATTGACAATTGGTGTAATCGTTCTTGACAGAAAGTCGGATCGAAAACTCAGAAACAATGCCGCATCTTCAATGACAGGTATCAGATATGTGGATATTTTGATTGACCAAGCAGTTGATGAAATGATTACCCAAGTTGAGCAGACTGGGTCTGGCGATCGAATCCTTGAAGCAGTCGCAGGAACAACACGATTTCTGCAGATTCGGGGTTATGGGTTAGACAAAGAAAGAATAATCGTGACGGTCGAAAACATCACCGCGAAATCGCGAATCGAGACCGTGCAAACCGACTTTGTTGCTAATTTGAGTCACGAGTTGAAAACACCTATCGGCGCCGTCGCCGCATTGGCAGATTCTTTAAATGGTGAAACTGAAACTGAGGTCGTTTGGCGACTTGCAGAAAGAATTGTCTCCGAGTCACATCGCATGGCGCGAATAGTGGATGACCTGCTTGATTTGTCGCGAATTGAATTTAGCGGAACAGAGGATTGGGCAGAAGTTGACCTTGCACTAGTTCTGATTGAGGTCGTTAGCACCAACCAGCATGCAGCCAAGCGACAAGGTCTGGGGCTGTCATTGACGGGAGCACCTAAATTAGAAGTACTTGGAGACAGATCGCAACTACTTTCTAGTATGTCAAACCTCGTTGACAATGCGATCAAATATAGCGAACCTGGCGGAGTGGTTGCTATTCAAAGTTCGATTGTCGGTCAAGAAGTTGTTGTCGCGATAACAGATCACGGAATCGGCATATCAAAACAACACCAAGATCGAATCTTTGAGCGCTTCTATCGGGTTGACAAAGCTAGAAGTCGGGCCACAGGAGGAACCGGCTTGGGTCTATCAATTGTTCGCCACATAGTTTCAGAACACGGAGGCACTATTGAAGTCGTCTCAGAAGAAGGAGTCGGTTCAACTTTTACAGTTCGACTCCCACACGTCGTGCGAGAACAAACAAACGACTCAACCACCACCACAGGAGTTTTAATATGACGATAACTAATTCGCTACCAACAATTTTGGTCGTCGACGACGAAGAGTCGTTTATCGAAGCACTCAAAGTCGGTTTAAAGCGTGAGGGGTTTCGAGTTGAAGTGGCCCGTGACGGCGCCGAAGCACTCGCCATGTTTGATGAAATTCGTCCAGATGCTGTTTTGTTAGATGTGATGTTGCCGAAAATCTCTGGTACGGATGTTTGTCGTGAAATTCGAAAGAAGAGTACGGTGCCAATCATTATGGTTTCGGCCAAGGGAGCCGAAATTGACGCTGTTGTAGGTCTTGAAGTTGGGGCAGATGACTACATTGTCAAGCCGTATCGTCTGCGAGAACTTGTCGCACGATTGCGAGCCGCGTTGCGTCGCGGCGTTCTGTCAAGCACGGCAGATGCAAGCTTTGGTATCGGAACAGTCTCGATAGGCGGAGTTTCTATTGATCCAGAACAACATGTCGTGACGATTCGTGGAGATGTCACGAAACTACCGTTAAAAGAATTTGAACTACTTTATATTTTGATGTCTAACGCTGGTCGTGTATTGACCCGAGAGACATTGATAGACCGAGTTTGGGGAAATGACTACTTCGGTGACACCAAAACTTTGGATGTACATGTGAAGCGGTTGCGAGCGAAAATCGAAAAAGAGCCTTCAGATCCACAACTCGTCGTGACCATCCGCGGACTGGGCTATAAATACGAGAAAATAGTCGCATAGCAATTTCGAGCTCAGGGCTTACACCAGCATCTCCACTTAGACGACTCGGGCGTGTACATGCACTTACCGCATGCGGCGAAGCCGCATTTGCGATCGCACTCGCTGATTCACTTTTCTTGTCTATTAGTCCAGATGCTGCCCGCAGCAAAGTTTTGCTGTTTTTGGCGGTCAGCCTTGCACCGTTTGCAGTGATCGCCCCATTCATTGGGCCAGTAATTGATCGTGTTCCTGGGGGAAGGCGGATCACTGTATTGATCGTCAATGTTTTGAGATGCGTCACCGTTGTTTTAATGATTCAGCGAATCAACTCTGTCGCGTTGTTTCCACTTGCGTTTATCTCGCTTGTACTTTCGCGAACATACGCTGTGAGCAAAACTGCATTAGTCCCAACACTGGTTGGTAGCGATCAAGAGTTAGTAGCCGCAAACGGAAATCTTGGCTTGCTTGCTGGACTTGTCGGATTTTGTGCCGCCGTGCCGGCAGGACTGCTACAACTAGTTGACTCGCGTTTAACGCTCTCAATGTCGGCGTTGATGTTTGGATTAGCAGGTTTGGTCTCACTTCAGTTACCGCGCCATGTTGCAACGACACCTGACACGGCCAACGACGCCGAAATTACCGAGTTAAAGGGTTCGGGTGTTCGTCACGCAGCGTTGGCAATGATGCTTCTGCGCGGAATAGTTGGCTTCTTGTTTTTTCATGTTGCGTTTTGGTTGCGTGATGAGCAGGCAGGGACTGCTTGGTTTGCACTGGCACTCGGTCTGTCGTCGCTTGCGACGATGCTGGCAAACGCAGTTTCACCGTTATTGCGGCGTTGGATTTCTGAGCGAACAATGATGACACTGTCACTAGCGGTGATCAGTGTGACTGGAGTTCTCTCTGGAGTTCTCGGCGGTATAACTGCCGGAATAGTTTTGATCGCAGTTTGTAATGGCATGGGTTCAATTGGTCGCCTTGCATTTGAATCAATCATCCAACGCGAAGCACCAGATGCAAATCGCGCTCGAACTTTTGTTAAGTTCGAAACAATCAATCAACTTATTTGGGTGTGTGCGGGGTTGGCCGCAGTGGTTTTTACATTTTCGGGTGCAGTCGGTTTTGCGATTGTTGGTGTTGCAAGCGCGATGGGACTGATCTATTTTCTCTCGGCAAATTTCGGTGTGGCTAAAAGTTGATTCTTTCTAACCACAAGCCAGGTGCAACGATTTCATTGACTGTCGGCAAATTGCCAGTTTTTGACCATAGCCCCGAGAGACCGTCAAATCCGGCGCGTTCAATTACTCCACCAATAAATGCATGTCCTTCGTCCATTTGTTTGGTCGTCAGTCGCAAGCCAAGAAGTTGTTCAACAAATTGATCCTGAGAGCGAGCCTCTACTCGGCGTCTGCGCACGGCTTCAGAGATTTGCGAACCAGTACCGATAATTCGTTCGGCAACAGTGTCGACAACATGATCGACATAGCCAACTATCGCACTTATCATTGCGTCAAGTTTTGGTGCAAGTATTTCTTGCTCTGGTGATCGAACAGCGCCAAGTAGCAAACTTGGATCGCCAAGAAGCTTTTGCATCATTGCGGCTGGGTCACTGCTGGTTATATCGATCTTGCTCAAACGTTCGGCCAGAGCATTTGGGCTGGGTTTAAATCCACTCACATGTTTTTTAACGGCGTCTGTGATTGTCGCCCGAATATGTTGATTCTGATAAATGGCATGAAAAGTAAGTTCTTGTACAAGCAGCCACATCTGCATATCAGAGATGTTGATACTCCAATCATTGGCGAATTCTTCGCAATTGCGCGCAACAAACAAAAGTTGCTCGTGTGGTTCGCGCGGTAACGGCAAATCGTATTGTCCGAATGCGCGCAACGCGAGTTGCCCAATCATTGAGCCAACTGACATGCCGAGCATCGCAGGGGCCATCATTTTTATGAGGTTTCCCATCATCGCGTTAATCTCGCCAGTGTGATCCGTTTCGCTCAATGACTCCTGGTCATCTACTGGTTGAATAACCGTTTGTTCTGAGATAGAAGTCGCGAATTCTGTGAACAGCGGTTTGTAACTTGCGAGCGTATGGTGGACCCACATTGAACGATTCACGACGTCTATCAGCGGCACATCTCCCGTGCGACTAGTTACTAAACCAGTTACATCACGAACATGCAGATCGGCAACAGCAGCGAACTTTTGAATTGCAATTCTGACGGCCGGGTCGACATTCGGTTCACCAGTTGAGTTCGAAGTTGAATTTACTGCGGTCGTCATTGCAATCTGGCGTGCCATGTCCCAATGGACTGGCGCTTGACTTGACATCGCCTTCATAATCTCGGCAAAAAAAGGTACGCCTGATGGCTCTTGCTCTTGTGGATTCTGAGACATGGACTGATGCTATGCAGACCGTACACTTAAAACCGATGTCGAATAAGCAAATTATCAAAAACGACGATACTTGGCTTGAATTGACCGAAAGTATTTTGAATGTTGGCGATGTATACGACTGGTCAGTTCTTCCATCTTGTGGAGCCGTAGTTGTGTTTTCTGGGGTCGTGCGCGATCATGCCGAAGGTAGAACAGATGTCACTTCGCTGACTTATGAGGCTTACAACACACAAGTAGTTTCGAAACTTCAATTGATAGTCGATGAGATGCGTGCGAGGTGGATTGATCTCGGACGTGTCGCACTAATCCACCGCGTCGGAAATCTAGTTCTTGGTGAGTCATCAGTTTTAGTATCAGTATCGTCGCCGCATCGTCCCGAGGCTTTTTCGGCTGCACAATTTGCGATTGACACGCTGAAAGAGTCGGTTCCAATTTGGAAACAAGAACATTGGAAGCAAGGTTCGGATTGGGGCACCAATAGCAACGAGATTTCTCGCCCACGAACTGGTCTTTCTGTAGATAGTTCGGTTCAGTGATGATCCTCGCAGCTTCGTCACTCGCTGTTTTCTTTGCGGCAATTTCAATCGTCAGTGCGTTGGCGCTTGCGTTTTTAGCCTTAACTCGAGAGCGAAAACCACTTTCACCGCAAGGAGCCGAGGCATTTCATCGCCATCTAGATGCTCTCTCAAGTCTCTCGCGAGATAAAGTTCGCAGGCAGTTGCGCGAAGCCAATGATCGAAATAGTAAGAATCAATAATGGCTAAAGACCTTGCAATTGACCTCGGTACTGCAAACACCCTTGTTTACAGAAAAGGTGACGGGATCGTAATCAATGAACCGTCCGTGATTGCTGTCAATCGAAAATCCGGAGACGTTCTTGCCACTGGTGATGAAGCGTGGCATATGATCGGGCGAACTCCCGGACACATCGTCGCCGTTCGCCCGTTGCGTGGTGGCGCTATTACCGACTTTGAAGTCACCGAAAAAATGATTCGATTGTTGCTACAGCGCGCCGGTGTGTCGCGATTTTCTCGTCCAAAAGTTTTGATTTGCGTGCCATCAGCAATTACCGAAGTTGAGCGTCGAGCTGTTACAGATGCAACGCGCAGGGCGGGTGCGGCCGATGCGCAGTTACTTGAGCAACCAATCGCTGCGGCGATTGGCGCCGACTTGCCGATTAATGAGCCCGTTGGAAACCTGGTAATCGACATCGGAGGTGGCACAACTGAGACCGCAGTAATAAGTTTGGGAGGCATTGTTGCCCTTGAGGCGGTGCGAGTTGGAAGTTTTGATATTGACTCTGAGATTCAAGCGTTTGTGCGCCGCAGCCATGGAATCGCAATTGGCGAGCGCACCGCCGAGATGATCAAGAAAACTGTCGGAAGTGCACTCCCGATGCCAAATCTCCCAGATGCAGAGGTACGAGGGCGAGATTTAGTTTCAGGTTTGCCCAAAACTATTGTTTTGACGGCCACCGAAATTCGTGAAGCAATAGATCCGGTAGTTACCCAGATGGTTGAATCGGTGATTCGATGTCTTGGGGCTGCTCCACCAGAGCTAGCGCAAGATTTTCTTAAACGAGGAATGTATCTAGTCGGTGGCGGAGCACTTTTAACTGGGATGGGAGAACGCATCGCAAGGGATACGAATGTGCCGATAGTACTTTCAAATGATGCCCTTGAGGCCGTAGTTCTGGGTGCTGGCCATTGCGTCGAGAACTTCTCTGAGTTGCGTTCGTTATTTATGGACTCGCGCCGAGATCTTAATGAATGACGTGGTTTGCACTTCAATTAACTAGACGAGTTAGTCCTTCTTGCACAACAGTCACCGCGAGTTCGCCTGACTCGGTAAAAATTGATCCACTGGCAATGCCGCGGGCGTTCGAAGATGAAATTGCAAGTTGGTCGTAGAGCAGCCACTCATCAGCGCGGAACGGTCGATGAAACCACATGACGTGATCCAGACTTGCCATTTGTATTCCTTGGTCGGTCCACGAGCGACCATGTGGCAAAAGTGTGGTGTCTAAAAGCGACATATCGCTTGCATAAGTAACGATGCACGCATGCAACACCGGGTCGTCAGGAAGTTTTCCATCGGCGCGCATCCAAAGTCTCTGACCTGCACTTACGATATTTTTTCTCGAAATCGGATCAGAGTCGATGTACCGCAAATCGATTGGTCTTGGGTGGTCGAACCAGTCACCCATTTTGTCTTTGTATGGTGTCATTCTTTCTTTGAAGTCGGGAAGTGATTCGGCTTTCGGCAAATCGATCGGCATTTGTATGTGGTGTTCTAGACCCTCTTCATGAATTTGAAAACTTGCCTGCAAGTTAAAAATCGCCTTGCCATGTTGAATTGCAATCACACGGCGAGTCGTAAAACTTTTGCCATCGCGAATGCGATCAACTTCATAGAGAATCGGCACAGTCGGATCACCTGGGCGCAAAAAATACGCGTGTAGTGAGTGAACATGTCGTGTTTTGTCGTCGACTGTTCGTGATGCGGCGATTAATGCTTGGCCGGCAACTTGACCGCCAAAAACTCTCTGCCGATTTTCATCAGGCGATACACCGCGAAAGATATTTACTTCAATAACTTCAAGATCCAATAATTTTATGAGGTCATCAAGTGGTGATTGCACTGCTCTATTCTGACATGTAATTTCGTCTGTTCTTTTACTTTCAGACCGCTTTTGAGGTTCGCAGGTCGCAGATACGATCAACTAAGTGAGTATCGTCTGGAACGCACAACGTGTTGGTGCTGGGCTAGACGAAATAGAAATTGCAAGACCAGTCTTAATTGACCGCGTCAGAAAGCTTTTAGACGAATATCACGGAGTGGTTCGCTCCGAGCGGTACTACGACATTTTATTGGGCGACTTTATCGAGCGCTATTTGCACCTCATATACGTCGCAACACAAGACTTCAAAAGCGAAATTGTGTTGCTCAACAAAACTAGCCAGGGTCAACAGGACCATGAGAGAGTTGACTTTCAGACCATTAGGACGACTCTCGAGTTTTTTACAGATTATGAAAAATTGCCGACACTGGCTCTGAAAACTTTGCGGGCGCTACTCAAATTTGGCACCAACGGAGTTTTGGTTTCAAATGATGATTTGACCATTGAAAACTCAAAGTATTCGGGACGTCGTGACAAAATAATTATAAATTTTCTGCGTTTATTGAGATCTGCGAAACCCCCGCGAGTGCTTTTTGTCAGACCATTTTCTGGAAGAATTCCGCTTTCGTGGATTGGCGCAATGGCTTCATGGCGCACATGGGCTGCACATGATGAATTAGAAATTGAATATTCTGTCGAAGTCTCACCAGACAGTACCTGGCGAGAAAGCAAGATTCAAAAAATCAGCGCTGATTCTTCGTTTGCCGAGATCAGTTGTGCATTGATTAGTGCGTACTTACCTGCATCACTAGTCGAGGGGTTTGAGCCAATTCGACGACTTGTGCTCGTAGCGCGACCGAATCGCGCTGACTATTTGTATTCATCGCAGTCTTTGTGGAACCATCTTGAATTCAAAATTTTGGCGGCAGAGTGGTGCGAACTCGGCACCAAATTGCATTATCACCAACACGGTGGCTGGTACGGGTTGGATGATTTGCATGTAGGAGAACGATTCGAATCTAGAGTTTCTGATTTGTATTACACCTGGGGTTGGAGTCGCGGAGGTGGGTCGACGCGAGTACTTTCACCAGTGATTATCCCCCCGCGAAGTCATAAAAAATCTTGCGACTCGCTGATTTGCTTCGACCAGCCACAACAGATTTATCGGTTGCAGTACTTTCCGTTGTCAGGCACGTTGCAGAACATGTACGACCAAGTTTCTGAATTTGTAAAGATTCGAACGAGCAAAATTGATTTGAAGATCAGAATGTTTCCCGGTGAATACGGCGACGCACAGCGTCAAGCGATTGTTGCCGCCAGACCAGATGCGCAATTTGGCAACACCGGTGACATTTTCGATCAGTATTCAGTCAGTCGCATTGTCTTTCACAGTTATCTGGGTACTTCTTGGCTTGAAACGTTGGGCACGAATACCCCAACGATTTGCTTCTATGACCCAGATGCATACAAGTTCAGGCCTGATGCCAAATCTTTGATTGAAGCACTCGCTCGAGTTGGAATCCTCCACACTTCTGGCACGAGCGCCGCCGTGCAAGCCAACAAAATTGATGGCAATGTTCAAGCTTGGTGGCTCTCAGCAGATGTGCAGTTGGCTCGAACTAATTTCACCGAGAAATTCGCAAACTTTTCAACTGACTGGAAGTCTCAATGGCAACGCGAATTCAGCGATTTACTTAAGTCATAACCAATCGTGATTGACAAAGTTTTACGAACCCAGGCATTAGCGACCAAAGGCTTCATGCCCGAAAAAGAAGGCGATGCGCTCTATCTTGCGGCCTGTGCCGCTTGTAAAGAGTTGCCAAAGTTACCGATTGTCGAGATCGGAACCTATTGCGGGCGGTCAACCGTTTGGCTTGGTGCGGCCGCACGCAAATATCATGCCAAAGTTTTTGCGATTGATCATCATTTTGGCAGCGAAGAAAATCAGCATGGCTGGGAGTGGTTCGATGAGTCGTTGCTCGATATCGCAACCAATAAACTAAACACGTTGCCGAGTTTGCTGGCAACTTTGCGAAGGACACGACTCTGTGATGTTGTTATTCCGGTTGTGGGAGAGTCAAAAGTAATTAGTTCTCAATGGTCGACAAAAATAGCTTTTTGTTTCATTGATGGTGGACACGGCGATGAACCAACTCGAAGTGACTACTTAAGTTGGGCGCCGAAAATTGAAGTTAAAGGCCTACTGGCGATACACGACGTTTTTGAAGATCCCAAAGATGGTGGTCAAGCCCCATACAAACATATTTATAAAGCCGCACTTGACTCCGGCGAATTCGTCGAAATTTCAGCAACTGGTTCGCTGAGAATTTTGCGGCGGATCAAAATAGCGGGCTAGTAATTACCCGATTCGTCGTAACGGAAGATTCGTGACGCTGGTGATATCTCGCCGAGTGAGTCAGCCGCCAAAATTATTGCGGCCCCCGTGTAAGCGGATCGTTCGTTAGCAGGAAACGCAACTTGATCAGGGTAGACAAGACCAGTCAAATACGATCCATCGATAGTGCGATGTTGGATTGTCGTGTTCAAAAGATACCGCGCCGTGTCAAAGTCACCTATTGCGCAGTAGGCGAGTGAACATTCGGCAGTTTCTGAAGCCGTCACCCATGGTTCGTCACTTACACAGCGAACACCAAGATCTGGCATAACGAATGTATGCCATTGTTCTGCAAGCCGAGATTTTGCTGCGTCGCCTGTCAACGCGCCCGTTAGAACCGGGTAGTACCAGTCCATCGCCCAACGATCTTTTGGCTCGAATGCATTTCGACCACTTCGAATCACCAGATCTATTCGCTCAGCAGTCTCAGACCATTCGGGTTTGGCCGTGCCAAGTACAACTGCGATCTTGGCGGCAGAAATTAGAGCATGACGAATCGATGAGCAACCTGACAGCAGTGCATAGTCCCACGGTTTTTCATTCTCTTCTCTAGCCCAAAGAATCGTGCCGTCGCTACGTCGCATTTTGAGAACCCAAGTCATTGCACTTTCAAGCATCGGCCAAAAATGTTTCAATGTTTCGAGATCTTGTGTGCACAACCAGTGGTGCCAAAGCCCGGTGCCGATGTACGCACAAACATTGCTGTCGAGTTTTGTCTCCTCGACTTTGCCGTCGCTATGAAAATAGTTGAACCAAGAACCGTCGGTTCGCTGAGTTGTTCTCAACCATTCGTAGGCAAGTCGAGCGTTGTCGTGTCGACCCATAACATCAAGCGCCATGGCCGTCTCAACATGGTTCCACGGGTCACAATGACCATTCTCAAACCAGGGGATCATTCCATTTGGAAGCTGAAGCTTTGCGATTGATTCTGCAGTCAAAGAAAGTTCGTCAAGAGTCAGCGGGGCTTTAGTGCCAGCAGGATTATTAATCTTCATTTCAGTGGCTCGCTACTCGTGGTTTTTTTGCGTAGACCACGTAACTTTTGCCAATCGCCGGACTGAGTGCGCGATCAAGTGCACGAGTAACTAGTGGCGCAGAGATGATGTCCCATTCAAGAAATTTTTTATACAACGCGACTGCTTTGTTGTCTTCGCGTTGAGGGCCAACCGCACAGCGCAGCCACCAGTATGGCGAATGTAAACCGTGTGCTTTGTGCGAATCGCCGACTTCGAGCCCAGCCTGCGAAATTTTTTTACGTAATTCGCTGCTTCGATAAATCCGCACATGTCCACCTTTGACAAATGGCGCATGATATTCGTCAGAAAGCGCCCAGTTAATTCTTTCGGGAAACCAAGACGGAACAGTTGCTGCGAGCACACCACCAGGGCGCAAAACTCGAACGAGTTCGCGCAATGCAGCCGTGTCGTCATCAATGTGCTCTAGAACTTCAGAAGTCACGATGCAATCAAAAGTTGCGTCATTAAACGGCAGACAAGTTGCATCGCCGCGCACGACACCAGTAAACGAATTCGGGTCAAGTTCACCCGCTTGATACATCGCCGCAAAAGTTGCTCGGGTGGTTTCAACTTCTTGTTCGGCGTAATCAAGCGCGATCACGCGAGCCCCGCGCCTGGCGGCCTCGAAGGCGTGCCGACCAAAACCAGTGCCGGCATCCAAAAATGCATCGCCTGGTTTGAGATTTAATCTGTCAAATTTAATTGTCAGCATCTCAATTGCTTTGCCGTTTGGCAATCTTTCGATGGTTTTCGGGCATTGACAGAACTTCGCGATATTGGTCAACGGTTAATTGTGCGCAATGTCGCCAAGACCATCGCTCGGCAACTCGTGCACGACCTGCGAGACCAATTTTGTCGCGCAACTGTTTGTCGTCAAGCCCCCGTCGAATCGTCGCGGCAAGTGCGTCTGCGTCACCGGCAACACAAGATAAAACTGTTTCTCCATCGACGCCGGTGACCTCTGGTAGTGCTCCACCTGTTGTTGCAACCAGGCAGATGCCCGTACTCATTGCTTCAATCGCTGGAAGACTGAAACCTTCGTAAAGACTTGGCACTACTGCCAGTTCGCTCTGCGCGTATAACTCGACAATTTTTTCGTCGGTCACGCCCGAGACAAAACTGATGCAATCTTGCAACCCGAGCGATTCGATTAGATCGGCGCTTGCTCCGGCACGAGGTTTGCCGATAATTGTTAAATGAATCTCGCGTTCAGTTCGAAGTTTGGCAACAGCCTCGAGCAAAAACGATAAGCCTTTCAAAGCCACATCGGCGGAGGCCGTCGTAATTAGGTGCGCAGGTTTTCTCGGTATCGAAAGAATTGGTTTAAATAAATCTGGATCAACGCCAACTGGCACAAGGCGCATTCGATCTTTTGACACACCCATGTCAGTGTGAATGTCGTTGATTGAGTTTTCGCTTACAACAACTACGCGGGGCATCTTGCTTGCGACGCGACCTTGCATCCACACGAACGAATACCAACGACCAATCGCTCTTCGCTTCCACCAAGTTGGGGTGTGTGCCATTTCAAGTGCTCGATCTTTGGTGATTGGGTGATGCAAAGTGACAATTGTCGGAATCATTTTTTCGATCTTCAATATCCCCGAGCCGAGACATTGGTTGTCGTGTACAAGATCAAAATCATTTAAACGCTCACGCAAAACCTGATGGGCTCGCAAACTGAATGAAAGTGGCTCACCAAAAGTTCCCTTTAGAAACAGCGCAGCCTCGACAAAGTTCGGCCAAGTGTTCAACTCCCAATATGCAGGAAATCGCCCAGGGTTGTGATCATTGAAGATATCTAGGCTCGGCAACTTGTGTAGTTGAACCCGCTCATCTAGAACCGGATACGGCTGACCACTGAAAACTTCAACATGGTGACCAAGGTCGGTTAGTGCTTTTGTCAGATGGCGCGTGTAAACGCCCTGTCCGCCGACATGCGGTTTACCGCGATAAGTAAGGTATGCGATTCGCAAAGGGCCGTTGATGTCAAACGGTTTTAGCATTATTAGATCCTACCGTTGAGTGCTCGGTTGGTTTATTAGCGAACTATTTTTTGATTTCTGAAATCATAAGTCGCATAAAGCGGGTGAGTGGACTAGCGGGAGTAATTATCAACGGTTCAATGTTGAATCCATCGGGCGGACCGGACTGAGGCTCAACACACATTGCATGTTGAGGCTCGTCGTAGATGACCCAATGCGAGCAATCAGTTTGAATTTCTAATTTCACTTTGTTGTCAAACTGGAGCTTTGGTGTATTAAGAGAACCTGAAAAACAATCGTCGTGTGGGCCCGCAGTTGGCACGATTTTCTCACCAGTTGGAATACCGAATTCGTCACGAAGATACATGCTTGTAAATTCAGTTTCTAAGGTGCATGGTTTGGCAAACCATGGGTGCCATCCAACTTGTGCAGGCATCGTTTCGTCGTCGGTTTCAAGCATCAGACGAAACTCGATCGTGTCGCCGATCATTGAAATAGTTTGAGTCGCTTCACCAGCAAACGCCCAGTTGGCACCGAGATCTATTTTCATGGCGACACTCGAAGAATTAGCGTCGATGACCCTCCATGGGCGATCCAAGACGGTTCCATGAATTGCATGGGGATGCATATTGATCTCAAGTTCGTGTCGTTTTGTTTGATGCATGAAAATTCCGTTGCGAACACGACCAGCCCAAGGCGCCATCGGATAGCAACCCCACTTTTGTAAATTCGTTTCACCATTTTTTGTTATCAACAGTTCTCGGCCGAAAGCAATAATTGATGACATTCGTCCACCCACATCTGGGCTGACTATGCAACGCACATTGTCACTAGCGATAACGAGGTCGTCAGTGGTCATTTTGATCTCGAATGCGCCGCATAGGCCGGCAAAAAATCAAACCAACTACGAGCAGAATAATGAATATGCGATCGCCAAGTCGTGAATAAATAGTTCGTCCAGTATTCAGTGGCACATCAGCAATGATCGTTTTGGATTCTCCGATGCCGAGTCGTTGCGTGATTTTGCCTTGCGGTGTGATCACAGCACTAAAGCCAGTGGTCGCACATTGAAGCGTCCATCGACCAGTTTCTCGGGCACGTAGAGAATTCGTTGCCAATTGTTGTGACTGCAAAATCGTGCCCGTATAACTTGACCCATTGGTTGGGTTGATTAAAAATGTTCCTCCAGATTCGACACCGCTATTTGCGCGCCCAGCAAAAAAAGCTTCCCACGAAATAGTCACGGCGACATCAGTTTGTTGCAGTTTAAGTACTGCCGGATCTTTGCCCGCCACTGCATCACTCGGTATTTGATCTACTGGCGCACCAATAGATTTTAGAAAACTTCGCAAGCCAGGTGGCACGTACTCGCCGAAAGGCACTCGGCGAACTTTGTCGTACCGCGATGTGATTTCACCATTTGGTTGCACGACGATTTGGGCGTTGGTGAAACGATTCGTACCGGCATCCTCGGTGATTCCAACCACGAACTGGGCGTCAAGTCTTTTTGACTCACTCGCAATTTCTAAATATTCGCGACTAATTGCAAATTCGGCAACATCGATCACATTTTCCGGCCACATCACAATGTCAAGGTTGTCTGTTGATTGCAAAGTCTGAGTGACTTTTAAGTGCCGGTCAAATGCATCTCGTGCTCTGGCATTGATCGCCAAAACACCTTGTGGGCCTCCACCTTGCACTAGTGCGATGCGCAAAGTTTCACTTGTTGTATTTACTAGTTTCAAACTTTGCCCAAAGATTTGCAGAACAATAAAAAGGCCAAAAATAATCGCTACAGGTTGGCGACTCTGGCGTCTATTTAAATAGCCAACGATCAAAGCCGCAGTTTGCAACACGAACCATGTTGTAAGGATTGGTCCGCCGATGGCGCTGATGTCAGAAAGTCGAGTTGGCGAAATTGCAATTGGCAAAGTCGCCAGCGGAACACCCCCAAACGGAAGAGAAAATCTCAAGGCTTCTGCCATTGTGTGCGCAATTGGTCTGGCAAACATTGGTGAGTTAAAGCGCGACCCGATGACGCTAGCCACACCATGAAAACTCGCAAATAGAATCGCCACAATCAAGTAGCCAATGGAAGTCAAAAACCACATCCAGCTCATGCCAAGTGCCAGCCAAGAAAAACCAAAGACAAATCCAACGAGAAATTGTTCAGAAACGCTTTTGGTAACTTTCGTCAACTGAAAAAACAGCGCGCACCCGAAAATTGACAGTGGCCACCATCCCCAAGGTGGAAGTGAGAATCCAACTGTCAGACCCGCTATCAGAGCAAGAATTATTCGGGTTATTTTCTTTTCAAAGAGTATCGAATGGTTCATCGAAACGGATCTTCAATTCGCATCAGAGACTCGAGCCGCTTGATGCGTTCTTCGGCCGGCGGGTGCGATGAAACAAGCAACGAATGTTTGGATGCTTCATCAGAAATGTACGAGTCAGTTTCGACATGTCTTAATGCAGTCAATAATTCACGCCCAAAACCCATTTGAACAACTCGCCTATCGGCTTGAAACTCTGATCCGTGACCGACAGCGTTGCTTAGTGACTGTGCAACGACGAGTCCAGCGACAAACAATGAAGAGACGACAGTTAGTGCTGCCGCAATGAGTAAGCCGATGAATTGAAGAATTTTCAAGCGAGTACCAAGAGCATTTGAAATTGCTTCAGCAATAAACTGCAAGACGAAACCAATTTTCGCCAACAGTAAAATTGGCATGCTCAACCACTGTGCGATAGTGAGTGCGACAGTGTGCGAACCAAGATGGTGGCTCAGTTCATGGGCAAGAACACCGGTCAGTTCATTGTTGTCAAGTTGATTAACGGCGAACGAAGAGACAACCAGCAGATGTCCACCGGAGGCAAAGGCATTAATCTCACCTGTATCGACGACTTTCAAAACAAAACTGTCAAGTGAAATGTGATTTGCTTTGGCAACTCGTCGCCAGGCTTGATGTAAAGTTGGCGCCTCTTGGTTGTTCGGCTGTCGTGCACCCAACAGGCGCGCTAGAAATACTTTTTGTACAGATTTAGAAAACAAAACTATTCCCAATGCGATTGCTGCGAAAGCAAACAGCGCATATGAAACATCCGTAAAACGCCAGAAGGGAATCCAAAGTATTCCGATTGCGACAAGCCATGTCGGAAACAAAGCCGCCACGGGCGCGAGCGAACTGATCGCAGCCATTTCGATCTGACGCTTTGCAGTTGACACACATTAAGTAGACCAGCAATAAGCCAGTTACGGCAACTGCTGTTTAAACTCTATTTCTATGAGCGCAACGCGTGAAGATCGAATTGCTCAACATCAACGCAATGAAAAATGGCAGAATCCGCCAGTAAGAATTGAGATGCTTGAGTGCATAAATTGTGATGCTTGCCTTCGAGCGTGCCCACCACAATTTGGCGCAATATTTAATTTTGGCACCGATGTCGTGATCATCCCAGAATTGTGCAGCGGTTGTGACAAATGTTTGCCTGCGTGCCCTGTGAATTGCATTTATCCATTTGCAGATTGGCAAGAGATCGGTTCTCCAAGTGAATGGTGGAGTGAACCTGGCAGCGACAATGATCCGTATATCAGTTGAAGCAATTCGTGCGAGTTAGTAAAAGAAATCTAATATGACCTCGATGCCTACAACTTTGCCGAGTCCGTCTGCTAGTTCGATAGAAGTTTTTTCTTTGCGATTTAACGCATATGGATTAATGATTGCACTTGGTGTTGTCGCTGCTGTTTGGTTGTTTAAAAAACGTTTGTTGGCGCATGGTGTAGGGCATCCAGATGACGCGAGCTCAATCGCGATGACAGCAGTACCAATCGGCATTGTTGGTGCTCGCGCATATCACGTAATGACCGACTGGGAACGATTTGAAGGAAATTGGTTTGATGTCGTAAAAATCTGGCAAGGCGGCCTTGGCATCTGGGGTGGAATATTCGTGGGTGTCATCGTCGGTATTTTGGTTGCGCGCAAGCGCAAACTTGAAGTTGCTGTTGGCTTGACTTGCGTGGCACCTGGTCTCGCGCTTGCCCAGTCGATAGGTCGGTGGGGCAATTGGTTCAACCAAGAACTTTTTGGTAAACCAACAACTTTGCCGTGGGCTTTAGAGATTTCTGCGGCCAAAGCAAAGGCTGCAGGCTTTGAAGCCGGAACCACTTTTCATCCGACATTTTTATATGAGTCGCTCGGTTGTCTACTTATATGTGTTGCTTTGATCAAGATCGATAAAAGGTGGCGCCCACAAAATGGTCGGCTTTTTGCGATGTACGTCGCAAGTTATACGGTTCTAAGGTTTTTTGTAGAGTCATTGCGAGTCGACACCGCAAAACAATTCGGTGGCCTGCGTTTGAATCAATGGACTTCGATCTTTTTTTTCACAGCCGCCGCCTTGTATCTAATCATTGATCGGGTCGTAGAATTAAAGCCGTGGCTGAAAAAATCTCCAGAGAAACTGTAATTAAAGTTTCGCGACTTGCGAGATTGAGCCTGACCTCGGAAGAAGCCGAGAAGATGACGTCACAGTTGTCAGGAATGCTCGAACACTTTCGCGATATTGACGCTTTAAATCTCGCGGATGTCGAGCCGATGACCCAGCCTTATCCGCTCAAAAATGTGTTGCGTGAAGATGTTGTCGCACCTTCGCTAGATCGTGATGAGGTTTTAGGTCAAGCACCTGCTGCCGAAAGTGGACGCTTTCGGGTGCCACCAACTATTGGTTTTGACGTTTAATAAATGCAAAAGCTCGCAGAGATTGTTGCTGGTGTAAGCAATGGAACATTAACTGCAAGTGCCGTACTCGAAGAACACTTGAAGCGAATCAGTGCCAGAGAGTCTGAGATACATGCTTTCAATTTGGTCACGGCAGATCAAGCGCGGCTTGATGCCGCAAAAATAGACAACAATGTCAAGTCCGGTATAAAAGTTGGCGCGCTTGCCGGTGTGCCAATCGCGCTCAAAGACAACATGTGCACGCGTGGGGTTGAAACAACTTGCTCTTCAAAAATCTTGCAAGGCTGGAAGCCACCGTATGACGCAACTGTTGTCACGAAATTGCGCAATGCTGGTGCGGTAATCGTCGGCAAGACAAACCTTGATGAATTCGCGATGGGTTCGAGCACCGAGAACTCGGCATTTGGTCCGACAAAAAATCCACATGACATCGCGCGTGTGCCCGGTGGATCAAGTGGCGGCAGCGCGGCCGCGGTCGCTGCAGGTTTCGCCGCAGCGTCACTTGGCAGCGACACGGGTGGCAGCATTCGTCAACCAGCCGCACTGTGCGGCGTGGTTGGTGTCAAGCCGACATACGGAACTGTTTCTCGCTACGGTCTCGTTGCTTTTGCCAGCAGTCTCGATCAGATTGGACCATTCACGAGTGATGTGCGCGATGCGGCAACTTTGCTTGAAGTGATCTCGGGTCACGATCCGATGGATTCAACTTCGATTCCACAGTCGGCGCTTTCGCTTGTTTCGGTGCTTGAACAAGGTGTGAAGGGCATGCGGATTGGTCGCGTCACTGATTTGCCTGAGGGTTGTGAACCAGATGTACTTACGCGACTTGAAGCAGCATTTGATGCATTGCGAAATGCCGGTGCAACAATCGTTGATGTCAAATTGCCGTCGCTGCAGTATTGCCTGACTGCTTATTATTTGATTGCGCCCGCCGAGGCCAGTAGCAACTTGGCACGATATGACGGTGTTCGCTACGGCAACCGAGTCGATGCCGCAGATCTCAACGCAATGTATGCCGCAACACGCGACTCTGGTTTCGGCGAAGAAGTAAAACGCAGAATCATGCTCGGTACTTATGCCTTGTCAGCAGGTTATTACGACGCGTACTACGGCAAGGCCCTTAAAGTGCGACGACTAATTTCGGATGATTTTGCTCGCGCATATAAAGATGTAGACACGATTTTGACTCCGACTTCGCCGTCAACGGCATTTGAATTCGGCTCTAAAACTGACAACCCATTGGCAATGTATTTATGCGATGTGTTCACGATCCCAACAAATTTGGCTGGGCACCCCGCGATGAGTGTGCCGTTTGGTGTTGGCGCCGATTCGATGCCCGTCGGTATTCAAGTTTTGGCTTCAACACTGGGTGAGCAAGCGATGTTCAAAGTCGCAGCAGAACTCGAGCGTGCGTCATGAGCGAGGTCTCAGCATTGCCGAATGGATGGCAGTTGATTGTTGGTCTTGAGGTCCATGTTGAACTTGCCACGAAAACCAAAATGTTTAGTGCAAGTGCGAATCGATTCGGTGACGAGCCAAACACGAATATTGATCCAGTTACTTTGGGCTTGCCTGGTGCTTTGCCGGTTTTGAATCAACATGCGATTGAACTTGCAATGCGAATAGGTTTGGCGCTCAATTGCAAAGTTCAACCCTGCACGTTTCATCGCAAAAATTATTTTTATCCAGACTTGCCGAAGGCTTATCAAATCACTCAATACGATCACCCGCTAAATGTTGACGGACACTTAATGTTGCCCGGTGATGTGCGCATCGGCATCGAGCGCGCTCACCTCGAAGAAGACACCGGCAAGTCGACCCACTTTGGTGGTTCATCGGGTCGTATTCATGGCAGTGATTATTCGCTGCTTGATTACAACCGCGCAGGTGTGCCACTTGTTGAAATTGTTTCGCGACCAGATATTCGAACCTCTGAGCAAGCCCGCCAGTATGTCGCCGAGTTGCGCTCGATTTTGTTGGCCGTCGGCGCAAGCGACGCAAAAATGGAAGAGGGCTCGATGCGTTGTGATGTCAATGTTTCGGTGCACAAACCCGGCACACCATTTGGCACGCGGTGCGAAATTAAAAATGTCAACTCGATCAGATCTGTGGGTCGGGCAATCGACTATGAGTCGCGCCGACAAGTTGATTTAATCGAAAGTGGTGGCACGATTCGCCAAGAGACGCGCCACTGGGATGACTCGACAGGGCGCACCGAAACTTTGCGCACGAAAGAAGACGCCGACGACTATAGATATTTCTTAGAACCAGATCTAGTGCCGCTGGTTCCAGACCCAGCGTGGATCGAAGCAGTTCGTGCAGCATTGCCAGTGCTACCTGCAGCAAGACGAAAGGCACTGGCCGAACTTTGCGGCGTTGATAAAGACGGAGAGTCAGCAATTGTTGTCGTTGAGCGTGGGCAAGATGATTATGTTCGTGCGGTTATCGCTGCAGGTGGTGATGCTCGCCGTGCAGTCATTTATGTGCAACAAGCGTTTGCCGAGCAAGGTGTAACGCCAAAAGTTCCGGCAAAAGATTTGGCGGCGCTAACGATTCTTGAACGCGATGCGAAAGTTACTTCGACTCAAGCAAAAACTTTGCTTACAGATTTAATCGAATCCGGTGGCGGCGATGTTGTGGCGATGGCCGCAAAACGTGGGTTCGAGGCGCTTGACACTGGAGCACTTGAAGCAATGGTTGACGCCGCAATTGCCGCAGAACCAGGCGCATGGCAAAAATATTGTGCCGGCGAAGAAAAAGCTCTTGGAGCGTTGGTCGGCGCAATCATGAAGTCATCAAAAGGCAAGGCCGACGGCAAAGCCGCAACCGCAATTCTGCAGTCAAAACGGTCAAAATAATTGAAAACGGTTGCTGTAGAGTGTTTGTTAGGCTAACCTAACATCTGTTAGGCAGACCTAACAATTTCAAATTAAGGAGAACAACAATGGGTTCTAGTTTCTTAATCACATTGCGCGAAGGTCTTGAAGCGTCTCTAGTTATTTCGATCTTGCTTACTTATCTCGCCAAAACTAATCGTCGTGACGAGAACAAGTCAGTTTGGCTCGGCACAATTGCTGCCACCATCGCATGTCTCATTGTCGGAATTGCTGTTTATGTACTCGTTGATGGCCTGAACGGCAATGTTGAATACGCCGTTGAAGGCACACTGGCACTGGCAGCAATGCTTGTGTTGACACAAATGATCTTCTGGATGCGAGCCAACGCGCGAAATATGACTGCTGATTTGCGGAAGAAAGTTGAGACTTCATCAAAGAGGGCTCTTGTGACTATTGCATTTGTCGCTGTTGCGCGTGAAGGATTAGAAACCGCACTGTTCTTATTGTCCGCAAAAACCGAAACAGCGTCTGGTTCGTCGGTTGTGATTGGCGGTGTAATTGGACTGCTCGTGGCAATTGCAATCGGCTTCTTTGTGTTCAAGGCAGGTAGTCGCGTAAACCTCAAGACATTTTTTAATGTCACAGCGATCTTGTTGTTGATGTTTGCGGCCGGTCTAGCAGGCAAAACAGTGCATGAATTTCGCGAACTTCTTGGTTTAGAGACCGGATATTTGATCGAGTCAGCGTGGACAATTGAAAGTGGTATTTGGTCTGCTGGCGGAACTTTTTATGACTTTATGCGTGGATTATTCGGCTGGCATGCAAACCCCGAGAGAGTCCGCGTGATCGCATATTTCGTTTACTTGATACCAGTTCTAGCGATATATCTAAAGAGACCAAAAGCCGAGAAGCAACTAGTCTCTTGATCTATGACAGATCGCGATAACGGCACTCCTGTAAATATAAAGCCACGTAGTCGCGACGTAACGGATGGAATTCAAAAAGCGGCATCGCGCGCGATGTTGCGCGCGGTAGGTCTAGGTGATGACGACTGGGTAAAGCCACAAGTAGCAATTGCATCTTCATGGAATGAAGTAACGCCGTGCAATATTTCTTTGAAGCGACTTGCAGCGCGCGCCAAAATTGGCGTGCGTGAAGCAGGCGGAGTTGCTCTCGAGTTTGGCACGATAACTGTTAGCGATGGCATCAGCATGGGCCACGAAGGTATGCGCGCTTCGCTTGTAAGTCGTGAAGTGATTTGCGACAGCGTTGAAACAGTGATGCACGCCGAACGTTTTGATGGGTTTGTCGGTTTGGCTGGTTGCGATAAGAGCATTCCGGCGATGTTGATGGCTGCTGCACGACTCAATTTGCCGAGTGTCTTCGTTTATAACGGATCAACTTTGCCAGGCGTACACAACGGCAAGAACATTGACATCACAACTGTGTTCGAAGCGATCGGTGCGTGCGCCGCCGGCAAGATGAGCGAAGACGAACTCGGTGAAATCGAGCGCGAGGCATGCCCAGGCGAAGGAGCCTGTGGCGGCATGTTTACTGCAAACACGATGTCGAGTATTGCCGAAGCACTCGGCATGAGTTTGCCCGGCAGTGCATCGCCACCTGCCATTGACTCGCGACGTGATGACGATGCGCAACGCGCCGGCGCGGCCGTCGTCAATTTGCTGCGTCTTGGCATTTATCCGCGCGACATCATGACCAAAAAAGCATTCGAGAACGCAATCGCAGTTGTCAATGCACTCGGTGGCAGCACGAATGCAGTGTTGCATTTGTTGGCCATCGCCAACGAGGCTGGCGTGCCGTTGGCGCTCGATGATTTCAATCGCATCGCAGCAAAAGTGCCGCATATTGCTGACACAAAGCCTGGCGGCAAGTATCACATGACAGATATAGATCGCGTTGGTGGAGTGCCGGTTGTGATGAAACATTTGCTTGATGCAGGTCTGTTGCATGGCGACGTGCTGACGGTGACCGGAAAAACGATGGCTGAAAATTTGGCAGAGTTGAACCCGCCTGCACCAGACGGCGAAGTGATTCATCCGTTGTCGAATGCGATTCATGCACAAGGCGGATTAAATATTTTGCGCGGCTCACTTGCACCAAACGGCGCGGTAGTGAAAGTTGCCGGTCTCTCATCTGATCAAATGCATTTCGAAGGACCTGCTCGAGTTTTTGACGGTGAGGATGGCGCGATGGCGGCAATCATGTCGGGTGATATCAAACCCGGCACTGTGCTGGTGATTCGTTACGAGGGCCCGAAGGGTGGGCCCGGCATGCGCGAAATGTTGGCAATTACTGGCGCGATGAAGGGTGCTGGTCGCGGCGGCGACTGCGCGTTAATTACCGACGGTCGATTTAGCGGTGGCACTTGGGGTTTTTGCATCGGGCATGTTGCGCCAGAAGCCACCGACGGTGGACCAATTGCATTCATAAATGATGGTGACAGAATTTTGGTTGATGTGCCGTCGCTCAAACTTGATCTACTTGTGTCTGAAGATGAATTAGCGAAACGCAAAAAAGGTTGGAAGCCGAACCCTCCGCGCTATACCAGCGGAGTATTGGCAAAGTTCGCCAAACTTGCACAAGGTGCCGATCGTGGAGCGATCACCAACATCATCGAATAACTGAATCCAATTAGTACTTGCATTAAATGCAAGCTATATTGCACTTAATGAAATCATCAGCTCCTCCGCTGTTGCCTATTTTTCGTTCACGGGTGCAAGCAGAGATACTCGGCTTAATTCTTTGGTCGAGTCCAAAAGAATTCAGCCTGACTGATATCTCAAGGCGAGTAGGCGTTTCATTGGCAACAACGCAAAGAGAAATTTCGCGCAGCGAAAAAGCAGAGGTTGTAATTTCGCGAAGGGTTGGAAATGTGCGACTTGTCTCGGCGAACAATTCACGTGACACAGAGTTGTTGGCAGAATTATTGCTCAGGTCATTTGGGCCAAAACAAGTAGTCACTGAAGAACTCGCAAAAGTTGATGGCGTTGACAAGGTAATAATCTTTGGCTCTTGGGCGGCTAGATATCTCGGCACACCTGGCTTTGCACCCAACGACCTTGACTTGTTGATCCTCGGCAAACCGAACAGCCATCAACTTGCAAAAGCGAATATTGCGATACAAAATCGGATTGATCGTGTGGTTAATTCAATGAGCCGCCCGACTTCGTGGTGGACAAAAACCTCTAAAGACCCTCTCAAAAGAGAGATAAAGCGTCGACCATTTATCATCATTTAGCTCACACATTTAGGTGTGTCAGATGTGATCAACAAGTTGATATCGGCTGGTCGTCTTGAACGTATTGAAGATAATCCAGGACTTGTTAAAGCACTACTTCGAGACTCGCGGGCGCATCTAAGAAGTTCGATTGCATTGAAGCAGTCTTCTGATGTTGTTGGCGCGTATCAACTCGCATATGACTCGGTACGCAAAGCATGTGCCGCGGCAATCGCAACTCAAGGGCTTCGAGTAACAAGCCGTGGAGGTCATCAAACCTTATTCTTTTGTTCAGGCGAAGTATTTTCTGAATTGGCAGTTGTTGCAGACGAACTAAATATGGTCAGAGAAAAACGCAATTTGGTCGAGTATCCAACTTTAACTTTTTACGAACCTTCAATGAAAGAACTTACGGATGTAATTTCGTTGGCAATCGCAGTACTAAAGATTGTCAAAAAACTAGTTGCCTAAGAAATACTGTGGCTAAGCAGGCGGCGAGCGGCGATTAGTGCGCCGAGTACGAGCGTGGCGACGATGATGAACGGCGTGGCTGTGCCTCGATCAAACAAAAAATTACGCAACGCCAAACCCAGCACCGTTGTAACTAGCCAAATCACGACACCTGTTGAAAGGGCCTGTGGTGATCGCCAAGCCCGAGTCACGAGCCAACCAGAAATGAGCGCAATCAAAAATGGCAGGGCGACTTCAACTACACCCGAAAAACCCGCACTTTCATCGTGATTGCGTCGACCAACTGCAACAAACAGCAACACGCTAAAAATATCTAGTGTCATCTCAACACCGATCTGGCGTGATTTATTCACAGGTGACCTAATAATTTCTATTTCGTTTGCTTGTTGGTGTTAATGAATTGATTGACGACATCGGCGAATTTTTCGCCAGCGTCCTCTTGCAAGAAGTGTGCTGCGTTCGTAATCGTTGTGTGTGCTTGACCGGCACAACCAGGAATCTCACGTTGAAAATATCTATCTCCACCTGCAGAGACTGGGTCACTGTCGCTGAATGCAGTGAGAAATGGTTTTTCAAATTTGCGAAGTGACTTCCATGCTTCAACGTTTTCACGCGCAGAAGGACTCTCGGGCGAAATTGGCACAAGCGTCGGAAACACTCTGGCACCGGCTTTGTAACTGTCATCAGGAAACGGAGCGTCGTATGCTTTACGCAATTCGTCTGCGAATGGTTTTACCTTGCATCCACCTCGCATAATTTTGCCTACGTCAAAAATCGGTGTCTCTTGGCTATATTCTCGCCACGCCATAAATGCTTCACTTGGCGGTCGGTCGCCGGTGTTAAGAAAAGTATTCGCCGCAACAACTCTGGCAAATCGTTCGGGCATCGCCGCGACTAATCGCAAACCAATTAATCCGCCCCAGTCTTGGCAGACCAAAGTCAGATTTTTCAGATCGTTGGCAACGAGCCATTGGGTCATCCAATCAACATGGCGCTCATATGTATAGTCAGTCGTTTCAGATGGCTTATCGCTGCGACCAAAGCCAATTAGATCGGGTGCAACAACACGGTGACCCGCGGCGACAAAGCGCGGAATCATTTTGCGATATAGATATGACCAACTTGGCTCACCATGCATGCATAAAACAGTTTCACCAGAAGTGCCGACCCCAGTATCAATGTGATGCACTCGCAAAGTGACCGCGTCAGACGCCGAAGATGCATCGACCATTGTGTAGATCGGCGGATAAGGCCAGTCGGCGAGACCTTCAAATTGCGAATCAGGTGTTTGTAAGACTTTCATTGTCATAACTCCTTGCCTTGTACGAGTACGGGCAGAGTATCTTTTTTAGCCGAAAACCAGCGATTCGTAGTCGGCGTTAGCCCTGCGCGATGACAATACAGATACATCAATTCGCAGGTTGTGAACTGCTGGCTTGTGCTGCCACACTTGAAGGGATGTTTACAACAAAAGGACTTTATAGCGCAACTGTCGTAGTTATTCTCTAGGCGCGCGCTCAAGAGCGTGCGCCGACAACCTCCCGTCAGGGAGGTTTTTTTATTACCCAAAATCAGTTTTGAAAATTACTTATTAAGAACAGGAGAGTGAAAGTGAAATCAAATCAACAACTCACCGGAGCCCAAGCACTAATCAAGGGTCTCGAGCAAGAAAATGTTGAAGTGATGTTTGGTCTGCCGGGCGGATGCATCTTGCCGGCGTATGACCCGTTGATCAAGTCAAGCATTCGCCACATTCTCGTGCGTCACGAACAAGGTGCCGGTCACATGGCCGAAGGGTACGCCCACGTGACTGGTCGCCCAGGTGTTGCGATGGTAACGAGTGGCCCTGCGGCAACGAACCTTGTTACTCCGTTGTGCGATGCATTTATGGATTCAATACCAATGGTGGCGATCACCGGCCAAGTGCCGACGAGTGCAATTGGTACTGACGCTTTTCAAGAGTGTGACACAGTTGGTATCACACGCAGCATCACAAAGCACAACGAACTTGTAATGAGCGCCGACGATTTACCGATGGCGATTCGTCAGGCATTTCACATTGCTACAACTGGTCGACCAGGCCCAGTGTTGATTGATGTGCCAAAAGATGTCTTGCAAAACATGATGACATGGCATTGGCCAACAGATGACGAAGTGATCGACAGTCTGCCGGGCTATAAGCCAACGACCAAGGGTCACCCGCGGATGATTAAAGAGGCGGCCAAATTAATCCTCGAATCAAAACAGCCGATTCTTTATGTTGGTGGTGGAGTACTCAAGGCCCGTGCCGCCGAAGCGTTGCGCGAACTAGCCGAACTTACGCAGATACCGGTCGTCACAACTTTGATGGCGCGCGGTGCGTTTCCTGATAATCATCCGTTGTGCTTGGGTATGCCCGGTATGCACGGCACGGCGACCGCGGTTACTGCGATGCAACGCGCCGACTTGCTGATTGCACTCGGTGCACGCTTCGACGACCGCGTTACCGGAAAAGTTTCGGGGTTCGCACCTGATGCAAAAATTATTCATGTTGATATTGACCCTGCCGAGCAAGGCAAAGTGCGCAAGCCCGATGTGCCGATCGTCGGCGACTGTCGACTTGTAATCGAAGAGATGATAATTGCGTTGCGTGATTTGCTTGCAGGCACGATGGTGCAAGCAGATATTTCGCCGTGGCGTAGTCGTGTGAACGGATGGAAAGAAAATTTCCCTCTTGCATACGAGCCGAGTGAACCAGGCGCAGCACTCAAGCCGCAATTTTGTCTCGAAAAACTCCGCGATGCGTCGCCAGAGGGCACGATTCTCGTGTCAGGCGTAGGTCAACATCAAATGTGGTCGAGTCAGTTCTGGCACTTCAATGAGCCTTACACCTGGGTCAACTCGGGTGGTCTTGGCACGATGGGTTTTTCGGTGCCCGCGGCGATCGGCGCAAAAGTCGGTCGTCCAGACAAAACAGTTTGGGCAATCGATGGTGATGGTTGTTTTCAGATGACTTCGCAAGAATTGATTACTGCGGCGGTCGAGAAGATTCCGGTGAAAATTGGTATTTTGAACAACTCGAATCTCGGCATGGTTCGCCAGTGGCAAGAGATGTTCTACGACAATCGTTATAGCCAAGTGCACTTCTCAGAGTCGGTGCCTGATTATGTGAAGATGTCAGAAGCCATGGGTTGCGTTGGTATTCGAGTTGAATCACCAGAAGAAGTCGAATCGGCAATCGACAAGGCCAACAGCATCAACGATCGACCAGTTGTGGTCGAGTTCAGAGTTGCACCAACCGAGCAGGTGTTTCCGATGGTGGCAGCAGGTCGTAGCAACGACGAAATTATGTTGCAACCATCTCAAGAAATGCGAAGAGAGTTGTTGCGATGACGACATCTAATCCTTTCGGTAGCGAACCGAATCATCACGTTCTCTCGGTGTTGGTGCAGAACCGACCTGGTGTTTTGGCACGAGTTGCTTCGCTGTTTGCGCGTCGTGGTTACAACATTTTCTCGCTTGCCGTAGCGCCGACCGAGCAAGAAGATTACAGTCGCATCACGATTGTCGTTGATCTTGAGAGTGCAACTCTTGAGCAGATGGTCAAGCAGTTGTTCAAACTTGTAGATGTAGTGCGAATTTCAGAACTCGACCCACGCAACTCTGTTGAACGCGAATTGATGGTTGCCACCGTGCGTTCGACTGCCGAACAGCGCGGTCAAATTGTCGAACTCGTAAACATCTTTGAGGGCAAGATTCTTGGGGTTGGCCCAGAAGCGCTGAGCGTAAGCCTGGACGGAAGCCCCGAAAAACTCAACGACTTTTCAGAATTGCTGCGACAATATGGAATCATTGAATCTCAACGCACGGGTCGCGTGGCGTTGCCGAAACTAGATCGCACTGCTCGAGTTCGTGCAGTGAACCAAACCAAGGGAAAGGCAAGTTAATGGCTGCAAATGTTTACTACGAGAAAGATGCTGATCCATCGATTATTCGCTCAAAAAAAGTTGCGATAGTTGGTTACGGCTCGCAAGGTCACGCACATGCGTTGAACCTCAAAGAGTCGGGCGTCGATGTAGTTGTTGGTCTGCGAGAAGGTTCGTCTTCTGCGGCTAAAGCAACTGCTGCCGGACTAAAAGTGATGTCGATTGCAGATGCAACAAAGTGGGCTGATGTAATCATGATTCTTGCACCCGACACCGAGCAAAAAAAGATTTACGACGAGCACATCAAAGCGAATCTTGCAGACGGCAAGGCGATTGCGTTCGCGCACGGTTTCAATATTCGCTTTGAGCGAATCGCGCCACCAAAAGGTGTAGACGTGATCATGATCGCGCCAAAGGGCCCAGGTCACTTGGTGCGTCGCACTTTCACTGAAGGCGGTGGGGTGCCATCTTTGATTGCGGTTCACCAAGATGCAACGGGTGGCGCTAAAGCACTCGCGCTTTCATATGCAGAAGCAATCGGTGGTGCACGCGCAGGCGTAATCGAAACAACTTTCCCTGAAGAGACCGAAACTGATTTGTTCGGTGAGCAGGTTGTGTTGTGTGGCGGTGTGACTTCGCTCGTGATGGCAGGTTTCGAAACACTCGTTGAAGCTGGCTATGCGCCAGAGATGGCATATTTTGAGTGTTTGCATGAAGTGAAATTGATAGTCGACTTGATGTACGAAGAAGGCATCGCTGGTATGCGTTATTCGATTTCAGATACTGCTGAGTATGGAGATGTAACTCGTGGACCACGAATTGTCGACGCCGATACCAAGAAGCGAATGAAAGTCATTCTTGAAGAAATTCAGTCGGGCAAGTTTGCCGAAGAGTGGATCGCTGAAAGCGACTCGGGGCGAAAGCGTTTCTCTGAACTTCGTAACGCCGGCAAGAATCATCCGATTGAAAAAGTTGGGGCTCACTTGCGCTCGATGATGCCGTTTATCTCGAAGGGCAAGCAGAAGGTTTCAGAGATTTCAGGCGGCTAAAGCCTTACATCTAATCCCGAGTTGTTTAGTCGGGATTAGAGTGATATGTTGCCTGCATCACAAATCCAAATTGGGGCTTCGATACTCGTCAAATTCATGCTGGTCAAGAACCAGACTCAGCAACAGGCGCTCGCGCAGTGCCTGTTTACCGCACCACAAGTTATGTATTTCGCGATGCACAACATGCGCAGAACTTGTTTGCACTTGCCGAGATTGGCAACATCTACACACGGATCATGAACCCTACGCAAGGCGTGCTTGAGGCACGGTTGTCGTCACTTGAAGGTGGCACTTCGACAGCAGTTGGTCTGCCTGGTGCACTTGCTGTCAGTTCAGGTCAGTCGGCTGAGTTGCTTGCAATTTTGACTTTGGCTGAGGCTGGTTCGCACATCGTTTCGTCGCCAACTTTGTACGGCGGCACTTACAATTTATTTCACTACACGCTGCCAAAACTTGGCATAGAAGTTTCGTTCGTTGACGACCCAGACAATTTGGATCAATGGCGCGCGGCGGTAAAGCCAAACACAAAAGCGTTTTACGGTGAAGTTTTGGCGAACCCACGCAACAGCGTGCTCGATATCGAAGGCGTGAGCAAAGTTGCGCACGAAGTGGGTGTTCCGTTGATCGTCGACAACACAGTGCCGACACCATATTTGATTCGTCCAATTGAATGGGGCGCAGACATTGTCGTGCACTCGTTGACGAAATTTATTGGCG
>ERZ889217.199-NODE-199-length-39995-cov-24.295418_pt1 | contig 39995 bp, 41 predicted proteins | sample MGYA00521098_ERZ889217 | MGnify/ENA primary metagenome ERZ889217 (study PRJEB32303, sample SAMEA104408613) | aquatic metagenome | biome: Brackish water; feature: Pelagic; material: water | place: Baltic Sea | collected 2014-06-10T22:04:00 | depth 2,362 m ... | reverse complement strand
TCTGCAGCCGCTAGATGTGAAACCTCTGCAGGGTTCTCCCAGACGGTGGATAAAGCTGGTTGCCCTGAGAGAGCCTCCCAAGTTGCCCGACCTACAAAGTTAAGACTTGATTGGGTTGGTATTACTCGAATCAAAAAACCAGCATCTTGAAGACGGCGAAGTAGGTCGCAGGCTTTATAGGCAGCTATTCCGCCAGTTACTCCAAGAACAATCTGGCGACCTTTAGGGAAGATTATCTTTTCGCCACTCATGGCTCTTCTTAGCTCTGTGGTTCTAAATTCTCAATTGTTAAAAGGCCTTCATTAATCTCACGCATAGCTATTGAGAGAGGCTTTTCATGGACATGAGTTTCAACTAGTGGGCCAACATATTCAAGAAGACCTTCACCAAGCTGGGAGTAGTAAGCATTGATCTGACGCGCTCTCTTTGCTGCGTATAGAACTAATGAATATTTAGTACCGCTCTTATCCAATAATTCATCGATCGGTGGATTTGTGATGCCATCTAATGTCGCCACAGCTACTCCCCTTTTTAAAGGCTAACTTCTAATGTTTGCTTCTCAAACTTCTACGAAGCGGCCAAGGATAGCAGTGCCTCAAGGACATCCTCGACTCGATGATTGACCAGAATATGCTCAAATTCTCTTGATGCCGCCATCTCGCTACGAGCAAGATCTAGGCGGGCTGCAATCCTCTCAGGTGAATCAGTGCCTCTATTCACGATACGCGCCTCAAGCTCCTCAAAAGAGGGAGGCTGGAGAAAGACCATGATCGCCTCAGGCATTGAGGCTTTTACTTGGCGAGCTCCTTGGATTTCAATTTCCAATAAAACATTTTTTCCCTCTGATAAAGCTTGATCAATAGGATCTTTAATACTTCCATACCTTGCTCCAGCAAATTCAGCCCATTCAAGAAGTAAGTTTTTTGATATTAGATCATCGAAGCTTCTATCATCTATGAAATGGTAGGAAGTTCCATCAATCTCACCGAGCCTTGGTTTGCGAGTGGTTGCTGAGACAGAGAAATAGAAACTTGGATTATCTATTAGTTTAGAAACTATCGTGCTCTTTCCCACGCCGCCAGGGCCAGAGAGAACAATTAACTTTCCACGTCTACTCATCAATTAGCTTTCATTAACTCAAGAAGTTTTTCATATTGGCTACGCCCAACTCCACCAACTCGTCGAGTGGGAGAGATGCCAGCTTTTTCAAGAATACTCTTTGCGCGAACCTCTCCTACCCCAGGAAGGGATTCAATCAGCTCTCGAACACGCATCTTCTTGATTGACTCATCTTCTGCCTTAAATGCATCTTTCCAACTCTTCTTGCCAATTTTTATCTCTTCCTTGAAAGCAGCACGAACTTTCCTCGCTGCAACAGCTGCCTTTAACGCCGCGCGTCTCTCTTCAGTAGTTAAGATTGGAGGAGCGCCCATGGCGTAATTAAACCAAGTTATCTAAGCGAAGCTGTAATCGCCTCTGCTGCTTGCTTTGGATCAGTGGCCTTAGTAATAGGGCGGCCAATTACTACAAAATCTGCGCCAGCTTCAATTGCCTGCTTCGGGGTCATTACCCGCTCTTGATCATCACGCTCTGCTCCAACAGGTCTTACTCCAGGTGTAATTAATGTGACTGCCTTGCCTAGGTGCTGTCTAAGAAAGGAAACTTCCTGCGGAGAGGAGACAATTGCCTTAGCTCCAGAGTTAACTGCGTTCTTGGCTAGCGCAAGAGTTAGGTCTTCGATCTTCTCCTTAAAGCCCATCGCAAGTAAGGCCTCTTGATCTAGTGAGGTAAGAATTGTCACTGCAGTAATCTCGACTTTTGGCAGGCTAGAGCTAGCAGCAGCAATCATCTTCGAACCACCAGAGGCGTGAACTGTGAGAAAGCGAGGAGATAGATCAGCTATCGATCTGCAAGCGCCAGCTACAGTATTGGAAATATCATGAAGTTTTAGATCTAGAAAGATTTCAATGCCGCTAAAACGTTTTTGAATCTCTTTGACGCCTTCTTTTCCTTGGGCCAAGTAAAATTCCAAACCTAATTTGTAAATTCCGATATATTCTCTCGTCTTCTCAATCATCTCCATAGTGCTTGGTATATCACTTGAATCAAGTGCCAGGATTACTTGGCTATTACTTTTCATGTGCAACACCTACAGCAGCAGCAACAGAGTTAAATTTGCGTTCCTTTAGTAGCTCTATTAACTCCTTCTTAATTTTAGTTACCGCTGTTGGGTCACCGAAATTTGCCGTACCAACTGAGATAGCAGAGGCTCCGGCCATTATTAGTTCAAGAGCATCTCGCCCAGATGTAACCCCGCCCATTCCTAAAATTGGAGTATTTTTAAAGGCAGCATGCACTTGATATATCGCTCTAACTGCAACCGGTCTAATAGCTGGTCCTGATAACCCGCCTGTCTTTCCAGCTAACTTAGGACGCATAGCATCGATATCAATTGCCATACCTAGCAATGTGTTTATCAGCGCCAAACCATCTGCCCCAGCGCTTATCACCTCACCAGCGATAGAGACAATGTCTGTGACATCAGGAGAGAGTTTTACAATAATTGGAAGTTCCCCGCCAACATTTCTTCTAACTGATTCAACTACCGCTCTGGAAGCGACAGGATCGCAGGCAAAAACCATCCCTCTATTTTCTACATTTGGACAAGAGATATTTACCTCTATTCCGCTTATTCCCACTACACCTCTTAGTTTTCGAGCTAGCGATGAATACTCCTCAATCGTCTCTCCAGAGATTGAAACTATTACGCGAGCGTTATTAGCAATCAACCAAGGAATATCCTCTGCTAGAAATTGATCAATGCCAGGTCCTTGTAACCCAATTGAATTAAGCATCCCACTAGGGGTTTCAGCCATTCGAGGTGTAGCTCGCCCTGAGCGAGGTTTAACCGAGATCGATTTGGTTACTACAGCACCTAGCTCATCTAAATCAAAGAACTGCGAGAGCTCTTTCCCTGATCCAGCGCAGCCACTTGCGGTAAATATTGGGGATGGAAAGTACTTCCCACCAAATTTACAACGAGAATCAAATGCTTGAAATTGGTTATCCATTAAAGCCCCAGGTTCCCTCTGGTATTTTGCGCGAGCTATCCCAGATAACTTTAGATCCATCCATAACTGGCCCATCAATGCAAGATCTAGTCATTTTAATAACACCAGATGAATCTTTGACTGGAAGCACGCAGGTCATACAGATTCCAATACCGCAGGCCATTGCTTCCTCAACAGCGCATTGATGCAGCAAGCCTTCCTTAGATGAAATCTCCTCTATTGCAGCAAGCATCGCCATCGGACCACAGGAGTAGATAATCTCACTTCCATGTTTCTCTATTAACCCAGGAATGACTTGCGTAACCCGACCTTTAACTCCTGCTCCACCATCCTCAGTTGTAATAGTTAGCGAGTTAACGCTCCGCTTTCCTTCAAGGGGTGCATAAATTTTCCCAGCACTTGATGCTCCAAGAACCATATCAACGCGGCATCCTCGTTCTTTTAGAACTTCTGCTAGACCAAATAATGGGGCCGAGCCATATCCTCCTCCTACTAAAAGAGCTGAGGCAGGCTCTGTTGGTATACCAAAACTTGTTCCAAGTGGGCCGACAATATTTACAACATCGTGAATTTCAAGACCTGTTAACCAACGACTTCCCTGGCCATGCGGAGCAACAACTAATTCGATAGTGCCACCGTATTGTCCGCGGTCACTAGCGCGATAGATGGCAAATGCTCTGCGCAGGATCATTGAAGAGCCAGTGCCTCCAACGGATATAGCAACAAAGTTTCCAGGTCTACAGTGAGCAGCCATATCTCCAGCTGCAAAAACCATATGGTGATAAGCGCCTATTTTCTTATTAGAGATAATTTCAGCGCTTCGCTGCTCGGCATACCTATTTATTGAACTCATGAAGCATGCCAATCCTGAATTGATCTAGCCATCAATTTTCCTCGTCTAAGCTCCCTTATTCCTTCAACTGCTGCCTTTAATCCCGGAAGAGTTGTAATACATGAGACTCCCCTAGCCACCGCAGCCGTTCTAATCTTTCGCCCATCCCTAGCTGCCCCACGACCAAATGGCGTATTTATCACAAGGGCAATCTTGCCCTGATTGATTAGATCTACAGCAGAGACAACGCCTTGATTCCCATCTTTCTCGCTATGTTTAGCAACGAGCTCAGTAGAAATTCCATGACCTGCTAGATAATTATGGGTTCCAAGGGTTGCATATAAATTGAAATCTAGCTCAGATAATCCCTTCACTGCAGAGATTGCCTCCTCTTTATCTTTATCAGAGAGCGAGATAAAGATCGCTCCGCTCAGAGGCAGAGCGCCAAAGGCTGCAATCTGTGATTTAGCAAAGGCCGCTCCGAAAGTTGAAGCAATTCCCATAACCTCACCAGTTGATTTCATCTCTGGGCCAAGAACAGTATCAACGCCTTCGCCATCAACTCTTCTAAAGCGATTAAAAGGAAGAACCGCTTCTTTAACACTTATTCCCTTTGCAACTCCATCACCGCTATCTGGAAGCATTCCACTTTTGCGTAGCTGCGAAATCTTTACTCCCGTTGCAATGAGAGCTGCAGCCTTTGCAACTTGCCTTCCCGTTGCCTTACTAACAAAGGGAACAGTTCTTGAGGCTCTCGGATTTGCCTCTAAAACATAGAGTTTAGAATCGGAGATTGCATATTGGATATTTATGAGTCCTAAGACGCCAATGCCAAAAGCCAGTTTCTCTGTTGCTTGACGAATCTCAGAGATCAACTCTTTGGTTATTGATTGAGCTGGAATGACGCAAGCTGAATCACCAGAGTGGACACCTGCCTCCTCCACATGTTCCATAATCCCAGCAAGATAAAGTTCCCTTCCGTCATAGAGCGCATCAACATCAATTTCGATTGCATCATCTAAAAACTTATCAATTAAAACCGGATGCTCTGGATTAATCTGAGCGGCAATAGTAATGAACTCTTCTAATGAGGCGTCATCGTAGACAATCTGCATACCTCGCCCGCCAAGAACAAAGGATGGTCGAACCAGAACTGGGTATCCAACCTCTTTTGCAACCTTCAACGCGTCTTGATAAGAAAATCCAGTGCCGAATTTAGGAGCTCTAAGTGAGCTTTGCTCTAATACCTTTCCAAATGCGCCACGATCCTCAGCTAGATGAATTGCTTCTGGCGTAGTGCCAAGAATAGGAACTCCGGCGCTCTTTAACGCTGCCGCAATTCCTAGAGGGGTCTGACCACCTAACTGCACGATAACTCCAGCAATTGGCCCAGCAGCAAGCTCTGCGCGATAAACCTCTAAAACATCTTCAACAGTTAATGGTTCAAAATAGAGACGATCTGCGGTGTCGTAATCAGTAGAGACTGTCTCTGGATTGCAATTAATCATGATGGTTTCATATCCTGCCTGCGATAGGGCAAAACATGCATGAACGCAGGAGTAATCAAATTCGATTCCCTGACCAATTCGGTTTGGACCACTTCCAAGAATCAATATCGCAGGTTTACTTCTAGGTTTTACCTCACTTTCTAGATCATATGACGAGTAATGATAAGGAGTAAATGCCTCAAACTCCCCAGCACAGGTATCAACTGTTTTATAAACCGGAAAGAGTCCTAAACGCTCTCTGATTTTCAATATCTCTGATGCGCTAGTAGAGCGTAGTTGGCCTATCTGTTGGTCTGAGAAACCCATTTGTTTGGCGCTCTTTAGCAGTTCTATAGATAGCTCGCCTGCGCTCTTAATCTCAACTGCTTTCCTATTTATTTCCTCAATCTGAGAGAGAAACCACGGATCTATTGCGCACTTGGCAAATACTTCTTCAATTGAAGCGCCTAGCGCGAGCGCCCTTTGAACCTGAATCAATCTATCTTGAGTGGGTATGGCAATCTTCTCCATTAACTCTTCAAGACTTTCAGTCATGTCCCAAGAAAAAGATGAACCCTTCTTTTCTAAACTTCGCATCGCTTTCTGCAGCGCCTCAGGAAATGAGCGACCAAAGGCCATAGCCTCTCCAACGCTCTTCATCGTTGTAGTTAGACGAGTATCTGCCTCAGGGAATTTTTCAAAGGCGAAGCGCGGGATCTTAACTACGATGTAATCAAGGGTTGGTTCAAATGATGCTGGCGTTTTCTGGGTAATATCATTTGGAATTTCATTAAGTGAATAGCCAATAGCAAGCTTTGTGGCAATCTTTGCGATAGGAAAACCTGTTGCTTTTGAGGCAAGCGCGCTACTTCTTGAAACCCTTGGATTCATTTCAATAACAACTATCCGTCCATTAGCTGGATTTATCGCAAATTGGATATTGCAACCACCGGTGGCTACTCCCACTTCGCGAATTATGGCAATACTTAGATTTCTTAGATTCTGAAACTCAACATCGGTAAGGGTTAGCGCTGGAGCAACAGTAATAGAGTCTCCCGTATGCACTCCCATTGGATCGATATTTTCAATACTACATACGATAACTACATTGTCATGGTTATCGCGCATTACCTCTAATTCAAATTCCTTCCAGCCAATTATTGATTCCTCTAGCAGAACTTCATTAACTGGGCTAAAACGCAGCCCTGCGCCAGCTATCTGCTCTAATTCATCTTTACTAAAGGCAATCCCGCTACCAAGGCCTCCCATAGTAAAAGATGGTCTAACCACCACCGGATAGTTGAGTTCGCTTGCTGCCTTGAAGCAATCATCCATGCTGTGACAAATAATCGATTTGGCGGACTCTCCCCCGATTCTTGCAACGATAGCTCGAAACTCTTCTCGGTTCTCTCCTCGTCTAATCGCTGCCACATCTGCGCCAATCAACTTTGTCTGATACTTCTCCAAGATTCCATTTTCATGGAGAGTTATTGCGGCATTTAAAGCAGTTTGGCCTCCGAGAGTTGCCAAGATGGCATCAGGGCGTTCTTTAGCAATTACCTGCTCGAGAAAGTCTAAAGTGATTGGTTCGATATAGGTAGCATCGGCAAACTCTGGATCGGTCATAATTGTTGCAGGATTAGAATTAATAAGAATTACTCTTATGCCCTCTGCTTTAAGAACGCGGCAAGCTTGAGTTCCTGAATAATCGAATTCACAAGCTTGTCCAATAACAATTGGACCGCTACCGATGACAAGAACGCTCTTAATTGATTTATCTAGAGGCATGCTTGCCTAACATCTCCAAAAATTGATCAAAGAGATAATTAGCGTCATGAGGACCGGCAGCTGCCTCTGGGTGATATTGGACTGAGAAGGCGGGTTTTTCCAGAAGCTTTAACCCTTCAACCACTGAATCATTAAGGCTAATGTGAGTGACCATTCCAGGGCCGTAAACTGTTGAGAAGATTCCATCTAATGGCGCCTCAACAGCAAAGCCATGATTCTGGGCGGTAATCTCAACCTTATTACTCTCGATATTTAGTACTGGCTGATTAATTCCACGATGACCAAAACGCAATTTATAAGTATCAAAGCCGAGCGCTCGTCCCAAAATCTGGTGTCCAAAACAGATTCCAAAAATTGGAAGTGATGCATCAAGAGCGGATCTAACTAGCGCAACAATTGAACCCATTGTCGCTGGATCCCCAGGGCCATTTGAAAGAAAGAGCCCATCAAAGCCGCCGGATTTAATCTCTTCAAAAGTAATAGTTGCTGGCATTAGATGAACTTCAATTCCGCGAGCAGCCATATTTCTAGGGGTTGCATATTTGATCCCTAAATCTATTGCAGCGACTTTAAATTTTCTTACTCCAACTGCAGGAATTATCTTTATCTCATCAACGGTAACCTCTTCGGCAAGAAAGGCTCCAACCATCTCTGGCGCACTTCTTACCTTTACTACCATCTCCTCCCTTGAGAGCTCGCTATCTGAAAAGATGCCAACTCTCATTGCCCCTCTCTCGCGCAGGTGGAGGGTTAGCGCTCTGGTATCAACTCCCCTGATTCCAACTACTCCATTTGAAATCAAGTCATCTTCTAAACTTCGCTCTGAGCGCCAATTTGAAACTCTTGGAGAAGGATTTCTAACCACAAATCCACTTACCCAGATCTTTCTAGACTCCTCATCCTGCGTATTCATCCCGGTATTACCTATATGCGGGGCGGTCATAATTACAACCTGGCGATGATAACTAGGATCTGTAAGCGTCTCTTGATATCCCGTCATTCCAGTTGAGAAGACAGCCTCACCAAATGTTTCACCTTTGCAAGCCCAAGGCTCTCCTTCAAAGATGCGGCCATCATCTAGCACTAGATATGCCGTCATCTACTTTGAATTCCTTTCATAAACCAGCGCGCCATTATGGAATGTCTTAGTAATAACTCCTGGCAAAACCATGCCATCAAAAGGTGTGTTTTTGCTCTTAGAGGCGAGCTTTAGCCGCTCAACTCGCCAGCTGGCATCAAGATCCACCAAGGTGAAATTCGCGCGCGCTCCAATGCTTATCGAGCCATGATCTGTATATCTTCCTATCTCAGCTGGATTCTTTGAGAGACGATCTACCAATTGAGTAAGGGTTAAGAGTTTTGTCTCAACCATCGCTTGATAGGCAATTGAGAATGCTGTTTCAAGGCCAACCATTCCAAATGCAGCAGCGCTCCATTCACAATCTTTAGATTCATGAGGATGAGGGGCGTGATCAGTTGCAACTATGTCGATAGTTCCATCAGCAAGGCCTTCACGGAGTGCTTGCACATCATCTTTAGTTCGCAATGGTGGATTTACCTTATAAACAGGGTCATAACTCTCTGCCAAATCATCAGTTAAGAGCAGGTGATGCGGAGTAACCTCAGCCGTTACTTTTATTCCACGCTTTTTTGCACTTCTAATAATTTCAACTCCACCAGCGGTCGTGACATGACAGATATGTAGCCGAGAATCAACATGCTCTGCAAGAAGAACATCTCGCGCAATTATCGCCTCCTCTGCAACGGCCGGCCATCCCTTCAATCCAAGGCGAGCTGAAATCTCACCCTCATTCATCTGTGAATCTTGGGTAAGCCTTGGATCTTGGGCATGTTGAGCGATAACTCCATCAAAAATCTTTACATATTCAAGAGCTCTACGCATAACCAATGGATCAAAGACACAATGTCCATCATCGCTAAAAATGCGAACTCCTGCCTCTGATTGATTCATGGCGGCAAGTTCAGCAAGTTGCTCACCACCTTGACCAACAGTGACTGCTCCAATTGGAAAGACATCACATACTCCATGATGTTTACCTAAACGATAAACCTGCTCAACAACTCCCGCGGTATCAGCAACTGGCAGAGTGTTAGGCATTGCAGATATCGCTGTGAATCCTCCAGAAGCTGCGGCCATTGAAGCAGTTAATACAGTCTCGGCATCTTCCCTACCTGGCTCTCGCAAATGAGTATGGAGATCAACAAAACCTGGCAATATCGTTAAACCATTTGCTTCAATCTCATTGGCGCCACCTGCTAGCTCACCTTCATTGACAAATTTGCCATCAGAGATGAAGTAATCACTTGCCTTCCCATTGGAATCTTTAGCGCCAGTTATCCGATATGAGTTCATAAACTCTCCCCGCTACTAGCTAGCTCCTTAAAGGTCGCTCCACCAAGTGTTAGATAGAGAACTGCCATTCGAACGCTAACTCCATTGGCAACTTGTTCAACAATAACTGAGCGCTGTGAATCGGCAGATTCAGCCGAAATTTCAAGTCCCCGGTTCATAGGACCGGGATGCATAACTATTGATTTAGTTTTCATCTGCTTCATTCGCTCTGAAGTAAGCCCATACCCTCTGGCATATTCCCGCTCCGTAGGAAAATAAAGATCGTTCATCCGCTCTTTTTGAACTCGAAGCGCCATTACTACATCGAGAGATTTGATCTGATCATCAAGTGAATAACTAACGCCAACTCCCCATTTAGCCACTCCAACTGGAATTAGAGTTGGAGGAGCAATTAGTACTACCTCTGCGCCAAGTTTTTTTAGAAGAAGAATATTACTTCTTGCAACTCTTGAATGAAGAATATCGCCAATAATTCCAACCTTTATCCCCGATAAGTCTCCTTGATTCTCCTTTAGATGGCGCCGGATAGTAAAGGCATCAAGAAGAGCTTGAGTTGGATGTTCATGAGTTCCATCTCCTGCATTGATAACAACGCCTTTCATCCACTCTTGCTTTGCAAGTTGATGGGCTGCGCCAGATGCGCCATGGCGAATTACAACTGCATCTGCTCCCATTGCCTGAAGAGTGAGAGCTGTATCTTTAAGGCTCTCGCCTTTACTTACACTTGATCCTTTCGCGGCGAAGTTAATTACATCGGCAGATAAACGTTTTGCCGCGGCTTCAAATGAGATTCTAGTTCTAGTTGAATCTTCAAAGAAAAGATTAACAACAGTTCTTCCTCTAAGAGTTGGGAATTTCTTAACTGTTCCCTCAGAGAGACGAGCTAATTCGGCAGCAGTATCAAGTACCTCTATTGCCTCATCTTTACTTAAATCAGCTATCGATAATAGATGTTTCATTGTGAGCTACCTTCAATAAGTACCTCATCTATAGAATCAATCTCGCTTAGGTGAACGCGAACCGATTCTTCTTTAGCCGTTGGAATATTCTTTCCGACAAAGTCTGCTCTAATTGGCAGTTCTCTATGGCCACGATCAATAAGAACTGCGAGTTGAACGCTCTTTGGACGACCCAGTTCATTTAAAGCATCAAGGGCTGCGCGAATTGTTCTGCCAGAGAAGAAGACATCATCGATGAGTACAACATCTCTTCCATCGATACTCCCCCCTGGGATATTGGTTGGAAGAAGAGTCCTTGGAGCCTTGAGACGTAAATCATCGCGATACATCGTTATATCAAGAGTGCCGCTTTCAAGATTGATTTTCTCGATCTCAGAGATAGCCCCTGCTATCCGCCTACTTAGATACGCACCTCTAGTAGGTATGCCCAGCAGGAGAAGGTTTTCAGGGCCGTGATTCTTCTCAAGGATTTCATGGGAAATGCGCCGTAGCGCGCGGGAGATTTCACCGCTATTTAAAATAACGCTCATTCTTGCTCCTTCGCCGCCTCACAGGACGGATCGTTAAAGGTTGGCCAATACTAGCATGGGCCTCAAGGGGCTATGAAATCTGTGGAAAAACCAAGAGGGCCTTCTTGCATTTCGCCTATTTTGAGCCAATGACAACGCCTATAGAGATATCAAAAAGACTTAGACAGATAAGAAAACAACAGAACTTAACGCTTAAGCAAGTTGAGATACGTTCACGCGGAAAATGGAAAGCTGTTGTGATCGGTTCCTACGAGCGGGGCACAAGATCACTTAGCATTTCAAAAGCCAAATCCCTCTGCGAGTTCTATGGAGTTCCCCTCTCAGCTCTCTTTCAAATCGAAACAAGTAAGCAGACATTTGATTCTAAACCTGGTCTACGCATTGACCTTAGACACTTAAGAAGCAGACTCTCTGAAAATGATCCTCTAATAAATCAGCTTCACAGCCTCCTATCATTCATTGCGAGAAGGCGAGATGACTGGAATGGCGAGATCATGAGTATTCGCTCACAAGATAATGAGGCTCTAGGACTCTTGCTACAGAAAGAACCAGAAGAGCTAAAGAGAGCTCTGGAGATACGGGAGTTGCTATTTAAAGCACGAGGTCAGGCTTAATCTCCAATACCTTACTTAATACCCCGTTTATATACTTACTTGAGTCCTCAGTTGAGAAATTTGCAGCAAGCTCTAGCGCCTCACTGATAGCAACTGCCTCGGGCACCGATTGGGACCAGAGCAGTTCAAAGATCGCAAGGCGTAAGATATTTCTATCAAGAACTGGCATACGATCCATATCCCAACCCTGGGCATAGGTAGCAATTAACTCATCAATTTTTCGTTTATTTAACTCAATTCCATCAATTAGCTCTTTTGTAAACTCTCTAGCTTCATACTCCATCTCTGTGACTCTTTTTGAAAGTAACTCAGCTGCGCTACCTTTTCTAATATCACTTTCATAGAGCAGATCGAGCGCGGCTTTTCTAGCCTTAGAGCGGCTGCTCACTTAATTTGCGCGCCCGAGATAATCACCATTGCGAGTATCAACTAAAACAACTTCATCTTGCTTAATAAAGAGTGGAACTTGAATCGTGATTCCTGTTTCAAGAGTCGCTGGCTTTGACCCTGCAGATGAACGATCTCCTTGTAAGCCTGGCTCGGTATAGGTGATCTTAAGAGGAACATTTGCTGGAAGTTCTACATAAAGCGGATTTCCCTCATGAACAGCAACTATCGCTTCGGTGTTTTCGAGCATGTAATTGGCTGCATCTCCAACGGTTTCCGCAGAAATTGTCATCTGGTCGTATGTGCTGGAGTCCATAAAAACAAAACCCACTTGATCTTTGTAAAGAAATTGCATATCGCGCTTTTCAAGAATTGCTACATCAACTTTAACCCCTGCATTAAAGGTCTTCTCAACCACTTTTCCGGAGAGAACATTTTTAAGCTTGGTTCTCACAAAGGCTGGTCCCTTACCTGGTTTAACGTGTTGAAACTCAACAACTCCCCAGAGCTGACCTTCGATATCCAAGGTCATTCCATTCTTAAGATCATTCGTGGTAGCCATAGCGGCGAAGATTACCTTTTATATCTCTATTTAACTAATTTACTCATCGCAGCAAAGGCTAGGCGATATGAATCAAGGCCAAAGCCTGCAATGCTGCCTTGTACAACCCCTGAAATTACTGAGGTGTGGCGAAACTCTTCCCGAGATAGCGGATTACTTAAGTGCACTTCAATGCAGGGAGCCTTAAGCATGACTACTGCATCACGAATTGCATAAGAATAATGAGTAAATGCCGCGGGATTAAAGATAACCGGAGTCTTACTATCAGCTGCTCCATGGAGCCAGCCGATTAACTCTGACTCATCATTGCTCTGCTTTATCTCAACTTCAAAACCAAATTCCTTAGCTCCTACAAGACAGATTGTCTCAATATCAGGATAGGAGATATCGCCATAATAGGATTTTTCACGAAGATCGAGCCTTGAAAGATTAGGTCCATTTAGCACTAGCACTTTGGTCGCGCTCATCTACTCTCCAATGCTTTCTAGGAAACACTTCTCTAACTGCTGATCGCTTATATCCTCAAGCCTGGTTGGTACTCCCAGAGCGCTTAAGGTAACAAAGCGAATTCTACCCCCACGCATCTTCTTATCGTTGCGCATAATCTCCAGAAGTTCTGACCATGATGCCCTTGGGTATTTCGCATTAAGTTCAAGGGTATCTAAAATCTGATTCTGTCTATCTAGGTGCTCTTTAGATAGACCTGAGAATTCAAATGAGAGTTGAGCAGCAAATCTCAATCCAAGGGCTACCGCTTCGCCATGGCGAAGTGAATACTTCGAATGTTTCTCTATCGCATGACCCAAAGTGTGACCATAATTTAATATCTCTCTAAGATCTGATTCTTTAAAGTCAGCGCTAACAACCCTGGCTTTGACTGCGATTGAGCGAAAAATGAGCTCAGATAGATTCTCTCTCCATTTATCTTCTATGAGATCCAATATCTGTGTATCGTCAATGAAGCCACACTTAGCAACCTCTGCCATTCCCGCCTTGAGATCGCGCTGAGATAGTGAGGAGAGAAAACTCTGGTCAATTAAGACAGCGCTCGGTGAGTGAAATGCCCCTATAAGATTTTTTCCCGCCTCAAGATTTAATCCTGTTTTTCCGCCGATAGCTGCATCAACCATCCCAGCAAGTGAGGTAGGAATAGCAATCCAATCAACTCCGCGCAGATACGAGGCGGCAAGAAAGCCCGCTAGATCCGTAGTTGCCCCTCCCCCAACTCCAATAATCAGGCAACTTCTATCCAACTTAGCGGCAGCGAGTTTCTCAATAGCTTTAGCAAAAGATTGCATGCTCTTCTGCTCTTCTCCATCTTCTACCTCTATTAGCAGATATTTAGTAGGAAAACTTGCGCCAAAGCTAGCAACGATAGATTTAGGGGCAACGATAACCACCTTCTTATCTCCAGCTAGAAGAGATGCCTCTTTGAAAGCATCATCTGTGAAAATAACTTCATAACTCTGCTCAGAAGAAACAGTTATCGGCTTCATAGGGCTAACTCTTTGACAATTTCTTCAGCAACCTCAATAGGTTTTTTATTGTCAGTTGAGACTCGCGCCTTTGAGAGCGCCTCATATGTTGACCGGCGTTTTTCCATTAGAGCAATCCACTGTTGTCTGGGGTTTCCAAGAAGCAAGGGGCGATCTCTATTAAACCCAACTCTTGGAGCTGCATTTGAAATTGATACATCAAGAAAAACTACATTTGCCATAGGAAGTAATCTCTTGGAAACCTCTAAATCCATTACAGAGCCGCCGCCAAGTGCGATTACACCATCTTGGTTCTCAAGAAGATCAATTACAGCAGAGCGCTCCATGTCTCTGAAGGCAGGCTCCCCATCGGTAATAAAGATTTCAGAGATACTCTTTCCGCTCTTTTCTTCAACAATTTTATCGCTATCGAGAAACTTTAAAGTTAGTTTTTTTGCCAAAGCTTTTCCGACCGAAGTTTTTCCAGCTCCTGGAGGGCCGATGAGAATTATCGGTGGCACGCCCTACTTCACTTTCATATTAGATAGATAGCTCTCTAGGTTCCTCATGCTCTCACCGAGGGAGTCTCCGCCAAATTTTTCAAGCATAGCTTCAGCCAAAACTAGGGCCACCATAGCTTCGGCAACTATCCCCGCAGCTGGAACAGCGCAAACATCTGATCTTTGATTTATTGCTTTAGCCGCCTGGCCATTTGTAATATCAATTGTGTCTAGAGCCTTAGGAACAGTTGAAATGGGTTTCATTGCAGCGCGAACTCTTAAAACTTCGCCTGTACTCATTCCACCCTCTGTTCCGCCAGATCTTGATGTTCTACGGCGAATATTTCCTTCGCTATCTCTCTCTATTTCATCATGAGCGCTACTGCCACGTTTTCTAGCGGTTGCAAATCCATCACCGAGTTCAACGCCCTTAATTGCTTGAATACCCATAAGGGCTCCTGCAAGGCGTGAGTCAAGTCTTCTATCCCAGTGAACATGAGATCCAAGCCCTGGTGGTAGGCCATAAACTAAAACTTCAACTACCCCACCTAATGTATCTCCATTGCCATGCGCATCATTTATCTCTTCAACCATTTTTGCACTTACATCTTTAAATGCTGAGCGCACTTCATCGCTATCAATTCTCTCTCGATCGCTAGGCTGCGGAAGTAGATAATCATCAGGGACGCTCACTGCTCCAATAGAGACCACATGGCTAAATACCTCAATGCCGCCTACCTGCCTAAGAAATCTTCGCGCAACTGCTCCTAGCGCTACTCGAGCAGCTGTCTCTCTTGCTGATGCTCGTTCCAATACAGGTCTTGCATCATCAAAATCATATTTTTGGATGCCAACTAAATCAGCATGCCCAGGTCTGGGTCTTGTTAAAGGGGCATTTCTTCCGAGTGATTCAATCTCTGATTTTTCTATTGGATCTGCGCTCATAACTTTTTCCCATTTAGGCCACTCGGAATTAGCAATTTGAATAGCAATGGGACCACCTTGGGTTAAACCGTGTCGTATCCCTCCAACAATTGTAACTTTATCTGCTTCAAAGTTCTGTCTTGCTCCCCTACCAAAACCAAGTCTGCGTCTACGAAGATCTTCATCAATATCTGCAGTTGTAACCGATACTGAGGCAGGCATTCCCTCTAAAATTCCAACCAAGGCTGGGCCATGGGATTCTCCTGCTGTTAACCATCTCATTTCTTAATTATCGCAGATTAATTTGGATTCCTGCTCCCTATTTATCACACCCACGCTCAAACACTTATTGCAAAGAGAAAGACCCCAAAGAAGAGATAGGGAGCAAATGCAACTCGCTTGCCTTTCAGGCTCTCACGCTTTAATAGATGAATGATTAAGGTAATTGAGCAAGCTAACCAGCTGATCGCATTACTCCAGATTAAGTCAGATATATCTCCACCAAATGCGGAGATATAGGCCCCCATAAGAAGTGAGAGTCTTATATCGCCGCGACCAATCGCGCGTCCTGAAAATAGGTTGATGGTTGCATAGAACATAAAGTTGATTAGCGAGAGCAGCGATGCCTCGAGCAACGATTGGCGAAGTAGAGGGATGAGAGAAAGTAGCGCTAGGTGAGTGACCCTCTTAGAGATTAAATGCTTTTGATAATCTCTCCAAGAAATGATGGCTGCAAAAATTGCGAAATGGATAAAGAGCACATGAAGACTCTATTTTGCAAAGGATAGATCAATGGAACTTATCCACAAGCTCTCTCTATTTGCCCGCTTCCAACTTGAGAAGTAACTCCTCAAAGAGCCACTTTTTATCAAAATCAAGTTCTGTCATCAGAGAAATCTGAAATACCGCTTGCGCTGCTAATAGTTGCAGCCCTGAAATCAACGAACCTCCGGCATCCAATTGTAGTTTTGATAGCCCTGGGGGCCATGGCCAATAGGTTGCATCGAAGAAGAACTTGGGCGCTTTGAATTCTTTTGTCATTGATAGAACTTGATCCGAGGGAATTGTATTGATAACCAATTCACTCTCCCAGGCTTGAGCAGAACGCTCCCAATCCCTAATCTCAATATTGAAGCCCAGAGCTGAATTGATAAGAGAGGGATCTCTATCTGGACTTCTTCTGTATGCCTCAATCTTTATCCCTCTTGGTGCTAGCGCTGCAATTGCTGCCCTTGCCGTTCCCCCAGCTCCAAGGATTGCCACTGAAGAGAAGGAAAGATCTTTGGTTAAGAATTCAAAACCATCTACATCAGTTGAAGTCGTTCTCCAAATATCTCCATCACGATAGATGGTATTGGCCGAATTAATCTCTTCTGATCTTGAATCAACCAGAAGCGCTGGGTTTGATATCGCAGTTAGCTCTTCTTTAAGTGGCATTGTCAGAGAAAAACCAAGCAAATCCTCTTTGAGTAACTCTTGCTCTAAATAACTAGCAAGCTGACCGCTTTTAACCTCTATCGCTTGATAGTTTCCAGAAAAACCGAGAAGAGAATAGGCATGATTATGAATTAAGGGAGATAACGAGTGAGAAACCGGTGATCCTAAGACCGCTGCGCGCTTAATCATTCAAATAGCCCCGCTTTGAAATTTCTCTTATATTCAGACTTCCACTCTAGGAATTGATCATAGGAATTGGTAAATCGAGTATCAAAAGGACTAACCGTTACAAAATAGAGCCAATTGCCAACCTCAGGGTTTATGGCCGCATCAATTGCCGGCTTAGTTGGGCTTCCTATTGGCCCAGGAGGTAGCCCTGGGTAAACAAAAGTGTTATAGCGATTCTTAACTTTGGTATCTACTAGAGAGACTCGTATTTCGCCTCTGCGCTCCAAGGCATAGTGCACTGTTGAATCAAATTGGAGCGGCATGCGCTTTTCTAATCTGTTGTAAATAACTCGAGAGACTTTTCCGAAAACATCTGGCGTTCCCTCTGTCTGCACAAGGGATGCAATCACCATAATTTCAAAAGGAGTGAAATCTCTCTCGTTGCTCCAGTTAATATCCTTTGTTGCTGATACAAACCTGTTAAGCATAGCTGAGAGTATTTCATCGCCATCCACGCTCTTGTTAAAAGAGTATTGGGCAGGATAGAGAAATCCTTCGATATTTTTGCTCTTAAACATCTCTGGTGGAAAGACATTCTTTACGCTTTTTTCAATCTCAACTTTGCCTATACCGAAGTTGATAATGCTCTCAGAAATTTCAGATAGGCGCTGCCCATCTTTGACAACTATTAGATTTGGAATTCGAGAGGGATCTAAGAGCTGTTCTAGGGCCACCCTGGCTGGGATACGAGTTTCAATTCGATGTTCGCCAGGTGCTATTCGCTGTGACCTGGAATCAGCAACTGCTACTCTAAAAAATGCAGCAGATGATTTAACAACTGAAAGTGATTCAAGTTTTCGTCCAATTTCAGATCCACTCTCGCCAGAGAGAATTTCGACAATTACCTCCTGGCCTGCAGATCCAACTTCATAATCAGGTGCGCTTTGAGCGCCTGAATTAGCCTCTCGAAGAAGAAGGGTGATAAAGACAATTAAAATGCCGGCAGCTAATAAACGAAGAAGTGGACTTCTCTCAAGTGATTGCTTCAAAGAAGCGGTATTAAATCTCATGGCCAGCAGCACCTCCGCTAACCCGCTCTACTTCCAGGGCAAACTCTAGAATCTTTACAGCAGCCAATTGATCAATGTTCTCTTTATTGCTTTTAAGGCCTGCGCTCTTTAACTCACCAAGTGCAGAACTTGTGGTTAATCGCTCATCTAATAGCCGTACCTGTATTTCTTGCGGTAGATGGCTTTTAAGTAGCGCTGCAAAGCTTCGAGCTTTATTACTTGAATCACTCTCTTTTCCTGAGAGATGCAGAGGAAGTCCAATATAAATAATTTCCACATTACTTACATCAACAAGTTCTTTGATCGCGATCACCGCCGAATCTGTTGATTCGCCATTATCGAGGGTGATAAGGGGAGATGAGATCAATCTAGAGTCGTCAGATTTTGCAACTCCAATTCGTTTATCACCGTAATCTATAGCAAGCCTTGCGCCTGGAAGTATCACAAAGGCTACATACCCGAGAGGGAAGCCTTGATGGCCAGTAAAGCTTCATCAATCTTGGTGAATTCACTTCCGCCGCCCTGGGCGAAATCATCTTTTCCTCCGCCACCGCCGCCAAGAATTCCAGAACCAATCTTTACTAGCGCACCTGCTTTTGCTCCTGCGCTACGAGCGCTTTCATCGGCTGCAAGAACTAAAGTCACTTTTTCATCACCGCTACTTACTAGCGCTACAACTGAGCCTTTGAGGCGATTTCTCAAAGCCAAGGCAACAGTTCTTAAATCATCACCAGAGAAGCCTTTGCCCATGTCAGCTGCTATGAATTTAAATGGACCAATATTTTCAGCCTTCTCTATTAGAGAAGCTGAATCACTAAGAGCCTTTGCTGTTCTTATCGATCCAATCTCCTTCTCGGCATCTCTTAGACGAGCAAGAAGAGAGGTGATTCTCTCTGGCAGTTCCTCTGCCCTTGTTCCTTTAATGATTTCAAGAAGTGAGTTGATCAAAATATGTTCACGACTTAAAAATGAGTAAGCATCTGCGCCGACTAAAGCTTCAACGCGCCTTACTCCCGCTCCGATAGAGGATTCACCAAGGAGTTTTACTATTCCAAGTTCCCCACTTCTTGAAACATGGGTTCCTCCACATAGCTCCTTTGCCCAATCACCAACGCTAATTACTCGAACACGCTCACCATATTTCTCGCCAAAGAGCGCCATTGCACCGATTTTCTTCGCCTCTGCTTGAGACATCTCCTCTGCGCTAACAATTAAATTATCTAGAAGAAGCGAATTAACTCGAGCTTCCACATCATTGAGAATGCCCTCTGAAACGGCGCCACTAGATGGGAAATCAAAGCGAAAACGCCCTGGAGCATTCTCTGATCCAGCTTGAGTGGCAGTTTCTCCAAGGATTTCTCGAAATGCTTTATGGACCATATGGGTTGCGGTGTGAGCACGCGATATTGCTTTACGTCGATCGCCATCAATCTTTGCTAGTACAGATTCGCCTATCTTTATCTGGCCGGAGAGCACTCGACCGCGGTGAATGAAAATTCCTGGAATCGGCGATTGAACATCTTCCACTTCAATAACAGAGCCTTCGCTAGTTGTTATCACTCCAGAATCAGCTAATTGCCCGCCACCTTCTGCATAGAAGGGAGTTCTATCGAGCAGAATTTCAACATCATCGCCAACAGATGCAGATTTAACCCCCGCACCATCTACTAGAAAACCAACAATTTTTGATTCACTCTCTAAGCTCTCATAGCCAACAAACTCTAACTTGCCAGCGCCTTCTGCTAATTTGCGATACTCGGTTACATCAGTATGTCCACTCTTTTTTGACTTAGCATCAGCTTTAGCTCTTTCGCGCTGTTGCTTCATTAAGCGCTTAAAGCCATCAGCATCAATACTTAAGCCCTCTTCATTTGCCATTTCAAGAGTTAGATCAAAAGGGAATCCATAGGTATCGTGGAGTTGGAAGACATCCTCACCTGAGAGAACTTTTGTGCCACTCTTCTTTAATGAAGCGCTTCTCTGATCAAAGATCATAGTTCCACTCTTTAGAGTTTGCAGGAAACTCTCTTCCTCTGCCTCTGCCACCTTTAGAATTCGAGCGCTATCACTTTGCAACTCTGGATATTGCGCACCCATAGCTTCGATAGAGGCCTTAATTAACTCGCTCATATTACGATCGTCGGAGCCAAGTAGCTTCATATTCCTAGTAGTGCGGCGCATCATTCTTCTTAGAACATATCCTCGACCCTCATTACCTGGAGTAACTCCATCGCCAATCAACATCGTTGCAGTTCTTGCATGATCTGCAATTACCCGAAGTGATACATCACTTGAAGGCTCTTTGCCATATCGAACTCCACTTAGATCACTAGCGCGATTTAGAATATGTTGTGTTGTATCAATCTCATAGATGTTCTCCACTCCTTGCAAGAGAGCGGCAGTGCGCTCAAGGCCTAAGCCAGTATCAATGCTTTTGGCAGGAAGTTCACCAAGAATTGGGAAACCATCTTTGCCCCCACCTTCGCCTCTCATATTCTGCATAAAGACAAGATTCCAGATCTCTAGATAGCGATCTTCATCGGCAATTGGGCCACCTTCCTTGCCATAGGCAGCACCACGATCAAAATAGATTTCAGAACATGGCCCGCAGGGACCAGGTATGCCCATCGACCAGAAATTATCTGCCATTCCACGTCTTTGAATTCGCTCCTTAGGAATGCCAATCTTCTTATGCCAAATATCTGCTGCTTCATCATCATCTAGATAAACCGTGACCCATAATTTATCCTCAGCAAATCCATACCCGCCATCACTTATTGGCTTTGTTAAGAGTTCCCAGGCAAGGGTGATTGCTCCCTCCTTGAAATAATCTCCAAAGGAGAAATTTCCACACATTTGAAAAAAAGATGCATGACGTGTGGTCTTACCCACCTCTTCTATATCTAAAGTTCTTACACACTTTTGCACCGAGGTGGCGCGCTTATACGGCGGAGTTAACTCTCCTAGGAAAAATGGTTTGAATGGAACCATCCCTGCATTTACAAGAAGAAGATTTGGATCATCTGCAATAAGAGATGCTGAGGGAACGACTGTATGTTTGATGCCCTGGCTATTTCCTGACTCAAAGAATTTTAGCCAGCGAGAACGAATTTCCGCTGAATTCACGAGGAGTTAGAACTCCTCGTCGTCAACATACTTGCTGTTTTTTGCCTTTTTACTCTTCTTTCCTTTTTTCTTCTTGCGAAGTTGGGCGGCTGTTAGTACAGCCCCTGCTGCCTTCATCGCCATTTGATTCTTATCAAGAAATCCTGACGCGCTCTCAGAAACTTTAGAGCTAAATTCCTCCATTGTTTTAGTCACTTTATTGATGCTCTGTAGCGGCCCATTAACAAGTTCTACTGTGGTTGTGACCTCATTTAGTAGCGGCGCAGTTTCCTTAGCGATATCGCGAACTGCGCTTCCGACTTCATCAATCGCTCTTCCGAGTCGAATAACAGCGTAGGCGATGGCAAAACCAATGACTAATAGAGCGCTTGCTGCGATTATTGCTGCGATTCCACCTGCGGACATAGCGTTAGCCTACTAAAGATTTCTCGCCCTATTCCGGCTTGAAATCCACTCCGCTCTCTCGTCTCTGCGCGGTGGTTATCGGAGTGGGAGCGCCAGTTAATGGATCTGCTCCACTTGCCGTCTTGGGAAAAGCAATGACTTCACGGATTGACTCAGCTCCGGCAAGTAGCGCACATAGGCGATCAAGTCCTAGAGCGATACCTCCATGTGGCGGCGGGCCATAGTTAAAGGCTTCAAGTAGGAAACCAAATTTAGACTCAGCTTCTTGCTTAGTTAAACCGATAACATCAAATACTGCTTGCTGAATTTCACGCTTATGGATACGGATCGATCCTCCACCAATTTCATTTCCATTCAAAACTATGTCATATGCATAAGCAAGGGCCGATTTAGGATCATCTTTAAAGCTCTTCTCATACTCAGGTTTTGGTCCAGTAAATGGATGATGCACCGCTGTCCATCCTCCAGACTCTGTTGCCTCAAACATCGGAGCATCAACGACCCAGAGAAACTTCCATTGATCCTTTGCGATCAGATGACATCTCTCTCCAATTTCCAAACGGACTGCGCCAAGAAGTTGGAGCGAAGAACTTTGATCCCCCGCTGCAAAGAAAATTGCATCTCCATTCTTAGCGCCAACAAAAGAGGCAATCTCCTTACTCTCCCTCTCCGAAAGATTCTTAGCAACAGGGCCTCCAAGGCTTCCATCCTCGCCCACGAGAATGTAAGCAAGTCCTTTAGCTCCTCTTGCTTTAGCCCAATCTTGCCAAGCATCTAGCTCACGCCTAGGAGATGCGGCTCCATTTGGCATAACAACTGCGCCAACGAACTCTGCTTGAAAAACTCTAAAACTTGTCTCCTTAAAGAAATCAGTGACATCAACTAATTCATTTCCAAAACGAAGATCAGGTTTATCAGAGCCAAATCTTCTTAGCGCTTCATGATAGGTCATGTGAGAAATTGGTAGGGCAATATCAATATCTAAAGTTCTTTTAAATACTTCCTTTAATATCTTTTCTGCAACAGCCAAGACATCACTTTGATCAATGAAGGACATCTCAATATCTAATTGTGTGAATTCAGGCTGTCTATCAGCTCTAAAGTCTTCATCTCTAAAACAGCGGGCGATCTGGTAGTAACGCTCCATACCTGCCACCATCAATAACTGCTTAAATAGCTGTGGTGATTGTGGAAGGGCATACCAAGATCCAGGTTGCAGACGAACAGGAACTAAGAAATCTCTAGCTCCCTCTGGAGTTGAACGGGTTAGATAGGGAGTTTCAATATCGAGAAAACCCTCACTATCCATTACCGAACGGATGATGGAGGTGACTTTAGAGCGAAGGCGTAGCGCGCTACTTGGTCCTTCGCGCCTTAAATCTAAATAACGATATTTGAGCCTGACCTCTTCACCAACATTAACCACTTCCCCACTATCAACTGGAAATGGCAGCGCAGCAGCTTCACTTAATACTTCAAGGCTCTCACAATTGATTTCAATTTCACCAGTAGGCAGAGCTGTATTTTCATTTCCACTCGGGCGTTTGGTCACTACTCCCTCGATTAAGACGCACCATTCAGCCCTAAGGGCTGCCGCGACTTTTTCATCAGAGATAACTACCTGGATGCTTCCCGAGTAATCACGGAGATCAATAAATGCCACACCGCCATGATCGCGCCGTCTAGCTACCCAGCCGGCAAGTTTTACCCTGCCGCCAATATCACTTGATCGAAGGGTTCCAGCGCTATGGGAGCGAAGCAATTTGAAGACCTACTCTCTTTTCTGCTTATAGCCCAGATGATTTCTCGGCCAAAGTCTTAGCAAGAGAGGTAAGCCTAACCGAAGTTAGCGCTCCGCTGCTCATCTCTTTTAACTCCACTGACCCTGATTGCAATTCACTATCACCAAGAACTATTGCAAAGCGCGCTCCAGATTTATCAGCCGCCTTCATCGCTGCCTTGAGGGAGCGATCCCCAAAATTCTGCTCGACAACAAAGCCCTCTTTTCGAAGTGAATCAACGAGAGTAAAGCACATTGAGCGAGCCTGATCACCAAGAGCAATCACATAGAGATCAATATATTTCAACTCTCCTGGAAGAAGTTGACCAGTTTCTGCCTCTGCTTCAAGGGCGAGAAGAATACGATCTATCCCTAATCCAAAACCAATTCCGGAGAGCTTTGATCCCCCAAGAAGTTCCATAAGTCCGTCATAGCGTCCGCCGCCACCTATCCCAGATTGCGCCCCTAGCCCGCTATGAACAAATTCAAATGTAGTTCCAGTGTAATAATCAAGACCTCTAACCATTCTTGGGTTAACTTGATAAGCAATTCCCAAAGAATCAAGGGCAGATTTAACCTGTTCAAAATTCTCTCTACTTTCAGCATTTAAGTAATCAAGTAGTAGAGGAGCCTTGCTCATCGCATCCTTAATCTCATCGCGCTTATCATCAAAGAGGCGAAGTGGATTTTTCAAAGCTCTATTGCGCGTTTCTTCATCCAGGTTTAGCCCAGCGATAAATGCATCTAAGTCTTTTCTATGTGATACTCGACTGTCACTATCGCCAAGTGAGGTAATCTGAAGTTCAAAGTTTTTTAGCCCAAGTTTTCTATATCCTTGATAGGCAATAGAGATAACTTCAGCATCAAGATAGGGATCATCGCTTCCAATAGCCTCTATGCCGAATTGATAGAACTGACGATAACGACCAGCTTGTGGCCTCTCTGCTCGAAAAAATGGTCCATGGTAAAAGAGTTTCACTGGCAGGCTGGCGCGATCTAGGCCATGTTCGATAACAGCTCTTATTACTCCAGCAGTTCCCTCAGGGCGAAGTGTTAGTGAACGACCACCGCGATCTTCAAATGTATACATCTCCTTTGTTACCACATCAGTTGATGCGCCAACTCCTCGCGTAAATAACTCAGTATCTTCAAAAATGGGTAGCTCAATTAATTCATATCCTGCAGCGAGCGCCGGAATCTTTAGAGTCTGAACTATGTGATCAAAAATATTTGATCTAGGCGGCAGGTATTCAGAGACGCCCTTAGGGGCTGCAAACTTTGAACTCATGCCAATCTCCCTTGAGTCGCCGCTAGGAGGTATTGATTACTCTTCAATTCCGCATCCATTCTGCTCTCATCGCCATGTCCAGGAAGAACACGGAGATGAGGTGGCAAGGTCGCTATTTTCTCACGAAGAGTTATCTCCATGTCGCTCATTGAGCCACGTGGCAGATCAGTTCTTCCAATTCCGCCCTTAAAGAGCACATCTCCGCTAATTAAGAGCTCATCTTCAACAATTGCAAGAGTTGATCCAGGGGTATGCCCCGGAGCATGTCTAAAGGAAAAATTCATTCCCCCAAGCTTTGATTGACTATCTGAATCAATTGACCAGGTTCTCTCCGGTTCTTGAAACTCAATCTTGCTACCCGATAGCTCTCCAAGCTCGCTTAATAAAGCTTGAGATTGAGCTCCCATGGCCCGTTCTGGATTTACCAGTAGATCCCTATCGGCTTTATGAATATATGTATCACTTTCAATAAAGTCTTGAGCAAGAGAGTAGAGAGAAAATGTGTGATCAAGATGTCCATGGGTAATAAATATTGCACCAATGACTAAGTTATGTTCAGTTAACTTTGCTTTAATCTCTTGAGTTAAATTCGGTATGCCAATACCGGGATCAATTACTACGCAATGGGAATTTTTTGATGGAGCAATGATCCAACAATTGGTGGCGTAATAAGGCGCCACTATTCGATCGACCAAGAGGCTCACCTAGGCATTCTTCCAACCAAGGTCGCTACTTCCGCTCAAAAGAGCCCTATCTGAGCGACTTTTTTACAGAAAGACCCCTATGGGGGTAGCGTTTGGCCCTTACCAACCGCTGAACCCATAACGCCAGAGTGAGAAAAACTCCAGGTGCGCAACGTTCGAGAAAGTAGGACCTAATGGATGCCCTAGATAATCAAGTTCTACCTAACTCAGCTGCTGCAGCGCTAATCGGTGATCCTTCAAAATTTGGACGCGTTGATGAAAATGGAATGGTCTATGTTCGAACCAACGATGGCGAAAAAGTAGTCGGTTCATATCCTGGAAAATCTGCAGAAGAAGCACTTGCCTACTTTGTCCGTAAATTTGAACTTGTTGCCTCAGAAGTGGCTCTCCTTGCTGCTCGAATCATCAGCGGCGCTATGGTTCCTCAAGATGCCAATGAAGCGGTTAAGAAGTTAAGAAATCAGATTGAACATCTAAATGGCGTAGGAAATCTCGAAGCTCTAAGAAGTTCACTCGAACAGATTCCACCTTTAATTGATGAACATCGCCCTGCCTATGAAGCTAAAAAAGCAGCAGAGGCTGAGGCTAAAGCAGAGAAGCGCGCAGCAACCATTGCCGCAAAAGAGGCTCTAGTTGTTGAAGCTGAAGGTTTAATCGATTCCACTAGTTGGAAGGTAACTGGTGAGCGTCTCAAAGTATTACTAGATGAATGGAAGAAGGCTCCACGCCTTGATAAGAAGACAGATTCAGAGCTATGGAAGCGCTTTTCATCTGCTCGAAATAAGTTTGATAAACGTCGCAGGGTTCACTTTGCAGGACTGAGTGCTCAACAGAACCAGGTAAAAGATTCTAAAGAGAAGATTGTTATTGAAGCTGAATCACTTGCTACCTCCACAGATTGGGTGGCGACAGCTAGACGCTATAAGGCCCTGATGGATCAATGGAAGGCAAGCGGCCGAGGTAAGAAGAATGATGACGACAAACTTTGGTTAAGATTTAAGGCAGCCCAAGATACTTTCTTCACCACAAAGAATGCAGACCTTGAAAAGCGCGGCGAATCAATGGCTGCAAACCTAGAAAAGCGAGAGGCAATTGTCGCTGAGATGGAAGCTCTCTTGCCGATTACAAACCTCGATGATGTTAAGAGAAAGTTCCGCGATCTTCGCCAGAAGCTCTCAAAAATTGGCATGATCGATCGCAAAAAGAGATCAGTATTAGATAAGCGTGTGGATAGCGTGGAGATGACGATCAAGGAGGCAGAGCAGGAGCAATGGCGTCGTAGCGACCCAACAGCGATTGCAAGAGCTAACGATGTCGTTACTCAATTAACAAATGCTGTCGCTGACTATGAAGCTAAAGCTGCCAAAGCTCAAGCTAATGGGGATTCTAAGAAGGCTGCTGATTTACTTGAGGCTGCCGCCGCTAGACGTATGTGGCTTAGCGAGGCCCAAAAAGGTCTTGCTGACTTTAAATCCTAGTTATTAGTTATTCGATAAACATCATAAACGCCTTCGATTTTCTTTACTGAAGCTAATACTGCCTCTAAATGCGAGGCATCAGCCATCTCGAAGGTAAAGCGTGAGAAGGCCACTTGATCTTTAGTGGTATTAACTGCAGCATGAACGATATTTATCTCCTGATCAGATAGTGCGCGCGTAATATCCGAGAGCAACCTGGCTCGATCTAGCGCCTCAATCTGGATATTAACCAAGAAAACAGATTTTGCTGCCTCATCCCACCTAACTGCAGTGATTCGATCGCCTTGGTGAAATTTCAAATCAGCTACATTTACACAATCGCTTCTATGAACTGATACCCCACTACCTCGAGTAATAAACCCTGTTATTAAATCACCTGGCACAGGAGTGCAGCATCTTGCTAGTTTTACCAAAACATCTTCTACGCCTTCAACGATAATTCCCGAGGCGCTCCGTCTATTTATTCGACTTGGCGAAACAGTTGTTATATTTTCATCAATCGGGCTGTCGTAGGTTTCTGCTAATCCTAGGGATGATTCAAGTCTTTCAATTACATGATTTGCCGAGATGTGGCCATCCCCTACTGCGGCATAGAGAGCTTCAATATCTTGATAATTTAAATCATGAGCTAACTGGAGCAAGCTATGACCACCGAGGATTTTCTGTAGTGGTAGCCCTGCCTTTCGCATCTGTCTGGCAATTGATTCTCTGCCTGCATCAATTGCCTCCTCACGTCGTTCCTTGGAAAACCAGGCCTTAATCTTGGATCGAGCCCTTGATGATTTTACGAAATTAAGCCAATCTCTACTTGGTGATGCAGATTCCGCTTTATTTGTTAATACCTCTATTACATCGCCATTGACTAGTGGCACCTCTAAAGAAACCAACTTTCCATTAACTTTTGCGCCAACGCATCGATTTCCAACATCGGTATGAACTGCGTAAGCAAAGTCCACTGCAGTTGCTCCAAGTGGAAGTGCTATAACGCTTCCCTTAGGAGTAAAGACAAAGGTTTCAGGAGTTCTAAGATCAAAACGCAGGGCATCGAGAAACTCTGTTACATCCGAGGTCTCCTGCTGCCATTCATGAAGCTGTTTTAGCCAGAGCATATCCGGTGAATCCGATGATCTTGAGGTGCCTGATAATTTATATTTCCAGTGGGCCGCAATTCCATACTCAGCTCTTGAGTGCATATCATGAGTTCTAATCTGAATTTCAACTGCTTTTCCATTGGGCCCAATTACAGTGGTATGAAGTGATTGATAGAGATTAAACTTTGGCATAGCGATGTAATCCTTAAATCTTCCAGGAACTGGGCTCCATCTGGCGTGAATCGCTCCAAGGACAGCGTAACAATCTCGTACATCATCTACTAAAACCCTGATTCCAACTAAATCATAAATATCGCTAAATTCTCGCCCTCTTATAACCATCTTTTGATAAACGCTGTAGAGATGTTTATGCCGGCCTGTTACCTTTGCAGCAATTGACTCTGAAGCTAAGTCTTGTTCAACTAGAGTGATAACTTCATTAGTTAGCTTCTCCCTAGATGGATTTCTCTCTTGAACCAAACGTTCAATTTCGTCAAATTTCTTTGGTTCAATGTATTTAAAAGAGAGGTCTTCCAGCTCCCACTTAACTGCATTCATTCCTAATCGGTGCGCTAGCGGGGCATAGATATCTAGAGTCTCTCTTGCTTTTCGTTCAGCTGATTCTGGCTCAACATATTGCCAAGTTCTAGCATTATGGAGGCGATCTGCTAATTTGATAACTAAAACTCGGATATCTTTCGCCATTGCAACGACCATTTTGCGAACTGTCTCAGCCTCCGCTGTTGGACCATAGGTGAGGCGATCTAGTTTTGTTACGCCATCAACAAGAGATGCAACCTCAGCGCCAAAATCTTTGCGTAGTGATTCTTGAGAATAACTCGTATCTTCCACCGTGTCATGTAGCAGGGCTGCTGCAATGCTATTTGCATCAAGACCGAAATCAAGGAGAATTTCCGCAACTGCAACTGGGTGGGTTATATAAGCATCGCCACTTTTTCTTAATTGACCTTTATGAGCCCGCTCTGCTACTTCAAAAGCTCGTTCAACAACTCCAGTATCGCTGCCTTCTTGACTCTCCCTAAGGCGATTAATTACCGGGGTAATAAGTGCGTTCATGGGGATAGATTACTTCTCCCCTATTTGTTGCGCTTCTTCTTTCCTTTTCGATTGGAGAGCAATGGGCTTGTAGTACTTCCGCCCCTTGCAGCAACGCGCGCGCTTAAAGCCTTCATCGCTGGCTCACGCTCACGAAGTGAGGCTAATACTGGAGGAGCAATAAAAACCGATGAATAAGTACCAGCGATAAGGCCGATAAAGAGAGCTAAAGCTAGATCTTTCAAAGTTCCAGCACCTAATAGGCCTGCTCCAACAAAGAGAATTGCAGAGACTGGAAGAAGGGCGATAAGTGAGGTATTCATCGAGCGGACAAGAGTTTGATTAACTGCAAGATTTGTTGCATCAGAGTAAGTGGATTTTCCAGTACTAGTAATTCCCTTTGTGTTCTCTCGTATTTTGTCGAAGACGACCACAGTGTCATAGAGGGAGTAGCCCAGAATCGTTAGAAAGCCGATAACAGTTGCCGGCGTTACTTCAAAACCGATAAAGGCATAGAGGCCAACGGTGATAAGAACATCGTGGATCAGTGCGACAACAGCTGCTACCGCCATCTTTGGTTCAAAGGTGAGAGCTAGATAAATCATGATGCAAATCAAAAAGGCGATAAGTCCTTGGAAAGCCTTCTTTGAAATTTCCTCGCCCCATGAAGGGCCAACATTTTGAGTATCAATTGACTCAACCGAAACGCCAAATGCTGCAGCTAGGGCATCTTGAATCGCATTTGATTCCCCGGTATCTAATACGCCGGTCTGGATACGAATCTTCTCTTCACCTAAAGTTTGAATTATCACATTGTCTCTATAACCAGTAGATGAAACAGCCTCCCTTGCTTGTTCAATTGATCCAGTAGAGGTTGTAACAACAAAGGCTGATCCGCCCTCAAATTCAATACCAAGTCGCAGCCCCTGCGAGCCGAGTGCAAAGACGGAGAGAGCGATAAACAGAGCGCTTACTGCATACCACTTCTTTCGAGCGCGAACGATATTAATTGAAGTCTCGCCACGATAGAGCCTTCCGCCAAGACCAGTTAGCTTCATCCCTTACGCTCCCTTGCTCTCTAGAGTTGGAGTTACAACTCCGATACTGCGCGGCGAAACACCGGAGTACTTGCCTCCAGCTTGGAAATATTTATTCTTAGCAAGAAGTGTTACAAGTGGCTTGGTAAATAGGAAGATAACAACCAAGTCAACAAGTGTTGTTAATCCAAGAGTGAATGCGAAACCACGAACACTTCCAACTGAGACAAAATAGAGAATAACAGCAGAGATAATCGAGACTAAGTCAGCAACGATGATAGTTCTCCGCGCTCTCAGCCAACCACTCTCTGCAGCAACTCGTAGGGGTTTACCCTCTCGCATTTCATCTCTTATACGTTCAAAGTAGACGATAAATGAGTCAGCAGTAATTCCGATTGCCACAATAGCTCCAGCAACGGCTGCAAGAGTTAAGGTAAATCCAATCCACTCGCCTAAGAGAAGGAAGAGAATCACCAATTGAGCAGCTGCTATTGCTAGAGATCCCACGACGACTAGCCCTAGCGCCCGGTAATAAAACATTGAGTAGAGCATTACCAGAATCAATCCAAGACCACCTGCGATAAGACCAGCCTGCAGCTGATCATTTCCAAGCGTTGGAGAAATTTGTTGAACCTCTCCGCGATCAAAGGCGAGAGGTAGAGATCCATACTTCAAAACATTTGCTAGATCTTGCGCCTCAAGTTGGCTAAAACTTCCAGTGATCTGAGCGCTTCCACCTAAAATTGCTTCATTGATTCTAGGAGCAGAGACAACAACTCCATCGAGAACAATTGCTACTTGATTCTGTGGCTCAGCAAGATTAACAACGCTCTGAGTTAGTTCTCCAAATTTGCGAGATCCATCTCCTGTGAAATCAAGTGAAACAAACCAACCACTTGCGCTCTGCTGATCAATTGCAGCAGTTGCGCCTTTAATATCACTTCCAACAACTTGAGCCGGAGCAAGGATGTATCTTGCAACTCCATCTCTATCGCATGTGATCATTAAAGAGTTGGCATCATCTCCCCCGCTACCAAGAGTTGACTCAGGCTTAGTGCAATCAAGTGCTTGAAATGCTGCCACTTTTTCAGGGCTAAGAGATGATCCTTCAAGCAAAGAGGCGTCATCGGGAGTTGGAATAGATCCTGCAACTAGTAATACCTGTCTAAATCTAAGTTCTGCTGTTTGACCAACAAGGTCTACAACTCGTCTCCCAGTCTCGCCTGGAACTGAGATAACAATCTGTCTGTTATTTCCTGTTCCCTCGGCAGTTACCTCGGCCTCGACAACTCCAAGTGAGTTAACGCGCTGACGGATAATCGAGACAGCTTGATCAATAGATTCACTGGTGATCTCACCGCTCTGCCCGCCCTGAAGTCTTGGCTGGAGAGTCACGCTAGTTCCACCTCTTAGGTCTAGGCCTAAGTTGATTGAGGTTGCGCCAATGGCAAAGGCAACGCCGTAGAGAATAAGGGTGGATAAAACCGTCAGAGTTAAGGTTCTAGCTGGGCGAGGTTTTCTGACCTCGCCAGAGTTACGTTGTGAATTTCCGTAAGACATGGGGCGAAAGTCTAGGGCTCAAGCTCCTCACTGTCGAAAAGCCCGATTGCCACCTCCGGAGCTTTCTTGCCTAGATGGCGCCAAGCTGCTGGTGTAGCAGTTCTTCCCCTTGGAGATCTGGAGATAAATCCAGAGCGGACTAAAAATGGTTCAGCCACAGATTCAACTGTCTCGCGCTCCTCGCCAACGGCCATCGCAAGGGTTCCTAAGCCAACAGGTCCGCCATTGAACTGTTCTATCAATACTCGAAGAATTGCTTTATCTAATCGATCAAGGCCAATCTCATCTACCTCATACATTTTAAGAGCAGAGTTAGTTATATCAATATTGATACTGCCATCACCATGTACTTGGGCATAATCCCTAACTCGACGAAGGAGCCTATTTGCAATACGCGGCGTTCCTCGAGAGCGCTTTCCTAACTCTGCAATTGAATCTTTACTAATATCAACATTTAGTAGGGATGAGCTTCGGGCAACGATATCTGCAATATCTGCTTCATCATAGAAATCTAGATGAGCGGTAAAACCGAAGCGATCTCTAAGCGGCCCAGGAAGAAGGCCCGCTCTAGTTGTTGCGCCAACTAAAGTGAAATGAGGAAGCGTTAAAGGAATCGCAGTTGCTCCAGGTCCTTTTCCAACTACTACATCAACTCTGAAATCCTCCATTGCCATATAGAGCATCTCCTCTGCAGGTCTTGCCATTCTATGGATCTCATCTAGAAAAAGAACTTCTCCTTCAACGAGTGATGAAAGTATTGAAGCTAGATCGCCAGCATGGGTAATAGCTGGTCCACTGGTAATTCTTATTGGTGAATCCATCTCACTTGCCACAATCATTGCAAGAGTAGTTTTGCCAAGACCAGGAGGGCCTGAGAAGAGAATGTGATCTGCAGGCGCTCCGCGCTCTCTAGCTGCTCGAAGAAGTAAGTCCACTTGATCTTTAACACGCTTCTGACCAACAAAGTCTCTCAACGTCTCTGGCCTTAAAGCCTGCTCTGCGCTAATTTCCTCGGGAGTAAGCGAGCTACTCATTATCTCTTCATCCATTAGCTATCTCTTCTGTCGCGATTGTGCGAGAGCAAGTTTTAACATCTCAGGGGTATCCTCACTCGTTGGAGTTCTTCCAAAGCTCTCAAGTACTTTATCAAGGGAGCTTTCTGCCTCTTTTTGCGAATAACCAAGTCCAGTAAGCGCGCCAATAACTTGAGTTCGCCAAGGCCCGCTTAGGGCAGATTTTGATTTATAGCTTGCTCCAAATTTCTCTTTCAACTCTAGAAGTATTCTTGAAGCAACTTTTTTACCAATTCCAGGAACTCTCTCAAGGGCTTCATTATCTTGCGAAGCAATTATGTTTCGCAGCGCATCTGGACCATAAACAGCAAGGAGGGCGCTGGCAACTTTGGGTCCTATTCCAGTAACAGATTGCAACTCTTCAAAGAGGCTCTTTGCGCTCTGAGATAAGAATCCATAGAGGCTCCAGGAATCCTCTCTAACAACTAAAGATGTGTGAAGTGATAATTCGCCCCCTACTTTCGATTCTGAGGCAATATCTGGCGCAACAATTACTTCATAACCAATTCCATTTACAAGAAGAATGATTCGGTTTAGTCGAATCTCAAATACCGTACCTGTCATAAAGGCAATCATCTATTTCTTAGCCTTTCTAGATCTTGGTTCAGATTTTAGACGCTTTATCCGGCTTTTCTCTTTAGCTGTAGCAGTTGCTAACTTCTTAGCTCCAGCTCCTCTCCAATGGTTGCAGATAGCAAGAGCTAGCGCATCGGTGGTATCAACTGGCTTTGGGGCCTCTTTTAATTTCAAGATTTTAACTACCATCGCAGCAACCTGTCTCTTATCTGCTCGCCCAGAGCCAGAGACAGCTGCCTTAACTTCACTTGGGGTATGCATAGCAATTGGAACCCCTGCCTTTGCTGCAAGAAGGAGCGCAACCCCTGCTGCCTGCCCGGTGGCCATAGCGGTTCGCACATTGAGCTTTGAAAAAACTCTCTCCACCGCAATAACATCTGGCTTATATCGATTGATCCAAACTTCAAGTTCTGCACTTAAATGCATCAAACGCTCTTCTAATGGGGCATCAACGCCGGTCTGTATTACGCCGCAGGCAACTAACTTAAGATCTTTAACTCCAACTTTTTCAACCACACCAATACCGCAGCGCGTAAGACCGGGATCAACACCAAGAACGCGCATTAGCCAAGCCTATTAGCCAGCCAAGAAAGAGTTATGACAGGCTCGCCATTACCTCATCTGAAACATCAAAGTTCCCATAGACATTCTGCACATCATCGCACTCCTCGATAGCCTCAATTAACTCAAAGAGGGCCCTTGCATCATCTGCTCCAATTGGAATAGAGATTGAAGGAAGGAAGGAAACATCTGCTGATTCATAATCAATCCCTGCAACTTGGAGAGCCTGTCTTACCGGAACTAAATCTGTAGCGGCGCTGATAAGTTCAAAGCTCTCACCTAGATCATTAACTTCTGTTAAACCATGCTCTAAGGCAGCATCCAATAACAATTCCTCAGCAATAACTTTTTCGCCTTGCCTCTTCTTAACAATAACCACGCCTTTTCTTTCAAACATATAAGAAACTGAACCGGGATCGGCCATCGTTCCACCGTTTCTAGTGATAGCAACTCGCACCTCTGATGCAGCTCTATTTCGATTATCAGATAGACATTCAATAAGAAGCGCTACCCCACCAGGGCCATAACCTTCATAGATTATGTTCTCCCATTGAGCTTGTGATTGACCTTCACCAACCGCTCTCTTGAGAGCGCGTTCGATATTATCGCTCGGAACAGAATTCTTCTTAGCCTTAGTTATTGCATCATATAAAGTGGGGTTGCCATCAGGATCTGCCCCGCCATTTCTAGCAGAGACTTCAATTGCCTTGATGTATTTAGCAAATGCTCTTGATCGCTTGGAATCTATTAGCGCTTTCTTGCGTTTGATTGTGGCCCATTTGGAATGACCTGACATTATTTAGATCCCTGCCTTTGAACTTTCTTTACAGAGCTGGTCTACAAAGAATCGATGGATTCGATTATCACCAGTTAACTCTGGATGAAATGAGGTGGCCAGTAGATGCCCCTGCCTAATTGCAACGGGATGGCCATTAAAACTTGCTAGTACTTCAACCCCTGCCCCTACTGACTCAACCCAAGGGGCCCTGATAAAGACCGCGCGAAAAGGCGCTCCGCCGATACCTGCGAAAGTTAAATCTGTTTCAAAAGAATCTACCTGTCTACCAAATGCATTACGACGAACTTGGGCGCCAAGGCCGCCAAAACTCTCTTGATCAGCGCCGCCATCAAGAATTTGATCGGCAATAAGAATCATCCCTGCGCAAGAGCCATAGGTTGGCATCCCTGATGCGATGCGAGATTTAATCAGATCAAATACTCCAAAAGCTTTAGCAAGTTTGGCAATTGTTGTTGATTCTCCACCGGGAATTACTAAGGCATCAACTGATTCAATCTCTTGCCTACTTCTAACCCCACTTGCGCTAACGCCGCAATCTCCAAGTGAGGCAATATGCTCAGCAACATCACCTTGGAGCGCTAAGACTCCAATCTTCACTGACCTACCAGCCCCGCTCTGCTAGACGATGTGGCGCCGGGATATCTGCAACATTAATGCCAACCATCGCTTCGCCAAGTCCTTTTGATTGCTCAGCAAGAACCTTTGCATCATCGAAGAAGGTAACTGATTTAACAATTGCTGCAGCTCTTCTTGCAGGATCTCCAGATTTAAATATCCCTGATCCGACAAATACCCCATCAGCCCCAAGCTGCATCATCATCGCTGCATCTGCTGGGGTAGCAATACCTCCTGCGGTGAAGAGAACAACTGGAAGTTTTCCTGTCGTAGCAACTTCCTTTACTAAATCATAAGGAGCTTGTAGCTCTTTGGCTGCGACATATAGTTCATCCTCGCGCATTGAACTTAACCGACGAATCTCATCTGAGATAGCGCGCATATGAGTGGTGGCATTTGAGACATCGCCAGTTCCTGCCTCACCTTTAGAACGAATCATCGCTGCGCCTTCATTAATTCTTCTTAAAGCCTCACCAAGATTTGTTGCCCCGCAGACAAAAGGAATTGTGAAATTCCACTTATCAATATGGTGGGTGAAGTCGGCAGGAGTTAAAACCTCTGACTCATCAATGTAATCCACGCCAAGTGATTGCAAGATCTGAGCCTCTACAAAATGACCGATGCGAGCCTTCGCCATAACAGGAATGGAAACGCTCTTTTGAATCTCTGTAATCATCCCCGGATCTGACATTCGAGCAACGCCGCCTTGGGCTCTGATATCTGCTGGAACTCGCTCAAGTGCCATAACTGCGACAGCTCCAGCATCTTCTGCGATGCGCGCCTGCTCGACATTGACCACATCCATAATTACCCCGCCCTTGAGCATCTCTGCCATGCCGCGTTTAACGCGCGATGTTCCGGTCTGGGCTGAACTCTCTTTTGTCATGGGACGGATTCTACTTTGATTAGGCCATCTGGCGAATCGAATTAACCCTTGGCCACCTTCGGTAGATAGGTGAATTTAGGTTCATTTTCAGTAAGGAAGAACCAGATCTGCCCCGGGGAAAAATAGGCAGGGCTTCCATCTTCAAGGCTCCAGGTAGTTGGCTCACTTAAGCTCTCTCGATTCCATAGGGCTTTAACAACTCTCTGGTTGCGAAGTAGATAGCCATGACCACTTCCAATTACCTCACTCTTTGGCGTTACTCCACCGAATTTATCGCCATATTCTGATGGCGAAATCTTTACTATTTGAATCACCATCATCGTTGAACCCAGTTGAATGCCAGATGAGGCAATGTTTGTTCTCCCATTATGGTTTAGCAGAAATTTTTTCTCACTATCGCTCCAGAGCGCCTCATAAGTAGCATTAGGCCACTCTATTTCTGCAGAAATTATCTTTCTAGCGTCTTCTGCTCTAGCGCCATGTTGCCATCCTGGCATCTTTGCTAATTCAACATCTCCAGCCTTTTCAAGGAGAAGATTTGGTCTAACCATCATGGAGTAGGGAGAGCGACGAGATGAATCATTAAAGTAAATAGAGGGAGGATTTCGTTCGGCGCTTAGATTTACCAAATTTGAAGCTGAAATTACTGGGCGCATTTTGCTCTGCGCTCCACTATAGAGAAATCCAACTTTTCCATATTCACCAAGTATTGATAGATCAGAGATACGAGCTGATCTGATAGGCCCTAATACCTCCGGATAATTTGAAGAGTAAATTCCCATAAGCCTTGTCAAGCCTGCTTCAACTTGAGTGATGTAAACAATATCTGCTGCCTCAACTCCAGCTTGAGGATGGGCAGCGCTTGTGTCATCAAACTTAACGGCCAATACTTTTCCACTACTACCAGGAAGATTTGTATAGAAATTTCTCTCTATCTCTATTTTCTCTTCTGCCGAAGGAGGCGATGCGCAAGATGTGAGCAGTAGAGAAAGAAGAGCGAGCGGAAGTAATCTCTTCATCGCTTAATCTCTACCAATGAATCATCTTCGAAGGCATATTTAACTGGCAGTGGGGCTTTGCCAGCCAGGCGAAAGATGCGATAGATCAACTTTGATCTTCGGGCTCTGGCAGCTGAAACCCCTTCAACATGAAGTGAGATACCAACTTTTAGCCGCTCAGTTATCTGATCGAGTTCTTCGAATAGATCTGGGTGTTTCTCAACCAACCAGCTCTCTTGTCGCAGGAGCAGAAGAGCTGCCGTTAGAGAGCTCTCAGCTTCGCTACGAACTGAAATATCAGCAGCTCTTGCATGATGAGCAGCAGAGGTTAATAGCAGGTTTGCCGCAGGATCTGTCTCGGGAAAGTGAGTTAACTCGAGAGCAAGTGAGGCTCTTCTCTGCAAAATAGCATCAAGGTTAGCCCAAGAGGTTTCAACTCTCTGATGGAGACGATCTAGCCTTGTTGCGCTAAAGGTGAGATACCAGATGATAAGCAAAATGATTAGCGGCGCAACAAATATAGGTAGATCCATTACTCCTCCTCACCTCTTGTAAAGAGCCTGCTCCATGGCCTTGCCTCAGACAGTAGCGTTACTTTCTCATCTTCCCCTCTAGCATGGAGATAGACATTCATAATCTCATCGCCGACCTGAGCCCAATCAAATCTCTTTGCATACTCACTTCCTAACTCAGAATAACTCCCCGCTAACTCCTTATCTTTCAGGAGCCTAATTAACTTCTCTGCAAGGTCAGAAGCATTCTCATTTTCAAAAAGTAAACCATATTTACCATCTTCAAGTAGCTGGCTAAATGCTGAGATATTACTTGCCACAATCGGAACGCCAGATGCCATCGCTTCGGTAAGGATTATTCCAAATGATTCACCGCCGGTATTTGGGGCTACATAGACACTTATTGATTTTAGAAAAGATGCTTTAGCCTCATCTTCAATTCTTCCAAGAAATCTTATCCGTGAGCGAAGAGCTGGATTAACGCTCTCCATCGCCTCCATGCCATCTCCTGGCCCTGCGATAAGCAGGCGAACATCTGGGAGAACAAGAGCGATCTTAGGAAATGCTTCAAGGAGAATATTTAGCCCCTTGCGCCGCTCTGAGAATCTTCCAATAAAACCAATGGTTAGCTCCCTACTCCAAGCTGGATTTGCTTCTGCTCTCTGATAGAAATCTGCGCTGATTCCATTGGGTATGACCACAGCATCAGTATCTAGATGAATTCGCAGCGTTTCTCGAGCGATTTCACTAACTGCAATCCTTGCTCTTAGTTTTTCAATAACAGGTTCTAGAAATGGCGCGATAGCGAAGGTGACTTTCTGACGCGGGGCTGCTGCATGAAATGTTCCAACCAGTGGCCCTTCGGCAATTGAGCAGGCAAGAAGAGATAGAGAGGGAATTGCTGGTTCATGTAGATGGAGAACATCAAAGTCTCCGCCAGCTACCCACTGCCTAACTCTTGATGCGGCAACTGGACCAAAGAGAACTCTCGCTACCGCTCCGTTATAGGGAATTGCAACTGGCCTACCAGCACTCACTACAAAGTTTTCAGCTATTGAGCTCTCATCACTTGCTGGAGCCAGAACAGAGATCTCATGGCCCTGATCTAGATAGTGATAAGCAAGATCTCTTATATGTGCCTGAACTCCTCCTGGAACATCCCAGGCATATGGCGAGATTAATCCAATCTTCATTCTCGCTCCACGAAATCACTATCAATGAAAATGCGCTGTTGCATATGCCATGAAGTTGGATCTGCTTTTATCGCATCCTCGAATCTATTTGCCATTACTTGAGTAACACGAGCTATCTCAGCTTTTCGATCTGCGCCTTTATCAACTTTTATTGGAGGGGCGCAATCTATAACGATTCCATCTTCGGCGTATGAAACAAAGACAGTAACTAAATCTGCCCCAGTCTCTAGGGCAAGAATTGCAGGACCAGCTGGCATCCTTGCTCTTGCTCCAAAGAAATTAACATCTATTCCTGACTTACTTAAATCTCTATCAGCAACTAGGGCAACTAACTCGCCTTGATTTAGAAATGAACGAAGCTCTCCCATAACTCCAGCATCGAGATCTAGGATTCGAAGTCCTATGGATTCACGGTGCTTTAGAAACCTTCTAAAGAGTCGATCCGGCTTTAGATGTTCTGCAACGCTAATGACCTTAAGCCCCTGAGCGCAGAAAACCGCGCCAGCGTGATCCCAATTTCCTGCGTGTGGAACAGCAACAATTACCCCGCGCTTGCTAGCAACTGGCTCAAAGAGGAAGCTATCGTTAATACTTTTAGCGCTACTTAAAATCTTCTCTCTATTCCAATCTGAAATTCTGAAGGTGTCGCACCAATATCTCATCCCAGATCTAAGTCCTGAAAGAACTAAATCTTCTAGCTCTGCCTTACTAGCATCTGGTCTAACTTGAGAGTAGTTGCGCCGGAGCCTCTGCACTCTCTTGCCATTTCTTTTATAGGAAAACTTTGCCAGAGAGCTAAAGAGTGAGTAAGCACTTCTCTCTGGCAGCGCTCTAACAAAGCTCCATAACGCGCTATAGAGAAAATAGGTTAACCAATCCTTGATCATCACTTCTTCCTAGTTGCGAGCTACAACTAATAAGCGCTGAACTATAGTAATTAGCCCTAAAATATTAATAAGAATCAATCCACCTACTAGAGCAATATTGACTCCCAATCCGTAGAGCCCGGTTGCAGTTAAGATGATTATTAAGCGCTCAGCCCTCTCTGCAATTCCGACGCTACAAGCAATACCAAGTGA
>ERZ889217.198-NODE-198-length-40014-cov-14.919543_pt1 | contig 40014 bp, 40 predicted proteins | sample MGYA00521098_ERZ889217 | MGnify/ENA primary metagenome ERZ889217 (study PRJEB32303, sample SAMEA104408613) | aquatic metagenome | biome: Brackish water; feature: Pelagic; material: water | place: Baltic Sea | collected 2014-06-10T22:04:00 | depth 2,362 m ... | reverse complement strand
CGATGGGTCGCAATCTTGCAACGTGGCCCAACCTGGTCACCCTGTTGCGCTTGTTTTGTTTGCCGTTATTTCTGTGGCTGCTTTTTGGCCGTGACCATCGCGAGGCGGCTGCCTATCTGCTTGGGGTGCTGGGCACCACCGATTGGATCGACGGCTGGTTGGCACGGCGTTTGGACCAACGCAGTGAATTCGGGGCGGTCTTTGACCCCGCAGTCGATCGTCTACTGCTCATTGTTGGGGTGGGAGCCATCGTGCTCGATGGGTCGGTGCCGGCCTGGTTCGGGTGGTCGGTGGTGTTGCGGGAAGTATTCGTGGGTGCGATGATGCTGGGCGGCACGGCCCTGGGCATGCAGCGCTTTGCGGTCAACCAATGGGGCAAGAACTACACCTTTGCGTTGATGGTGGCGTTTCCGCTCATGTTGCTTGGTAGTAGCGATGCAGGGTGGGCGTTGGGTGCCCGCAATGCCGGATGGGCAATCGGTTTGCCGGGCTTGGTGCTGTGTTACGCGACTGCGGTGCTCTACGTGCCACTGGTGTGGCGTGGTGTGCGCACGGCGCGTGCAACTTCTGCGGCCTAGAAACAGGTCTCAACCTGAGGCTACGGTTGAGGCCATGGCTGTCCCCGTTGAACTCCGCTACACCGCTCAGCACGAATGGGTGCTCATCACCGGCATGGTGGCGCGCATCGGCATTACTGACTACGCCCAGGACGCATTGGGTGACGTGGTGTTCGTCGGTGTTCCCACATTGGGTGGCAAAGTGGTGGCCGACCAGTCGTTCACCGAAGTAGAGAGCACCAAGAGTGTTTCTGACATTTACGCCCCTGTTTCGGGCACAGTAACTGCCGTCAACGAGGCGCTAGCGAGTCAACCAGAGTTGTTGAACTCTGATCCATATGGCGCAGGTTGGATTTGTGAAATCACCATTGAGGGCGAAGTGCCAGGCTTGCTGAGCGCGTCAGACTACGAAGCTCTCCTGGCGGGTTAACGATGGAATACGTTTTTTGCAACCAGTGCGGCCATCGCAATCCGCCATCGTCGACGTTTTGTTCTGCTTGTGGGGCTGTGGTCGACACGCCGAGTCTGCGCACGAGTGTGCTGCCCAAAACTGACCCGTTGCTTGATGCCGTGGGTGATGACGACAATGCCGTCGTTCACGGCGGCGAAGTTGCACCAGGTGAAGTAATGCTCGTGGTTCGTCAAGGGGCCGAAATCGGCACCCGATACAGCCTGAGTGGCCATCAAGTCAGCGCTGGGCGAGTGCCCGATAACGACATCGCACTCGACGACTTCACCGTGTCGCGCCAGCATGCGATTTTTGTGCAACAAGGCGGTGCCTGGTTAGTGCGCGACCTTGGCTCGCTGAACGGCACCTATGTAAACAGCCAGCGGGTCGAAGAGGCAGCACTCAACCACGGCGACGAGATTCAAATCGGTCGGTTTCGCCTAGTTGCATTTTTCGGATAGCTCAGGTGACTGAACAGTTTTTGTCCATCGGTGAGGTGCTCGCGTTGCTTGCCGAAGAGTTTCCGGATGTCACCATTTCCAAAATCCGGTTCTTGGAGAGTCAGGGCTTAATCACCCCCGAGCGAACTGCTTCGGGGTATCGCAAGTTCACCAAACCAGAAGTCGATCGTCTGCGGTTCATCTTGCGTGAGCAAAAAGATAACTTTTTGCCACTGCGCGTCATTCGCGATCGTCTCGAGGGTGAAACCAGCGACGGGTTTTTGCGGCCACAAGACGTAACTGACCCGAGTATGCCGCGTGGAATCCAACTGCCATCGCCAGGTCATCCGACCAATCGCCAAGGTGTTGTTGTGCCGGGGTCGGGCGCGGGTGTTGACAACAGCCGCAAGCCGCTGGCGCCAAAGCGTCGCGAGCGACTGTCGCGCAATGATGTGTTGGATGCCACTGGTGTGAGCACCGAGATGTTGGCGGTGTTGGAAAAGATGAAGTTGGTGCGCCCGCGCATGATGGGAGTTGACCCGTACTTCGACGAAACCGATCGCGACATCGTGCATTTGGCCGGACGGCTAGCAGCGCTCGGCATTGACCCGCGTTTGTTGATGACCTGGCGGCTTTCAGCCGAGCGTGAGGCTGATGTCTTTGAGCCACTGGTGCGTTCAGCGCTCTCGGCACGCGGGGTGAATGCGCTTGGCGACTCGTCAAGTGAAGCGATGAAGTTGCTCGATGATCTCATCGCCCTTGGGGAAGAGTTGCGCACAGCGTTGCTACGCAATGTGACCAAGGGCTTGCGACCCGAAGGGTAGGCCGTTGCTACGCTTGCGCCATGAGTGCTGGCGACTGCGTAGACCTCGAACTTGTCGGAGTTCGCATCGAGACTCCGGCCAATGTGCCGTTGATGCAGTTACGAGAAAACGATGGCGATCGGCGGTTGCTCAGTATCTATATCGGAGCCTCTGAGTACATGGCGATTGAACACGCGCTGGAAGGTCGTGTTCCGCCCCGACCGTTGACGCACGACTTGTTGGTCAATGTGTTTGAAGAGCTCGGCGCTCACTTGCGGCGGGTCGTCATCACCGAAATGCGCGAGCACACGTATTTTGCCGAGATTCAGTTGCTGCACCAGGGCCAAACCCACACCATTTCGTGCCGGCCTTCGGACGCCATCGCTTTGGCGGTGCGTGCCGACATCCCGATTGCCGCCCATCGCGTGCTGTTGGACGAAGTGGGCGTTATCGCCACCGAGAGTGGGGATGATTCTGAGGAAATCATTGGGGAGTTTCGGGATTTCATCGACACCATCAATCCTGAGGACTTCGACGAAAAGTAGGTAGCCCCACAGTTGGCGCGCAGGGGGTCTTGCCCGTAGCGTTGCCATTCCTATGGGGGCAGCGCGGGTGAACCAGTTCGATTCATTGCGCACGTACAGCGGCAAGCAGGCCGCCGACATTGTCAACATCACATATCGCCAACTTGATTATTGGGCGCGCACCAATTTGGTTCGCCCATCAGCCACCGATGCAGCAGGCAGTGGCACCCGTCGTGAGTACGTGTATCGAGATCTGCTCGAGCTGAAAGTAATCAAGAATCTGCTTGACGCCGGCATCAAGCTCGAGTCAGTGCGGGCAGTGTTCGATTATTTGCGTCGCCATGTGACCACCGATGTTGCTTCGGCGCACGTGGTGATTAGTGGCAAGAGTGTGGTGTTATGCGATGGCGATCACCTGATCGACGCAGTACGCAACGGACAAGGTGTGTTGAACGTGTTGCCGCTGGCAAATGTGAAGCAGGAACTTGATGCCCGCATCATTGAACTGAAGCGCAGCGAACAACGTGCAGCAGCAACCACTGGTTCTGTCGCCGCACCGTTGCGCCGCGCCGCACGGTAACGCCGTGACGGGCAACCGTCTTTCGCCGCTTGACGCTTTGCACCGTGAGCTCGGCGCCAAAATGGTTCCCTTCGGCGGGTGGGAAATGCCATTGTCTTATGCCGCAGGAACCATCGCTGAGCACATGGCGTGTCGCACTGATGCCGCGATGTTTGACGTGTCGCATCTGGGCACCGTGCGAGTATCCGGCGCTGATGCATTCGATCTGTTGCAGCGTGAACTGACGAACGACCTTCGCAAGATTGCGCCTGGTCGCGCGCAGTACACGCACTCGTGCAACGAGCAAGGCGGAGTGAGTGACGACATCATCGTGTGGTGGCTGGGTCCTGACATCTTCGACGTGATGCCGAATGCATCCAACACTGACCGCGTGCGCGCCATCATCGGTGGCGACGACACCACCAGCACTCGCGCAATCTTGGCGGTGCAGGGCCCACATGCCCGCGAACGCGTTGCGACATTGTCGCCAGAAGCCGCGAGCGTGAAACGATTTCGTGTAGCCACGGTCAACTTGTTGGGGGCGGAGTGTGTTGTGGCCGGAACTGGATACACCGGAGAAGACGGCTTAGAAATTGCTGTCCCTGCGCACCATGCCAAGCAGGTGGCAACTGCCTTGCTGCAGGCTGGTGTTGCCATCGCAGGTCTGGGGGCGCGTGACACCTTGCGACTTGAAGCGGGCTTGCCACTGCATGGGCACGAACTATCGCCTGACATCACGACGTTGGAAGCAGATCTGGGTTGGGTAGTCGGTTGGGAGAAGCCTGACTTTCGCGGCAAAGCGGCCCTCGTGGCGCAGCGTGAAGCGGGCGTGAATCGCTTGCTGTGCGGTATTCGCACCGATTCGCGACGCCCACCGCGCGATGGGTCGCGAATCTTGGTTGACGGGGTCGATGTTGGCGTTGTTACGAGTGGAAACTTCTCACCCGTGCTTGGGGTGGGAATCGCGCTTGGGTTGGTTACACCCGTTGCGACTCAGCTGGGTCAGGTGGTGGAGATTGTGGTGCGCGACGCGAAGTTGTCGGGCACGGTAGTGGCAACGCCGTTCACGAAGCAGGCGTAGTAGGCGCACCAGTAGGTGACGCAGCACCAGACGCAGCAGTAGGTGCAGCCGTGTCGGGTTTCGCCGTCAGGTTGGCTACGGCCTTGCCGGCCAGCGACGGCAAAAAGTTGATGAGCGATCCTGCTTGGTCGGCCATTCCGGCAATGCGGCGGATGGGGTCTTCCACGTCGTCAAGCAGGCGATTCACGCGGGCTGCCGCCTGATTGAGGTTGTCCATCGTGGCACCAACGTTTTCGAGTGCCACAATCAGCGCTTCGACCGTGCGGCGGCCTTGATCGGCAAGCTTGACGCCTTCACCGACGGGGTCGACATTGCGCAGCAGCGCCAGAACATCACTGATGATCTTCTGAATATCAAGTGCTGGAGGGGTAGTGGACACGATTCAACCGTAGCCGTTGGGCTGCAATCAGATTTCGGTGCTGGCCAGCGCCTCGAGTGGTTCACACGAGCAAACGAGGTTGCGGTCGCCATGGGCGGCGTCGATGCGCGAAACCGGCGGGAAGTAGCCGCGCCCGTGCAGTGACGCGAGCGGATACAGCGCCAACGAACGGTCATACGGACGCTTCCATTCGCCGGCCACGTCTTGCACGGTGTGCGGTGCGTGACGCAGTGGTGAATCTTCGACCGACCATTCACCCGCTGCGACTCGATTGATTTCACCGCGAATGGCGATCATCGCATCACAGAAGCGGTCCAGCTCGGCGCGCGATTCGCTTTCGGTGGGTTCGACCATCAGTGTGCCGCCGACTGGAAAGCTCATCGTTGGTGCATGGAACCCATAGTCCATCAGTCGTTTGGCCACGTCATCAACTGACACACCTGTTTGTTTGGTGATGTCACGCAGATCCAAGATGCATTCGTGAGCAATCAAGTTATTGGCGCCGTTGTACAACGTGGGGAAGTGGTCGCGCAAGCGCCACGACACATAGTTGGCACTCACGATTGCTTGCTCGGTGGCACGCCGCAAACCATCCGGGCCCATGAGTCGCACATACACCCAGGAGATGGGCAAGATGCCGGCTGACCCGAATGGCGCACCAGATACCGGCCCGACTACTTGGGGTTCGGTGCTCAATGGGTTGCCCGGCAAGAAAGCTGCCAAGTGGGCGCGCACGCCGACTGGGCCAACGCCGGGCCCGCCTCCGCCGTGCGGAATACAGAACGTCTTGTGCAAGTTGAGGTGGCTTACGTCGGCACCGAAATGCCCAGGCTTGGCGACGCCAACGAGCGCGTTGAGGTTGGCGCCGTCGACATAGACCTGGCCGCCGTGGGCGTGCACCGTTTCACAAATCGCAGTGACTGATTCTTCGAACACACCATGAGTTGATGGATAAGTGATCATGAGTGCAGCAAGTCGATTGCCGGCCTTTTCACATTTGGCAGTGAGGTCGGCAAGATCCACGTTGCCCTGGGCATCGCACGACAACGCGACTACATCCATGCCGGCCATTACTGCGCTGGCGGCGTTGGTGCCGTGCGCACTGGCAGGGATAAGACAAATCGTGCGTTGAGTGTCACCACGGCTGGCGTGGTAGGCGCGAATCGCCAGCAAGCCGGCAAACTCGCCCTGGCTGCCAGCATTGGGTTGCAGGCTCACAGCGTCGTAACCCGTTACCTCACACATCATTTGTTCGAGCTCGGTAATCAGTTGGCGGTATCCAGCGGTGTCGGCGGCGGGCGCGTGCGGATGGATGTTGGCAAATTCGGGCCAAGTCACCGGAATCATTTCGGTGGTGGCGTTGAGCTTCATCGTGCACGACCCCAGCGGGATCATCGTGCGATCAAGAGCCAGGTCTTTGTCGGCCAAGCGGCGCAGGTAACGCAGCATTTCGGTTTCGGTGCGATAGCGGCGGAATACGGCTTGGCCGAGGAATTCGTCGGAGCGAAGCTGCTCGTCGGCAATGGCAAGTCGCAATGCACGCTCTTCGATCTGCTCGACAGAGACGGTGACCCCAAAACTGGCTAGCACGTCAACAACGAGAGAGGCGTCTGACGTTTCGTCGTAGCTCACACCCACAGTGCGGGCATCGAAGTGGCGCATCACAATGTTGTGTGACAGGGCAAGCGCATGTATCGCTTGCGAATCCACATTGCTAACGGTCAAGGTGTCGAATCGTGAACCATCATCGATGGTGCCGACGTTGTGCTCGCGCAACACCGAGATGGTGGCGTGGGTGAGGGCGCTGATGCGCCGAGCAATGGCTTGCAAGCCATCACGGCCATGCCATGCCGCATAGAAGCCAGCGATGTTGGCCAACAGCGCCTGGGCTGTGCAGATGTTTGACGTGGCCTTTTCGCGACGAATGTGTTGTTCACGGGTTTGCAGCGCCAGACGCAATGCAGGTCGACCAGCAGTGTCGGTGCTGACACCCACGAGACGCCCTGGCAGCGAGCGGGCGAAGGTGTCGCTGGCGGCGAGAAACGCTGCGTGTGGCCCGCCGAATCCCATGGGCACACCGAGTCGTTGGGCGCTGCCCACCGCAATATCAAACCCAAGTGCACCCGGGGTGGTGAGCAATGTGGAAGCAAGCGGGTCAGTCACGCACACTGCAACGGCGTTGCGCTGGTGGGCTGCGTGAATCACGGCGGTGACTTCGGCATCGCTGGCAATGATTCCTCGCGATGAAGGCCGCGACACGACGACACAAAATGCGTCAATGGTGGCGAGTTCGTGTAATGGCACCACTGCGACTTCGACGCCAACTGGTTCGCAACGAGCGCGCAGCACGGCGATGTGTTGGGGATGCGTGTCGTCGTGCAAAGCGACGATGTTTGATTCGCTCTTGGCGGTGCGCCGCGCCATGGTGACTGCTTCGGCAATGGCCGTTGACTCGTCAAGTAGCGATGCATTGGCGATGTCCAACCCGGTGAGCTCGCTGATCAGTGTTTGATAATTCAGCAGGGCTTCAAGTCGTCCTTGGCTGATCTCGGGTTGATACGGGGTGTAGGCGGTGTACCACGCTGGGTTTTCCAGCACGTTGCGCAAGATGACCGGAGGCGTGATCGTGGGGTAGTAACCCGCACCGATAACACAACGACGTACGTGGTTGCGAGCTGCAATCTCGCGTAATTGTTGCAGTACGACGGTTTCGCTTACTGCTGGGGCCAACGCCAGCGGTTCGGTTTGCAATATCTCGGTGGGCACGACTGCCGCGACGAGAGCGCTATTCGATTCGTAGCCAAGGAGACGGGCGATGTCTGAGCGCTCGGTGGCGTCTGGGCCGATGTGGCGGGATTCAAAGTTCATGAGTCCTTCGATGCCGACGTGGATGGTGCCAACGCAGTGCTGCGCTTGCACCCCCGCTGTCTTTGGCACCTGAGAGCTTCAGCGGCGAGCCGCTTTTCCCCGTCGGTGGAGGAGATGTCGGTCTCCTCGCTTTCCAGCGTTGCCCATCATTTCGGTTCAGGTACCTGAGAGGTTCCGGGGTGGTTGCTCCTTCGGTGTGATGGCGCACTGGCAATGCGCTTCACTCTCCCGAGATGACGATGGCATTCGTCAGCGTAGTTGAGCTGCCGCTCATGACCGTGACTATCGGGGTGCCTACTATGGCAGATATGCCCAACGCCACATCGCCCACCAGCCCTATGAGCTCAGTCGCCCTCACCGACGAGATCAGCCCGTTTTTTTCCGACCTGGGCAGTAAGTACATGCTCGACCCAGCCACCGCTGAGATCGGTAAGGCAGCCGGCTATTCAGACGGGTTTTCGTTTTATTTCGCTGGCCGTGGCGGAGTGCTCGGCGATGTTGATGCTGATGTCATTTACTCAGCGTTTGTGTTTTTCGACCAGCCCCTGGTGCGCAAGATGTGGGAGCGCGGCGTCGCCGTCGAAGGTGCCCGCAGGGCAGGCTCGCGCTATGTCGGAGCAGCAGACGCCTGGGGCATCGCCCACATTTCTGGTTTTGCTGGGGCCGCTCGGTTCAACGCGCTTGCCGAACAGGTGGTGGCGTCGGTGGATGCCGGTGGCTTGTCACTGTTTGCCGGACTTCGCGCCGAGCCATTGCCGGCCAACCCTCATGCCCGCACGTACCGTCTGGTGACCTACCTACGTGAGCTGCGCGGCTGTTTGCATATCAACGCAGTAGTAGCCGAAGGTTTGACTGGCCTTCAAGCAGTGCTGACCGGTGAGAACGGAAATTTCTTTGCCAAGATTCATGGCTACCAAGAGCCGTATCCCGACGTGGCACACCTTGCGCCAGCCCGCGCCCGCGCCGAAGCCACAACAGCCAAATTGATGAGCAACATCTACGAACAATCATTGACACCCGCCGAGCGCGGTGAATTTGCTGCACTCGTGGCAGAACTGAAAGCAGCCGTCGTTTAAACGCAATGGTTGGTAATCGAGCCAACACCGTCAATAGTTGATACCAACACATCACCTGATGTCAAAAAGCGTGGTGGAGTGCGCGCGCCGCCGACGCCGCTCGGTGTGCCGGTGAAGATGGCGTCGCCGGGGCAAAGCTCAACGATGCTCGACAGGTAAGCAACGAGTTGTGGAATCGAAAAAATCAGGTCGCTGCTGTTGGACTGTTGCACCACCTCGCCGTTGAGTGTGCAGGTCAGCGCGAGCGCATCACGGTTAGACACAGTTGTCGCGTCAACTAGCCACGGGCCGAACGGTGCGTATCCCCGTCGGCTTTTGCCCAGGTTGAACTGCGGTGGTTGGGTGGCGCGCTGCAACACACGGTCACTGATGTCTTGGCCAACGCAGAGCCCGGCTACAGCGTCCCACGCAGCTGACTCGGCGATGTTGCGACCGCCCGAACCGATGACCACGACGAGTTCAATTTCCCAATCGGTGGTCGACACTTCGATGGGGATGTCGCCAAATGGCTTGTTGACGGCTGAAGCAAATTTGGTGAACGTCAGTGGCGTGTCGGGAATCGGTGCGCCAGTCTCGACTGCGTGTTCTCGGTAGTTCAAGCCAATGCCAAAAATCTGTCGCGGAAGTGGTGACGGCGCATCAAGATCGGCAGCAGCAAACGGCACGCCGCCATGCACAGTTGCCGCAAGCTTGCGCACCTGCGCCCAGCGTTCGAACAACTGCATCGGGTCGTGGGGTAGCGCGCCGCTGCTGGCGCGTTCGATATCAATTGCCAGGTTCTCAGGGGTAATGAAGGCTGCTCGACCTTGCAGGTTGGCCACTCGCATTGGTCGTTATGTTACTCAAATTCGTGTTACTGAAGTTTGCGCGAACAGAACAGGCTCAGCTGGGCCGCCTCGTGCGCGGCCACGGGCCGAGATCATTGATGGTGGCGACTGTGCTGGCGATGGATTCTGGCGGCACAGGATGACTAATGAGGTAACCCTGCGCTTTGGCGCAGCGCATCTCGCCAAGCACTTGCAGCTGGCGAACACTTTCTACGCCCTCGGCCACGATGTCGAGACCCATCGACTCGCACATGGCGATAATCGTGCGCACGAGTGAGCGAGCGTCAGCGTTGTCGGCCACACCGCTGATGAACGAGCGGTCGATTTTCAAACAATGAATCGGAAACTTCTGCAGCAACGAAAGTGATGAGTATCCCGTGCCGAAGTCATCAATGGCTACGCGCACACCAAGGTCGCACAATTTGGTGAGTGCATCGAGGGCCTGGTCTGGTTGGGCAATCATGACGCCTTCGGTGACTTCGAGCCACAACTGACGAGCCGGAATGTGAGCGCGAGTGAGGGCTTCGCTCACGAGATTGACGAAGTTCGGGTCACTCAGTTGGCGCGGTGACACATTGACTGCCATCGTGGCGTCGCGTGGGCATATGCCACTGGCAATCCATTCGCTGAGGTGGGTGAGTGCTTCCAAAAGAGCCCACGCACCAATCGGCACGATGGTGCCAGTTTCTTCGGCAATCGGAATGAACTCAGCCGGTGAGATTGAAGACCCGTCGTCGCGATCCCAGCGCATGAGTGCTTCGAACCCGACAACTTCGCCAAGACCAACATCGATGATTGGTTGGTGAACGAGCCGCAATTCGCGGCGCTCCAGCGCGCGGTACAGGGCTGTTTCGACAGCAAGCCGTTGGGTGACGCTGGCCAACATGGATTCGTCGAAGATGGCCACACAGTTGCGCCCTGACTCTTTGGCGCGGTACATGGCCGTGTCGGCGTGGCGCAGTAAGTCGTCGGCGCTATTGGTGACTGACGGGCGATAAGTCGATACTCCGATGCTCGCTGACACGAACACATCACCTTGACGAAGGGCCAACGGCTCATGAAACGACTCGAGCACACGATCGGCGAGCACCATGGATTCGTTCGGGCCATTGGTCTGTGGGTCGAGCACTACGAATTCGTCACCAGCGATGCGACCAACAACGCAATGGGTCGGCAAGATGAGCCGCAGCCGTGTGGCCACTGCAATGAGCACGTCGTCGCCGGCTGCATGCCCGAGGCTGTCGTTGATGTTCTTGAATCGATCGACGTCAATGAACAGCACGGTTGGTTGGCGGTTGTCACGCCATGCCGTGCGCAGAGCGGTGTCGACGTGCTCCAACATCAGGCTGCGATTGGCCAAGCCGGTGAGTGCGTCGGTTTGCGCACTTTCGATGAGTTTGGATTGCAGTTGGGCGTTGGCGCGCACCGCAATGACCACGCGCAGCAGCACGACACCCGACAAGAACAGCACCGACACGGTGCGCACGATTCGATCGCGAGTGTCTTGGGCATCGGTTAAGGCGAATACGGCAATCGGCACGACCAACCCGGAGATGACCACAACCAGACGCCCAGCCATCGGGCGAGCCGCGTGATACGAACCTTGGGCGGTGAGGTTTCGGATGCCGGGGTGCAGCAGAGTGGCACAGGCAGCGAACAATGCCATCACGTACGGAGCGTTGCGTACCGCGAGCGACGTGGTGATGACTTCGGCTTCGTGCAGTGCCCATAAGACGTCGCCGATCAACGACGACAAAATCGCACTGCTCGCCAACCACACCACGGTGCTGTTGTCAGAATCACCGAGCAGCAGGGTTACCAACAAAAACAGCACCACTGCCGACAGTGAAAATGTGAGGCCGCGCACACCGGCCACGAACGGCTCGTTGCTTACCGTGTCGAACAACGGTCGCAACACAACAATCCACACGACCAACCAGGCACCGAGCGAAAGAATGGATGCGTCGGCCAGAATGCCGAGCGGTTCGCGGCCGATGCGACGTTGGGCGACCAGCAGCAAACCCAGCACCAGCGTGATTTGCACCACGAAGAAGGCCACTTCGGCCACGAGATGCTCGACTGCGCCAAGCGAAGCAGCAGAAAAAAGTTGTCCGATGATGATTGCTGCAATGATGACGAAAAAGCCAGAGAGAATTCGACGATCAAGTTGGTGACGAGTTGCCGAAATGACCGTCGACACGACGATGGCCAAGAGCGCCAGACCGTACACAACTGAGCCGATGTTCGTCGCACCACCCAGCACGTGCACAACTGAACCGACGATGCCGGCGCCAAGACATGACCACGCTGCGCGCTCCAAGGTGCGCCCAGTCATGCGAACACCACTGCCATAACGGTAGTAAATCCACCAGCTGGGCGGCGTGATTCGCTAGTTTGTGAGTGGGCGGAGGTCCACGACCTCGGGTGCTGTTGGCACCTTTTTGGAGACCCAATGTTTATTACTCGGCACACGCGTCTTGGTGACGTCGATTTGCGTAATCGCTTGTGGGATTTCTATCGCCGGGCGCATGCGGCCAACCCCGTGTCGCCGTTTAGCGAAGTGGTGAACCGACATGAGTTTGACGACGCCCTGTTGAACTCGACCAATCGTGTGTGGGTGGTGTGGGAGGACAATCGCCCAGTGGTGATGACACTTATCGCCACGGATATCTCCACCACGCGCTGGCTGAACGCTGAGTATTTTCGCCGTCACCACACCGAGCGGATGCGCAAAGGCCTCGTGCACTATGTGATGTGGGTCGTGGTTGACGATTCAGTGGCCGTGCGTGGTGCAAATATTTCGTTGGCCAAAGAAGCTCTCGCTGCTGAAGCACGCGATGGTGCACTGCTGGTGTTCGACCTGCCCGAAACGAAACAGGGTAGCGACACGGGTGGGGCTGCTGAACTAATGCTGCGGATGGGCCAGATGGTGGGTGAGGTTTCGTTGTTGCCGCTGGCCACCCAGCGATATTTTGCCCTTGATTTCTCTGCTGCTCACGCGCCAGACCAGACACAGGTCTCAGACAACACAGCCGCAGATAACATGAAGGAGTCCATGGGCACCTCCGCGACGTGATCGCTTCATGAGTGTGTCTACCCCGAACAGCACGGTCATCGTGCCTGGCGCCCACTTGATGGCGGCGTTGCTCGGCGAACGCGACGAGTTGTTGCGTCATGTTGAGCAGGCATTTGCCCAGACCAAAATCTTGGTTCGTGGCAACGAAATCACCGCGGCTGGCCCCGAATCTGATCTGGTCGGTCGATTGTTTTTGGAGCTGTCAGAACTCTTGCAGCGAGGCGAATCGCTTGACCTCGTCATCTTGGGTCGGGTCATCGATATGGTGCGCAGTGATGTGAGCCCGAGCAGTGTGTTGACTGCCGACATCGTGCGAGTTGGCCAAAGTCGGCCGGTGCGCGCCAAAACTGCGGGTCAGCGCCGCTATGTGGATGCCATTGCCGAGCATGTGATTACGTTTGCCCTGGGGCCAGCGGGCACTGGAAAAAGTTGGCTTGCCGTAGCGATGGCGGTGCAGGCGCTTCAAAGTAAATCTGTACAACGCATCATCTTGACGCGCCCCGCAGTCGAAGCAGGGGAGCGGCTCGGGTTTCTGCCCGGCGATTTGATGGCCAAGATTGACCCGTATCTGCGTCCGTTGTTCGACGCCTTGCATGACATGGTTGGCGCCGACAACGCCCAGAAGTATCTCGAACGCGGTGTGGTGGAAGTTGCCCCGCTGGCCTTTATGCGCGGACGAACCCTGAACAACAGCTTCATCATTCTCGATGAAGCTCAAAATACGACTCCAGAACAAATGAAGATGTTCCTCACCCGCATTGGCTTCGGATCAAAAATTGTCGTCACCGGTGACACCACGCAGGTGGACGTGCCCGATGGCCGCAGTGGTCTGGCCGGGCTCGAGCGCGTGCTCACCGGAATCGACGGGTTGACTTTCGTGCACCTGGAATACACCGATGTCGTGCGCCACAAAATCGTGGCAGACATTGTGGCTGCGTACGAAACGAATAGTGACAAAAGCGCAGCCCGTCTGCGTGGGGTAAAGCGGCGTGATTGAACGGCCGCGGTCCACTGCACCCCGAAGAGCTGGTGGCGACGGACACCTTGACGTTTTCGTTTCTGACGAACAAGTGGATGTGTCGGTGGATGGCGCGCGTTGGCAGCAATTGTCGCTGCGAATCCTCGAGGCCGAGGGTGTTCGCGGGCAAGCCGAGATGGCACTGCTTTTTGTCACGCGTGAAGCAATCACTGAAATGAATCGCGTGCATATGGGTGTTGACGGCCCTACCGATGTGCTTGCGTTTCCGATCGACCTAGTGGATAACTCGCGCGCTACGGGGCCCACTGCTCACTCATCAACTCCGATTGTGGCGCGGGTGGATGTTGGTGAACTTCCACTCTTGGTGGGTGACGTCGTTGTGTGTCCGAGCGTTGCTAGCGAACAAGCGCCATCGCACGCCGGAACCTTGGATGACGAGTTGGCATTACTGGTGACGCATGGAATTCTGCACGTGCTTGGCTATGACCATGACACGCAAGTGAATGCCGACAAAATGCGGGCGCGCGAGCTCGCCTTGCTGGAAGCTCTACACTGGGGGGCGCCCGCTCCGGCCGCGTTTGCCCAGGGCTACTGACGCATGATTGCTGCTGCACCCACCACCATTGATATTTGGATTTTGGTTGCCGTCGGTGTGTTGCTCGTTGTCTTGACGTTGCTCTCGTTGGCCGAAATGTCGCTGTCACGAATCAGTCAGCAAAAAGCCGAGGCTTTGTTGGCCGACGGGCATAAACGTGGTGGTGTTCTGGTGCGTTTGGCTAGTGACCCCACACGCTGGGTGAACCCGTTGTTGTTGACCGTAAATATTTTGCAAACCCTGCAAGCGACTCTGACGGGTGTGGTGGCCAACCGTCTGTTTGGGGCTCCGGGTGTAGTGATTGGAGTCGCACTCAACGTGGTGTTGTTCTTTGTTTTGGCCGAGGCAGTGCCCAAGACGTATGCCGTGCTGTATTCGGTGCGCGGGGCTTCTGCCACTGCGCCTTTTGTTTCGGCGTTAGCTGCATTCTGGCCGTTGCGGGTGATCTCCAACCTCTTGATTCGCGTAACGAACTTGATGGTGAAGGGCCAAGGCCTGGATGCCGGGCCGTTCATCAGCGAAAACGAGTTCCTCGGCATCGTGCAAGCCGCAGCAGCAGACTCGGTAATCGAAGTTGAGGAGAAGGAACTCATCGAATCCGTAATTGAGTTTGGTGACACCGTGGTGCGTGAAATTATGCGACCTCGCCATGATGTCGTGACCGTGGTGGAAACCGTGACTGTTTCGGACGCGCTCACCGTGGCCATTGAGCACCGATTCAGTCGCATGCCCGTGATACGGGTGGATGACGACGACATCGACGACGTTGCAGGCACGGTGAATACCAAAGACTTGATGCGTGTCGAACGTGAGGGTAAGGGTGGCGAGTTGGTAAGCACATTGATGCGCGAAGCCCACGTGGTGCCCGAAGGCAAACCAGTGGCCGAATTAATGCGTGAAATGCAGCGCACGCGAAACCACCTGGCCATCGTTGCCGACGAATACGGCGCGTTTAGCGGCATCGTGTCGCTGGAAGATTGCTTGGAAGAGCTCGTCGGCGAGATTGTCGACGAACACGACGATGCCGACAGTCGCTTTCGGCAGCTGCCAGGCGGAGACATGTTGGTTGAAGGTGCGGTGGGTCTCGATGACGTGAACCAACGGCTAGGTATTTCGCTGAGCACCGCCGAGTACGACACCATCGGCGGATACGTTTTCGGCTTGATTGGTCGGATGCCGCGAATTGGTGATCGCGTTGATGCCGAGGGTTATCAGTTGCGAGTCGAAGAGCTTGACGGGCGTCGTGTCACTGTGGTGCGCTATGTGCCGAGGGCAGGTGGCGCCCCGATCGCCAACTAGGGTTCCCGATATGGAACTTCGTTTGGATGGCAAGGTTGCGTTAGTTACTGGTGCGTCGCGGGGAATCGGCAAAGCAATAGCCACCCACTTCGCTGCAGCCGGAGCAAAAGTCATGATCTCGTCGCGTAAACACGACGCACTTGTTGAAGCCCGCAAAGACATGGTCGGTGATGTTGAAGTGTTTGCTGCTAACGCCGGTGACGTTGACGCAGGTCGGGCTTGTGTGTCTGCAACCATCGAACGCTTCGGAGCACTCGACATTTTGGTGAATAACGCAGCGACCAACCCATACATGGGCCCCACCCTCGAGGTGGATGAGTCGCGATATGACAAGACGTTTCAGGTCAACCTGCGCGGCCCCTTGTTTTGGTGCAAAGCGGCCTGGGAAGGCCACCTGAAGGCGCATCCCGGGGTAATCATCAACATCGCATCAGTCGGTGGACTGCGCGCTGAAGGATTCTTGGGCGTCTACAACCTCACTAAGGCAGCACTTATTCACATGACGCGGCAACTGGCTGGTGAAATTGGGCCAACGCGCGTGGTGGGAATCGCGCCAGGTTTGGTGAAGACCGACTTCGCCTCGGTGCTGGTGGAAAACTACGGCGAGAAAATGGCCAGCCAACTGCCAACGGGTCGTTTGGGTGAACCGGAAGACATCGCCAACTTGGCGCTCTTTTTGGCATCGGATAAGGCCAGTTGGATCACTGGCGAAACTTATGTGATCGACGGCGGAGCAGGGGTGCGCTCGGGCGCCATGTAGGTGCGCGAATGGCGCAGCAATCGTGGCGCGCCAATCACGAGGATGATGCCGAGTGTGACACCCGAAACTAAATAGGTAGCGCGGAGGCCAAAGTAAAACGCGATCTGTCCGCCGATCAGCGCACCGAAAGCAGAAGTGCCTGTGCCGATGAATCGATAGACGCTGTTGACGCGTCCGAATAGTTCTGGAGGAATGAGGCGTTGGCGCAAACTCACCGTGATTACATTCCAAACGGTTCCGAACGTAGCCATGAGTACGCCGGCGATTACCACGGCCCAGACTCGTGGCAGCACCGCTGGGATAATTTCTAGCGCTGCGAACATCGCATACGAAAACACAATCGCAACAGCCGGCCCAATGAGCCGTGCCAGCCGTGCACCAACGAGGCCGCCGACGATTGAGCCGATGGCAGTTGCGGCCAGCAGCAAGCCAAAACCGCGGGGGCCAAGACCCAGTTCGTCGCGCACATATTTTGCAAAGATGGATTGGGCAAACATGTGGCACATGTTCGCTGCCCCCAACATGAGAGCCAGCAATCGCAACAGTGGGTGGCGCCAGAGCCACGCCAAGCCCGTGCGCAAACTTTGTACGTAATTTTCCTCGGTGGGTGTTGCGACGAACGGATACTTGGGTCGAATTGAAGCGATCAAAAACGCCGCTATCACCAAAGCCACCGCCTGGACACCGAATGGTGCGGCTGCTGCGAGAACGAACAACCAGGTGCCCAGCGGGAGACCCACGAAAGAGTTGGCAGCGACTTCGGCGGCGTACAGGCGCCCGTTGGCCTTTTCAAGTTGATGATCATCAACGATTGACGGCAAGAACGCTTGGGCGGACATGTCGTAGAACACTTCGCACACTGCAAGCGCTAGCACCACGCCGAAAAGCCACCAGATGGTCATGACGTCGAGGAGAATGGCGGTGGTTGCGGCTGCAAAAAGCAGGGCTCGCAGTGCGTTGGCCGTAGCCATGATGCGCCGTCGTTCGTGGCGGTCGATAAAAACTCCGACTGGAAGTGCCATAACGAACCACGGCAACATGGCAGCCACGCTGACCGAGCTGAGCAACCGTGGGTCGTCGGTGAGGGTGAGGGCCAACAACGGAGCCGCACCAGCGACGAGACCGTCACCGAGATTGGATGTTGTCGACGCAGCAAAGTGGCGCCAAAAAATTGCCGGGAGGCGGGGACCCGGCTCCTTGGTGCGTTTCATTGCGGAAGTTCTGCAGTAATAACTTTGCCCAATGCGGTGCGCGGGATGCTGTCGACGACCACTAATTCACGCGGCGCATAGTACGCGGCCAACGTTTCTTTTACGTGATGACGTAACGCTTCAAGTGTCGGAGCATTGGTGGGAGACACCGGCGCTACGTAGGCACACACAATCGAGCCCCATTCGGGCTCGGGTCGGCCGCGCACTGCGACGTCGCGCACGAGTGGATGTTCACGTAAACGCTGTTCCACCACATGCGGCCAGACTTTGTTGCCACCGGTGATGATGAGATCATCAGCGCGGCCCTGTACCCGCAGGCGGCCGTCCACCATTACTCCCACGTCGCCGGTGTCTAGCCAGCCGTCTTGGAGGGGCAACGCGGTGTGACGGTAAGTGCGCGCCATGCTCGGGCTATGCAAGAGGATGCGACCGGCGATGAGTTGCATAGCAACACCGTTGAGTGCGACGCCGTCATAGACCACGCCACCACCTGTTTCGGTGAGCCCATAGGTGCTGATGGCATTGCTTGGCAGCACACCTGAACGCGCTCCGCCCACCAACACGGCTTGCCATGGTGCAAAGTCGTGACGCGCAAGATGAGTGGGCACCACAGCGGTGTGCGTGGCCCCGGCCGCGAGTGCAGCCTGCAGCGAGCCTTCGTCAACGTGGGCGGCAAAACTCAGTTGGGCACCAAAGTGCAACGCCCGATACAAGACGCCAAAACCACCGATGTGCGCAGGTGGCAGACAAAGCCACCAATGATCCGTTGCCGACAAGCCCAGCCGTTCACCGGTCATCTGAGCGTGTGCGGCCAGACCGGCGTGAGTGTGAACGACGCCTTTGGGTGCACCGGTAGAACCGCTCGTGGCAATGACGAGTGCGTCATCGGGCTGCAACGCAACGAAACGAGTTGCAGATGGTGAACTCGCATTTGTTTCGGTTGACAGCTGGTGGGTTCCGTGTTCGTCGACGAGTAAGTCGGCGCCCAACGCAACAGCGACTCGACGACGCGCCGCCGGTAGCAATCGCTGATCTAGCGCCAAGACCACATCGCCGTCGTGCCAGATTTGCTGCACGGCATTGCGAAAATGTGCTGACGCGGCGAAGTCAATGGCAATCAGCCTTGGCACATCGCCACGCTATGGCTTTTTCAGCCACCATGACGTTGGCGCACAGTGCCGACTAATCTGCGAAGCGATGACAACTCGCGCTGCTTGGGTGAGTGGGGCGCGGCCGCGAACCTTGCCCGCTGCAGTGGTGCCAGTGGCCGTCGGCATGGCGGTGGTGGCTGGTGAAACAGGCGTAGATGCGGGGCGAGTAGTGCTGCACGGCGGGTTCGCACTCGTCGTAAGCCTGGCGTTGCAAGTGGCAGTGAATTACGCCAACGACTACTCCGACGGGGTGCGTGGTACCGATGATCATCGACAAGGCCCGATGCGTCTGGTGGCGTCGGGCGCAGCCTCGGCGGCGGCGGTGAAACGAGCAGCAATAATCTCGTTTGCATTCGCAGGAGTATTTGGTTTGGTGCTTGCTGCACGCACATCATGGTGGCTACTAGCTGTTGGCGTGGTGTGCATGGCAGCGGGTTGGACATATACCGGTGGGCCAAAGCCCTACGGGTATCTCGGTCTCGGCGAAGTGTTCGTCTTTGTGTTTTTTGGTTTGGTGGCCACAGCAGGAACAGTGTTCGTGATTGTCGAGCAAGTCACCCGCTTGGCGCTGGTGTCGGGTGCAGTGGCTGGTTTTCTGGCAGTGGCGTTGTTGATGGTGAACAACATTCGAGATATTGACAACGACCGCACGAGCGGCAAAATCACGCTGGCCGTGCGGTTGGGCCCACGCCGAGCACGATCTGCGTATTCGTTGATGTTCGTTGCTGCCGCTGTGGCGATGGTGGTCGCAGCTCTCGATGAGCCGTTAGCGGCGCTCGGCTTGGTCGGGTTGCTGGCTGCGCTCCCGGCAATCTCCACCGTTCGCGCCGCGCGCTCGACGGCCGACTTGGTGCGAGCGTTGGGCATGACTGCCCGGGCTCAACTCGTGGTGGGTGTGCTGTATGCCGTGGGGTTGGTAATCCAGTGAATAATTTCGTCAGCCACTAGCTGCGGGGCGACCAAATGCGTGGCGTGGCCGGCGTCGGGGATGATTCGCAACGTGGCCTGCGGTGCTGTGGTTGCTAACCGTCGGGCGTGGGCTACGTATTTTGCATCGAGTGATCCAGCAATGGCCAGGAGCGGGGTGGTGATCTGCGCCAACTCGTTCCACAACGGTGTCTGTGTGCCTTGCCCGCAGCGTCGCAGGCTGGTGGCCAAGCCTTGCGCAGTATTGGTGAGTCGCTCGCGGCGCTGATTTGCTGCCAGCGGCACATCGGCAAATAAGGGGAGTGCCAGCCACTCGTCGACAAACGCCTCAACACCGATCGCTTCAATCCGTTGGGCAAGCAGTTCGTCGGCAGCAACTCGCTCGTCGCGTTCGGCAGGTGTTGCAAGACCTGCCGTGCCGCTGATGACCACAGCCCGTTGTACAGCGTTCGGCTGGTTGATCAATGCGTGGAGCACCACGCGTGCCCCCAGCGAGTAACCGATGTAGGTGGCTTGGCCGCCGCATTCGGTGATGAGTCGAGCAGTCTCGGCAATATCAGCAGCGACCTGCTGTGACTCGCCGTGACCTGGCAGGTCAATGAGCATTGCGCGCGACGCCGGTACACCCGCCACAACGGTCTGAGCGACGGTGCGCCACGACGTGCGAGTTTGGGTGAAGCCGTGTACAAATACCAACGGGTGGGGCCCGTCGCCGATCACTTCATGAGCGAGTTGGTGAAGTGGGGCCGTCATTGATTGGACATTTTGGTCAAAAGACGCACGAAGGTGGAGGTGTCTTGCGCGCCAGGCACGGCGAACGAGTCGTTGATCACAAATGTGGGCACCGCGGTGATGTCGCGGTCGGCGGCCCACAGTAAATCGGCTGCCACTGCGCGGGCAGTGATGCTGCTGGCACCTTCACTGGCACCATTACTGATACCGTCACCGACGAGCTGTTCAGCGGTGGCGCTTGATGAAAAACCAACGCGTGCCGCGCAGTCGATGAGTGTGGCTACGTCGGCGATGTTGCGTCCTTCGGTGAAATAGGCCGCCATGATCGATTCATTAACCGCAGCTTGCAACAACGGGGCTTCGAGTTCAACCAACTTGAGCAGGCGATGGGCACGCAGCGTGTTGGCGCGCACCGCATCGTGCATGTTGAAAGTGATGCCTTCGTCGCGGGCGACGGCTGTTACGTTGGCCAGAATTTCGTCGGCTCGTGCGACGCCACCAAACTTGCGGGCATACACATCGCGCACTGGCTCGGGTGCCGTGTCTTGCGGGGCACCTGGGTCGAGCTGGTAGGCCCGATACGTGATGGTGACAGCGGGCGAGCTGACTGGGCTAGCACGTGGGGTAGCACGTTGGGCAGCGACTTGAGCAACGGCGTTGTCAAAGCGCCGTTTGCCGATGTAGCACCAAGGACACACCAGGTCTGAAACCACTTCTACCCGCATTGCTGCCACGATAGAGGCATGCAATCGACGAATGTGACCGCTTCGTTCTGTGCCACGGTGGTCGACGAATGGTGCCGTCTCGGCGTGCGCCATGCTGTAGTGGCCCCGGGCTCGCGCTCGACCCCAATGGTGGTGGCACTCGCGAGTGCACCAGACATCACCTTGCATGTGTTTCACGATGAACGCAGTGCGGCGTTTGCTGCCCTGGGCATCTCGACAGTCACACGGCTAGCCACGTTGCTGCTGTGCACGTCTGGAACCGCCGCTGCCAATTTTTATCCGGCAATCATCGAGGCATCACACAACGAAGTGCCGCTCTTGGTGATGACTGCGGATCGACCTCCTGAACTGCAAGGTGTTGGTGCTGCACAAACAATTGATCAGCGCAACTTGTACGGCAATGCTGTGCGACTGTTCATTGATGCCGGAGTGCCAGATGATGACGACACCAACACTTGGCGACGCACCGCGCGACGCGCGCTGGGTGCGACGCAAGCCGAGCGAGCTGGGCCTGTGCATCTCAACTTGCCTTTCCGCGAGCCACTACTTGATGCAGCTACTCCGCTCGTGGTGCCGCGTGACGAAACCGCCTCGCTGAACCGCCCGAAGACGGCTGCGCTTGGCACCAATGTGCTCAGCCAATTGGCAACGCATCTCGACGGTCGTCGCGGTGTGATCGTGGCAGGGGCGCGGGGTGCTGAACAGCAAGTAGTGGCTGCCTTGGCAGCGCATTTGCGCTGGCCGATTTTGGCCGACCCGCTCGGTGGGTCGCGCACTGATAACCCAAATGCAATTCGTCATGCTGATGCGTGGCTGCGAGATGCTGACGTGGCGCGCAACTTCACCCCAGAGGTGGTGCTGCGACTAGGAACCTTGCCAGCGTCGAAGGTGGTTAATGGCTGGCTGCGCGAGTCTGGTGCTGACATCGTTGCAGTGAGTGCGTCGCCGTTTTTGATCGACCCTGATCGTCGCGTGTCGCTGCATGTCGTAGGCGACCCTGCGACAATTTGCGCCGACATCATGCGGGTGACAGCCCCAGTCGATGCTGAATGGAGCGAGCGTTGGCAGCGCGCCGAAGCCGCTGCCCGCCAGATCGTTGCACAAACCCTTGATGCCGAAGCAGTGCTCAGCGAACCAGGCGTAGCGCGCACGTTGGTGGCTACATTGCCAGCCAACGCAAACCTCGTGGTGTCGTCTTCGATGCCTATTCGAGATGTCGAGTGGTACGCCGGCGCTTGTGATCACTTGGTGATGCACTCCAACCGCGGGGTGAACGGCATTGACGGTGTGGTGTCAACTGCCGTGGGCATTGCTGCTGCATCACGGGCACCGACGGGTTTGCTCATCGGTGACATTGCCTTCATGCATGACATCAACGGGTTGCTGGGTATTGCCGAGCGATCTGTGGATCTGCGAGTGGTGGTAGTTGACAACCGTGGTGGAGGCATTTTTTCGTTCTTGCCGCAACGCGCGACCTTAGGCAGCGACACCTTTGAACGTTTGTTTGGCACACCGCATCGAGCCGACTTAGTTGGCTTGGCTGCGGCTCACGGTGTGGCCACCCAAGTTGCTGCAACATCACAGCAACTGCTCGACGCTGTGCAACTCGCAGGCCCCCGAGTGACTGTGGTCAAAACAAATCGCGAAGAAAATGTGGTGCAGCACGATGTGGTGCACCAGGCTGTCATCGCTGCCGTCAACGCAACGTTGTAGGCAGAGGCCTACGGTCGCACCAGCGCTGACAACATGGCCTGAAACTTGGCTTGAGTTTCGGCGAGTTCGGCCAGGGGCTCACTGTCAGCAACGATGCCGCCGCCAGCAAACAGTCGAGCCGTGCGGCGGTCGCTACTCAACTCCGCACATCGAATCGCTACTGCCCAAGTGCCGTTGCCGTCACGATCACACCACCCGACGGCACCGCCATAACGACCTCGCTGCATGCCTTCGTGTTGGGCGATAAGCCGCAGTGCTGCATCGCGCGGAAACCCACCCAAGGCTGGTGTCGGTGACAATGCCTCAACCAGCCGCAGCACATGGGGGATGGGTTGCGAGAGTCGGCCCTCGATCAACGTGCCAAGATGCTGCACGTTGGCGACTGCAACCACATCGGGCTCAGGTTGCCAGTCAAGATATGAACACCACGGCAACAACGTGTCGTGCACCATGTCGATGACCACGCGATGCTCGATTTGGTTCTTGGCACTCGCTCGCAGTTGCTGTGCCAGTTGATCGTCGGTAGTCGGGTTACCCGTACGGGGCGCGGTACCGGCCAGAGGGTGACTCGTCACCACATCACCTTGGCGTGCAACTAAGAGTTCAGGTGAAGCCCCCACCAGGCCATCGATGCTGTAGCGATAGCTCGAGCCAAATGATGCCTTCAGTCGACGCAAGAGTGCGTTCACCGCGATGGGTTGGGACGACTCGACCAGAATGTCGCGGGCAATGACAGCCTTGGTGATTTCACCATCGCGCACCGCGTCGCGAACTGCGGCCACTGCCGCCAGATACTGCGCGACTTCGACACCTGGTCGAATAGTAAACGAACCAGCCTCAGTCGTTGGCGCGTGACGAGGTGCGAGCGCTGCGGCAACCTGCGACTCGTTGCCCTCGACATACGTCACCCACGGCGGCATCGACGAGTGCTTACCCACACAAATTGCTGGAATGATGGCTTCGCCGCCAACGCCACCAAAGGGATACCAGCCAAAGGCAACACCGCGCGAGCCGGACGCATCCACACGATCATCAATCGTGGATTGTGCGAAAAAATCGGCGCACTCACTCAGCGATACCCGCGCAACACTCTCGACCCCGGCAAAACCTGTGCCATCGCGCACGAACAACACGCCATCGTCGCCCGCTACGTCGTTGAGGTCGGGCACTTCATCGACAAAGTCACTAAGCGGACGCGTTGTGAACCGATACATCATCAGGCCCGCGTAGCAGTAAGCAGCTGCACCAGACCACCCGACAGTTGGCGGTGCTTGACCTCAACAAAGCCTGCGCTTGACAACATTGCACAAAGTTCGGGCGGTGCCGGAAGGTACGAAACACTGCGGGGCAAATATCGATACGCAGCGCGATCTGACAACAGCGCACCGATTCGCGGCACTACTTTGCCGAAATACAGCGAGTTCCCATAGCGGATCAAGGGATTGGTGGGAACCGAAACATCTAGCAGCGCTGCTCGGCCACCTGGGCGCACCACTCGGGCCAACTCGGCAAACAGTGCTGAAAGGTCAACAAAGTTTCGCAGTGCGAAACCGCACGTAATGCCATCTACGCCTCCTGTGCGAATTGCCAGGCGTTGGGCGTCGCTTTGCACGCGCGGGGCGTGGCTTGTGTCGGCAGCCAGCATGCCAAATGAAAAATCGCATGACAAGGGCTGCAGGCGCTGGCGGCTGAGTTCACGGCACAAATCCCCGGTACCGCTGGCTACATCCAACACAAGAGCACCATCACCGAGGGCCAGTGCCGCCACCGTGCTGCGGCGCCAGCGCACGTCAAGGCGAAAGGTCATGATGCGGTTCACTAGGTCGTAACGGGGGGCGATGGTGTCAAACATCTGGCGTACCGCGACCGCCTTGGCCTCACCAACGGGAAGGGCCGCGGTATCCCAACTTTTGCGGTCGGGTTTGTCCACCGTGCTCACGAGGCAAGACTACGGTGAGCTGGCTTCGTGATTGTCGGCAGTGGTAAGGCACACTGGTCACATGATTGATTTCTCTTTTCCACCCGAAGTCGAAGACGTTCGCCTGCGGGTGCGCACGTTCATGGACGATGTCGTACGCCCACGTTGGGACGCCACCGATCAAAGCGAACGCAAACAGGTGGTGAAAGCGATTGTTGAATTGCGTGCCAAGGCACGTGATGAAGCAAAATTGTGGCTCCCGCATATGCCTGCGGAATGGGGTGGCATGGGTCTTGGCCCGACCGCGATGGCCGCAGTGTCTGCCGAAGCAGCCAAAGTCAGCATCGGACCATTCGTGCTCAATGCCCAGGCCCCCGATGAGGGCAACCAACACACGTTGATGCATTGGGCGACACCCGAGCAGAAAGAAAAGTATTTGAAACCACTCTGCGCAGGTACGGCTCGTTCATGTTTTGCAATGACCGAGCCTGAAGTGGCTGGTAGCGACCCGACGTTGATTCGTACGCACGCGTATCAAGACGGCGATGAATGGGTGATCAACGGCCACAAGTGGTTTATCTCTGGGGCGCGGGGTGCGCAGTTTGCCTTGCTCGTGGCACGCACCGAGGATGACCCAGACCTGCCGCAAGCCGCCAACTCGTGTTTCATTGTTGATATTCCCAGTGAAGGCTTCAACATCGTTCGCGACATCGAAACCATGTCGGGTGGTCACAACCATTGCGAGATCGAAATCAAGGACCTGCGAGTGCATCAAAGCCAAATGTTGGGTGGGCGTGGGCAAGGGCACCTGCTTGGGCAGTATCGACTCGGCCCGGCGCGCTTGGCCCACTGCATGCGCTGGATTGGCCAAGCCGAGACCGCCCTCGACATGATGGTGGATCGTTCGCTGAATCGTTTTTCGCACGGCTCGCTGTTGGCAGAAAAACAAGGCATCCAATGGCTGATTGCAGATTCAGCGATGGAGCTATATCAGTGCAAGCTCATGGTGCTGCATGCGGCGTACAAGATTGAAAAAGGTTTGCCATTCACTTCTGAGGTGTCGATGGCCAAGCACTTCGTGGCCAACAGTTTGTGGCAAATAGTTGACCGCGCCATTCAGGTGCACGGTGCACTTGGGTACTCCAACGACACGCCGCTGGCCCACATGTTGCAACAAGCGCGCTGGAGCCGGTTCGCCGACGGTGCTGATGAGGTGCACCAAATGCGAATCGCTCAGCGCACGATTGCGGCCTATAAAGACCATGGAACCACCAAATCTGCGACAGGAGACTTGCCACTATGACCGCTGCCAACAAAGTGATCTTTGGCGTTTTCATGCCGCAAGGCTGGAAGATGGAACTGCGGAGTATTCCCGACGACCAGGCCAAGTGGGCCAAGGCGGTGGAGATTGCAGTGCGCGCCGAACAACTGGGCTACGACTCCATTTGGGTGTACGACCATTTTCATAATGTGCCCAAGCCCGCCCACGAAGCAGTGTTCGAGTGTTGGACCACGATTGCAGCGATCAGTCAACGAACTTCCCGGATTCGTCTCGGTCAAATGGTGGGCTGCAACTTGTATCGCGAGCCGGCGCTGTTGGCCAAAATCACCTCAACTATCGACGTGATCAGTGGCGGACGTCTTGATTGGGGGATTGGCGCTGGTTGGTATGAGAACGAATGTCGGGGTTACGGCTACGAGTTTCCGGTGCCCAAAGATCGCATTGGCATGTTGCGCGAAAGTGTGGAGATCGTTAAATCCATGTGGTCGGAGAAAGAAACCACCTACAACGGCAAGTACTACAAACTTGACCGCGGCAATTGCGACCCCAAGCCCGTGCAAAAACCGCATCCACCGATTTGGATAGGAGGCGGCGGAGAGCAACTCACCCTGCGAGTGGTGGCGCGGCACGCCGACTACGCCAACTTTGGGGGCACCGTCGAAGACTTCAAACGAAAGAAGAACATCCTGGCGGAGCACTGCGTGGCAGTGGGTCGCGACTTTGACGAAATCAAACTCACGTGGTCGCCCGAGGTATTCATGCGCGAAACGCAGAAAGAACTTGACGCAGCTGGGTCACAAAGTCTGTGGGGCCACCCGCTCGAGCAGTGGAAGGCCACGTCGCTCGTCGGAACCCCCGAACAAGTGAGTGAAAAAGTTGCTGAGTATGTGGGGCTTGGTTGCGTGGGCTTCGTGCCGTGGTGCGCCGATTATCCCGATACCACCACGTTGGATTTGTTCGCCGCTGTGGCGAAACAGTTTCGCTAAGCGAAGTAGGTGCGAAAGACCAGCTCAGCGACACAACTTGGCTTGGCGGCGCCTTCGATTTCGAACGTAGCTTCGATGGTGGTTTGAATGCCGCCAGCAACGTCTTGGGCCTCAAGTAACTTTGCGCCAACGCGCAGACGCGAACCCACGGGCACTGGCGATGGAAACCGCACCTTGTTGGTGCCGTAGTTGACGCCCATCACTGCACCTTCAACGCCATAGATCTGCGGCAGCAAGGTTGGCCCGAGTGACAATGTGAGATAACCGTGGGCGATGGGTGCGCCAAAGGGTCCCTGCTTGGCCTTTTCGATATCCACGTGAATCCACTGGTGGTCACCAGTTGCATCAGCAAAGGTGTTGATCATCTCTTGGGTCACGGTGAGGTAGTCGCTGTAGCCGAGGTGCTTGCCGACGTGGGCTTTGACGCCGTCGGCACCCTTCATGATTGTTTTGGTCATGCTCTAGTGATACCAGATGCGCTGGTGTTCTTTGCTTTGGGGGTGCAAAAGCAGGGCTAAAACGGCCACGTCAAAGGCAAACGCCAACAAGCTGGCCCCAAAGAACCGGTAGCGCAGCGGGGCACTGAGCTGGGTATAAGCGATGTAGGTGAGCACGAATGGCGTGGCAGCGACGGCAACTGAAATCTTCCAGCCGATTTTTCTTTCGTTGGCCATCAAAAAAGCGCCCGCCACGTAAGCCGCCACGATGATTAGGCCCAAGAAAATTCCGAATGAGTATCGCACTCGAAAATAATGCAACACGCCGCCCCCATCAATGAGTTCGACTAATGCGAAAAAACCGTTGATGTACAACAGCCAGGTGGCGATCTGCAAAGTCTGCGGCTGCATGCGATCGATCCATTTGCGACGCTCAGCCATGACGTTGAGTCTGGCAGACGAAAACAGTGAAGAACGGCTTAGTGGCCCATGACTCAGTAGCGTCGTTGCACGATGCATAGCGGGTTTGTCAGCCTTGTCGGGCGCCCCAATGTCGGTAAGTCAAGCATCATCAACACGGCATGTGGCCGCAAGGTGTCAATCGTTTCCGACAAGCCCCAAACCACTCGCACTCGGGTACGAGCCATTGTGCATCGCACCGACGCTCAGATTGTGTTCGTTGACACGCCCGGCATTCACAAGCCCGTCACCGCACTTGGCAAGCGAGTGAATGCAACTGCTATGGAGGCAGTTCGCGAAGTTGACATCACCGGTCTGGTTATCGATGCAACCATGCCTTTCGGGCGCGGCGACCAGTTCGTAGCAGACAGGCTGAACATTAAAGAAAGTTTTGTGGTGGTCAACAAAATCGATGCCACATCGCGCGCCAAGGTCATGAAGCAACTCTTGGCGGTGGCCTCACTCGATGCGCTCGCATATTTTCCGGTATCGGCAAAAACTGGGGAAGGAATTGAGCAACTAATGGATTGGATTGCGCAACGTCTGCCACCTGGCGAGGCGCTGTATCCGCCAGAAGTGGTGCGCGAAACACCCGACATGTTGTGGATCGCTGATCTCGTCCGCGAAGAACTACTGGGGCGCATGCGCGATGAGTTGCCGTATTCGATTGCTACGCGGGTAACGGAATACGAATGGCCGCGGATTCGCTGTGAAATCATCGTTGAACGAGACAGCCAAAAAGGCATGGTTATCGGCAAAGGTGGTTTGGTATTGAAAGAAGTGGGCACGGCAGTGCGGCTCCAGCTGGCCAAAGGTGCTCATATCGAGCTGGCTGTGGTAGTTGACGACGGCTGGCAACAACGACCTGATCGCATCGAACGCCTGGGTTACTAGCTGCGAACGAATTCCCGAGTTGAGTTAGTCGCGGGTGGAGAGCACCGCAAGGTAGTCGTCATAGGTAACCGGTGTTCCAGCAACCGTGAGGTCACCACCGCCGCGGGGTACCGAAATTTCAGCGCCATCCACCACAAAAATTACTTGGCCGATGCCTGGGCGGCGGGTGAGTGTGAGCACCAACTGAGCGATTGCCAAACGCTGGTCGAGTGGCTCCAGTTCAGACAGAAACGGGGCGACGGCCGAGACGCGGGCGATGCCACGGCGCACCTCAACTGTGGCATTGGTGCCGCGTGGCAAAGCGCTGCGCAAGCCTGCTGTTTGGGCTGCTGAGTCGAGGCCTCGCAGTAACGTCTCAACAACTTGGGTGGGTGTGGCCGGGCTCACAATCTGACGTTCGCTGCGTACCACGCGGTTAGCGCTCACAAAATAGAACTCAACGAGGTCATACAGCACGTCGGTCACTGTGGTTGACGGTGCTTCGGTCTCAACTGGTACCGATGTAGTAGTCGTTGTGGTGGTGCTGGTAGCTGTTAGTGCATCAGGCACCTGGTCGCGCGATAGCGGTGTAAAGCGGTCTTCACTGGGCAGACCGCAACTGGTCAGCATGATCAGGCTTGTCAAGACAACGGCGCTTGCGAACTTCATGCCTGCTCCCCGCGTGGAATCGTGACTACGAATCGCGCGCCACCACTGGGGGAGGTGTCGACGAATGCGCGCCCACCCATGGCCTGGGCATGCTCGGAGACAATCGCCAAACCAAGACCGCTGCCAACGGAGTTGCGCGAGGCCGTGCCGCGTGCGAAACGCTCGAAGATCCGAACTCGTTCGCTGACGCCGATGCCAGCACCATTGTCGTCGACGATAAGCAAAATTTCCGTTTCGCTGCTGCTGAGCAGAATGTCGGACGCACCACCGGCATGGTCGCGGGCATTGTCTAACAAATTGAGCAGTACTCGTTCGATACGACGCTTGTCCACCACCACGACATCCTCGGTACCCAGGTCAGATACGACTAAAACATCGCCGTAGCCGTGTCGTGTAGCAATTCGTTCAACAAGTGGTGTGAGGTGTGTTTCTTCGAGCTGGTCCTGGCCGGCTCGTGCATCAAGCCGGCTGAGTTCGAGCAAGTCCATGACCGTGCGGTCGAATCGCTTCACTTGGGTGGCGATGATGTCAAGCGCCTGCCGATTGCGGTCTGATAATTCTTCGGCACGCCCCTGCAGCACATCCACCGCAGCACCAAGCGAGGTGATGGGCGACCGCAATTCGTGGCTCACATCGCTGGCGAATCGTTCTTCACGTTCGATGCGCTCTTGGACGGCATCGGCCATGTCATTGAAACTTGCTACGAGCTGTTGCAAGTCGGGATCGGATTCGGGTTCCAACCGAGTGGCCAGAGCCCCGCCAGCAATCGTGCTGGCGGCCTGTGTCACTCGGCGCAGCGGCTGGAGCACGTTGCCGCTCAACAAGTAGCCGATGCCACCGGCCACCACGGTGATTCCTAGTACGGCAGCAATCAGGGTTGAACGAATGGTGCCGAGGGTGTCGGATACATCACTAATCGCAAACACTTCAAAGTACGTTGCATCGATAGCGGGAATTGAGATTGCCACCGCTTGGTAAGGCCGCCCAGCGAACTCGACGCGCTGGATGCCGCTGACCCCGTCTATTGCGTTGCGTACGAATGTGGAAGGAAGATTGGACTGAGTGAAAGAAAGCGGTGCCTGCGCATAGAAAAGATCTTCGGCGCCCAGATGCAACACGGCGAATCCCGAGGCTTCGGTGCGCAGGTTGGTGACTACTTCGCCGGCGTCAATGCGGTTAGCGCCCACGAGCGAGCGAATAAGTTGGGCGTTGGCAATGGCTTGCGAGCGGGCAGCGGCTGTCGAGGTGTCAAGCAGATAATTGCGGGTAGCGGCAAAAGTGACAACGCTGAGAATCACGACAGCAACGAATGTGGCAAGTGCTAAGTATGTGGCGATGCGAGGGCGCAAGCCAGGTCGCAAGTTGCGCGGGCGCGATGATTCGGCTGGCGACCTCGGTTCGGATGGCACCCCTACAGCATGGCGCAGATCTATCAGCGGTAAAAATGGTTGAGCCGGTGGGATCAAGGGGGAGCATGACCCGCACCGGCTCTGCATCATCTTGTCCGAGCGAGATGACGCCAGACTTACAAACTTGTGCGTTTTGCGTAACAAAATGAATTTGTTTGGCAGACTGCTGCAGTATGCCAAACATCTTGCTGGTGGAAGACGACCCGAGCATTCGTGCCGCACTAGGTATGGCGCTCGAAGACGAGGGTTACGTCGTGTTGCAGGCCCCGAATGGACGGGTGGGTTTATCGATGGTCAAAAGCGAGCAGCCCGACTTGGTGCTGCTCGATTTGCGGCTTCCGGACATCTCGGGGTTTGAGGTGTGTCGAGAAATTCGCCAGAAAAGTACGGTGCCGATCATCATGGTGACCGCCCAGACCGACACCCACGATCTGGTGGCTGGCCTCGAAGCCGGTGCTGACGACTATGTGACCAAGCCAGTCAACATCAAAGAACTTGCTGCGCGCATTCGCGCCGCGCTGCGACGGCTGGTGCGCGAGTCGTCTGGACCCTCACCCGATGTCACGCACTTCGGCAATGTGGAACTGCACCGCGAGCGGGCGTTGGTGTTGAAAGCTGGCGTTGAAGTGGCGTTAACTAAGACCGAATTACGGTTGCTCATTGAATTTGCCGATCACCCCAACATTGTTCTGAGTCGCGATCAATTGTTGGAACGAGTCTGGGGATATGAGTATCTAGGCGACAGCCGCCTCGTGGATGCTCACATTCGACGACTGCGGGTGAAGATTGAAGACTCACCCAACGAACCGCGACATGTCATCACGGTGCGCGGTCTTGGTTATCGCTTCTCGCCCGAGTCTTAGGCCCGCTATTTGGTGAAGAAATCTTCGACTTCGACGAGTCGAGTGGTTTCCGGCATGTGCTCGACTCCGCTCAACACCGCGCTCTTGTAGCGCTTTTGCGATAACCGTGGATCAAGAATGGCAACAACTCCGCGGTCGGTGGCAGTGCGAATCAATCGTCCAGCCGCTTGGGCCAGTGCGGCGGCAGCCATTGGCACGTCGATCACCATGAACGCACCGTTGCCGGCATCTTCACGCCGAGCATCTAGCAGCGGGTCGTGCATGGCCGGAAACGGCACCTTGTCGATGATGACTAAGCGAAGCGCATCGCCGGGCACATCAACGCCCTGAAAGAACCCACGCGTAGCAAACAAACACGATGTGGTGTCGGAGCGAAACGCATCGAGCAAAGCTTTTTTGGGCATGTCGTCTTGCACATACATCTTGATGCCCTTACCGAGCTGGCCATTGAGCGCCGCAGCGGTGTCACGCAAGACGCCCCAACTGGTAAACAGCACCAGCGCTGAGCCACCTGACATGGCGATGAGTTCGCGGATGCGTGCCTGCAATCGTGGAGCGCGATCTGGGGCATTAGGAATCGGCAGATCGTCGGCCAGGTAGAGCAGTGATTGCTTGGCGTAGTCAAATGGGCTCGGCACGCGCACGATTGCGTCGTCTTCGACGCCCAAGCCAAGACGTTTCGGCATCCCCGGTGGAATGGTTGCACTTGTAAGAATCGCCGTGGTGTCTTGCCAGACGGTGGCTAACACATGGTTCACGCGTTTTGGGGCGGCCGTCAAGCGCGCGGCCCCGCGTACATCGGTAACAAAGGCAACGATGTTGGACCCCGACACCAGCACTTTGCGCAAGGCTTCGAGCATGCGGCTCACTGCGGCAGTGGCGCGAAGATGCTCGGGTGTTTCTTTGGGCGAGGCTCGCAGCTTTTCCAAGATGAGGTCACACTGAGTGCCAGCGTTGCGCAGCGCAGCGTCGATGTCGTCGGGCAGCGGTGAAGCGAGGCGCTGACCGCTAAATCGACTCAGCACTTCGTCGAGTTCTTTGGCAGTTTTGTTGAGGGCGTTGGCAAGTTTCTGGGAGCTCAAGGCAGCGCGGGCTGTCTCGGCTGCGTTGGCGACCATGCGGCCGGTAATCGTGACCGACGCTGTGTCGCTGATGACATCTTCTAATTCGTGTACTTCGTCGAACACCACCACGTCGTGGTCGGGGAGGAATTCACGGTCTTGTTCCAAGTCCAAGCCGTAGAGCGTGAAGTTAACGACAACCACATTGGCGTTGTTGGCGTTGGCTCTGGCGACTTCAGTGAAGCAGGTTTCGCCGAAAGCACATTTGCTTGCACCGGGGCACTCGTCTGATCCAAGGCTGACCTTTCGCCACGCCGAATCACCGAACGAAAAGGGAACATCCGACATTTCGCCGCTCGCGCTGCCAGCACCCCACTCAACGAGGCGTCGAATATCTTCGGCTACGTCACGGGGTGCATCGGTGAGCGCCAATTGGTCGTGACCGGTTTCGATCTCTGACATCCGCTGTCGGCACAGGTAGTTGTTGCGACCCTTGAGAATCGCCCAAGAAAACGCCAGATCAGGATCATCGGCACACGCCGCTTGCAGCAGTGGCAAGTCGACACTTGCTAGTTGATCTTGCAGGGCCTTGGTGTAGGTAGCGATGATGGCTGTTTGGCCGGCGGCCAAGATGGGCACGAGGTAGCCGAGTGTCTTGCCGGTGCCGGTGCCCGCCTGCACAACGAGTGCCGAACCAGTGTCAATGCTGTTGGCCACGTGCTGCACCATCTCGGTTTGCCCGCTGCGGTGCTCGGCGTGTGGCATCTGGGCTACCACTCGTTCGAGCAGGTTGACCGCTTTTTGTTCAGCAGGTGTCATCGTGTGGTGGTCAACAATGCGAGAGCTTCATCAAGTTGAGTGGCACCAAAGTCGGGCCACGAGCAGTCGGTGAAATAGACGCGGGCGCTAGCTGCCTGCCATAACAAGAAATTAGAGATGCGGGTTTCGCCCGAGGTGCGCACCAATACATCGACAGGCGGTAGCTCGGGGGCATACAACTCGGCAGCAATTGCGTCAAGGCTCACCTCTGCGGATGCTTGTTTCGTTTTGGCGCGCTGGGCCGCGCGGGCGATCTCTACTCGGCTGCCATAGTCAAATGCAACGGTAAGCACCATGCCGGTGTTGTGCTTGGTGTCGTTGATGGCATCGCGAATTGCTTTTTGCACCGGTGCTGGTGTGCGTGCACCGGGCTCGTCAAATGGGCGGCCGATCCAGTTGACGCGAACGTTGTTGGCATTGAGTTCATCGATTCGCCCAAACAGTCGGCGGTGGAGCCCCAGAATATGGCGTACTTCCGACGGGGGTCGCACCCAGTTTTCGGTGCTGAAACCAAACACCGTGAGATAGGCAACGTTGCGCTGCGCGGCGGCACGCACGATCTCGGCCAACGTTTCTTCACCTGCGGTGTGGCCGGCAGTGCGCGGCAACCCGCGGCGCTTAGCCCATCGTCCGTTGCCATCCATGATGCAAGCCACATGTGTGCCACGCGGCGTTGGTGCTTTGGTGGTGCTGGTCAATGGGTCGGGCATGGTGGGTGGTGCGCTCTGAAACTACTTGCTAATGCGAGGATGTACGGGTGGCTGGTACATCGTCGCTCTCGCATGTGTTGCTGTGTGCTGGCACCGTGGCGCAATGGGCTGCTACTTCGCCAGACGAATGGCGAGCCCGCATCAACGTGGTAGCGCAAGCCGCAATTGGCGGTGGCGCGGCTTGGGCCACGCTGGTGCCGACGGCTGCTGGCACCGCGTTAGATGCCGAAAGTATTCGTCAACAATTGATTTCAGCGTGTGGCGGGGTGCGGTATGCCGAGAAAATTGTGATGCTGCCGACCGGTGGCGTGACGGTCATCGTGGATGTGTGCGCCGACGGAAAAGAGCGCATCGCAGCTGGTGCAACTGCAGTTGGAGCGTCGGGTGAGATCACCGAAGATCGTTTGGCAGCAGCTCTCAGTGCACCGGCACCGAATGAACCCGACCTCGTGATTGTGCTCGGGCCAGCAACTCAGATGCCAGCTTCGTTGGTATGGGAACTGGCGTACGCCGAACTGGTGTTTTTTGATGCCGATTGGCATGCTCTCGACGCCGAACATCTAGAGATGGCCATCGACGACTTCACCCGTCGTGACCGCCGTTTTGGGGGCGTTGACTCGTAATGCCGGTGTACAGCGACGTGGGCATCGTGCTGCGCACCCACAAACTGGGCGAAGCAGACCGCATCGTCACGCTCATCACCCAAGACTCGGGCAAAGTGCGAGCAGTGGCCAAGGGTGTGCGCAAGACCAGTTCGCGCTTCGGGTCACGGCTCGAGCCGATGAGCCATGTGCAGGTGCAGTTGTATCGCGGCCGCGAACTCGACATCGTGAATCAAGTTGAGCTCATCGAAATCTCCACCCAAACGCGGGCCCATCTGGAGGCAACTACCGATGGGTTGGCGATGTGCGAAATGGTGGATCAATTGGCTCACGATCGTTCACCGACCCCACATCTGTATCGCATGCTCGTGGGTGCCTTGCGACAACTCAATACCAAGTTTCAGCCGCTGATTTTGCCTGCTCTGCAATTTCGCCTCCTTGCCGAAGAAGGTGTGGGTCCATGTGTTGATCGTTGTGTGGTGTGCGGGTGTGTTGAAGGCCTCGTTGCCTACGACGTGAGTGCCAGTGGCGCCCAGTGTCAGGCGCATCGGCGAGGTGTGTCGGCAACCCCAGCAGCGCTGAGCGTGATTCAAGACATTCTCGGTGGTCGAATCGCGGTGCAACTTCGACGTGACGACATCTCGGCACCAGTCATGCACGAAGTCGTGATGCTTGCGCGTCAGGCGATGGAGCACCATCTGGAGCGTCGCATCCGTTCTTCTTCATTATTTGAAACACCGCAACTCGGCTGACGAGTAGTCTGGATGCGATGCCAGCGAAAGATTTAGAGCAAATTGTCAATCTGGCCAAGCGCCGTGGGTTTGCGTTTCAGAGTGCTGAGATTTACGGCGGATTTCGATCCTCTTACGACTACGGCCCGCTTGGCGCCCTCATGTTGCGCAATGTCAAAGATGCTTGGATTCGCGCCATGGTGCAGACCCGCAACGACGTGGTGCTCATCGACGCCGCAATCTTGAACCCGCCGCAAACGTTTGAAGCCAGCGGGCATCTCGCCAATTTCAGTGATCCATTGGTGGATTGCACGGTCTGCAAACGACGCTTTCGCCAAGATCAACTCGACACGCGTGATTGCCCCGAAAAAATGAAGGGTTGCGCTTTTACCGAAGCGCGAGCGTTCAACTTGATGTTCAAGACTGCTGCTGGCCCCATCGAGGGGGCTGGCGCTGAGGTGTACTTGCGCCCCGAGACGGCCCAAGGCATGTTTGTGAACTTCGCCAACGTGCTCGCGACGAGTCGCAAGAAGCCACCATTCGGTATTGCCCAAGTGGGTAAGTCGTTCCGCAACGAAATCACCCCAGGTAACTTCATCTTCCGCACACGCGAATTCGAACAGATGGAAATGGAGTTTTTCGTTCCGCCAGCTGACAGTGCGAAATGGTACGAATACTGGAAGACCGAACGGCTCGAGTGGTACGTGAGCCACGGCATTGCGCGCGAGATGCTGCGCTTGCGCGAACATGACAAAGATGAGCTCTCGCATTACTCCGCCGGCACCTGTGATATTGAATTCTTGTTTCCGTGGGGCTGGGGTGAATTAGAAGGCATCGCCCAACGCACCGACTATGACCTCACGCAGCACGCCAAGCATTCGGGTCAGCGACTCGACTATTTCGATCCGGCCACCAACGAGCGCTATGTGCCTTATGTGGTTGAACCCGCAGCCGGGGTGAACCGCACCATGGCAGCCTTTTTGTTGGCGGCCTACGACGAAGACGTGGTCAACGACGAAACCCGTACGGTCTTGCGTCTGCATCCGCGCATCGCGCCGTATCAGATTGCAGTACTGCCGCTCAGCAAGAAAGACACGTTGTCTCCCGTGGCCGAGCGGGTCTTTGGCATGTTGTCGGCCCATTACATGTGTGACTTTGATGAAACTCAGGCCATTGGGCGCCGCTATCGCCGCCAGGACGAAATCGGCACACCATGTTGTGTAACGGTCGATTTCGACACGCTCGAAGACGGAGCGGTCACCGTGCGCGATCGTGACACCACCACGCAAGAGCGTGTGCCAATCGAGGATCTGCGCGAATACTTCCTTGCCCGCCTCGGGTTCTGATCACATGTCGTACGCGGCATGACGTATCTAGACGGCATCGTTGCATTTCATCGAGCGCGCGCGGCCGGCGACACGCGCGACCTCGATGGGCTCTATGCGCAGGTGGGTGTTGGTGCCCCACGTGGTTTCACGCAAGCACTGGCCAGCCAGTCCACGTTGGCGGTGATTGCTGAAATTAAGCGTCGATCACCGTCGAAGGGCGATATCAACATCGACCTCGATCCAGCGTTGCTTGCAGCGAGCTATGTGCAGGGCGGTGCCAGTTGCTTATCGGTGCTTACCGACGAGCCACACTTCGCCGGAAGTGCGGGCGACTTGGTCACTGCGCGCGCATCCGTCGGGGTGCCGGTGTTGCGCAAAGACTTCACCGTGAGTGAACGCGACGTAGTGGATGCCCGCATCATGGGGGCGGACGCCGTGTTGTTGATCGTGGCAGCACTGGCTGATGACGAACTGGCCAGGCTGCATGCCGCGAGTGAAGCACTCGGTATGAGCACTCTGGTGGAAGTGCATGACGAAGCCGAACTCAAGCGAGCCCTATCAATCGGCGCCACGCTCGTTGGTGTCAACCAACGCGACCTGCATTCGTTTACTGTTGATACGACACGTGCAGTGCGGGTGGCCGGGCTGATTCCGCCCGATGTGGTGGCGGTGGCTGAATCGGGAATCACTGGCGCTGACGACGCCCGTCGCTGTGCGGACGCTGGTTATCGGGCAGTGTTAGTGGGGGAGCATCTTGTGCGAGCAGTGAACCCTGAGAAAGCCGTCAGTGAATTGCGCGTACCGCTACCTTCGTAATCACGATGTTCATCAAGATTTGCGGCATCACCAACGAAGAAGATGCTCTGCTCAGCGTGGCCATGGGAGCCACTGCGTTGGGGTTTGTGTTTGCTCCGTCGAAGCGGCAAGTGGTGCCAGGCAAAGTTGCCGACATTGTTAAACGACTTCCGCCAGGGGTAATTACGGTCGGGGTGTTTCGGGATCATGACCCGCAGACCGTGGTGCGTATCATGCGCGAAACAGGTTTGCGCGGTGCCCAGTTGCACGGTCGCGAGACAGCGACCATGGTCGACGAAGTAGTCGCCGATATCGGTTGGGTGATGAAGGCTGTTGTGGCAGGTTCGCCCGACGCACAACGATGTGACCGCTACCGCACTGATCTCGTGCTGTTTGATTCCCCCGAACCCGGATCAGGTGTGCCATATGACTGGTCGCTGCTTGACACGGTTCCCCAAGGCGTGCGGTGTGTGGTATCTGGCGGCTTAACACCAGACAACGTGGCTGATGCCATTGCGTACGTGCAGCCGTTTGGTGTGGATGTAAGCAGTGGTGTCGAGCATGAACCTGGTCGCAAAGATCCCACCAAGGTGCGTTTGTTCGTGCAGCGTGCAGTCGCTGCATTTGATGCACTTGTACAGTGAAACGGTGACCACACTCGCTGACCCAAACGCGCAGGGACGTTTCGGCGAATTCGGCGGCCAGTTTGTGCCCGAAACATTGGTACCGGCTTGTCAAGAACTTGAGCGAGCCTTCCACGAAGCATGGAACGACGCTGAGTTCCGTAGCGAACTCAGCCGTCTGCAACGTGAGTACGCCGGGCGACCATCGATTCTTACCGAGTGCCACAACTTGGGTCGCCAACTCGGCATCCGCTTGATTCTGAAACGGGAAGATCTCAACCACACTGGCTCGCACAAAATCAACAATGTGCTCGGTCAAGCACTGCTGGCTAAACGGATGGGCAAAAAACGTTTCATCGCCGAAACGGGTGCCGGCCAACACGGCGTGGCGTCAGCAACTGTTGCTGCGCTGTTTGGGTTGTCGTGCAAGGTGTACATGGGTGCGGTCGACGTCGAGCGCCAGGCGTTGAACGTGTTTCGCATGCAGTTGTTGGGCGCCGAGGTGGAGGCAGCGCAATCCGGTAGCCGCACGCTGAAAGATGCTGTCAACGAAGCAATGCGCGACTGGGTGGCCAACGTCGAGCATTCGTATTACTGCTTGGGTTCGGTGATGGGCCCGCATCCGTATCCGTTCATGGTGCGCCAGTTTCAAAGTGTCATCGGCGACGAAGCCCGCCTACAAATGCGCGAACTCACCGGGAGCGACCCCGATGTGGTGACTGCCTGTGTGGGCGGAGGGTCGAACGCCATCGGCATCTTCAGTGGTTTTGTTGACACCACCGCGCGCTTGGTAGGTGTCGAACCTGCTGGTGGTGCAGCCGTTGGTCGCGGAGTTCCTGGGGTGGTGCACGGCATGAAGAGTTACTTGATGCAAGACGAAGAAGGTCAAGTGCAAGAAGCACATTCAATTTCCGCTGGGCTTGACTACCCAGGTGTGGGGCCAGAGCATTCGTATTTGGCGTCGATCGGACGTGCGGAGTATCCGAGCGTGACCGACACCGAGGTCATCGCTGGGTTTCAGTTGCTGTCGCGCACCGAGGGCATCATCCCAGCCCTGGAATGTGCACATGTTGTTGCTTGGATCGCTCGTGAGGCGCCGAACATGCAAGGTGCCACCGTATTGATGAACCTGTCCGGCCGTGGCGACAAAGATGTGGGGCAAATGATGCAGATTCTTGGGCCCACGCTGAACAAAGTTTCCTAATTCGCATGGCAGTCGCGTTAGAACCGCACCTGCGCAGCGTGCGAGAAAGCGGCCGCAAGATTCTGGTGCCCTACATCACGGGGTTTTCGCCCAATTGGTTGGAAGCCATTCAGGTTGCTGTAGCGAGTGGCGCCGATGCGATCGAAGTTGGGATTCCTTTTAGCGATCCGGTCATGGATGGCCCGGTTATTCAGCGCGCGTCAAGTGAGGCGCTGCAACGTGGCGCCACGTTGAGCGGCATCTTGGACGGCATTCGTGGGCTCGATGTTGATGTGCCGGTGGTGGTTATGTGTTACTACAACTCGGTGTTTCGCGTGGGTCACGAACGATTCGCCAACACCATTGCTGCTGCTGGGGTGAGTGGTGCAATCGTGCCCGACTTGCCACTCGAAGAAGCCACCGACTGGTGCGTCGCTGCCGACGCAGCAGCGATAGCCACGGTGATGTTGGCGGCTCCGACTGCACCCGATGAGCGCCTGCCGCGAATTGCAGCCCGTTCGCGCGGCTTCGTCTAT
>ERZ889217.197-NODE-197-length-40020-cov-19.170574_pt1 | contig 40020 bp, 46 predicted proteins | sample MGYA00521098_ERZ889217 | MGnify/ENA primary metagenome ERZ889217 (study PRJEB32303, sample SAMEA104408613) | aquatic metagenome | biome: Brackish water; feature: Pelagic; material: water | place: Baltic Sea | collected 2014-06-10T22:04:00 | depth 2,362 m ... | reverse complement strand
TTCATGCGCATCGCTACGCAGCAGTTGTGCATGGGCCAGCAGCGCCACCTGTTTGGCGTGCGGCCAATTCAACGAGTCGTCGCCGAACGCGGTGGTCCACGATTGCGCCCCGAGCGCAGCTGTGATGTCGTCGCGATGGCGATGAGCAAAATCGCCCACGAGCAAACAGTTTTGGGCTCGCTCGCGAATTGCCACCAGCAAATCTTCGATGCTGCCTACCCGTGGTGCGTCAACACGCGTCATGCCAGCCCGTGCTGAATCAACACGCGTCATGTCAACCCGTTCCGGTGCGCCACCACTATTTACGCGGTGTGTTGCCCACGCCACTTCGCTGCGTCGCGCATCGATGGTTGGCACCACGATGTCAACGTGTGAAGCAGTCGCTGCAGGCACGCCAGCCGCCATGGCTGCCAACCCGTCAACCCCAACAAGTGGCAACGACAGTGCATACGCCAGTGCTTGGGCCGATGCGATGCCCACGCGCATGCCCGTAAAGAGCCCAGGCCCCATATTCACCGCAATTGCCGCAAGCTCGTTGAGCCCCAGACCAGCGCGCTTCACAACAAAATCAATCATCGGTGTTACGTCTTCGGCGTGCCTTTTCTCGCTGCGAAGCTCGCTGGCAGCAAGCACCACCTCGCCATCCACTACGGCCACACTCACCACATCCGTTGCGGTATCAATACCCAGCACGATCATGATTCACCACCTGCTTGAGGCGTGGCAACAGCACCCTGGCCGAGTGCAGTAAACAGCCGCGTTACGCGCGGCCCCCAGGTGGTGCCGCGAGACGCCACCGTGATGGTGCGTTCGGCTTCGCCAGCGTGAGTAAACGTCAACGTGAGTGCTTCGGTGAATTCATCGCCGGACAAGTCGCCCCATTCCACCACCAGCACCGCACCGCTCCGCCGTGCGTCGTCGAGCCCCAAGTCGGCGAGCTCACCGGTGCGCTCGAGGCGGTACAAATCGGCGTGGCACACCACCAGTTTGCTACCGCGATATTCGTGCACCAACGTAAACGTTGGCGAAGTCACTGTGTCGCTAACACCAAGTGCTGCACACAACGCTTTGGTGAACGTGGTCTTGCCGGCGCCAAGATCGCCCGCCAGCAGCAACACATCGCGAGGTCGCAATTCGGCTGCGACAATTTCTGCATAGCGTGCAGTGGCTTGCGGCGAATGGGATGTCAACAGCAATTCCGTCATGATTACGCACCCACAAAATCGCGTGGCACACGTGGCGAAATAGCGCACACCACTTCGTATGAAATCGTGTCGAGTGCTGCGGCCCAATCGTCGACAGTTATCGATTGCTGGCTTTGCGTGCCGAAAATAACCGCCTCGTCGCCAACCGCCACCGCATCGTCGCCGCAGTCGACCATCATCTGATCCATCGTCACGACACCCACGATGCGCCGGGCTCGACCACCGACCAACACCCGCGCTGAGGTTTGCCAAGCGCGTCGTGCAATGCCGTCGGCATAACCCAGCGGCAAGGTAGCGATGGTGCTGTCGCGATCTAACACGCTGCGCAAGCCATAACTCACACCCTGCCCTGCTGCCAAACGTTGCACGTGCAACACGCGGCTGCGCAACGCCATGACCGGTTGCAAACCTGCCACCAGCGAGGCAACACCAGCGCCTGGCTGCAGGCCATACAACGCGATGCCTGCGCGCACGAGCGTGCAGTCGAGGCCGAGTGCGCGCAACGTTGCCGCCGAATTGGCCACATGCACGTGTTGCAAGTCGGGCGCTACCGCGCGAATGTCGCGCACTGCGTCGTTAAATGCAGCAACTTGCTGCATCGTTGCGCTGTGTGCAGGGTCGTCGGCAGTGGCAAGGTGGGTCATCACACCGTCAAGCACCAGATGTTTGCTGTGGGCAATCATCTGGGCCCGCGCGACTGCTGCCGCTGGGGTGACCCCCACCCGATGCATGCCCGTATCAATTTTGAGATGCACCAGCGTGCGCTCGGCCTGTGTGGCGGCGGCACTGGCCAATGCAGCACTGGCTAATGCAGCAATGTAGTGCTCGTTGTAGGCCACACACACCACACGATGGGCAACCAGAATCGGCGCGTCGGAAACGGGCTGCTCACTCAGCACCATGATTGGTGCGTCGATGCCAGCAGTGCGCAACTCGACAGCTTCTTGGGTTAAGGCCACGCATAGCCCATGGGCACCGGCTGCCAGCGCTGCTTGCGCGCATTGCACTGCGCCGTGACCATACGCATTGGCTTTAACCACCGCCCACAATTGCAACGTGCCGGCTTGTTCGGCCAGAACGGCAACGTTGTGACGCAGTGCAGCAAGGTCGATAGTGGCACGCGTTGCACGCGTGGCCAGCATGGCTGCATCCACCGTGTTGCTGGCGTGATTCGTGGTCATGTTGGGCGTGCCGCTACTCGGCGGTTACAACGGCCATAGCAAGGTGCTCGGTATGTGTGATCGAAACATGCCAAGCCGACACGCCACACTCGCGGGCCAAGTCGCGAGCCCGGCCCTGCACGTTGAGCACCGGTCGCCCGCTCTCACTGCTCACCACCGAAACATCTTTAAAATCAAAGGCACCAAGCCCTACGCCGAGGGCCTTCATGGTTGCTTCGCGCACGGCAAAACGCGCCGCCAACACCGCAGCAGTATCGGCGCGTCGCGCAGCTAACTCAAGTTCGCTGGCGGTAAACAAACGATCAGCCATTCGCGGCGAACGCTCCAACGTTGACCGAAACCGGTCGATATCGACGGCGTCAATTCCCACACCGATCATGCGCTCAGCCCAGTCTGACTATTCACCGGCGCGCCACATGTCGGCGGTCGAGGTGATCGGCAAAATCAATGCGTCTGCCACCGACACTTCGGCCAAGCGATCTTCCCGGAAACTTGCTTCAGTTTCAGTCACAGCATCGACAAGACGCTCGAAGCGGTTGTCGTAGCCCTGCAACACTTGCTTCAGCACGCCGGCGGGCAACCGGTCGTGAAACAACACGTGCACCAATGTGATGCCAGTGGTTTCGGTGCCCTTGGTTTCTGGAATCAAGATCACCGTGCGACTATCGCGACGCCCACGCGCCACCAGCACCTCTTGCGAAACTGCCACACGGCGTTTAGTGCCCCGCAATGCATTACTCGTATCCACCCGCGACTGCAGATCGCGGGCGATGCCACCGCGGTCGACAATCATCACGGTCGACTCGGGCGAAGACGGGTCGCCTTCGATGCGATAGCGCGTGAAGCCCACCACTTGGCTGATTGCCGGGTCAAGATCGGCGAGCACTTTCAACACGCCATACGGCAGTCGGTCGCGCGCAGCACCGGCGTTGAGCACAGCTTGCACGAGAGTGCGGTCGAGCAAGCCTTCTTCACTGCGCGAAATGCCGACCGTAATCGTTTTCGCTTGGTGCTTGATGGCGTCGATTGGGCGCGTGAGTTCGTCAATGGCGCGAGTCAAGGCAGCGATGATGTCGTCGAGCAGTGCTTCAGGGGTGGCAATTTTGCCGAAATCGCGTTGATACGACTGCAACGGGTTGGCCGACATGACTGTGCGCAACATGCCAACCACACGCACCGCAGTCGACGCTTCGAGGTTGCCGTCGTAGGTGCCAGTGGAAAGTGCGTCAAAGAACCGATTGGCTGCGACACCAATTTCGCCGTGCACCTTGGTCAACAGCGTCGAGCCCTGGCCACCACGCTCGACTGCGTGCTCGACCACTTCGCGGGTTTGGCGCAGCGGACGAGCCAATGCATCAATCGCAAGGGCAGCTTCGTAGCCAAACAAATGCCCGACCATCACCGACAACACAAACGCCACGCGTGGGTCCACCACTGGCACTTCAATCACGGCTGCTGCCGCTGTAAACCGCTGCTCGCCGATAGTGGCCACGACAATTGGCAGCGCTTTGTGGGCGCGATAGATCTCAATTTCTTTGGCGACATCGGTTGCCGTGCCGCCACTCAAACCAGCAGCACAGACGAAGATCAACGGTTCGCACGACAAGTCGATGTGCTTTTTGTCTTCGGTGATGTCGCAGGCAATTGATTTGTAACACAGCTCGCTCAATTTGATGCGCACTTCTTCGGCAGCGACGGCGTTGGGGCCGTTGCCGACGACGGTCCAGTAGCGGCGCGATGTGGCAAACGTGCGTGCTGCATCGGCAATCTTGCCGCGCGACTGCAACACTTCACCCAGCGCATCGGGCAACGAGCGCAACGCCACCAGCAGATTGTGGCGATCTTCGGGTGAACCAGCGCCAATCGTTTGGGCAATCGCACAGGCAACAATCGCCCCGGCAGCCACCTGGGCATAAAAGGCCTTCGTGCTGGCCACGCTCATTTCCACATCGCGACCGTCTGACGTATAGATGACTCCATCAGCTTTGGCCGAAAGTTCGCTGCCACGACGGTTGACCACGGCCAGCACTCGAGCCCCACGTGAACGTGCCAAGTCGACGGTGCGATTGGTGTCAGTCGTAGTGCCGCTCTGGCTGATGGCAATAATCAATGTGTCGCTCATGTCGAGGGTCAGACCGAAACCCGACAACTCGGTTGCGGGTAACGCATCGACGCGCAGACGATCTTGGGTGAGTTGACTCAACAAGTTGGCGAGTGAGCGACCGGCAATTGCCGCAGTGCCCTGGCCGATAACCCTGACCCGGCGCAACGAGCCGGCAGCAAGCTCGTCGACGATGCGCTTGGGCAACTGCGAGTCGTCGAGCGTCACACTGAGTTGTGAATTGCGTTCGACAATTCTGCCGCGCAACGTTTTGGCAAAACTGCGTGGCGCTTCGTTGATTTCTTTGGCCAAAAAGTGATGGTGCTCGCCGCGATCAATGTCGCGAGTGGTGACTTCGGCAGTAAGCACGTTGTGCGCACCGAGGTCGATCGGCGTGCCGTCATAAGCCACCAACGTGATGCCATCTGGCGAGCCAGCGTGTGCTGCATCCAGCACCATGACTTGCCCACGACTAGACGGACGACTGGCATCGGCCAAAGACTCACCATCCATTCGCACGTAGCGCTGGGTTTCTTCAACTACCCCGTACGGCTCGCTGGCCACAATAAAACGATTGTCGGCCAACCCAACGCACAAGCCCTGACCACTGCCTTTCAACGCCAACAACAACATCTCGGGCTGCTCGGCTGACGCAGCGGCAATTGCCACCGAGCCGTCGAAACTTGCCACGGTTTCACGAAATGCTTCGGGCAACGTCGCACCTTTGGCCAAACTGCGCGACACGAGTGCCGGAATCACCTTGGCATCGGTGGTGATGGGTTGGGCTAGACGCAATTCGTGGCGGGCGCGCAAATCTGCATGGTTGTCGACATCGCCGTTGAGCGCAGCAACGAGATACGCAGCGTCGGCGGCTGATTCGAGTTCTTCACTGTTCACCGGATGCGCATTGGGTTCAGAGATGATGCCAACGCTGGCCCAACGGGTGTGCCCCAACACCCCAACTCGGGCATCGGGCTGGCTCACCAACAAGCGCAACAAGTCGTCGTCGACAATTGCAGTTCGCATCACGCGGGTGTTGTCGCCCAGTTCACCGATCTCGGCGGCTGCTTTATACACAAACGACCACGCGTTGCGTGTGACACGCACCGAGCGAGACGTAAACAAACTGTCGTCGTGGCGGCTACCGAGCAAACCTGCGACTCGCGCATCGTCGATGGTTAAGCCGTGACTCCACACCATGACGTGCACACCGGCAGAATCCCGACCGCGCACTTCGAGACGATCAATGGCCGACAACACCTGCTGAATCGACAAATACGCGGCCAGCGCCGAGCGGCTTGCCCCTACGCCCGCCAATCCATCTACTGCCAACGCGGTTCGAATGCGATCTTTACGCAGCGACCATGTGGCGTCGCGTACGGCGGTCAGCAAGTTGGTAGTGCGTTCAAGCGCTGCCGCGCTGACCGAGGCATCGGCGTGTTCAATACGGTGCTCAAGTTGCTGGTCGCTGCGGGCGAGATGCGCGTCGAGTTGGTCGAGCCGATTGGTGAGTGCTGCAATGAACTCGCGGTTGCCGGCCATGAGCCACATCCCGGCGTCGCCACGCAAGGTGGCATCCACCCCAGCAGCGGCAGTGGCCATCGTGTGCAGCTGGTCATCAGATGGCAGTGCTTCACTGGCCAGCGCCCAGTCGGCAAGCAGCGAATCCAGCTGGGCCAGCAAGTCTTGCGCCACAGGAACTGGGCGAGTTTCGGGGCGCGACAACACCGCGATAATGCCGCACATACCCCAATTCTACCTAGGTGCGCGAGCGCACGACTTGCTCAAGTCGCGTGGTTACTTCGTCAGCGAGGGCTATCGACACGGCTTCCACCATGATGCGCACCACTGGTTCGGTGCCCGAGGTACGCAACACGATGCGACCATCGTTGCCAAGTAACGCTCGCTCACGTTGCAGTTCGTCGGCCAATAGCAACTCGATGTTGGAAGGCTTCACACTCACTCGCACGTTGCGCAACACCTGCGGCAAACGTTGCATTGCAGCACTTGCCAAGTCAGACAGCGAGCGGCCACTACGACGCACTACGTCGAGCAGCAGAAGTGCCGACAACATACCGTCGCCCGTGGTGGCGTGCAGAGCGTGGATGAGATGCCCACTTTGTTCGCCACCCAGCACATAGCCGCCGGCTTCCATCGCCACCAGCACGGCGCGGTCACCCACGTCGGTGGTTACCACGGTGATGTTGCGCGCAGCCATCGCGCGATGAAACCCAAGGTTGGTCATGCTCGTGACCACCACGGTGTTGTGGGTCAACACACCACGATCCAGCAAATCAACCGCTGCGAGCGCAATTAGGCAATCGCCGTCAACCACATGGCCTTGTTCATCAACAGCAATCAAGCGGTCGCCATCGCCGTCGAAGGCAATGCCAATCACACCACGTTGTGCACATTCGGCACTCAGTGTTTGAGGATGCGTGGCACCACAGCCGTCGTTGATGTTGCGCCCGCTGGGCTCGGCATGACGAATATCGGCACGAATCTGCAGTGCTTGCATCACCGACGACGCCACCGTGCTGGTGGCACCGTTGGCACAATCAATCAAAATTTCACGGCCGCCAAAACTGGCGAGGCTCAAGCCGCGGGTGAGGGCTGCCACATAACTCTGCGCAACGTGTGGTGATATCGCATTGACGCCAACCGGCTCAAGAGTCGACACTGCATCACTCGACTGCCACAGCAACTCGATCCGACGCTGCTGGTCGTCGGACAACTTTCGCCCACCCGGGGCAAACACTTTGACCCCGTTGTCGTGCCAAAGATTGTGCGAAGCCGTAATCGCCACCGCGACACAGGCATTGTCGCGTGCGGCCAAGGCAAGTGCGGGCGTGGGCACCACACCGGCGTTCACCACCACATTGCCTTGCGTGGCAACACCACTGGCAAACGCAGCCAACCAGGCAGCACCGCTTTCGCGACCGTCATGACCAATCACTATTTGGGTGCCCGGCCATTCACGGGCAACTGCCACCCCGAGCCGTGCTACATCGGCATCGTGGAGGTCTACACCTACGCGACCGCGCACGCCATCGGTTCCAAACTGCAACATGTCAATGACCATCTTGCCCGTCGCAGAGCCCCAATATGGAGCACCACACACTGCTGAACGGCATCGTGATGCCGAGCCGCGAAATTATCGCTTGGTGTACTGCGGCGCCTTGCGGGCTTTTTTCAGACCGTACTTCTTGCTTTCCTTCTTGCGCGAGTCACGAGCCAGCAACCCAGCACGCTTCAACGCCGGACGGCACTCTGGGTCGAGCTCAACGAGCGAACGAGCCACTGCCAAACGCATCGCACCAGACTGACCAGAGATGCCACCACCAATGATGTCGACATCAACGTCGTAGGTCTGCAGTTGTTCGGTGATGCGCAACGCCTCGGTGGCATTGTTGCGGTGAATTGCGGTGGGGAAATATTCAGCGAACGTGCGACCGTTGACGGTCACTTTGCCCGAGCCAGGACGCAGACGAACACGCGACACTGCGCTCTTGCGGCGGCCGGTGGTTTGGGTGAGTGGCTTGGAGCCCATGGTGATGTGTTTCCTCTCGTGCGATGTTCGTTAATTGTGGTGCGACTTAGCGCGCCTTGGCGTCGCTCATGTCGAAGGGCTTGGGCTGTTGGGCGAGGTGTGGATGCTCGGCACCGCCGTACACCTGCAACTTCTTGATCATCGCACGACCAAGGCGGCCTTTGGGCAACATGCCGTGCACCGTGCGCGTGATTGCGTCAGCTGGCTTGCGGTCAAGAAAATGGGCATACGACTCGACGCGAATACCACCTGGGTAACCGCTGTGGCGAGCCACGATCTTGTCGTCGGCTTTGCCACTCGTCATGACGACCTTGGATGCGTTGATGATGATGACATGGTCACCGGTGTCAAGGCTGGGGGTGAAAGTTGGCTTGTGCTTGCCGCGCAACAACACAGCGACCTGCGTGCACATGCGGCCGAGTACGAGACCTTCAGCATCGATCACGTGCCAGGCGCGTTGCACGTCACTTGGCTTTGCTGAAAATGTTCGCATGTCTATGGCCTTTCGATCTGGCGAGCGCACCTCGGTAGCGGCACACACCCGAGCATTGAAGGATACGGGCATTTTGCGCCCGTCACACGTGCCGAACACGTGCCGATTACGTGCCGACTACTGTCCTGGCGGATTCCCGCCTGTGGCTGTGCCGTTAGCTGTGCCATTACCCGTGGCTGTGCCGTTAGCTGTGCCGAGCTCTTTGGTCACGATGCTGTCGGGCGTATCGCGGTAATAGCGATACGTCGGCCATGGCACCCGGGCCACCACCACCCGTGCCGTGGCCCGCTCGAAAAACTCGGTGTCTTCGCCATAGGTGCGGTGCACGAACCCCCCTACCGTGGCCACGATTGAGCGGCGAAAAAAGAAGGTCGCGCCTACAGCACATTCACGCACATCGACCAGTTCGCCTGGCCGGTAATAGTCGGGCACCATCCAGCTGCCGTTCACCACCTCAAGACCGCCATGCACCATCATCGTTGCCGGGTCCTTGTCCAGATGCTCGGCACGCAGTGCAATATGGTCGGCACAAAACTCGTCGTCTGAATCCAAAAACGTTACGTAGTCACCCTGTGCGGTGGCAATGCCGGTGTTGCGTGCACCCGCCAAACCCTGATTGGCCTGATACACGTAACGCATGCGCGCATCGACCGCAGCAATGCGGCTGACCACCTCGCGCGTTGAGTCGGTCGAGCCATCATCCACCACGATGATTTCCAGCGAGGCATGGGTTTGGCTCAATGCCGACTGCAACGCTCGCGGCAAGAGTTGCGCGCGGTTATATGTCGGCACCACAACCGAAACCAGGCTCAAGTTTTTTGGCGGGCGCGCATTGTCAACCACAGGTTGCTACTCGCTCGTCGTCGGATAACCGACTTCCCACAAACACAAGCCATGTGGTGGCGCTAGTTGCGACGCATCCTCACGACTGCCCGAACGAATGAGCGCCATCATGTCACTCGGTGGGCGACGGCCCAACCCGATGTCAACAAAAGTTCCCACCAACGAACGCACCATCTGATGACAAAAAGCATTGGCGCGCACATCAAAAGTGACGTGCTCATCAAGACGCTTCCAGGCGGCTTGCATGACGAACCGAACCATGGTCACCTGGCGCTTGTCGTCAGCATCGTCGGGGCTGGGCTTGCGACAAAAAGCCGAGAAGTCGCGCTCGCCCATCACCGCGTCACCTGCCAACTGCATCGGTCGAATCTCCAACGGCTGATACACGTGCCAAGCGGTCGTTGCCAAGAATGGGTCTGGTGCCGGCGTGTTGAGAATCGTGTATCGATAGTGGCGCCAGATTGCCGAGAACCGAGCGTGAAACGAGGCATCTACCCACTGTGCATCGCGCACTGCAATTTGTGGCCCACACAACGAGTTGATCTTCTTGGCAAGCCCGTCAATCTTCGTGCGACTTGGCAACACCACGCTCACCACTTGGCCGCGCGCATGCACACCTGTGTCGGTGCGACCAGCGGCCACTAACTGCACTTTGGTTTGCGTGATTGTTTCGAGTGCCTTGGTCAACGCACCGTCGACAGTCGACACATCAGGGTTGGGGGCAAACCCGTGGAAGGCGCTGCCGTCATAGGCAATGACCAACCGTGCGGTGCGCTGCGTGGCAGCGCTCATGGCGAACTGTGTTGTACCGGTACTTAGACCAGTTCGATGCGCGCCATTGGGGCGCGGTCACCATTGCGCTCGCCAAGTTTCAAGATGCGCACGCATCCGCCGTTGCGCTCCATGTAGCGAGGGGCAACGTTCTTCACGAGTTTGTTGGTCATTTCTTTGTCGTTGAGATACGCCTGAATTTGGCGGATCTTGTGCAGCGCTGCTGCGTCACCCGTCTGGGCTTTTTTGGCCTTAGAGATGAGACGCTCGGCAATCGGACGCAAGGCCTTGGCCTTGGCCTCGGTGGTTTCGATGCCCTCGGCAGCAAACAGCGACGCTGCCAAGTTGGCAAGCATCAACCGTTGATGGGCGGCTGAGCCACCAAACTTTTTACTACGGCGTGGTTGTGGCATCGTTCTTGGTTCCCTTCGTGTCGGCTACGCGTTAGACGCGCAGTGCGAGCCCTCGCTCGTCGAGCTTGGCCTTCACTTCGTTGATGCTTTGGGCGCCAAAGTTCGGCAGACCCATCAACTCTTCTTCTGAACGAATCACGAGGTCACCGATGGTGTTGACCTGGGCGCGCTTCAAGCAATTGTGTGGACGCTGTGAGAGCAACAAGTCTTCGATTGGCATATCGAGTTCAGGTGAACCCGAACCGCTGAGTGTCGACTCGCCGAGCTCGATGGCAACTGGTGCATCACTGAGTGATGCCACGAGATCGAGCAGGTTGCGCAACGTGGCGCCGGCAGATGCCAATGCCTCAGATGGTGTGATCGACCCGTCGGTTTCGATGTCGAGAATCAGGTTGTCAAAGTTCGTTGACTGTGCCACACGGGTTGGCTCGACTTCGAAAGTCACGCGACGAACCGGCGAGAACAACGCGTCGACCGGAATCACGCCGATGGTCTTGCGACCAGAGTCGCGATCGCTGCCGACATAACCCTTGCCGCGCTCGATGGTGAGCACCACCGAAAGGTGGCCCTTGGCCGACAAAGTGGCGATGTGCTGCTTGCCGTTAATGAATTCCACCCCAGCAGGCAACGCAATGTCGCCAGCGGTGAGTTCGATTGGGCCGGTCACATCGACTTGCACCGACACGACGTCGTCAACATCGCTCTTCACAACGATGTCTTTCAGGTTGAGGATGATTTCGGTGACGTCTTCGGTGATGCCCTCGATGGTGGTGAACTCATGCAGGGCTTGGTCGAACTTGACAGAAGTTACTGCTGCACCCGGAATAGAGGAAAGCAACATACGGCGCAACGAGTTGCCGATGGTGTGCCCGAGCCCTGGCTCGAGTGGTGAGACCGAAAACTTTTGACGGTTGTCGGTGGCCTCACTGATTGCTGAAACACTTGGGCGCTGAATAACAAGCATGGTGGTATCTCCTGGCTGTAGTTAGGGGTTACTTCGAGTAGAGCTCAACGATGAGTTGTTCCTTGACAGGAACATCGATTTGTTCACGCGTCGGCAATTCGCGTACGGAAACTGCCTTGCCACCGTCCTGCGCATCAAGCCACGCCACTGGTGTGCGACCATGCGTGTCAATGTTGTGCTGGATGATGATCATGTTGCGAGCCTTGTCTGACAGGCTCACCACTTCGCCCTTGGCGAGGGTGTACGAAGGAATGTTCACGCGTTTGCCGTCGATTTTCACAAGCCCGTGGCTCACGAATTGGCGGGCTTGCGGGCGGGTGGCTGCCCAGCCGGCGCGATACACCACGTTGTCCAAACGCAATTCAAGAAGGCGGAGGATGTTTTCACCAGTTGGGCCACTGCGGCGCACGGCTTCGTCAAAGATGTTGCGGAACTGACGCTCAAGCACACCGTAGATGTATTTGGCCTTCTGCTTTTCTTGCAACTGACTGAGGTATTCGCCATCGCTCGAGCGACGACGGGTACGGCCGTGGGCGCCTGGTGGAAACGGCCGGCGCTCAAGGGCTTTGGTGCCTTTGGCATTTTCAAAGATGTTGACGCCAAGACGACGCGAGATGCGAACTTTAGGACCTGTGTAACGAGCCATGGTTACGGACGCTTCCTCTTCGGCAAGCGGCAGCCGTTGTGCGGCACTGGGCTTACGTCTTTGATACCGGTCACTTCGATGCCAAGGTTCTGAATCGAACGCAACGCCGTGTCGCGACCCGAGCCTGGGCCTTTCACCAACACTTCGGCGCGACGCAAACCCATTTCCATTGCGGCACGGCCAGCTTTTTCAGCAGCCATCTGCGCTGCAAACGGGGTGGACTTGCGCGAACCCGAGAACCCAACACCGCCCGACGATGCCCAGGCAATGACATTGCCCGATGCATCGGTGATGGACACGATGGTGTTGTTGAAGGTGCTCTTGATGTGCACCACGCCAGTGCTGACGTTGCGCTTCTCGCGCTTGCGCGACTTGCGTGGCGCAGCGGCGGCTTCTGGTGCGGCTGGCGGTGTTGCCGCTGGTGTGGCGGCTGCAGCCGGAGCTGCGGGTGCCGGTGTTGTTGCGGGTGTTGCGGATACGTCTGACATTTACTTCCTCACTGCGGCTTTCTTGTTGGCGACGGTCTTTTTCGGGCCCTTGCGAGTGCGGGCATTGGTGTGGGTGCGCTGGCCACGCACGGGAAGACCCTTGCGGTGGCGGGTGCCTTGGTAAGAACCTGTTTCAATTTTGCGCTTGATGTCTTGCTGCACGTCGCGGCGACGGTCGCCTTCGACCTTCAAGTTGTTTTCGATGTAGACACGAATCTTGTTGATCTCGGAATCGGTGAGGTCACGCACGCGCGAGCTCGGAGCGATGTCCAAATCGGTGCACATCTTGGCCGAGGTCTGACGACCGATGCCGTGAATGTAGGTGAGCGCGATGGTGATGCGCTTTTCGCGTGGGATGTCAACTCCGGAGATACGTGCCATGATGCGAAGCTCTCTTAACCCTGGCGCTGCTTGTGGCGGGGGTTTTCACAAATCACCATGATGCGACCATGACGACGAATGACGTTGCACTTTTCGCACATCTTTTTGACGCTTGTCCGAACCTTCACGATGTTCTCTCTCTTATTTGAAACGGAATGTAATACGACCTCGGGTGAGGTCATACGGTGACAACTCGACTTGTACTCGGTCTCCTGGATTGATCCGGATGTAATTCACCCGCATCTTTCCCGAGATGTGCGCCAAAACGAAACGCCCGTTGGAAAGCTCCACCCGAAACATTGCGTTGGGCAACGACTCGGTAATCGTGCCTTCCAGCACGATTGCATCTTCTTTATTCTTTGCCAGAACTGACTCCTTCGGGCCCCGCAGGGCGACTCAAGACACTATCGGGATGCAAGCCCGTCACCACCCGGGCCGCTCAAGCCGGTGGTGGCAACAATGGCGGCAAGTAAGCGGCCAAAGACCTCGTCTGGTGAGCCCACGCCATCCACTACTGCCAAGACACCTTGGCTGCGATAGTGGGCAATCAACGGCGCGGTTTGCTCTTCATAGAGGGCCAATCGCTGCTCCACTGCCTCGGGCGAGTCATCGGTGCGCTGTTCGGCCTCACGGCGTGCGTTCAAGCGCTCAATCACCAGCTCGCGGGGCACCTCGAGGTCGACCACAATGTTGATCGGGCGCACCCGAGCGATGTCATCAAGTGCCTGGGCTTGGGGCAACGTGCGGGGAAAGCCGTCGAGCAAGTATCCCCGGGTTCGTGCATCGGTTTCGCCGAGACGCCCTTGCACCAGGCTCTCCATCAATTCGTCATCGACAAGTCGACCTTCGTCAAGCACCTGTTTGACCACCTTGCCCAATGGTGTGGCGTTACGGATGGCGTTGCGCAACATTTCACCGGTGCTGATGTGAGCAATTCCGTAGTGGGTCGCGAGGCGGGCACCTTGCGTTCCTTTACCCGAACCTTGCCGGCCAAGTAGGACCAGCCGAAGCGTCACTTCAGGAAACCCTGATAGTCGCGTTGCATCAGCTGGCTATCGATCTGACGCATGAGTTCAAGGGCGACACCCACTGCAATGAGCACAGTCGTGCCAGCGAATGGGAAGCTCTGCACATCGCCAACCCACAAGATGATGTAGGGCGTGATGGCGATGAACGCCACAAAGAGTGCACCTGGCAGCGTGATGCGATTGACCGTCTTGCCGAGAAATGCCTCGGTCTGTTGACCTGGACGGATTCCCGGGATGAAACCGCCCTGCTTGCGCAACTGGTCGGCTTGGCGAATCGGATCAAAGGCAATCGAGTTATAGAAGTAGGCGAACGCAATAATCATTCCAAAAAAGATGGTGATGTACAACAAGTTTTGGCTGTTGATCAAATAGCGATCAACGAAGCGGGCCACTGCCCCACGCCAGCCCTCTGCACTTCCCAACATGTTGGACAACAACACGGGCAACAACAACACTGACGAAGCGAAAATAATCGGAATCACACCCGACTGGTTGACCTTGAGTGGGATGTAGGTGCTCTGGCCGCCGAACTGGCGACGTCCGACCACTCGCTTGGCGAATTGCACCGGGATGCGACGCTGGCCGAGCTCGACTCGCACCACGGCCGCCAAAATCAACAAGGTGACACCCACCAGCACCACGAACACGACTGTCTTTTTGCTTTGCAGCAATGAGTAGTAGCCGTAGGGCAAATCACTCACGATGGAGGCGAAAATCATCATCGACATGCCGTTGCCGATGCCGCGCTGGCTGATCAATTCACCCATCCACATGATCATGACGGTGCCCGCCACCAACGACGGAATCACCAACAACGCGCGCGGCATGAACGGATCAAGCAACACCACGTCGGGCACGGTTGCTGCGGCGCCAAAGAATGCCGAGCCATTGCCCTGACCAAAAATGAAGGTCAGGCCAGCACCCTGCAACGTGGCGATTGCGACTGCAACGTAACGAGTCCACTGTGTGATCTTGCGTTGACCCGTGGCGCCTTCTTGCTGCCACTGCTCGAGCTTGGGGATAACCACCGTGAGCACCTGCATGATGATGCTCGCCGTGATGTACGGCATGACACCGAGGGCGAAGATCGAGAAGCTGCCGAAGGCACCACCAGAAAACAGGTTCAAGAACCCGAGTGCACCCTGCGACTCTGACGCTTCGCGCAGCTGGCTGATTGCTTGGGCGTCAACCCCCGGAGCACGAAGCGATACACCGATTCGGTACACAGCGAAGATGAAGAGCGTGAACAGCACCTTGTTGCGCAGATCGGCAACGGTGAAAAGACTCTTGATCTTGGAGAACATCGTCCTGCTTTGCTTCTAGGTAAGCGAAAACTAGCGGTTGGTGTACTGGCTGCCACGGGCTGGCGGACGAACACCACGGAATGGCTTGGGCAGGATGGTAATCGTGCCCCCAGCAGCCGTAATGGCCTCTTGGGCCGATGTCGAGATGGCGTGCACCGACAAGGTCAAGGCCTTGCCGACTTTTCCACGACCGAGCACCTTCACCATGTTGCCTTTGCTGATCAAACCCTTTTCAATGAGCAGTGCTGCCGAGATGTCACTCACGCCCATTGCCTCGAGTGTGTCGAGATTGATGGCTTGATATTCGACGCGGAATGGGTTGTTGAAACCCTTCAACTTTGGCACGCGCTGCTTGAGTGGCATCTGTCCACCTTCAAAACCGCGAGCCACGGTGTTGCGGGCGTACTGACCTTTGGTACCACGACCGGCGGTCTTGCCGCCCTTACCACCGATACCACGACCGACGCGCTTGCGCGACTTACGGGCTCCGTGTTTTGGTCCGACTTGGTCTACACGCATGATCAGCTGCCTTTCTTGTCGCTAACGATGATTTCAATAAGGTGCGGAACGCGCGCGATCATGCCCCTGATTTCTGGGCGATCAGGCAACACGTTGGTATCGCCAATTTTGCGCAAGCCCAAGGCGCGCAGCGTGCCACGGGTTTTGGGCATGCAAGCGATGTACGAACGCTTTTGACGAACGGTGATTGTCTTTTCAGCCATGAGGTCTCCTAGCGGCCTTGTGTTCGCGATTTTTTGGTTTCGTTATACGCGCGCAACAAGCCACGTGGTACGAACTCTTCTTCGGGCAGACCACGTCGCTTGGCCACGTCATCGGGGCGCAAGAGTGAACGCAAACCATTGATGGTGGCGCGAGCAACGTTGATGGAGTTCGAAGAACCCATCGACTTGGCCAAAACGTCTTTAATGCCCGCTTCTTCGAGGATGATGCGAGCAGCGCCACCAGCGATTACGCCGGTACCCGGAGCAGCAGGCTTCAACATCACGCGAGCAGCACCATTGATGCCTTCGATGGCATGGGTGATGGTGGGGCCAGCGAGAGCGACGTGAAATACGTTGCGTTTGGCGTCTTCGGTGCCTTTTTGAATTGCGAGTGGCACTTCACGAGCCTTGCCATAACCCAAACCGACACGGCCAGCCTTGTCACCGATTACGACGATGGCAGCAAACTGGAAGCGACGACCGCCCTTCACCACCTTGGCAACACGGTTGACATGCACTACGCGAGACTCACCGAATTCGCCTGGCTTTGCCTCGGGGCGTGGCTCACGGCGTTCGCGTGGTCGACGCTCACGACGGTCGCGGTTGCCGGCTGCCTCGGGTTGCTGTACGTCAGTCATTAGAACTCCAATCCTGCGGCGCGAGCCGCTTCGGCAATTGCCGCAACGCGGCCGTGGTAGAGGAAGCCGCCGCGATCAAACACCACTGCTGAAATACCAGCTTGCTTGGCGCGTTCGGCAACTAGTGCGCCAACAGCAGTTGCAGCGGCGACGTTGCCACCTGGCTGCTGCTTGCGGAAATCGGCTTCGAGTGTTGATGCCGACGCCAGGGTGCGGCCGGCATCGTCGTCGATGACCTGCGCGGTGAGATGTTTGTTGCTGCGATAGATCGCCAAGCGTGGTCGTGTCGCGGTTCCGTGCACCTTCTTGCGCACGCGACGGTGACGTCGAATGCGCAGTTCGTGGCGTTTTTGGGCGGTGGTGGTCATCTGTGCTCCTACTTCTTGCCTGTCTTGCCGGCTTTGCGCAACACGCGCTCGTTGAGGTAACGAACACCCTTGCCCTTGTACGGCTCGGGCGAACGGAATGAACGAATTTCGGCAGCCACCTGGCCGACAAGTTCTTTGTCAATGCCCTTCACGATGATGCGAGTGGGTTGCGGAACTTCGAACGTGACACCTTGCGGCGCGGCATACGGAACCGGGTGCGAAAAGCCGAGCGCCAACTCGAGCTTGTCTTGGCCCTTGGCTACGGCGCGATAACCCACGCCGATGATTTCAAGTTCCTTGGCAAAACCCTGGGTTACACCGTTGACCATGTTGTTGATCATGGCGCGAATCATGCCGTGGCTCGAACGCACTGCGCGATCCTCGGACGCTCGCTCGACAACGAGTGTGGCCTCGACTTTTTTCACCGAGATGCCAAGAGGCAGCACGCGAACGAGCGAACCTTTGCTGCCCTTCACCGTGATGGTCGCACCAGAGATGGTTACGTCCACTCCTTGTGGAATGACGATTTCTGCTTTTCCTACGCGTGACATGTGTGCTCCCCAATCACCAGACGTAACACATGACTTCGCCACCAACGTTGCGCTTGCGCGCTTCGCGGTCGGTCATGAGCCCGTGACTAGTTGACAGAACTGCAACACCGAGACCACCCAGAACGCGGGGAACATCGGTGGCGCGACGATAAATGCGCAAGCCCGGTGTAGACACGCGCTTGATACCCATGATGGTGCGCCGACGGTCGTCGGAGTACTTCATCTGAATTTTCAGAGTCTTGTGAGCCTCGGTTTCACCTGCACCGATTGCAAAGTCGGAGATGTAGCCCTCTTTTTTCAGAATCTCGGCAAGTGCGATCTTCTGCTTGGACGACGGCATAAGCACTTCGTCGCGCATTGCCACATTCGCATTGCGAATACGGGTGAGCATGTCGGAAATTGGGTCAGTGATCATGGCGCCTACCAGCTCGACTTTCGCAACCCGGGAACTTCACCAGCATGCGCGAGTTCGCGCAGGCAGATGCGACACAGACCAAATTTGCGGTACACGGCACGCGCGCGCCCACAACGCTGACAGCGTGTGTACGCGCGAACCTTGAACTTCGGTGTCGCGGCTGCTTTATTGCGGAGTGACTTTTTGGCCATTGGTGCTGAATCTTTCTGTGTCTGCTGGGTGTCTACGAGAGGTGGTTAGGAATTGCCTTGAGCGGCTGACTTCTTTTTGGTTTGTTTCTTGGAACGCTTCGTCGAGGCTGGCATCTCGCCCTTGCGGAACGGGAAGCCAAACGCGTCGAGCAGTGCCTTGCCGGTCAAGTCATCGTTGGCCGACGTAACAATCGTGATATCCATGCCGCGGGGCACATCAACACGGTCGTAGTTGATTTCGAGGAACACCAACTGTTCGGTAAGACCGAACGTGTAGTTGCCGTGGCCATCCCACGAGCGACCGGGCAAGCCACGGAAGTCGCGGATACGCGGAATCGCCACCGAAAGCAAGCGATCAAAGAACTCCCACATGCGGTCACCACGCAAGGTGACCTTGGTGCCGATTGCTTGATCTTCGCGCAATTTGAACGCGGCAATGGCGATGCGTGACTTGGTCACGATTGGCTTCTGGCCGCTGATGGCGGTGAGGTCAGCGACGGCACTGTCGAGCAATGACGCCTGTTGAGTTGCCCGACCAACACCCATGTTGATCACAATCTTTTCCATCGTTGGCACCTGCATCGGGTTGGTTACACCGAGTTGGGCCATGAGATCAGCGCGCACCACATCGCGGTAATGCGTCTTCAAGCGCGGAACGTAAGTGGTAGTCGTCATCAGACTTCATCTCCTGTACGGCGCGCGATACGCACCTTGTTGCCCTTGGCGTCGGTTTTGAAGCCGATACGCGTGACTTTGCCCTTGTGCACCAACATCACGTTGGAAGCAGCGATGGGCATTTCGATTTCTTTGATTTCGCTCTGTTGCTTTTCGTTGCGACGAATGGTGTGGCGCTTGGCGATATTCACGCCGATCACGACGACTTTGTTGGCATCGGGCATGACCTGTTTAATCTCGCCCTCTTTGCCTTTGTCTTTGCCGTTAATGACGACCACGGTGTCACCTTTACGAAGTTTCATGGTTACAACACCTCCGGGGCTAGCGAAACAATGCGCATGAACTTTTTGTCACGCAACTCACGACCGACTGGGCCGAAAATACGGGTACCACGCGGGGTGAGGTCTTCTTTAATCAGCACTGCGGCGTTTTCGTCGAAGCGGATGTAGCTGCCATCGGGACGGCGCTTTTCTTTGGATACACGCACCACCACGCAGCGAACGACTTCACCCTTTTTCACACCGGCACCTGGAATGGCGTCTTTGACCGTAGCGATGAACACATCACCAATCGATGCGTAACGACGGCGGGTGCCACCAAGCACCTTGATGACGAGCACTTCGCGAGCGCCACTGTTGTCGGCGACCTTGAGTCGACTTTCTTGCTGAATCATTTTGCACGCTCCAGAATCTCAACCACGCGCCAGCGCTTCAGCTTGCTCAGTGGTCGAGTCTCGACCACGCGCACCTTGTCGCCAATTTTGGCGTCGTTGGCTTCGTCATGGGCATACAGCTTCTTCGTACGCGTAACGAACTTGTCGTACTTGGGGTGACGCACACGCTCAACGATTGCAATGACGATGGTCTTGTTCATCTTGCTCGATACCACGAGACCCTCACGAGTCTTGCGATTGCTACGAATATTGGTTTCGGTCATTTGCGACTCGCTTTCGTGGTGCTCGCTGCCTCAGCAGCCTCGATCTCGCGACGGCGAAGAACAAGGTTGATACGGGCGATTTGTCGGCGAATCTTGCCGATGCGCGCAGTGTCGGTGAGCTGGCCGGTGGCCAGCTTGAAACGTGAGTCGAGCGCATCTTGCTTGGCATTGTTCAACTCTTCGACGAGTGAAGCAATGTCCAACTCGTTGAGTTCGGTTTGTGGTTTGCCGTACTTTTCAGCCATGACTAAATGCCTTCCTCGCGGTGAATAATGCGGCACTTGATCGGCAGTTTTTGCACTGCTCGGCTGAGAGCCTGCGTGGCGACATCAGAAGTTGGATACGACAGTTCGAACAAGACGCGACCTGGCTTCACGACTGCTACCCACAATTCGGGGTTGCCTTTACCCGAACCCATGCGGGTTTCAGCTGGCTTTTTGGTCACTGACTTATCAGGAAACACGTTGATCCAAACCTTGCCGCCACGCTTAATGTGACGAGTCATTGCGATACGAGCCGCCTCAATTTGGCGAGACGTAATCCAACCCGATTCAAGGGCTTGAATGCCGTACTCACCGAAAGCCAATTCGCTGGCTCCCTTGGAGTTGCCCTTCATGCGCCCGCGATGGTGCTTGCGGTGCTTTACCTTTTTTGGCTGCAACATGATCAATCCTTCTTAAAGTGCGGGGTCTCGGCTGCATCATGGATACGGCGCTGAATCTCTTCTTCTTCGGCCAACAAACGCTCGAGCTCGGGATCGGCATCTTTGATCAACGGGTTGACTTCTTCTTCGCCAACACGCGGGCCAGCCGACGTGATGACGCTCGGGGCACGCGGTGCCGTAGCGAGGGTGTCGCCGGCAACCATTTGGGCTTCACGCGAGGCGCGATCGGCGGCTTCGGTGGAGTACGGCAAAATCTCGCCCTTGTAGATCCACACTTTGATACCGACGCGACCAGCCGAGGTAAGGGCTTCGCGGAATCCGTAATCGATGTTGGCACGCAGTGTGTGCAATGGCACGCGACCTTCGCGATACCACTCGCGGCGGGTCATTTCTGCACCACCGAGACGACCCGAACACTGGATTCGAATACCTTGCGCGCCCGACTTCTGGGCGTTCTGCACGGCGCGCTTCATCGCGCGACGGAAAGCGACACGGTTGATCAACTGGTCAGCCACGCCTTGGGCCACCAGGGCCGCATCGAGTTCTGATTCTTTGATTTCGTTGATGTTCAACTGAATCTTGTGATTGCCAGTGAGGCCAGCAAGGTGCTCGCGCAACTCGTTGGCCTTGGCCCCGGCTTTGCCGATAACCACGCCAGGGCGCGCCGTGTGAATATCAACGCGCAACTTGTCGAGCGTGCGCTCGATGTCGACGCGACTGACGGCAGCATCAGCCAAACGGGTCATGAGGTAACCACGAATTTTCCAGTCCTCGGTGAGGTACTGGCGATATTGCTTCTTGCTGGCGAACCACTTGCTCTTCCAGTCGGTGGTAATGCCGAGGCGAAAGCCGTACGGATTGATCTTCTGGCCCATTACTTCGACTCCTCGGTGCTTGGCGTGTCAACGCCCTCAGTGTTTGGTGCATCCGACGACTCGTCGACAGTTGCGTTCTTGGCTTCGTTGGCTTGTTGTGCAGCCTCGCGCGCTTGGCTGGCTGCCACGCGTTGACGACGCTGATTTTTGTCGCTGCGACCACCAGCAGCCTCGATCATCTCGCGGGTCTTTTGCTCGGCCTCAGAGAACGCGTCAACCACGATGGTGATGTGTGCGCCACGGCGCAAACGAATGTTTGAGCGACCCTTGGCGCGCGTGCGGAAACGCTTGATAGTGGGTGATTCATCAGCAAAGCAGGCCTTCACGTAGAGCGACTCTTCGTCGAGCGAATTGTTGTGCAATGCATTGGCAACCGCCGACTTGAGCAACTTCTGCAGAATGCGGGCCGCTTCGACGCTGTGCAGGCTCAGCACTTCGCGCGCTGAAACAACGTCGAGACCACGCACTTGATTGAGCACTGGGCGAAACTTGGATGCCGACATGCGCACCCAACGCAATTGGGCTTTGACGCCACCTGGGGCGCCTGCGACGCGGTTTGCTTCGTTGAGCTTGGGGCCGGTCACGACGATGCTCCTGGGGCGGGTGCTGCTGCTGGGGTATCGGCGCCAGACATCTTTTCTTGGCTGGCGTGCGACCTAAAGGTGCGGGTGTTGGCGAACTCGCCCAACTTGTGACCCACCATCGACTCGCTGATGTACACCGGCACGTGCTTGCGGCCGTCGTGCACGGCAAAGGTATGGCCCACCATGTCAGGGATGATGGTCGAGCGACGTGACCACGTCTTGATTGGCTTGCGATCACCGCTGGCGTTCATGGCGTCGAGCTTCTTCAGCAAGTGCTCGTCAACGAAGGGACCTTTTTTCAGACTGCGTGCCATGAATTAACTACGTGCCTTTCCTGAACGACGACGACGCACGATGAATTGCTGCGACGACTTGGACTTCTTGCGGGTACGACGCTCGGGCTTGCCCCATGGCGACACCGCAGGACGGCCACCAGAGGTCTTGCCTTCTCCACCACCGAGTGGGTGGTCGACAGGGTTCATAACCACACCACGAGATTGTGGACGCACACCCTTCCAACGATTTCGACCGGCCTTACCGATCTTCACCAGTTCGTGCTCGGCATTGCCAACTTCGCCAATGGTGGCGCGACAGTCGATGGGCACGCGACGCATTTCGGTGCTTGGCATACGCAACGTGGCGAAGTCACCTTCTTTGGCAACCAACTGCACAGACATGCCCGCCGAGCGAGCGATGCGCCCACCTTGGCCGGGACGCATCTCTACGTTGTGAATGACGGTGCCGACTGGCACGTAGCGCAATGGCAACGCATTGCCGGGTTTGATGTCGGCGCGTTGACCACTTTCGATGTGCTGGCCAACTTCGAGACCCTTCGGCGCCAAGATGTACGCCTTCGTGCCGTCTAGATAATGCAACAGCGCGATGCGGCACGTGCGATTTGGGTCGTACTCGATGGCTGCAACCTTGGCGCGCACTTCGTCTTTGCTGCGCTTGAAATCGATGATGCGGTACTGCTGTTTGTGACCACCACCGCGGTGACGCGAAGTGATGCGACCACCAGAGTTACGACCACCGCGCTCGGGCTTGGAAGTGATGAGCGACTTTTCAGGGCGCGTCTTGGTGATTTCGGAGAAGTCAGACGACGTCTGAAAGCGACGACCGCTGCTGGTGGGGCGACGTTTACGAATGGCCATGGTTTCCTACTAGTTCTCGAACAGCGGGATCTGTTGACCGGGAGCGAGCGTAACAATGGCCCGCTTTGCGCCATTACGCACACCAACACGATTCGTACCACGTGTCATCCGACGCTTGCCGCGGCGGTTGAGCGTGTTTACCTTGAGCACCTTCACATTGAAGATGCGCTGTACTGCATCGCGAATTTCGGGCTTGCTTGCCGATGGGTGCACTTCGAAGGTGTACACACCGATGCTCGAGCCGGCATAGCTCTTTTCAGAAACCACTGGGCGAATGATCACGTCGCGTGGGTCTTTCACTTGGCACCCCCTTCAGTGGCAGGCAGGCTGTCTTGCGAAAAGACCACCCAATCGCTGCACAACACGTCGTAGGCATTGAGTTCGGTGGTGAGCACAACGTGCACATCGGCCAGGTTGCGCATGCTCTTGGCCACATCACTGGCTGCGGTCGTGACCACGACGAGCACCTTGCCGGTGGCGCCCACGGCGGCCAAGGCAGCAGCAGCGGATTTGGCGTTGGGCTTGTCGAATGACCACGAGTCAACGACGATGACTTTGCCATCGGCGGCGCGATCTGACAACGCCGAACGCAGCGCTAGTTGCACCATTTTCTTTGGCGTGCGCTGGCTGTATTTGCGAGGCGTTGGGCCAAGGGCGACTCCACCACCAGCGAAGTGCGGCGCGCGAATCGAACCCTGACGAGCATTACCGGTTCCTTTTTGGGCGAATGGCTTGCGACCACCACCACGAACTTGAGCGCGACCCTTGGTGCTTTGTGTGCCGGCTCGACGGTGGGCCAACTGGGCGATGACAACTTGGTGCATCACCGAAATGTTTGGCACAATGCCGAACATTGCATCAGGAAGCTCGACGCTGGCGGCTGCTTTGCCAGCGGCATTCTTCATCGTCACTTTTGCCATGACTACTTGCCGCCTTTCACTGCATCACGCACGATGACCACACCACCGTTGGGGCCAGGCACCGCACCTTTGACGAGCAGCAAGTTGCGCTCGGCATCTGCTTGCACGACTTCGAGATTCAAGATGGTGACTTGTTCGTGGCCCATGTGACCAGCCATGCGCATACCGCGGAACACGCGACCAGGGAAAGAACGTTGACCAATCGAGCCCGGGGCACGGTGGTGCTTGTGGTTACCGTGCGCTGCACCTTGGCCACGGAAATTGTGGCGCTTCATGCCGCCAGCAAAACCCTTACCGCGGCTCACTGCGGTGACATCGACGATTTCGCCAGCAACGAGTTTGTCTACGCCAATTTCTTGGCCCACTACAAAGCCCTCAACTGAATCCAAGCGCAACTCGACCAAACGACGACCTGGGGCCACGTTGTTCTTCGCAAAGTGGCCAGCGGCAGCCTTGTTGAGTTTCTTCACATCTTTGGTGCCATAAGTGACCTGCAGTGCGCAGTAGCCATCGGACTCTTTGGTCTTGATTTGCACAATGCGCAGTGGCTCGACGCGCAGCACGGTCACGGGCACAACACGGCGATCTTGCGTCCACACCTGCGTCATGCCGACCTTTTCGCCGACGATCGCTTTCTGTGCCATGGTGAGCCTTTTCTTCTTCGTTTCGAATGTTGCGGAACTTGCCTGTCGTTTTCACGAAAAAGCCCCGCGCGGCCAAGCCGGCGGAGCCCATGATCGTTTTCGCTGTGAGGTACCTGACGAATCAGGCGCACACAGACTTCGATTGCACTGTTTTACGACAGTCGCATGAGAAGCAGAACCTGCTTCAAACGCGAGGACTTACGCTATCGGGCACCGTTCAAGAAACACCCCACAAAACGGGTGTTCGCCCCACCCCGCCGTGAGCCGTGTTGGGAGGGTGCAGCTAATCCTGCGGGCGAGCAACCAGAACGGCCGACACGGTGAGGCGTTCCCCATCGCGTACCAAATCAATACTGATCGAATCCCCAGGGGTGCGGTCGCGAATTGCTGCCACCAAGCCGGCTTGGCCGTTAACTGGCTCGCCGTCCACGGCCAACACGATGTCACCAATCAACACACCCGCCTGCTCGGCAGGTGAACCTGGCTGCACGGTGGCAATGATTGAGCCGGCTCCCCCGTCATTGCGGGCTTCCAGACTGACCCCCAAGAACCCCTCGGTGCGCGGTACGCCTGAGGCCTGCTCACGTAACTGCTCCAGCACCGTGAGCACCTCATCAACCGAAATGGCAAAACCAATGTTGTTGGCCGCCGAGTTGTTGCTACCGCGGGCCACTGCTGTGTTGATGCCAACGACCTCGCCACGCATGTTGGCCAATGGGCCACCGGAGTTGCCCGAGGAAATCGCAGCATCGGTTTGAATCAAGCTATTCAGCGCGCCCGAGTCAGTGAAGATCGTGCGGCGCATGGCCGAAACAATGCCGGTCGTAACACTTGGGCCACCATCAAGAGCTAACGCATACCCAATGGCCACCACCTGGTCACCAACCCGCACGCTGCCTGGCTTGGCAAACGTTGCAGCCACCAAATTTTGTGCGTCAACTTTGAGTAACGCCAGGTCGTTGCCGGCGTCGGCTGCCACAACCACCGCAGTCACTGGCTCGGTATCACCAGCGAATCGCACACGAACCTCAGTAGCACCTTCAACAACATGGGCATTGGTCAAAATTTCACCGTCACTTGTGACGACCACGCCAGTGCCGGTGGATTCGCCCTCGCCCATCCCCCCGTTAACAAGACTTGAGATCGTCACCACGCTGTTGGCCAGCCGTGTTGCTGCTGCAGCAACACCAGTGATCTGTGCCGAGTCATCCGTTGACACCACTGGCGCGGCAGTCACCTGGGTATACGGCTCGGTGTTGGTCGAAGAACCAGAATCAATCTGCGTAGCCAGCACCCCGCCAATCAGACCGGCGGCGAATGACACAACCACCCCAATGGCCACAAAACGAATCAAACGTGAGCGACGGCCACGGCGAGCATTGTCGGTTTGTTCAGCGACTTCCATCGGCGGTGGCGGTGGAAACACGAAACTCATGACCCAGTTCTATCGGTTAGTGCATCACCTCGTGCCCTAAGAGCAAGTGAATCTTGCCAACTTCTTACGCCAAAAGGCGCTAGTTCATCTTGATTTCGATGTCAACGCCGGCGGCAATTTCGAGGCGCTGCAGCGTCTCGACCGTTTTGGCGTTGGCATCAACGATGTCGATGAGGCGCTTGTGAATGCGCATCTCAAAGTGCTCGCGTGAGTCTTTGTCGACGTGTGGGCCGCGAATCACGGTGTAACGATGCTTGTCCGTAGGCAGTGGAATCGGGCCGCGCACCGTTGCTGCTGTACGCACGACGGTCTCGACGATTTTTTTCGACTCACTGTCAAGCACGACATGGTCAAACGCCTTCAGGCGGATACGAATCCCCTGTTTTTGTGCCATGGTCGTGCCCCGTTACCTTGTGGCGCTTACTTCAGGATCTTTGTGACGCGTCCGGCACCAACGGTGCGGCCACCTTCACGGATCGCAAAGCGCAGACCTTCGTCCATCGCGATGGGCTTGCCGAGTTCGACCGTCATAACGACGTTGTCACCAGGCATCACCATTTCGGTGCCGGCTGGCAATTGCACGGTGCCAGTCACGTCGGTGGTGCGGAAGAAGAACTGCGGACGGTAGTTGTTGAAGAACGGCTTGTGACGGCCGCCTTCTTCTTTCTTCAAGACGTACACCTGACCTTCGAAGTTGGTGTGCGGCGTGATTGAGCCCGGCTTGCAGAGCACTTGACCGCGCTCGACGTCTTCTTTCTTGGTGCCACGCAACAGCGCGCCAATGTTGTCGCCTGCTTGACCTTCGTCGAGCAACTTGCGGAACATTTCCACACCCGTGCAAACGGTCTTTTGGGTGTCGCGCAAACCGACGATTTCAATTTCGTCGCCGGTGTTGACTTTGCCCTGTTCGACCTTGCCGGTGACGACGGTGCCACGACCAGTGATCGTGAACACGTCTTCGATGGGCATGAGGAACGGCTTGTCGAGCTCGCGCTTGGGCTGCGGGATGTAATCATCGCAGGCCTTCATGAGCTCCATGATCTTGTCTTGCCAGGCTGCATCGCCTTCGAGGGCCTTCAAGGCCGAGACGCGCACCACTGGTGTGTCTTTGCCGGGGAACTCGTATGACGTGAGCAAGTCGCGCACTTCTTCTTCGACCAAGCCAAGCATGTCTTCGTCGTCAACCATGTCGCTCTTGTTCAGAGCAACCACGATGGACGGCACGCCGACTTGACGAGCAAGCAGCACGTGCTCGCGGGTCTGGGGCATTGGGCCGTCGGTAGCGGCAACCACGAGGATTGCGCCGTCAACCTGAGCGGCACCGGTGATCATGTTCTTGATGTAGTCAGCGTGACCCGGCATGTCGACGTGGGCGTAGTGACGGTTCTCGGTCTCGTATTCGATGTGCGCGATGGAGATGGTGATACCACGCGCTTTTTCTTCTGGTGCTTTGTCGATTTGGTCGAATGGGGTGTACTCGGCAAGACCTTTGCTGGCCAGCGTCTTGGAGATCGCTGCGGTCAGTGTGGTTTTGCCGTGGTCAATGTGACCCATCGTGCCGATGTTGACGTGGGGCTTGGTGCGCTCGAATTTACCCTTCGACATTGCTGTTTCTCTCCTGTGTTGCTGTTTCTTTGATGAGACTTGTACTTGCTATTCCCCGCGCACCCGTTTGACGATCTCTTGCGAGATGGCCTCTGGTACCTGCTGGTACGAGTGGAATTGCATCGTGTACGTTGCTCGCCCCTGGGTGCGAGAACGCAAATCTGTACTGTATCCGAACATTTCTGAAAGCGGAACCTGCGCACGAACGTTTTGGAAATTTCCATTGGCTTCCATGCCCTCAATACGGCCACGGCGGCTGGAAAGGTCACCGATTACGTCACCCATGTGGTTTTCGGGGGTAACGACCTCAACGGCCATGATGGGCTCCATCAGCACTGGACGTGCCATTCCGGCAGCTTTTTTGAACGCCATTTGACCAGCGATTTTGAACGCCATTTCGTTGGAGTCCACGTCGTGATACTGACCGTCTACGAGGCTGACTCGCACGTCAACCGTTGGATATCCGGCCAACACACCATTGTCGAGCGCTGCCTGAATGCCTTGGTTGGTTGGCTGGATGTATTCACGCGGAATACGCCCACCCTTGATGTCGTCGACGAATTCGTAACCCTTGCCTGGGTTTGGCTCGACCGTAATTTTCACCACGGCGAACTGACCCGAACCACCCGACTGTTTGATGTGGCGATACTCGACGCTGTCGACGGTGCGGGTCACTGTTTCGCGATACGCCACCTGTGGCTTACCGACGGTGGCATCCACACCAAATTCACGCTGCATACGGTCAACAAGAATTTCAAGGTGCAACTCGCCCATTCCTGAAATGACGGTTTGGCCAGTCTCGTGGTCGGTGCGTACACGGAAGGTTGGGTCTTCATCAGACAACGACTTGAGGGCCTTGCCCAACTTGTCTTGGTCGTTCTTCGTCTTTGGCTCAATGGCCACGTGAATCACCGGATCGGGGAAGATCATCCGCTCCAAAATGATTGGGTGCTCGCGGTCGCACAGAGTGTCACCCGTAGTGACTTCTTTAAACCCGAGACCTGCGACGATGTCACCGGCGCGCGCCACATCGACGTCTTCACGTTGGTTCGCATGCATCAACAGCAGTCGGCCGACGCGTTCACGCTTTTCTTTCACCGAGTTGTACAACTCTTCGCCTTTGGCGATTTTGCCTGAATACACGCGGAAGTAGGTGAGCTTGCCGAACGGGTCGGCAACGATCTTGAAAGCGAGCGCAGCAAACGGTGCATTTTCATCCGCTTCGCGGGTCAATTGTTCGTCACCCTTGATGTTCGTGCCCTCGGCGGGTGGGATATCCATCGGTGACGGCAAGTAGTCGACGATGCAGTCGAGCATTTGTTGCACGCCTTTGTTCTTGAACGCCGAGCCACACATGACTGGCACGAAACTGAACGCCAGGGTGCCGGTGCGAATTGCCAGACGCAAATCGTCTTCGCTCAAATCGCCGTTGGCCAGATAACGCTCCATCACTTCTTCAACTTCGCCGGCAGCCAGCTCGAGCAATTCAGCGCGATACTGCTTGGCTTTTTCTACGTAATCGGCCGGAATCTCTGACTCGAAGTACTTCGAGTCTTTGTCATCGCCATCCCATTCGATGGCCTTCATCTTGACGATGTCGATGATGCCGCGGTACTCCTGCTCGCCGCCCAAAGGCAGCTGAATGACGGCCGGAACGGCCTGCAAACGATCTTTGATCATGTCGACGGTGCGATAGAAGTTGGCGCCGGTGCGGTCCATTTTGTTGATGAAGCACAAGCGTGGCACCTTGTATTTGTTGGCCTGGCGCCACACGGTTTCGGTTTGTGGCTCGACACCGGCGACCGAGTCGAACACGGCTACTGCGCCGTCCAGCACGCGCAACGAGCGCTCGACTTCGATGGTGAAGTCCACGTGACCTGGAGTGTCGATGATGTTGATGCGATGCTCGCGCCACATGGCGGTGGTGGCAGCTGCAGTAATGGTGATGCCGCGCTCTTGTTCTTGCGCCATGTGGTCCATGATCGCTGCACCTTCGTGCACTTCGCCGATCTTGTAGGTCTTGCCGGTGTAATACAACACGCGCTCGGTCGTGGTCGTTTTGCCAGCATCAATGTGGGCCATGATGCCGATGTTGCGATACTGCCCGAGTGGAAACTCTCTTTCAGACATGGGGAAATACTCCGTGCGTTGCCTAGTGGGGGTTTTGATTTACCAGCGGTAGTGGGCGAAGGCCTTGTTGGCTTCAGCCATCTTCTGCATGTCTTCGCGCTTTTTCATCGACGCGCCAACACCATTGGACGCATCCATCAGTTCATTGGCCAAGCACTCGGCCATGGTCTTTTCGCGACGACCACGCGAATTGTCGACGACCCAGCGAATCGCCAGGGTCATAGAGCGACGCGGTTTGACTTCGACCGGCACTTGATAGGTGGCACCACCGACACGACGGCTGCGCACTTCGAGTGGCGGCTTGACGTTGTCGAGTGCTCGCTTGACGGTGGCCAATGGCTCGGTGCTGGTCTTTTGTTCGATCAGCTTGAGTGCGCCGTAAACGATTTGTTCGGCGGTGCTCTTCTTGCCGTGCAACATCACCTTGTTGACCAATTGCGTGATGAGCGTTGACTGGAATACTGGGTCGGCGACCAATTCGGCGCGGACTGTTGGGCCTTTGCGAGTCATGGTGCTACTTCGATCGCTTTGCGCCGTAACGGCTGCGGGCTTGCTTGCGGTCTTTTACACCCGATGCATCAAGCGCACCACGAATGACCTTGTAGCGCACACCTGGCAGGTCGCGCACGCGGCCGCCACGCACGAGCACAATCGAGTGCTCTTGCAAGTTGTGGCCTTCGCCTGGAATGTAGGCAGTGATTTCGATACCGCTCGTGAGGCGCACGCGGGCAACTTTGCGCAATGCCGAGTTGGGCTTTTTAGGAGTGGTGGTAAACACGCGCGTGCACACGCCACGACGCTGTGGTGAACCCTTCAAGGCGGGCGTCTTGGTCTTTGACGACTTCGAGCTGCGACCTTGGCGGATCAGCTGTTGGATAGTTGGCACGCGAACCGAATGCTTTCTTTCGTAGAGATGACTAAAACGACTTCTGCCCCGCTGCTACAACCGTGAACGGCTGCGACTAGCGAGCGCTCCAGCCTATGGGGCTGCCCGTCATGTCGCCAACCCCCAGGTATGTAAAGGCCAGCCATGTAATGACAAGACACGTAACGACTGGGCGTGTTACGACTGGGCCTATTACCACCCAGTGTGTTTCGGCTGGGGGGACTACAAGGCTTCGGTGTCGTCAGCTGGCTCGTCGAACTGCGGTTCGGCTGCCACATGGTCGCCAGACGGCAACGATTCAGCACCGCTGTGGTCGGCCACGCTCACCCCGAGCACCGATTCCACATCGCTGGCATCCAACTCGCTCGCCGAGCGGGCTGGCGCGGCGAATGCGGCTGGATCAACTTCGATGCCTTCGTCGCCCTCGGTCGTGTGCGACTGTGCACGTACGTACCCCGGGTAGTCGATGCCGAACAAGTTGTAGGCGTCCATGCCCGTACCTGCTGGGATGACTTTGCCGATGATGATGTTTTCTTTCAGGCCGATGAGCGAGTCGCTCTTGGCGTCGATGGCAGCTTCGGTAAGCACGCGAGTCGTTTCTTGGAACGATGCCGCCGACAACCACGAATCCGTGGAGATCGCTGCTTTGGTGATGCCCATCAATTCGGGGCGACCCTCAGCAGTGCGCTTGCCTTCTTTGGACAAACGCTCGTTGGCCTCACGCAGTACGCGGGCATCGATTCGCTCGCCGGGCAAGAACGGTGTGTCACCTGGATCTTGCACGATGTAACGACGCGTCATTTGACGCAGAATCAATTCGATGTGCTTGTCGTGAATGGCTACGCCTTGGTCGCGATACACGCGCTGCACTTCTTCGACGATGTACGCCTGTGCGTCGCGGATACCACTGATTTCGAGCAGTTCCTTGGGGTCAATTGGCCCGTCGGTGAGCAGCTGTCCGGCAACGACGGAGTCGCCGTCTTTCACCTTCAATTTGCTGCCCAGCGGCAAAACGACCGGCACTTCGGTGCCACTGTCGTCAATCACATTGACAACGAGGCCCTTGCTGTCGTCAGCGCCGATGCGCACCACACCAGTGGCGCGGGCCAACGATGCCGAACCGCGTGGGTGACGTGCTTCAAACAGTTCCACGACTCGCGGCAGACCACCGGCGATGTCTTTACCAGCGACACCACCCGTGTGGAAGGTACGCATGGTCAACTGGGTTCCAGGCTCGCCAATTGACTGAGCTGCAATCACGCCGACTGCTTCACCCAACTCAATTTCGTTACCCGTGGCCAACGAACGGCCATAGCACTTGGCGCAAATACCGTTCTTGGATTCGCACGTGAGCACCGACCGCACGCGCACGCGCATGATCTTTTCGTCCTCGCGCAACATGGCCATCTCGGCGTCGCCGACGATGCTGTTGCGAGGCAATACGGTGCCATTCGACAGGGTCACGTCGGTGTGCAGAGCGCGGCCAAACAGGCGTGTTTCCAGCCAGTTTCGCTTGTTCGGGGTATCAGCGGTGACGTCTTCCACCCAAGCGCCTTGGCTGGTGCCACAGTCGTCTTCGCGCACGATGAGTTCTTGCGCAACGTCGTGCAGACGACGGGTCAGATAACCCGAGTCAGCAGTACGCAACGCGGTGTCGACCAAGCCCTTGCGCGCACCAGGAGTGGCGATGAAGTATTCGAGCGTTGCCAAACCTTCACGGAAGTTGCTCTTGATTGGGCGCGGGATCATGTCACCACGAGGGTTGGCCACGAGACCACGCATACCGGCGATCTGGGTCAACTGCGTCATGTTGCCACGCGCACCTGAGCCGACCATCATGTCGATGGGGTTGAACTTGTCGTCTTTGAATGCCTGTTGCATCGCGGCCATGACTTCGGCTTTGGCATCCGACCAGATGCGTACTTCTTGTTGACGACGCTCTTGGTCGGTGATGATGCCGCGGCGGAATTGGTTCTCCACCTTTTCGGCTTTGTCTTCGTAACCCTCGAGAATTTGGGCCTTGTTGGTGGGGGCCTTGATGTCGTCGATGGAGAACGTAAGACCGCTCTTGCTGGCATAGCGATAGCACAGCGACTTGATGCGGTCGAGTGCAACGGCAACAACTGCTTTTGAAAAGTGGTCGCTCAGGCGTTCCACGATTTCGGACAACGCCGACTTACCGAGGGCCTTATCGATGTGGCCGAAGCGAGCAACGTAGCCATCTGGCAACGCTTCTTCGAGAATCAAACGGCCTGGTGTGGTGTTCAGCGGCTTCGTGACGCTGGAGCCGTACCAAACAATCGACGAGTGCAGCGTTACGTAGTTGTTGTCGAGCGCGTTTGTGAGCTCGGACATCGTGCGGTAGGCACGACCCTCGCCTTCTCGCCCGTCGATCTGCTGGGTGAGGTAATAGCCACCGATGATGAGGTCTTGGTTTGGCGCCACGATCGGACGACCCGATGCAGGCGACAACAAGTTGTTGGCCGACAACATGAGCACGCGTGCTTCGGCTTGGGCTTCAACCGACAACGGCAAGTGCACTGCCATCTGGTCGCCGTCGAAGTCGGCGTTGAACGCGGTGCACACGAGTGGGTGCAAGTGAATGGCTTTGCCTTCCACCAGCTGTGGCTCGAATGCCTGAATACCCAGACGGTGCAGGGTTGGTGCACGGTTGAGCAACACAGGGTGTTCTTTGATGACTTCTTCGAGCACGTCCCACACGAGAGGGTGACGACGCTCGACCATGCGCTTGGCGCTCTTGATGTTCTGGGCCAAACCACGATCATCCAACTTGCGCATCACGAATGGCTTGAACAACTCGAGCGCCATCAACTTCGGCAAACCACACTGGTGCAAACGCAGTGTTGGGCCGGCGACGATAACCGAGCGGCCGGAATAGTCGACACGCTTGCCGAGCAGGTTCTGGCGGAAACGGCCTTGCTTGCCCTTCAACATGTCTGACAGCGACTTGAGCGGACGGTTGCCTGCACCCGTGACCGGGCGACCACGACGGCCGTTGTCGAACAAGGCGTCGGCTGCTTCTTGCAGCATGCGGCGTTCGTTGTTGAGAATGATTTCTGGCGTCGCCAACTCCAACAAGCGCTCCAAGCGGTTGTTGCGGTTGATGAGGCGGCGATACAGGTCGTTCAAGTCGCTTGTTGCGAATCGGCCACCGTCGAGCTGCACCATGGGGCGCAGATCTGGCGGAATCACCGGAATGGCATCAAGGATCATGGCTTTCGGATCATTGACCAAACGGCCTTGATCATCGCGCTTGTTGAACGATGCAACAATCTTGAGTCGCTTGATGGCCTTGGTCTTGCGCTGCGATGACAGCGGCTTGCCCTTGTAGCCATTGGTGATTGCGTCACGCAATTCGATTTCGTCTTTGTGGAAGTCCAAGTTGTCAATCAAGGCCTTGATCGACTCAGCACCCGTGCCACCAGTGAAGTAGTCGGCATAGCGATCAACGAGTTCACGCCACAGGTTTTCATCGTCGATGATCATGCGCGGGTACAGGTCGTCAAGAGTGGTCCACGCGCGATCGAGCAAGTCGATTTCTTCGGTGGTCGTCTTGGTGAGTGATTCGAGATCTTTTTCAATTTGCTTTTGGCGGTTCTTGACCTCGGCATCTTTGGCACCGTCGGCGGCCAACTGGGCCAGTTCGGCGTCAGCGTCTTTTTGGCGCTGCTTCAAGTGCGCATCACGGCGCTTCATGAGCTCTTGGCGATCCTCGAGGTATTCCTTTTCGAGTTCGGGCTTCATTTCATGCAGTTCGTCTTTGTTTACCGAACTCACCAGCCAGGCCGACAAGTAAATGACTTTCTCCAACTGCTTGGCCTTCATCTCATCGCGTGGCTCGAGGCCGCTGAGCAAGTAGGCCAACCAAGAACGAGTGCCCTTGAGGTACCAAATGTGCACCACTGGTGCGGCGAGTTCGATGTGACCCATGCGGTCACGACGCACGCGCGAACGAGTTACTTCAACACCGCACTTGTCGCAGATGATGCCCTTGAACTTGACTCGCTTGTATTTTCCGCAGGCGCACTCGAAGTCACGGGTTGGCCCGAAGATTTTTTCACAGAACAACCCGTCGCGCTCGGGGCGCAAGGTGCGGTAGTTGATGGTCTCGGGCTTTTTTACCTCGCCAAACGACCACTGACGGATGTCTTGCGCAGTGGCCAAGCCAATGCGCATCTGTCGGAAGTCGTTGACTTCCGTTGCTGGTGTGACTGCGGGTGCTGCCGTATCGGTCATGGTTCTGTTCGTCCTTCTCGTTAGAACGTGTTCTGGCGAAGACGGTCGTCTGCGTCAGAACCGCGCTCGGGGCGGGTGAGGTTGATGCCAAGTTCTTTTTGCGTCTTGTAGATGTCGTCGTCAAGATCGGCCAGCTCCACTGGGCGGCCATCTTCACGCAACACTTCAACGTCGAGACACAAGGCTTTCATTTCTTTCATAAGCACCTTGAAGCTCTCCGGCACGCCTGGTTCGGGCAGGTTGGAGCCCTTCACGATGGACTCGTACACGTGCACGCGTCCGAACACGTCGTCGCTCTTCAGGGTGAGGATTTCTTGCAAGCAATATGCCGCACCGTAAGCCTCGAGTGCCCACACTTCCATTTCACCGAAGCGCTGGCCACCGAATTGCGCCTTACCACCGAGTGGTTGCTGGGTGATCATCGAGTATGGCCCAGTTGAACGCGCGTGAATCTTGTCGTCGACCAAGTGGTGCAACTTCAAGATGTACATGTAGCCAACGGTGATTGAGCTGTCGTAGTACTCACCCGTGCGGCCGTTGCGCAAGCGCACCTTGCCGTCTTTGCCAACGAGGCGTGTGCCATCGATGCTTTCTGGGTTGATACTGCCGAGCACGTCTTGGATAGTCGGGTGGTCGTAGGTTGCCGACGTTTCGTCCCAATGGGCGCCATCGAACACTGGAGTTGCGACGTAGACCGAAGGCTTGGTCACCGGACGAGTCTTGGTTTCGGTGCCGCGCAATGGTGCGTCACCAACGGCCTTGCCGGTCTTGGGGTCGACCCAACCCCAACGAGCGCCATAGCCAAGGTGTGCTTCAAGCACTTGACCGATGTTCATACGGCTCGGCACGCCGAGCGGGTTCAAGATGATGTCGACTGGAGTTCCGTCATCCAAGTACGGCATGTCTTCGATCGGCAAGATCTTGGAGATGACGCCCTTGTTGCCGTGACGACCAGCCAGCTTGTCGCCGACGCTGATCTTGCGCTTTTGCGCCACGTAGACACGCACCAATTCATTGACGCCTGGTGGCAATTCATCGCCGTCAGAACCATCTTGCTTGACGCGTTGCAACACTTCGATGTTGATGACCTTGCCGGTCTCACCGTGTGGCACGTTCAAACTCGTGTTGCGAACTTCACGGGCTTTTTCACCGAAGATGGCGCGCAAGAGGCGCTCTTCTGGGGTGAGTTCGGTCTCGCCCTTCGGGCTGACCTTGCCGACCAACACATCGCCAGGGGCCACATCGGCACCCACGCGAATGATGCCGCGATCGTCGAGGTCCGCCACGATGTCTTCACTCAAGTTCGGGATGTCACGGGTAATTTCTTCTGGCCCGAGCTTGGTGTCGCGCGAGTCGACTTCGTGTTCCTTCACGTGAATTGAGGTGAGCACATCTTCTTTGACGAGACGCTCAGAAATGATGATGGCGTCTTCGTAGTTGTAGCCCTCCCATGGCATGAGCGCCACGAGCAAGTTCTTGCCAAGTGCCAATTCGCCTTGGTCGGTGCTGGGGCCGTCGGCGAGCAGGTCGCCCTTTTTAACTTTCTGGCCTTCACGCACACGGGGCAACTGGTTGATGGTGGTGTCTTGGTTGGAACGACGGAACTTAACCAGCACGTGTTCGTGATCTTTTTTCGGCAGGTTCTCGTAGCGCACAACGATGTTGACACCGGTAACGGTTTCGACGACACCGTCGTCTTTGGCCAGTACCAGATCTGCACCGTCACGGGCAGCGCGTGCTTCGACACCGGTGCCGACGAACGGCGCCTCGGCACGAATCAGTGGCACTGCTTGACGCTGCATGTTGGCACCCATCAACGCACGGTTGGCGTCGTCGTGCTCAAGGAATGGAATGAGCGACGTGGCTACCGACACGATTTGACGTGGTGAAACGTCGATGAAGTCGACTTCTTGTGGGGTCACCAACGCGAGGTCGGTGGTGGAACCGAAGAACGACTCGGCTTCGAGCATTTTCTTCAGGTCTTCAAGCGTTGCTGCCTGAGGCGAACGACGAACGAGCACCTTTTCATCAACGAACGAGCCGTCTTTGTTGAGCGCTGTGTTGGCCTCGGCGATGACGTATTCCTCTTCTTCGTCAGCAGCCATGTAACGCACTTCATTGGTGACGCGACCGTTCTTTACGCGGCGGTACGGCGTTTCGATGAAACCGAATGGGTTGATCTGGCCATAGGTCGCCAACGCACCTTGCAGACCGATGTTTGGGCCTTCTGGTGTTTCAATTGGGCACATGCGGCCATAGTGCGAAAAGTGCACGTCGCGCACTTCGAAGCCGGCGCGCTCACGTGACAAACCGCCTGGTCCGAGCGCCGACAAACGGCGTCGGTGGGTCAAGCCCGACAAGGCATTGGTTTGGTCCATGAATTGCGACAACTGCGACGAGTTGAAGAACTCTTTGATGGCACCCACGAGCGGACGCACGTTGATGAGCGTCAGCGGCGAAATGCCGTCTTGATCTTGCGAACTCATGCGTTCGCGAACCACACGCTCCATACGCGAAAGACCAATGCGTACTTGGTTTTGGATGAGTTCACCGACTGGGCGAACACGACGGTTGGCGAAGTGATCTTGGTCGTCGAGGCGATAACCAGGCTCTTGCTTCACGAGGTGCAACAAATAGGTGATGGTGGCGAGCACTTCGCTGCGGGCCAACACCGTTTGTGATTCGGTCGGAATGTCGATCTGGCCGAGTTCGTTGCCAACTTGCAAGCCGAAAGTCTCGGCAAGTTTGCGAACTTCGGCACCGATTTTGCGGTTCAACTTGTAGCGACCAACACGTGATGTGTCGTAGCGACGTGATTCAAAGAATGCACCTTCGAAGTTGATGCGTGCGGTGTCGACGGTGGCCGGCTCGCTTGGGCGCGTACGGCGCATGATTTCGATCATCGCTTCGTCGCGGGTTGGGGCGACGTGCTTTTCACGCAGCCACTGCTCTTCGAGGAAGTCGAAGTACTTCACGAAGCGCTCCAAGAAACCTGGTGCGTTTTGCTCGTCGTAGCCGAGTGCGCGCAGGATGAGGAAGATGCTGAGGCGGCGCTTGCGGGCAATGCGAGCACCAGCGGTTGGGTTCTTGCCGGGCTTGTGCTCGACGTCGAATTCAAGCCATTCACCACGCTGTGGGTGGATCGTGCCTTTCACCAACTGGTGCTTGGCGAGGTTACGCAAACGGTAACGCTCTCCTGCTTCAAAGATCACGCCTGGCGAACGCACGAGCTGAGAAACAATGACCTTTTCGATGCCGTTCACGAGGAACGTGCCGCGCTCGGTCATCTTCGGGAACTCACCGATGTAGACGACTTGTTCTTTGATTTCACCCGTATCGCGGTTGGAGAAACGAGCCTTTACGAAGCGCGACACCGCGTAGGTGTGATGCTTGATACGACATTCAGTCTCGGTGAATTTTGGTCCGGGTGTGAGTTCGCGATCGTCGGGATCAAATTCCAACTCGAGCTGCAAACTGCCATCAGTGGTTTTGATTGGCGAGATGTCAGAGAACACATCCTGCAAGCCGTGGCGCATGAACCACTCGAAGCTGTCTTTTTGCACCGCCAAGAGGTCGGGCATTTCCAAAATTTCTTCGAGTGACGCGAACGAATAACGTTCGCGTGCGGCGGCGCGAGACGGCACGAGATAGGACTCCTACTTGCTGGCGGGTGGAATTGCGGGGACTAACAAATTGCGACGTGGTGATGTGGGCTTTTCGCCAATGCACGGTCGCTTGGCCTCTGGAGAGAGGTTTGGCGGGGGCGTTGCACGGCGACTCGTCACGCTACCCGTGCGGGGCCGACTTTCCACCCGACAAACGTGTCGAGCGGGCGAGTTCGGCCCCGCCGCGGTAACGCGAATCCATTGGCAGGGCTGCCCGCAGGCAACCGCTGACCGGTGTGAACCGATCAGGCCAATTCGACTGTGGCGCCTACTTCTTCGAGCTTGGCTTTTGCCTTGTTGGCATCGTCCTTGCTGACTTTTTCCAAGATGGGCTTCGGTGCGGCATCGACCAATTCCTTGGCTTCTTTCAGACCAAGGTTGGTGAGCTCACGAACGACCTTGATGACTTGGATGGGCTGGCCACCCTTGTCCTTCAAGACCACCGAAAACTCGTCTTTGTCGTCAGCGGCGGCTGCTGCTGGAGCGCCTCCACCGGCGGCGGCAACGGCCACTGGGGCGGCTGCAGTGACGCCGAACTTCTCTTCGAACGCGTCGAGCAGGTCTTTCAGTTCGAGCACGGTCAACGCGCCGATCCCGTCGAGGATCTCTTCCTTCGTGAGTGCCATATGTGTTTCCTCTTTCTCTCTTGGTATTGGTTTGGTTACTGGATTCGATCTCGCAGGTGGCTTACGCCGCTTGCTTTTGCTCAACAAGCGCCTTCAAGCCATAGGCGGCTTTACGCGGCAATGCTGAGAGCAGGTAGGCGGTGTTCGACATCGGGGCCTTGAGCAGGCCGGCAAACTTGGCGAGCATGACGTCGCGTGATGGCAAGTCGGCAAGTGCCTTAACACCCTTGGCGTCAACTGCCTTGCCGTCGACAACAGCACCCATCAACTTGAGGGCGGTGTTTTCTTTGGCGAAGTCGCGCAATGCTTTGGCGACTGCTGAAACCTCGCCATTGACGAAGGCAATTGCCACTGGGCCACCAACCATGCTGTCAACAGCGGCCATTTCGCCATCACGGGCAGCGATTTTTACGAGGGTGTTCTTGTACACCTTGTATTCAGCGCCAAGTGGTCGCAAAGCGCGACGCAAGTTGGCAAGGGCACCCACGGTCAAACCGCGGTACTCAGTGACAATGACGGAGTTCGAAGCGGCAAACTTTTCGCGAACTTCAGCAACGACTGCAGCTTTTTCAGTACGTGCAACTGACATGTGGATTCCTTCCTCGTGTGGCCAGGTTTCCCTGATTATTCACCCCGGCGGGGTGAACCACATTTCTATGGTTGGTAATGCGTGGGGCACGCTATCGGCACTCGGCGCCAGATTGCTACCCC